>Ga0307929_1000112_pt1 | contig 80172 bp, 55 predicted proteins | sample AceLakmetage1330_FD_203160 | JGI IMG/M metagenome (GOLD analysis project Ga0307929, IMG submission 203160) | Saline water microbial communities from Ace Lake, Antarctica - #1330 | ecosystem: Environmental > Aquatic > Non-marine Saline and Alkaline > Saline | place: Antarctica: Ace Lake...
GAAAATCAGTGACGAAGAAATAAAAAGTATAAAGTTAAAACCAGATATATTTAGAGGGGATTGGAACTATAGCATCCAACCATAAATGTATCGTTAATTATTGAACAGACACTAAGCAATCATAAAACAACTATTGATGATTTTGTAATTGGCATCAAACGTTTTATTATTGGCCTTGCAAAAAAAGTAATTATTGCAAATACAATGGCATCGGTTGCGGATGCAATTTTTGCCTTACCAGAAGCTGAATTATCAACAGGAATTGCATGGGTAGGTACCATTGCATACGCTTTGCAGATATTCTACGATTTTTCAGGCTATTCGTGCATGGCCATTGGCTTGGGTAGAATGATTGGCTTTACTTTCCCCGAGAATTTTAATTACCCGTATATTTCGAGTTCTGTCCGTGAATTCTGGAGGAGGTGGCATATTACTTTATCCACATGGTTTCGCGATTATTTATACATCCCTCTGGGTGGAAGCAAAAAAGGGGAGCTGCTCACTTATCGCAACCTGCTTATTGTTTTTTTTGTTTGTGGATTTTGGCATGGCGCAAGTTGGAATTTTATTGTTTGGGGGCTATTTCATGGGTTCTTTTTAATCATTGAAAGGCTAGCCATGGCCAAAACTTTTAAAAGACTCCCAAAATCTATTCATCACATCTATTTGCTTTTCATTGTAAGTTTTAGTTGGGTAATCTTCAGAACTGAAACCCTGCCAGAAGCCTTTCACTTTTTTCTAGTTATGTTAGGCTTCAATTCGGCACCATTCCATTGGTACACCTGCCAGGAGTTATTGCAAACGAATACTATTTTAGTCCTTATTGTAGGTATCATTTTTTCGATGCCAGTATTTCCGTTTTTTCAAAAAATATTGAAGGTTCTTTCCTTTCGACGAAACAATATAATCAATTTGGTTTATTTGGGTGTTTTGGTGTTGCTTTTTATGTTTTCAGCTATGTCCCTAGCCTCAGGAACATACAACCCTTTTATTTATTTCAGATTTTAAAGTATGTCAAAAAAACTTAAATACACCTACGTTTTTGTTTTTTTTATCCTGATATCCGGCATTGGTATTCTTACAGTGTTCAATATTGGTTCAGCTCCAATTGACGTTTTCAAGCACTACGAAAAAAGATTGCCAGCCAGTAAGCCTGCATTTGAATTTAAGCTTAAGTCAATCAAAAACTTCTGCCCGTCTTATGAAATGTTTATTAAGGACAACTTTTCGCTACGATCAGAACTGATCATGGCCTTTTCGCAAATTCACAAACAAGTTGGTGTTTCTATTAAACCAGAGAAAGGTTTTTTTGGAAAAAACGGGTACATTTTCGTGGGTAATAATCTTAATAGTGTAATTGATCAAACTACTGGCAGAAGTATATTTACAAATGCAGAATTAAATGAATGGAATAGGAGTTTCGTGCAGCGAAAAGAATACCTGGAAGCACAGGGTGCGAAGATGTATGTTTGTGTTGCTCCGAATAAGCATTCTGTTTACTCCGAATATTTACCAAACTACATTAAGCCTGACGAAAACAACCGGCTGCAGCAGATTCTGTCCTCAAATCCTGATTTCAATATTTTTTGTTCACTAGATACTTTACTGAAGGCTAAACCATTTTGGGGAGATTTGTTGTATTACAAATCAGGAACCCACTGGTCTTCTATTGGGGCATATATCGGATACCTTGAGATAATAAATCAAATATCAGGAGATTTTCCTGATGTAAAAGCCATTAAACTTGATGCAGAAAATTTTAATATCATCAATCACTCAAAAGGTAGTGATATCCCACCACTTATGTATCTCGAATCTCTTGATGATTTTGAAACACAAATAATAAAGTGTCACGATTGGACTGAAAATTTGATTAAAACAAATTATGAGGGCGATACTTTGCCTATTAATTCACTTGATCAAATGTTGGTAAATGAGCAATCAATTGTTTACAATCCGTTAAAGAAAAAATCTCTGTTAATTATCAAGGACTCATTCTCTACGGCCCTTTCCACATTTTTAAATCAAACCTTTGGTAAGGTTATTTATTGTCATTACAATCAGCAAGAAGGGATTGAATTAACCCAACTTGTTGAAAAACACAAACCAGATGTCGTATTATTTCAGTTTGCAGAGAGAATGTTAATTAACAAACAGTATGTTCATCCTAACATCATATTCAAATCTATCAATATAGACTTTAATCCAATATTTAAAATGGATGCGGACTATTTGTATAACAATTTAATCCCACAGAATCACATTATCGACCTGAGTTTGGAAAGTGATGGTGTCCATTTTAACTCTACCGGTAATGACCCATTCCTCATGCTTCCTGCGCTTGACCTGTCAAAGGATAAACTTGTTGTAATTAATATTGAATTTACAATCCCCTGCAATAGCATTACTCAGATTTTTTATCAAACCAAAGATGAAAAACAATATTCTGAAGAAAAATCAATTCGCATAAAAGCTAACCAGGGTCAAAATAAAATACACTACATATTACCCGAAAAATCAATAAATGGTAAGGTATTGCGATTCGATCCAGGCACATTTTCGGGTGATTACGTCATTCACTCCATTGAAATTTTTGAAGGCAAAACCATATTCTAAAAATCAAGCTATCAAAATCAAATGGAATCTTAAAGGCCATTCCAACATGAAAATCCACTTCAAACTTCCTGTAATGATTGTAACTGTTCCATCTCCTTTGGTTGATATTATTCTTGCCTTACTTCGTTTTTTTGGCTTAATAGATGCCATGACTCTGGAGCAGCACTATGGCTTCGAGCCCCGCCAAACCGTTCCTTTATTCACTAAGGCCGGCTTCAGGATTACTAAACACCGCAAGTTTGAATTGGGGCTGAATAATTTGTTTTTGCTTTTGAGATTTGATAATTATCTAATGCGATTTTGTTGTGGTTTTAATTTACAAAACTTGTACTCGTGACTAAAACAATGAGAAATATTTCCATTAATCTTATAAGCATCGGGATATTTACAATCCTGTTTTTCTTGATTTTTCAAAAAGTTCAGCGATCCTACTATTTCCCTGTTTCGGTGGCAATAGAACTTAAAAGTGAAAAAAATGACCATTGCCAGGTTTTTCACAAAGGGTATAGGGCTTTTAGTGAATCCCGATCGATGAGTAAGGCTTATGATTCCGGTGAGGATTTCCGGCTTGTCAATTACCGATTACCTGTCAAAAATATTCGCAGATTAAGAATCGATCCTGGTGCACAGTCTGAATGGTACAAAATACGCCAGGTTGTTATTAAGGTTGGCGATCAGCGGAAGATCTTTTCGGGGAATGAAATTGGGGAGCATTTTCAATTTATCAATTTGCAGATTGTTGATTCCTTAAAAGATAATGTATTGATGGTGCAAAAGCTGAACAGCGCAGATGCCCAATTGATTTTAAAGAATCCTTTGCCTGATTACTTCACCATGGAAAAGCAATCGGCAATGAAGTATTTTTGGTTTGCTGCTATCGGACTTATTTATCTTTTGGGGCTTTTCGCAATTATCCGTTATGGCCAAAAAATAATATCACAAATTCAAAATAGCACTGTATTAAGTTCCATGTCCCGGCAAATTGATGAACAGGGCAATACTTTTAAGCGTTTTCTGATTACAAATCAAAAAGTATTCATCTACTTTTTTTTGATAGCAGTAATATCCTACGGTTACGAACTTTTCAATTTTTCCTTATCGATCGATGAGGAAATAGCATCTTTTGCCAAAGCCCAAAATGAATATGTATATTTATCGGTGGGAAGGTGGGGGATATATCTTTTAAACCAGTTGTTTTCGCCCGAATCCGTTTTACCCTATTACCCTTTTTTAATTGCGCTGGTTTGTTTATCTATTTCCGGGGTGCTTTTTATTACAAGCGAAAAAAGCAGTTTGGGTGCAAAAATACTTTTCGGGATGCTGTTTATCAGCCATCCGGTTCATGCTTATTATTTAACTTTCAACACCTCAAATCTATACTATGGCATGGGCATGGTTTTGTCAACGGTGAGCTATCTGCTGTTTATAAAAAGCACGAAAGCGGAGCGAAACCGATGGTGGTATTTTATTACATCGATATTCTTGTTGGCCATTGCATTATCACTTTACCAGGCGATGATAGCATTTTTCCTGGTTTTTGTTATGTATCGTTTGTTCAATCTACATTATAGCGACCGTAAAATTTCGTGGAAAAATGTTTTTGTTTACCTGACACGTTTAACAGTGGTGCTGCTTTCCTCGGTTATTGTTTATAAGATTGGAGATTATATCACGAGGCATTTTGTTTTGGGAGGTGCATCCAACGAACAACTGGCCTACATTAATGATTTGTTTGTATGGGGCAAAAATCCGGTTAGCAAAATAATCTCAGGATTGATGAGGTTTATAGCGGGTACTATAACAGGTTGGAGTGCAAATCAAAATTTTATTGGCTTATCGTCAAAAAGTATTTTAGTACTGTTTGCCATTCTGGTTTATTATGTGATTAAAATGCCGGGGTCAATAAGCTCAAAACTATATAAAATTCTATGCTTGGGCATCCTTTTACTTTCTCCTTTCAGTCTGGTTTTGCTTAATGGAAAGCCCCTGCCTTATCGAACAATGATGTCTTTTCCTTTGATGATAGGGATTTTATGGTGGATCACCTATCGTAAAAGCGGATCCTTATTTAGAAAGGTACTTTTCCTTGCTGCGATTGCTATAAGCATTAACAATACCTACACGAATACGCGCTTGTTTTATGCCACCCATACATCATGGCAGGCCGACAGAGACATTGCCAACAGAATTATCGAAAGGGCTTATGCCCTTGACCCACCGATGGTTGACGGTTATATTAATCTTGCATTCATCGGCCATTATCATCATACTTCAAGCAGGCTTTTTATAAAATCGGATGTGCATGGAGCTTCTTTTTTTGAATGGGACATGGGAGTGCCACAGCGCATAAATTCCTTGTTTAAAACTATGGGCATTAACGAGATTCAGCTCGTATCGAAAGAAGGGATTAATGATAACGGATATCAGCTTATGCTGATGCCCTGCTGGCCCGAAAAAGGTTCGGTTGCATTGATTAATGACATCGTGGTAGTAAAACTTTCTGAACCTGCAAGCGATTTGCAGGAATAATATTTATTCAAAAATATATTTACTTTGATTAAAAAAAAATCAACACTTTCATTTGACTATTCTTCAATCCCACTGGGATATTATGATAAAATTGCCAGCAATAAAAAGGGAGTAAGAAGTTTTTGGCATTATCATAAATTTAAACGAATAATTGATGGCTTTGGTGGGCAGGGTGGTGCCATTTTGGACATTGGTTGTTTTGCAGGAACCTTTTTGGGGATGATACCTGAAAGTGTTTTCAGTAAGCAGACAGGTATCGATATCTTGGAAGAACAAGTAAAATACGCATCACAAAAATATGGTAAGTCCTATCGGAAATTTTATCATTATCAGGACTTCAGCAAGGCTGAATGTATTGCCGATAATGCCTTCGATTGCATTACTGTGATTGAAGTTATCGAACATCTATCAAGTAATGAAATAGAAAGCCTTTTCAACTTTGCCCACCAAAAGCTTAAGCCGGGAGGGAAGTTAATTGTTACCACGCCAAACTATGCCAGCGCATGGCCCGCTATCGAGCGGTTGCTCAATAAGTTTTCGGATGTAAAATATGAAGAGCAACACATTAGCCATTTCAACTATTTTAATGTAATCGTTAAGCTCGATAAAATTGTGGCTAACTTTCATAAAAAATTCAGCTTGCAATATAAAACCACCACCCACATGCTAACGCCCTATTTCGCAGTATTTTCTTTTAGATTAGCTGAAAAAATAGCCTCGTCTGTTCCTCCAAAAAAATGGAAAATACCCTTTGGGTCTTTATTATTATTACAATTGGAAAAAAATGAAAAGGATGCTTGGCCATAGTCGCGAGATGCTTACCAAAACCAAATAATTTTATCAAAAAAACAGAAAGTTCAAAATACACACTCGTTTAAACTAATGAAAGAAAACCCCATCATAAAAGTGGATCACCTGAAGAAGGTTTTCAAACTTTACCCCACCCGCCGTAGCCGGATGCTGGAGCTTATCCATCCCCTGCGCCGGAAGTTTCATAAAAAATTCCATGCCCTGAAAAACATCAGCTTTACCGTTGAGCAGGGCGAGGTGCTCGGCCTGATAGGCCAAAACGGGAGCGGTAAATCCACTATGCTCAAAATTTTGGCCTCCGTGGTTACGCCCACCTCGGGCAGCTACCTTTGCAATGGCCGGGTAACCGCGCTGCTTGAACTGGGTGGCGGTTTTGATATGGATCTTACCGGAATAGAGAATGTGTATTTTTTGGGAGCCATCCAGGGCTACACCAAAAAAGAAATGAAGGAACGCCTGGATATGATCCTGGATTTTGCCGAAATTGGCGAATATGCCTACCAACCCGTCAAGAACTATTCGAGCGGTATGTACGTACGGCTGGCTTTTTCGATTAACATCAACATCAATCCTGATATTCTAATCATCGATGAAGCACTCTCGGTGGGCGATATTCGCTTTCAGCAGAAATGCTTCAGGAAAATAAGGGAGTTTAAGGAAGCCGGGAAAACCATCGTCTTCTGTTCGCACAGCATGGCGGCAGTTCGCGATTTTTGCACACGGGCTATCTGGCTGCACCAGGGCGATATAAAATCGGAAGGTGAACCCGCCAGAGTAACCGAACAGTTTGAGCTGTTTATGGCGCAGGGAAGCTTGGCTAATAAAAGCGGAGGCGAAACTTCCGGCACTGATGCGGCCAATACTTCCTTGCCCGCATATTTGCAAAAAGAACCCTTTGATAAATGCGCCTGGATAAATACCGGCCGCCTTTACCCCGATGGGAATGGTGAACTAAAGATAGCTTATGCAAGCTTGCTCAACAAAGCCACCAACGAAAGCACCCGAAAATTGCTTGGTGGCGAAGATATTCGTTTGGCGTTAATTATTGAAAGCGCAAAAACAATGGATAATGTGGGCATCACCATTCAGTTGAACGGGCATTTTGGGGCCGCCGTTCTATCTGTCAACAGCTACCATCACCAGGCTAAGCTGCAATTTGAAGCCAACAACCCGGGCTTAGTTACCATCGATTTTAAAATACCCCTGCTTAGCAACGGCAACTATTCGATAAGCCTGATTGCGCAAACAATGGCCGAAGGAAAGATCATTCAGCTACATTCGTGCTACGATGCGCTATTATTCGAAATCGCCAATCCCAATCCTATTTTTAATCAGGAGGCGAGTATTGTAATACCCGAGGCAGAAATAATCACACTTCCAATAAGTTTATAAAATCTTAGGGTTATGAATAGTATCAAAGAACTTTTTGCGATCCTGCGTGGGATCATTCAACAGCACTACATCCTGAAAACGCTGGTAATACGCGATTTCAAAAGCCGCTACCTGTCATCGTTCATCGGCTTGCCCTGGGCTTTTATCCAGCCGGCGGTGTATATTTTGGTTATCTGGTTTGCCTTCACCTTTGGCCTTCGTGCCGGTACTACCGCCACAGGATTGCCCTTTGCCTTGTGGATGATTGTCGGCATTATCCCCTGGCTTTACATTAGCCAAACCATGATTGTGGCCTGCAGTGCCATTACCGAATATGCCTATATCATCAAAAAAGCCAACTTTGAGGTGGGCATGATTCCGCTCATCAAAATATTTTCCGGCTTGTTGGTGCATCTCATTTTGATTGCTATCACCATTTTGCTGCTGGTATTGAGCTATGGCATAAGTCCTACTATTTACTGGATTCAGATTTTTTATTACCTCTTTGTCATGGTTTTTCTACTCACGGGCATTGCCCTGTTTGTAGCATCCGTAAATGTATTTATCAAGGATATGGCGCACATTGTTAATATCATCGTTACCATGCTGTTTTGGGCCACGCCCATTATCTGGCCCTTCACCATGCTCACAGGCAATTTCCGCTACATCGCTTTGCTCAACCCGTTTTTTTATATCACCGAAGGCTACCGCTACACTTTTCTCGAGGAACGTTGGTTTTTCGAGTTTCCCGAAATGAATCTCTATTTCTGGGTGATCTCGCTGGGGATTTTCTTCCTGGGGCTTATTACTTTTAATAAATTAAAACCCGATTTTGGGGATGAGCTATAATTGCTACTCAGAGATAGAGGATTATCTTATCCAAAGCATGCTTAATAAAACCAAATACTTATTATGAGTCGTTTACTAAACAAATCATTCTTTAAAAGCCCCATTCTTTTTAATGCCCTAATTGTTTTGGCAAGTGTTTTCATTTTGCTGCCAGAGCATATTTTTATGCACGCACGCAATGGGCTCGATCCATCATGGGTGATAGCTATAAACATGGCGGTGAAACAGCAGCTGATTTTTGGTCAGGAATTTATTTTCCCTTTCGGTCCGTTGGGGTTTCTATACACCGGACTGCCATTGTATGTATCGCAGTATAGCATCATTGCTTTCCATTTATTTCTTTTAACAAGTATTGCTTTCATCATTTATTATTTTGTAAAACAAATAGAATCAAAGCTTGCAAAAGCAGGATTTTTTGTTTTTCTACTATTTATTTACACCGATTTATTTGCCGAAAAAGCCTTTTTATTGTTGATAATCTTTCTGTTTTACATCTTTTACCACATTCGCGAAAAAAAGCCTTTTGCACTTTATACAGCAGGCATGATTGCCTTATTGGCGTTTTTTGTAAAATTAAACACGGGGCTTTTATTAAGTTTTTTACTTGTCCCCTATTTATTTTTACTCAACTTTTTAAAATACAAAAAACTTACCTTTACCGGTCTTTTTATCCTTGTTTATCTTTTACTGCTTTTTTCGTTTTCCTACCTCATGCACCTTGATGTTTTTTCGTACATCCAAAATGGCCTGGATATTATTAATAATTACAACGATGCCGTAAATAAGCCCCCGCTACCGTATATGTTTTTGATTGCAGTTGCTGTAATTCTGGTTTATTTTTTTGTACTCGTCATGGATTTAAAGCTGATAGTCCACGATAAAATTCGTCTGCTCATAGTTTTATACGTTTCATTGGCCTCCTTTGTTCTTTTTAAGGAGGGCTTTGTAAGGGCAGACAGCCATGTAATGCTGTTCTTTGGCAATAGTGCTGCCTTGTTTAGTTTGCTAATTTTCTTTGAAAAAGATAAGGATATTCGTTTACACAGATTTTATGGAATAATCCTGATCGGCCTTTTATCCATAGTATCAGAGCAAGCATATTTTGGCCTCAATAACCCGATGTTAAAAGCATACCGCCAAATAAGCAAATTGCCCTGCCGGGATTTTTTGCTCAACGAATACAAGCAGCAAGCGAGCGCAATTTATGAGCGTGAGCAAAACAACGCGAAAATCCCCGAACGGGTACTGGAAAAGATTAAAGACAAAACAGTGGATATTATCCCAACCGACATATCCTACGTTTATTTTAATAATCTGACCTACAATCCACGACCCGGCGTTCAATCGTATGAAAGCTTTTCGAGTAGGCTCGATATGATTAATGCTGCGAAATACGCCTCTGCAAGTGCACCCGATTATCTGCTTTTTGCCATGGGTTCCATTGATGGGCGGCATCCTTTTTGGGACGAATCAAAAACGAAACAAGTAATGCTGACCCATTACCAGTTTGATGATACGCTATACATAAATTCCAACAACACTGAAAGCACCCACGAGGATTTTGTTCTGTTAAAAAAAAGAGACTCAAACCAGGAACTTATCCTGGTAAGTTCCAAAATACAAACCTATCATCTTGGCGATACCCTGGCAATACCACAATCGGATAATTTGCTGTATTTGGAGGCCGATTTTGAATACACTTTTCCAGGGAAAATAATGCGCTTACTTTTTCAGCCCAACAGGCTAAAAGTCGAAATTTGGTATGATGAAATCGGAAATTCCTCGGGACATTTGGCCATTAAGCCCATTTTGACCGGAGGCGTTTTAATCAACAAAAAAGCCATTAGCCTTGATGATGCCATCGGTTTTTTTGATTTCCCAAACAGCAAAACCACCGATGTTCGGGCGGTATGCTTTGCTCCCAAATATGGGTACAAGCTGGGGTTTAATGACAATGCTATTTTGACGCTACGAGAATACAAGCTTAAAGGGGCAAATGTGCAGAAATAAAAACAATTATTAAAAAGCGGAAATTAGCGTGGCCAGTAGGCAATTAAATTTTTGGCTGGCGCAGGCGTGATTTTGCTGTTCAATCAGCATCAAATATAATAATGGAATAACAAAGCCTTAACTGTAATAAGCAAACTGAGGATAAAAAACAGCAACACCAAAGTGAATTTTATTTTTTCAGATATTCGTATGCCTGTGTTTGCAAACGCAAGCAGCGCGAGGGGTGCTGCAGGTAAAAAATACCTTCCCTGCAAATTATCGATCATTGCCGCCCCAGGCTCAGTCCAACTACAATACATCGTAAACGAAAATACCCCCAGTATGGCCACGAACAAAGTTAAAAAAACAAATCGCATAAATAAGCTAAAATTATACTCTTGGTTGAAAGAGGTGAGTGTGATGAATATAATAAAAGCGATAGCTGATAAATAATACCATGTTGGAAGTACCACACACATCCAACCCAGAATCCCAATAAATGAATAGGACACCATATAAATCTTATCCTGAAACGATCGGATAACCATCATCACGAATCCCGGAATATCCGAAAATATAAATTCCATTTGCATGCCAGGATTAATTTTTGGTGTGATTGGATCCGTACCATAAAAATGTTCGATGGGTTGTATTTGCCCGATCAGATGGTTTACCACCATTACCCCGGCTAAAGCCGCACCAAATGCCAAAGCTGCGATGATGCCATTGGCCAAGAGATATTTTTTAATGCCGTCATATTTTTTTATTGGAATTAGAAAAATAAGAAGTACCGGGAAAATATAAACACTCTTGCTAAGTGCTATCAACACTGCCAGTATAGCCAGGATAGTAAGTGTTTTTATGTTAATCGCTGTTTTATCATCCACTATCAGGCGCACCACCATGGCAATAAAAACAAAAGTAAGCCCAATGGTCATCGCATCGGCATTGAGCGAGGCGGCAAGTTGCATGTTCATTGGAAGCAGGGCAAGAACCACAAACAGCCATTTACCCATCGGTATTATTCTAATGGCGTGAAACATTAATAAAATCCAGGCGAATAAATTTAATAACCTTCCGAGATAAAAAAGAAACAATGGTGGCGCGTTAAATACTTTCCCAATATTGATACCGACGGCTTGCGGCAAATATGGCACCGGCGAATAAAGTGAAGTGTTGGGAAAAAAACCAAAGTTACGAACCTCAGGGTTTAGCGAAATACAACGAGCGGCATTTATAAGTTCCCTGCTTACTCTTTTATTGATATTATTTAAACCATTATACTCGGCCATCAATTGGTAAGTGCTCAAGGGTACATATCCACCTAAGCTATTGTTTTCGACCGCTGGCATAAAATTTATATCCGAAACCTGATATGCCCGCAGGAAGTGAGCCGGCTCATCCGGCACCTGAAAGGGAGGGGTTAGAAACACCAGAATTATCCCAAAGCACAAAGCAAAAATCAGAAAAAAGCGATCTTCGTGTACTTGATATCCAAACACTTTTGTTTTCTTTATGTCCATCTGATATTAAAAATAATACATTGTTGTTGATTTCAACTAAAAAATTTTTTACTGTCAACAAATTTTGTTATTCACCCAAAAATAGGATATTTGCTTTGCAAATATGAATATTTTAGTCCAAACAGCCTAAAGTGCGATTTATGAAGATACTCGAAAAAGCTAAGTCTAAGTTCACCGCCATGATGAAGCATTTCAGAAGCCGCGCTGCTTTTCGCAATTTAGTGCGTATCGTTAAAGATACGCACGCGAAATTTGGTTTCAAAGGCGTTGTTCTACACCTTATTTACTTTGTTCGTTATGCAGGGTCTGCCGCAGCCAGCTATCCCAATTCAGTAATGTATCAGAAGTGGATTCGCGAATATGAAACATTAAGCCCTGAACAATATCACGATTTAAAACTGACCACAGAATCATTCAGGCATAAGCCACTGATTTCGGTAATTATGCCAGTATATAATGCCAATCCGAAATGGCTGTCTATGGCCATCGAGTCGGTTCGCACACAGAGCTACACCCACTGGGAGCTGTGCATCGCCGATGATGCTTCAACAGATGGACAAGTACTGGAAACGCTAAAGCATTACCAGCAAATTGACCCCCGCATTATAGTGAATTATCGCAGCAAAAACGGCCACATTTCACAGGCTTCAAACTCGGCACTGGAAATGGCAAGTGGCGAGTGGTTGGCACTTTTGGATCACGATGACCTGCTGGCCGAACATGCCCTTTTTTGGGTGGTGAAGGCGATGAACCAAAAACCCGAACTTGCACTTATCTTTTCTGATGAAGATAAATTGGATAAAAATGGAAGGTGCAAGGATCCCTACTTTAAATGCGACTGGAACTACAGCTTGTTTCTTTCGCAAAATATGATAAGCCATCTCGGTGTGTATAAAACTGAGTTGGTAAAAAAAATCGGGGGCTTCCGCAAAGGCTACGAAGGCTCGCAGGACTACGATCTGGCACTACGCTGTATCGAACAAATTGCTCCCGGGCAAATTCATCATATCCCGAGGGTTTTGTATCATTGGCGTGTACACCCGCAAAGTGCTGCTTCAGGAATTGAGGCAAAAAATTACGCTGTGGATGCTGCGCAACGCGCTTTGGCCGATCATATGGAACGCACCCATGCCGATGCCGAGGTAGTAGTGATTTCTCCTTTTGGCTATCGGATAAAATACACGATACCCGAGCCTTTCCCTTTGGCAAGCATTATTATTCCTACAAAAAACAATAAATACGTGCTTCAAATCTGTATCGAAAGTATTATTTTAAAAACCGATTATTCCAATTATGAAATACTTATTGTGGATAATAATTCTGACGACCCCGAAACGAAAACTTTGCTACTGGAACTTGCAAATCATAAACAGATTACTGTCATTTCTGATACACGACCTTTTAATTTTTCGGCGATAAACAACAAGGCTGTTGAAAATGCAAGCGGAGCGTATATTTGTTTTTTGAATGATGATACTGAAGTAATTTCGCCCGGTTGGCTTACCGAAATGCTAAGCCATGCCATGCAGCCAGGTGTTGGCGTTGTGGGTGCCAGGTTGTGGTATCCCGACGATCGTTTGCAGCATGGCGGCGTGATATTAGGCCTTGGAGGTATTGCAGGGCATACTCATAAGTTTTTACCAAAAGATGACCCGGGTTACTTTGGACGAGCCAATTTAATTCAGGAATTTTCGGCAGTAACGGCGGCCTGCATGGTGATGCCTCTCGAAGTACTTGAACAGGCCGGGGGCTTTGATGAGGAAAACCTTGGTATAGCATACAACGATGTGGATTTATGTTTGAAAATTAAAACCCTGGGATATAGAATTATCTGGACTCCTTTTGCCGAACTCTACCATCACGAAAGCGTTTCGCGGGGCAACGATTTTGATTCGGACAAGATAAAACGCTTTATAAAAGAAAATAAGTTCATGCTTGAGAAGTGGGGCGATATCATCGCGAATGATCCCGCTTATTCGCCAAACCTGACCCTTGAAAGTGAAAACTTTGGCCTTGCCTGGCCACCACGAATTTCCAATTCATTTATTTCATGAACATCTTTAGTCTGTTAAAATCAAAAATTACAAATGCCGGGGCACATCAGGTTTTTCTGTTTTTTGCCCTGAGCTGGGGTCTATTCACCGTTTTTCTCACTCCCCCTATTCAAATATCAGACGAACCGAATCACTTTTTCAGGGCATACCAGATTTCAAAAGGCGAATATTTCCCCACAGCATACCAAAACAGGATAGGAGGTTTTTTGCCCCGAAGTATTAAGGTAGTTTTTGATCCATTTCAAAAACTTTTTTTGGATAAAACAGCAAGGTTAAAAATTGCAGATTTTAAAAACCCTTTGGACTATCCCTTAAATAAAACCGACACCACCTTTCTATCCTTCCCAAACACAGCCCGCTTTATTCCAATACCTTACCTACCACAGGCAACGGGCATTGCGATCGGAAGAATGTTTGATGCGCCACCCCTTGTGCTGTTCTATCTCGGCAGGCTGGTCAATTTTTTGGTTTGGACAGTCCTTGTTTTCTTTGCACTAAAAATAATCCCGGTTTACAAGTGGCTGTTCCTGATTATTGCCCTGCTGCCCATGTCGGTGTTTGAAGCCGCTTCGCTAAGTGCCGATGCCTTCACCAACGCCATTTCATTTTTTGGCATAGCCTTTTTTTTGAAATACGCGTTCGCTGGCAAAACAAAAATCGGGAATTCCACAATCGTATTTATGGCTTTGGTGGTGCTCATGATTTCGATGTCGAAGAGTGCCTATTTTCTATTGGTTTTATTGTTCTTTTTGATACCTAAAGATAAGTTTGCCACAAAACTTGCCTATCGAAGATCCGCAGCAATCGTTTTATCCTCTGCCATTATTGGATTTATTGCATCCGCCTTATTCGTTAAAATGGTTTATGGATTGCACGAACCAGGAACACCCTTCTTTCTGGAACTTTCAGAAACCCTGAGTAAGGTTGATACATCCGGGCAATTTGTATTTATCCTTTCACATCCATTGCAATATTCAAAAGTACTACTCAATACATTTTGGACACACTACCCACCTTTAATTCAATCATGTATTGGGGTTTTGGGATGGTGGGATTCCATTTTCCCAATGTATTTTTATTATTTGAGCATTTTAATATTTATTTTCATCACCCTCTTCGAAACCACAGGTAAAATTAACATAAGGCAAAAACTCATTATGGCTTCCATTGCCCTGGCCACAATTCTGGGCCTGGCTACAACTCAGTATTTAACCTGGACTCCGGTGGGCAAAGAAATTATTGATGGTTTACATGGCCGATATTTTATCCCGATATTACCACTTGGCTTATTTCTTTTCAGCAATCAAAAATTAAAAGCGTTTGAAAATCTGATAAAGGTAGGAGCTATGGGATACGTTTTACTCACGGCTATTATTACTTCCTATATTTTGCATCAGCGTTACTGGGATTTTTTTTTAATATTGTAGAAAAGTATTATCAATCAGAATGACGACAACAAAAACCACATATCGCTATCATAACTTCGACCAGCTCTGGAAATATTTTCCACTTCAGAGATCAATTAAGGAGAAACTAAAGTGCGTTCTTTTTACATGCTTCCCTTTTGTTTTTAAACGATGGGTCATTTATCAAAACTGGAAAAATGCGCAGGTTTATAAAAACAAAGACCTTCGCATTTTTAACAAGGCATGGTGGAAGCGCAGATTTTTATCTTCCTATCCTTTAACTATTGATGCAATTAAAAATCACGACCAAACCGCCCGGGTTAACAATCGCATGGCCGCAGTTGTCCATGTTTTTTATCCTGATATTTTTGCTGAAATTCTGAACTTGCTAAGTCAACCAAAGCATATTAAAATCCACCTTTACCTTACCGGCGAGGCAAGGATACTGGATGAAATTAAAAAAGAGGCAGAAGCACGATTTACGTTTGTCAGCCTGTTCCCGATGCCCAATCATGGGCGTGATATTCTGCCCTTTTTAAATGTTTTACCCCGCGTTTTTGAGGACGGGCATCAGATCGTTTTAAAACTACATACGAAGGGATCTAATCATTTGAACCGGAAAGATTTGTGGCGACACGATCTCTTTGCCAAGCTGATTGGCCAGGGAAAAATAGACCGGGCCAGGGCGATTTTTGATGTCAATCCCGAAATTGGCATGATTGGCCCGACAGGCAATATTTTGCCCATGCACAACTATTATGGCTCGAATGCCGAAATGGTAAGCGTTTTGAGCCAGCAGATGGGGTTAAAAGTAGAGCAATTGGCAGATTTGAATTTTGTAGCGGGATCCATGTTCTACGCTCGCAAAGAAGCCTTGCTCCCGATTTTACAACTGAACTTTAGCGATCAGCAATTTGAACCGGAAGCCGGACAAAAGGACGGAACCCTGGCTCACGCCATCGAGCGTTTGTTTGCCGCAGGACTGATTGCATCAAATCTTCAGTTGGCCGACACCGCTTTCGATGAGAAGAAGCCGGAGTTGATGGTAAGCAAGAATCATTACTTTAGTATTTAAGCACACAAGCAATACCTATCTTTAATCTAAAAGCCCCTCGCAGCAATGCGGGGGGCTTTTTTTTTCTAATAATAGTATCATGGTTTCGCACCCAAAAAATCGAGTAGCTCCTCCAGCACTAAATTATGGTCGAAGGCCAGTTCGGGGATTTCATCCAGGGCAAACCAGCCGGCATTTTTTGCATCATCGGCACCGGCCACCAATGAGTTACTGATATCAGTAAAGCCATAAAAAACCACCGAAACGGTTCGGCCTCGCGGGTCGCGCCCCGGATCGCCATAGGTTTTAAACTGGTGTAAGCGCACCTCCTGCAAGCCCGTTTCCTCGTGCAGTTCGCGCACCGCCGATTCCTCCAGTGTTTCGTCCATTTCGATAAAACCGCCGGGCAGTGCCCACAGGTTTCTAAAAGGCTCGTTTCCGCGCTGGATAAGTAAAACTTTGGTAAGACTCCCTGTTTTGCAAAAAATAACAATATCCACCGTTACCGATGCTCTTGGGTAGGAGTAAGAATATGACATAGTTTTGAATTTTGCTCCAAAGTTATCCAATTTAATTTTTGCGGATCACCAAAAAATTAGAATTTGATGCATTGATTTAGGAAATTTTATTAAAAATTGGCCTCCAAAAACAAACTATTACCTATGGTGGTTTGCGTATTTTTACCCATAAAAATATAGGTTTTTACACCTGAATATCCGCCTCGTTTTCACCCTACCTTTGATCAAAATTCACAGCATAAATGAAAACACTGGTAATCGGGGATAATACAGATGTAATGCAAGCTATTGCAGACTTGTTGCGCGAGAACTTTGGCTTCGAAATCAACAAACTTCCCTACCAACGAAAGTTTATGAAAACGGATATTGAATTACTTCAGGATGCCGAACTCATCGTACTGGATCTTACTGCTGCCAAGGCTAACCTTCGCCTGCTCATTTCTGAAATTCGTACTGTTTTTCCGGAAGTAAAAATTATGGCCTTGCATTTTTACAAAGAAATCAGCTTGGTACAAGCCCTTATAAAAGTGGGTGCTAATGCCTATCTGCCCATCGACACGCTGCATCAGGAAATGGGTCAGGCCATCGCAAACTTGCGCCAGGGACTTAACTATGTGAGTGTTGAAGTAGGGGATTAGTTAAATCAGAAAAACCATCTAAGTGTTTTTACCTATTTTTAAAAATACGCTTTTTACGTGGGATGTACAATGACTTTCTCTGATACTTTTGTAAAAGTTTATTAAAGAATCGTTAATGAATAAATTATTTTCGCAAGTTCCTAAACATATTATGCTTATCGATGATGACCCTTTTAGTGTCCTCTTATCGAAAATGAAGCTAAAAAAGTTTATCGACGAACGAAACATTAACGATTTTTGTAATGCTCAGAATGCTCTTGAATTTCTTGGACAACACTTAGGAAAAGAGTCTGCGGTGATTCCTGACTTAATACTCCTTGAGGTGATGATGAATAATGGCTCCGGATGGGATTTTATCCCACAGTTTAGCGAATTGATTAGCAAGCACTGTAATTCCGGAATTCAACTGATTGTTCTTACCTCATCGCAGTTTTTTTCCGATTATCGCAGGGCATCCAAATATGATGTGGTGAAGGGGTTTTTGATGAAGCCTTTTCATTTGGAGATGCTCCTGGAAGTTTATCAAAATGCACGCCGTGGGCTGGTGTCCAACGAAAACACGGCTTTTCAATCGTTCATTGCATAATTTTTTTTTAAAGATATTAAGATAAGGTTTTCATAATGACTGGGTTTTTTTAGGTTAACAAATGCCGGAAAGTGTCTGTCAGATCAATTTTTAAATCATTTCACTGATTTGTAACTTTTTTCAGACTTGTAATTCTCCAGACAGATACGTGCGAAAGCACATCCTCAAAGAGCTTTTTAAGAGGGGGCAATGAAGGGATATCTGGTATTTATTAAAGGTTGCCATTAATTTGGCAACCTTTTTTTTTGCCTTTACCCCAGCATGTGAGGAATTGTTTGCAATAATCCCGCCCAATGCTGCCAGCTAATGCCATTCAATACATAAATTTGCCGAAAATAATTGTTTCATCAAAAAATAAAACATAATGAATACACGATTTGCCGCATGGGCTTTAATCTTAGGTTTTATGATCACGCTCTCCGCTTCTGGTCAGGAAGCTGACAAAAAAGAAAAAGGGTATGTTTTTACCGATGACATCCGCCTGGACAATACCCCCGTAAAAAATCAATACCGCTCGGGAACCTGCTGGAGCTACTCCGGTGTGGCTTTTCTGGAATCGGAATTGCTTAAGGCGGGCAAGGGCGAGTACGACCTCAGCGAAGCCTTTATCATCCGTAATGCGTATCAGCAAAAAGCCGCGCAGTACGTGCGCTGGCATGGCAAGCTCAACTTTGGCGGCGGCGGTGCTGCCCACGATGTTAGCGAAATTATGCACGATTTTGGCATTGTTCCCGAATCAGCTTATTCAGGGCTGGTTATCGGCGAGGAGTATTTTGTGAATGGCGAAATGGACGAGGTTTTGGGCGACTACATCGAAGGCGTTACCAAAAACAAAAATCGCAAGCTCACTCCGGTATGGGCAAAGGGTTTTGAGGGTCTGCTCGATGCCTACATCGGCGATTATCCCGAGACCTTTACCTACGAAGACAAGGAATACACGCCACAATCTTTTGCCAGGGAACTGGGACTAAACATGGATGACTATGTTGAGATAACTTCCTTTACTCACCATCCGTTTTATCAAAAATTCATCCTCGAAGTACCCGACAACTGGATGCTGGCCGAAATGTACAATATCCCTCTGGATGAAATGATGGAGGTCATCGATAATTCGCTACGCGATGGGCACACCATTGCCTGGGCTGCCGATGTAAGCGAAAAAGGATTTTCGTGGAAAGACGGGCTGGCCATTGTTCCGGATGCAGATAAAACCGACCTGAGTGGCACCGAAAAAGAAAAGTGGGAAAAATTGACCAGCAAGGAAAAAGGCGAAATGCTTTACAGCTTTGATGAGCCAGTTGAAGAAAAACAAATTAGCCAGGACTTGCGTCAGGAAGCCTTTGATAATTACTCTACCACCGATGATCATGGAATGGAAATCGTGGGCACTGCCACCGATCAAAACCAAAACAAATATTACATCGTAAAAAACTCGTGGGGAAGCGAAGGCCATATTTATGATGGCTATTTTTATGCCTCAGAGGCTTTTGTTCGCTACAAAACCATGAGTATTATGGTGAATAAAAATGTAGTACCCAGAACAATCAGCAAAAAGCTTGGGCTATAGGCGTATTTATAGCTTACGAAGATAAGCAGCCATCAAATTATTGTCTGTCTTTTTAGTGATTGAATTTGAGATTTCTCCTTTCAATACTTTGCTTCGTTCTTCAAGTACCAATAATATGTTTTTGCAAAAGCTTGTATTTCAGTAGATTTCTCCTGCCGCAGTTGTGGCATCGAAATGACAACATCGGAGCGAGCCGAAGAGTAGGGGAATGGGGCGCGAAGCGCCCGATTCCCCTACCCCCAATCAGCTCACAGGCAGTGTCATTTCGACCAATAGCACAAGCGCAGCGCAGTGTTGACGGGAGAAATCTATTTTTTTGAGGATGACTTTATGGACAGGCATTAATCAGGGCTTACTGAAAAACTCAAAATGACAATATTTCGGTGCTCTGCACCTTACGACATCCGTGCATCTTTTTTCTACAAATGCCGATTGGAAATCGAGCATGCTCGCCCGTGGGGCGGCATATTGCGCGGCTCTGCCGCTTTGAATTTAGTACTTGCCAAGTATGGTTGAACCATAAGGAAATTTGGAGGTGCAGCCTGCCCGCGTAATGCATTCAGGCGGGCGCACCGTAATATTAAAAGCACGGATTAATGCAGATAAGCATTAAAAACCTTGCATCTGAAGCACAACAATTTTACTCAAAATCCACGTTTTTAAGTTATTACAGGTTTTTCAGCAGGCCCTAATTAGTGCTTGTCTTTAAAGTAACAGTTAGAAAAATATACGATTTGAGATTTAAGATTTTAGATTTAAGATGTATGTGATATTCAGCACAATCTAAAATCTTCAATCTTAAATCAAAAAACATCGACTTTATGGACAGACATTATTTAGAGTTTTGGAATATCCAATATTGAATATTGAATTACGAATAATGAAGTGTAAGAAAAGCACACTTTTTTAGGGGCTTCGCCGTTAATATCCGAAGTTTTTTTTGGGCTGTTCATAAATCTTGTATAAATAATTTGAAGCCGGATTTGTGCTTAGTCTCAAATAAATATTTTTGTAGTGGATTATAATCTAAATATCAAACTATTAAACCGAATAAGATGAGAAAAAACATGCGTTCTGTTTTGGCTTCACGACTTTTGATAGTCGTTATGGCCGGGCTTATTGCAGCCAGTTTTGCCAGTTGCAAAAGCCAAAAGAAAATTGCTGCCGAAAAAGCAGCTGCCGAAAGAGCGGCACAAATTGAGCAAGCCAAGCAAGACCTTTTGTTGATAATCAACGACAAGGGCGAAATGACCTTGCAGGAAAAAGAAGACAAGCTTTCAGAGATTAAAGGCATGATGCTGGAGGATCCTGAAACCGATGCGCTGGCGATTAAAGCAGAAGAACTTATTGCACAGCAAAAGGCGGAAATGAAACGTCTGGAAGATGAACGCCGCCGCAAGGAACGGGAGATGGAGCAGGCCGAAGAAAGCAAGTTTGACAAAATCGAAGGCCTCTTTGATGAGGTAGCTAACCCTAAGTCGCTGCAAATGGCCGATACCCGCATCAACGAAACCTTGCAGTATTTTGCATCGCCGGATGTGCCCGTTTTGATTATTGTTTATCAGGATGGTGCCGACAAGGACTACGACAAGCCCTCCACCATTCGCAAATACCTGGAATATCTGAAAGACCAGCGTAAAAATGTGAATAAGATTAACAATGTGCAATTTGATGCCAATGGCAAAATCACCGAACTTGAACTAATAAAAGAGTAATAGCATGAAAGCAATGAAATATATTTTCGGAATCCTGTTCATTGGCTTCCTCGGTCAACCTGTGTTTTCGCAGGATAATATCAGCCCCCAACGCAAAATGGCCATCGACAGCCTGGCACTGGAAAAAGTGCGCGACCTAAGCAAATACATCAGCATTATTGGCGATAAAAAAACGCCCTGGTCGGAGGCCAACCGAGTAATCGAGCGTACCCTCGAGCTATTTATCGATGATGCCCAAATGGGTGTTTCATCGCTTAACGAAAACAAAGTGCTATACTACGACATCCGAACTTATCTCGAGCGGCTGATGGCACTGAATTATGATAAGGTCAACATCGAATGGTTCAACATCGAATACATCTCTGACCTTGAGCGGCAGCCCGATGGAAGATATGTGGGCGTTATCACCATCTATCAACGCTTTGAAGGCAGCACAGGCGACAAACTCAAGTATGTGGATACCACCAAAAAAGATATTACCGTTTTCGTGGAACGCAAACAAACACAAATCGGAGGTCGGATTATCGGTTTCTGGGATGTGCTGCTGGGCGATGTCAGGGTGGTTGAAACCATGCCCTAAGCATAATTTGTTTTGACTTAAGATTGATGATTGTCGATTTTAGATTTTAGATTTTGCTGAATATCTCCAGGGTCTTAAATCTGAAATCGTTAATCTGAAATCGTATTTTTCCATACTGTACTTTAAAATTAGCACCTAATTAGTGTCTGTCTTTTTAGTTAGTTATTTGAATTATGAATTGCCTCGCCCTTTAGGGGGATTTAATAGGAAGGATGAAAAACCCCCGCGATTTCGCCACGCCTGAGGCGTGGCGAAATCGCGGGGCAGATACTTCAAACGTATTATCCCCGGGTTAAAACCCGGGGCTATTCAAAAGCATCAACTTTATGGACAGACACAAATTAACACCTCCTTTTTTATTCATGGAGGCCTCCGCCAAAATCTGTCCATAAAAAATAAACTAAAAATATAGCAGCCTGCAAACACATTTTACCTTAACTTATTAAATCAAATATCCTGATGATGTATATAAAAAGTTTTGTGCTTGTGTATTTGTTATTGCTGGCTTTTGCAGGATTTTCTCAGATTGGCGACTTTTCTGCAAACAACGATTCGGATGCCCTGGAGGCCTTTTATGCCGAAACCAAACAGGTAAATCAGTTTATCCGCCGCTTTAATGCCGAAGAAAACAATCAGGGCGTTAAGCTGTCGAGCCAGGATGCGCAATACCACAGCAACACGCTGCGGCATCAGTATATCCCCATGCTGTTCGACCAACAAAATACTGAAATTTCGGAGTTACTCAAGCGTGCTTTTGTAAATGATGTTACCCTGGCCGATGCGCCAAAATATCTCGATTTTCATGGTGGAGATTGGTTTGGCGAAGCTACGGTAAGATTTAAACGCGGAAACAAAACGGTGTATATCACCCTGCTTATGAAATTGGTGGACGAAAATCTGGGCAGCAAGTGGGTGATTGATGATGTACGTTACAATCCTTACGAAGGACTTTACGCCAGCGATGAAAAATCGGCGAGCCGTTTTTTGCACCCCCTAAGCCATGAGCTTGATTTTATGAACCTCGACAAGGTTTTCAGGGATAAACAACATACCGGCGATTATTTTAAAAAAGACTTCCAGGCATGCAAGCTCTCCATGTTTTTGTACGAATTGCTCAACGGCAGCTTGGAATTCGAATACGTGACCGATGTGAAATTTCATTTTTTCCAACTGGAAGGCTGGTACTTCGAGATTAGCGAACTGAACCGCACCGGCCTTAACAGGGGCTGGTTGATTACTAATTTGATAAAATTGGAAAATGGACAAAAAGAAAGTTTGACCAATTATCTTTACAACTTCGACTAAACACAAAATGAACAGGCACATCTTTAAAGTTGGTTTACTGGCGATTTTCACCATGCTGATTTCGATCGGGTCAGCACAGGCTCAAAACCTTGGTGCCGATGAAATTGAAAAATACAGCGCAGACACCGAAAAGCTGGTCTCTTTCCTGGAGTTCACCTTCAACACCATTGGCAATCCCGAGGTGCCCGTAAAAGAAAAAGATATTATCATCAATCAAAGCTTTGCCAAATTTTTTGAAAACGAAAAAGTACAAATAGAGGACGACCTGGACGAAAACCGGGAAGTACCAATAAATAAAGATGTGCAGGCCTATCTTAAAGACATCGATTTCTTTTTCAAACATGTGGCTTTCAAATTTGACATCGAGCAAATCGAACATCAGATCAACGAAAAGAATCAACTTTTTTTTAAAGTTACCATCAATCGCAACCTGAAGGGTATTACCGTGGCCGGCGACACCATTGATAGCAATCGCCTGCGCTATATAGAGATAAACCTTAACGATACAGAGAAAGACCTCAAAATTGCCAGCATTTATACCACCAAGCTCAACGAAAAAGAGGAATTGCGAAACTGGTGGAACGAGCTGCCTCTGGTGTGGAAAGAAGTATTGGGTAAAAACAGAATGCTTTATGATACCATCCGCATGAGCGACTTACTCTGGTTTAACGATTCGCTGGCCAAACTAAATATTGAAGTAAGCTGGAAGCTGAGCCGCGACACCCTTACCATTGCCTCGCACGACAGCCTTTACTTGGCACTCAACGATAGTGCTGCCATTAATGCAGCCTTCATCGACCGCCAGTTGAAAAATATTACAAAGCTCGATACCATCAACATTTCGGGAATGCCGCAGATAACTTCGCTGGAGCCGCTTGCCAAATTGAGCGAACTTAAACGCATCGACTGCAGCCATACCCCCATTCGCGAACTGATGCCCTTGCGCAATCTCACCCATCTCGAGTTTTTGGATTGCGCGCACACGGATATCACCAAACTGGATGCACTAAAATATTCAACGCGGATGGAAACCCTACATATCGATGGAAATCAAATCCAAAATATTGCGCCAGTGGCGAATTTTGTACAACTACAAAAATTGTTTTTAAACCAAACACTGGTGGACAGCCTGGAGCCGATAAGTGAATTAGGTCTTTTGAAGGAACTCGAGTTTGCAGGCACTCCGGTTAAATCGCTCCAAGCCCTGAGTGATCTGAAACAGTTGGAACATCTCGATTTTTCTAAGACAAACATTTCCGACCTTTCACCCCTGGCCAGCATGACAAATTTATATATCCTAAAATTTGAAGGCAGTGCGGTTAGCGATCTTCAGCCCCTTGCCGGTGCTGAAACCCTGCATTATTTATTTGCCGACCAAACGCGCATCAGCGATCTCTCACCTCTGGATGGTCTTTCGACTTTAAGTAAAATCTACTGCGACAAAACGCAGATCAACCGCAAGGATGCCATCGCTTTTATGGAAAGTAATCCTAATGTATTGGTGGTTTACGAATCGACCAACCTGGCTGACTGGTGGCGAGGGCTTACTCCTGCATGGCAGCAGGTCTTTGCCCCTTACGTGCGTTCGATGCAAAATCCCTCGAAAGAGGAGCTACATCAGATCACAAAGATGGAATCGCTGGATATTTCGGGCAACAAACAAATACGCTCGCTCGAAGCACTGACGAATTTTGCACGCCTAAAAGTGCTAAACTGCCAACAAACCGACATCATCGACATCGAAGCGGTGGCTTCGCTGACCGATTTGAACGAACTGAATTTTTCGGATACTCGCGTAAGTAATTTACAGCCCCTCGAAAGCCTGAACCGTATGCGAAAAATATCATTCGACCGCACACAGGTGGCATCCATTGCGCCTTTGATCGAATTGAGTAATCTGGAATATATTTATTGCGATGAAAGTCCTGTGCCCGTTGCTGAGGTACTTACTTTTATGCAGGCACATCCCGATTGTTTAGTGATTTATCAAACGGCCACGCTCGAACAGTGGTGGGCCGGCCTGCCCGAGGTGTGGAAGTTGTTGGACGAAGGATTTTCGATTAGCGGCGATGCGCTTTCGCGTGAACAATTGCAGCAAATCGTGAATCGCAAAAGTGTTGACTTAAACAGCCTGGACGAAATGCAGGAGCGAGCCATCGAAATCAGAAGCCTGGAATATTTGCAGCAATTTTTGCTTTTGAAGGAATTAAAATTTTCAAACACCAGCATAACGAACCTTGTACCATTACAGGGCATGGAATCGTTGCGAGTGATTATTGCTCCCAACAATCCCATCGAAAGCCTCGAACCGCTTTCGGAAGTGAAAAACCTCGAAATACTGGATGTGCAAAATTCGCCCATCGAAAGCCTGGAGTTTTTGGACGGACTGCAACAATTGAAAAAGATAAACTGTTCGGGTACACAAATTAAAAAACTAAAGGGAATCGAAAATAAGCAGCAACTGCAACAGGTCGATTGCTACAATACTTCCATACGAAAACTTAAAGAATTAGAATATCTGCCTGCACTAAAACTAGTGCGCTGCTACAACACCCGCTTAAAGCAACGAACCATCGATAAGTTTAAAGAGGCCAGACCCGAGGTGGAAGTGATTTACTATTAATTATTTAATTTCCCTGACCACAATTTTGCTTTTTCTTCTTCTCCTGTTTTTTGATAAAAATCTACTAAAGCATAGATAAAATCCTGGTTGGATGGCTCTATTTCTGTGGCTTTCAATAACGATTTTTCAGCCTTCACCGGATTATTCAGGTATTGATAAATTAATCCAAGATTATAAAAAACCCTTGATCTTTCAGGCATCAAAGCTGCGGCTTGCTCCAGCACTTGCACCGACTCGTCCAACTGGTTCATCTCGGCCAACAACAAGCCCAACGAGTAATACACTTCGCTTTGTTCGGGATGCTCACTGATAACCTCTCTGAATAGCTGCACAGCTTTTTGATTTTGCTGCTGCGCGTTGTAAAGCATGGCCAGGTTTATTTTTGCCGGAAAAAACTCGTTGTCGGTGGCAATGGCTTTTTTGTAATTCTGCTCTGCCTCTTGTGTTTTTCCCATTCGGGAGTAAAGATTTGCCAAATTGAAACTACCGCTGGGGAAGTCGGCGGCATAAAGCATGGCTTTTTCATATTCGGCAAGTGCTTCACGGTAGGGCTGCATCCACGATGAATCGATGGCCTGGGCAGGTAGTTGCGACAATTTAAGCGCGGCCTCAACTCTTACAGCTTTTACCGGATCGTGAAGCATGGGCACAAAGGCAAGCATAAATTCTTCGATTGAAGTCGGGTTCAAACTTCGCACGGCATAATGCCGCATCACCGGATCGGCATCCGACAGCAGTAGTTTTGTTGTATTATAGGCTTTTTGATCCGGATAATTTGCCAGCAGCGAAAGTGCCGTTGCCCGTACCATAAGCGGATAAAGGTCTTCAGAGGCCGTAGCGATGGCTATTAATCCTTGAAGTGCAGCAGGATCACCATCTTCGCCACCAGCGATGGTGGTGCCGTAATGAGCTGCTCGTTTTTTTCCGTACCATTCGGTGATGTATTGCTCGGCCCATTGTGCCGTTTTGTCGCTGTGACAACTGTTGCAGGCGTTGGGCACACCCATGCTTAAAGTCAAATCCGGCCGTGGAATCCTGAAACTATGGTCGCGGCGATAATCCACGCCCATGTAAAATCCGCCATCCGCATGGCAATTAATACACAAGGCTCCTTCGCCTTCCTGATTGTACATCTGGCGGTGATTGCCTTCCTGCAATTCAGGATTGTCTTTTTTCTTATGAAAGTGATGGTTGTAAGAATCGTAAACTTCCGGTCGGTGGCATTGCAGGCACAGATCGTTGCCGGTTTTGATGAGTTTCAGGCTATGGGCATCGTGGCAGTCGTTGCATTTTACATCGTTGGTAAACATCTTGCTTTGCAAAAACGAGCCATAAACATAGTCTTCTTCCAGAATCTGCCCATCCGAATAATAATAGGGTTCGCCGGTAAGCTGTGGGATATAATGATCGAGCAGGTGGCCACCAAAATGATCGTAGTCGCCCAGAGCAGAGCGGCGCAGGTGGCAGCGGGCGCACAAGTCCACATATTGGCGGGTATTCTGATTTCGGGTGTTGACTACCAGCGCGGTATTATTATCTGTGGGTCTTGACATTTCCGGGAGTTTTGCCCAGTCCAGGTGCGCCGAGCCGGGACCGTGGCAGGCTTCGCAGTTTATGTTGATATCCGACCAGGTAGTTTGATACGATCCGCTGGTGTGGTCGTAATTTTTTTGCAGATGCGTGGAGTGGCAGTCCGCGCACATGCCATTCCAGTTTTGAGCCTGGTTAGTCCAGTGAAGCCAATTGTCGGGATTTACATCTTCGTCAGGATACACAGCCCCAGCCATATCATACCATTCGTTAGTGCGCGAATCCCAGGTAAGGTTCAGGCATTGCATTTTACCCTTGTCGAAGGGAATCAGGTATTGCTGCAACGGCCACCAACCGAAGGTATGCGTAATTTCAAGTTCGCCAAGCACACCTTTAGAGCCTTTGGTTTCCACAAAGAATCTCCCATTTCGGCGGCTAAACCTGGAAGTGTCTCCCCGCTGTGAAACGAATATCGCATCATCAAAATCTCCCAACACCGTCTCATCGCTGGCCACCGCCATTGCCAGGTCGTGATCCGATTGTTTCCAAAGGTCGTACTCGATTTTATGACACTCGATGCAGGTTTCGCCACCCACAAAAAAAGGCTTCTCCGACATCACGATGCCTTCGTTGCCAAAATAATGGAACTTAATCCATTGTGCCGGGAATACCAGTACGATGATTAAAGTTGAGATAAGGCCGATGATTTTCCAGGTGTTTGTCACGAGGGGCTTATTAGTTATTAGTTAAAAGTGCCGAAGCAAAGCTTCGAGCATGCACGGGCAAAGCCCGGCATTAATTGTTGAGCGAAGCCCCAGACCTACGGAATCCCATCCCATCAGGGAAATCCCATACTTACTGAAACTTGATCGGAAAGATTTCTCCTGCCGCAGTGGCGACATCGAAATGACAGTGGCCGTCTAGGTGAAGGGGGAAGGAGAAGGGCGCGCTGCGCGCGCCCTTCTCCTTCCCATAAAATCACCAAAGCCTTGTCATTCCAACCAACGGGAGGAATCTGTTTGTATCTCGATGCTTACAAAAGTTGGTCATTGGTGCCAAAACACTGTATTAAAAAATTTCACAGCAAAGTTACATCATGTTCCTGACTTTTTGCAATTTATAAAAACAAGCAGCTATCGCCGTAGCTCAAAAATCGAAAATCGTTATCCATCGCATACTCGTACACATTTTTCCATTCCTCGCCAAGCCATGCCGAGATAAGCAACAATAGCGTGCTGCGCGGCTGATGAAAATTGGTGATCATGCCGCTGATTATCCTAAATCGGTAGCCGGGAAAAATCATCACCTGCGTTGAGCCGTGCAATACATCCAAATTTTGCTTTTCCATTAGCACAAGCAAATTATTGATTGAGGCTTCGGGTGGGAGTATGTCCTCGGCTTTACATTCGTAGGGGAATAATTGTGGGATATGAAAATCGGTGTCTGGCTGCTGCGCTATTTTTACGCCAAGCCAATACAGGCTTTCGAGTGTACGCACCGAAGTTGTTCCTACTGCAATCACCTTACCCTGATATTGCAAAAGATCACGGAGCAATTGGCGGCTTACCATAATTTGTTCGGTGTGCATGGTGTGCCTCTCGATTCCTTCCTGCCCCACGGGTTTAAAAGTGCCGGCACCCACATGCAAGGTAAGATTGGAGCTATAAATTTTTTTGGCTTTTAAACGATCAAAAACGGCGGGCGTAAAATGCAATCCGGCGGTGGGTGCAGCCACCGAGCCATCAAATTGCGCATACACGGTTTGATAAGTCAGGCTGTCGCTTTCCACGGCCTCACGATGGAGATATGGTGGAAGAGGAATTTTTCCGGCGGCCTCCAGCACTTCGGCAAAGCTTAGCTCCTTATTCCAGGTGAAGCGGATTAAAAAAATCTCATCCTGTCTGCTGATTTTCTGCGCCCGGATCAAAATCTTTGTATCGTTGTGCGTAAGTTCCAAAGTCAGGTCTTCGGATTTCCACCGGCGGGCATTGCCTGCCAGGCATTGCCATACGGCCTCGCCCTTTTGCTGAAAGGCTGATTGCATCTCACGGGTGGGCTCCACGGGTTCTAACACAAAAAGCTCGATCAGCGCACCGGTGGCCTTTCTAAAAAACAAACGCGCCCGCACCACCCGCGTGTTGTTGGCCACCAAAAGGCTGCCAGGCGGGAGGTGGGTGGCTATATTTTTGAAAACATCTTCACTAATTTGATTGCCGTCATTGATAAGCAACTTGGAAGTATCGCGCTCGGCCTTTGGAAATTTGGCGATGCGTTCGTCAGGGAGCAGGTAATCGAAATCGTTGATGTCGATTTTTTTTAGGTGGTCGATAGATGGCATTTATTTGAATAAGTCTGAGATGTCAATTTTATTTGGAAGTAAAAAGTGTGGGCTTAAAGGTAAGCATCACCCAGGCCCAATAGGGCGAGTTAATATCAGTGCCGCCAACGCCTTTCACTTTTTCAAGGGTATCGGTGGTAAAATAATACGAGAAACCAGCCTGCAAGATCAGTTCGGGACTGTAATTATAAATATACATCAGGTCGAGTTCCTGCCCCAGCCCTTTGTCATCGATCAGCTCGCCGGCCAGCTTAACTTGCTGCGCCAGGCTAAAAAGATGGAAATAGCCACGCACCTTGTGTTTTTTATTCCAGCCAAATTCAACATTAGGATAAACATCCATCAGGCCGCCGTTTTTGGTCGAGCCTTGCATAAACGAATAATAATTCATCCAGCCATAATAGGCAAATACGGCTCCGTACATCTGGTTGAAAGTTTTGGTTTTTTCACCGTAATCGTTGCTGGTGGCATCATCGCCCGAGATATAATCCACGCCCAGGCCAAGTTTTATCTTGCCCATGCGATAGGAAGGGTCGATGGTGAGCATGTAGGCACTTACCTCTTTTCCGCTCTGTGCTCTCCCGTTTTGATAATAGGCATTGGCTGAAGCCTGAAAACCTCCCGATTTGTATTCAGCCCAAAAGCCGTATGTGCCCATGAGGTAAAGAACATCGGCATCGTTATTTTTTTGATAGGCGGCAGCGGTGGTGATAAACGAAACGGCGAATTTTTCGCTAAGCGTGCGTTTTATCCGCAAAAAGTTTAGCGATTTCATCAGATTTTTACTATCGAAAAGTCCGCCATTATAAAACGGTTTACCACTTTGCAAATCGATCATGTTGTTGTAGGAAATTCCTGCATTGATTTCCCAATCTTCGGTTTTATGGTTAAAAACTATGGCATCGTAGCTAAGGCCGTACTGATTCCAGTTGCGCCATGCGATGAGGCGCTGGTCATCGTATTTTAATTCCTGCCGCCCAATAGTAAGATCCGATTTCTCGCCGAAACGAATTTTAAACCAGGCTTCATAAACATCGAGGCTGTTGGTGGAGGCGAAAACACCGGTGGGAGTGTAAATATCGCCATTGCCCCAAATGCGTACATCCTGAATCGAAAAGCGGGTTTGGAATTTAGCATTGTTGTAATCGAAGTTGATACGACTACGTTGGCTTAGGTAATAAAAGGTGGAGAGGCTGTCGGGAAAAGGACTTCCTGCGCCATTGTTCATTTCGGCACGGGGTCGTAATTGTGCCGAGATACTAAACTGCGCCTGTGTGGGCAAATAGGCCATAAGGCTAAGAAAAATGAGCAAAGCAATATTTTTCATAAGAAGTGTATTTTATTAATCGAAAATGCAAGCACCCTTAGTCAGAATGATTCGGAAACAATCAACAAAAATAATGGCTTTTTGCTTGTGAGGAGTAAAAATCCCAAAAGGATTACTTGGTGAATAGACTGATTTTATTCATATAAAAAAATGATTGTGGTCAACTAAAAGGATGATATTTTGTTAGCTTTGCACACTAAATTAATCAGATCGATAGATGGAATATAACAACGAAGTATTTACTCGCCAGGCTCCCACCGACATCCATTGCATGAAGGCTCCACGCGACACACCGCTTTTCAGGAAACTGAACGAAGATGAGCTGGAAACGCTGAACAGGAACCGGATTCAGTTATCTTTCAAAAAAGGAGAAATTATCAATAAGCAGGGAGCCTTTGCCTCCAACGTTTTTTTTATCATCAAGGGGATTACCAAAACTTATATCGAGAATGGCAACAGCAATCTGATCATTTCGATCGTTCCGGCGGGAAGTCTTATTGGCCTGCAATCGCTGTCGGTTGACAATGTTTTTCATTATTCTACCAAGGCACTTGTGGACACAGACATCTATTCGTATGACATCAATGTGATCAAAAACCTGATGAATCAGAATGCCCTTTTTTCCTCCGAAATTGTGGATATTATCAATAATAATATGGTGATGCTCTACGACCGCTTTTTTAGTCTTTCGCAAAAGCAGTTGCATGGCCGTCTGGCTGACATATTGCTCTGCCTGTCGCACAAAATATACAAGTCGCTCGATTTTGAGTTGTGTATGTCGCGCAAGGATCTGGCCGAGCTTACCGGCATGTCCACCGAAAGTGCCATACGTATTCTCAAAGATTTTAAAGACGACCATATTTTGAGCATCAGTGGCAAACGAATGAAAATATTGGATCTCGAAAAAATGAAACGCATCAGTGCAACCGGATAATTGAGTAATTTTGTATTTATGATCAAAAAACACATCCCCAATTTTATAACCCTGCTCAATCTTTTTAGCGGCAGTATCGCTATTGTTTTTGCCTTTAAGGATAATCTTATGTTAGCCTCCTGGTTTATTGGTTTTGCGGCAGTTTTCGATTTTATGGATGGGATGGCTGCCCGGCTTTTGAATGCCCGCTCGGCCATAGGCCTGCAGTTGGATTCGCTGGCTGACCTGATTTCGTTTGGCCTCGCGCCAGGCGTTATCGTTTATCAACTGATGAACACCACAGTAAGCCCGCCTTTCCTGTATTTTAACGGTATCAATGTATTTGCGCTCCTGGCCTTTATTATCCCGGCATTTTCAGCACTACGACTGGCTAAATTTAATATCGATGAAAGCCAGACCTCCTCCTTTCGCGGATTGCCAACCCCTGCCAATGCCTTGTTTTTCGCCGCTTTACCCTGGGTAATTTTTCAGGCTAACAATGATGCCGTAAGTTGGATTATTTATCTTACCAACAATTATTGGGTACTGGCCGGCATCACCATTCTCTTTTCCTTATTGATGGTTTCCAATATTCACCTCTTTTCGCTCAAGCTCAAAAACTTTAAATTCAAGGAAAATATCAGCCGGTATGCACTTTTGCTCCTTGCCCTTTTGCTGATTATTTTCCTAAAGTATTATGCCCTCCCCTTGATCGTAATCGCTTACATCCTGATTTCGCTTATCGAAAATACTTCTTTGGCGAAAAGCTAATTTAGCACCTAAAACAGTCAGGGCTTCACTTGAAGTGAAACCCTGACTATCCAAACAAAGCCCTGACTTATAAAGTTAAAATTTATTACTCAAAAAATTGAATATATTAACTCATTTTTTGCGGTTTTATCATGCGTTCGGGCGATAGAATTTCGTCCAGTTCGCCCTTGGACAGCAGCCCTTTTTCGATGCAAAGATTATAAACGCCTTGGTTGGTTTCCAGGGCTTCCTTGGCCAGGTCGGAGCATATTTCGTAGCCCAAGACCGGAACCAGCGCAGTTACAATACCAATGCTATTTTGCACCATCCTGCGGCACACCTCTCTGTTGGCTGTGATGCCATCTATGCAGCGATGTTTTAAAATCAACATTCCGCTTTTGAGCATCTCCACCGATTCAAAAATACTTTGTACAATCACCGGCTCCATCACGTTAAGCTCCAGTTGTCCGGCTTCGGCACCCAGGGTAACGGTAAGGTCGTTGCCAATAACCTTAAAGGCAATTTGGTTAACCACTTCCGGGATAACCGGGTTTACTTTGCCGGGCATAATGGATGAGCCGGGCTGCATGGGTGGGAGGTTTATTTCGTTGAATCCGGCGCGAGGGCCCGAAGATAACAAGCGCAGGTCGTTCGAGATTTTTGATAGTTTTACGGCCAGCCGCTTTATGGCGGACGAATACATCACAAATGCGCCGGTATCCTGGGTGGCCTCCACAAGGTTTTTGGCGTTTTTCAAATCCAGACCGGTAACTTCCCGCAGGTAACGAACTACTTTTTCGGCATAGTCGGGGTCGGAGTTGATGCCCGTACCGATGGCCGTAGCGCCCATGTTGATTTCCAGAAACAGGCGTACATTTTCTTCCAGCCTTTCCACTTCTTCTTCCAGGGTGGTGGCCCAGGCGTGAAAGCTTTGACCCAAAGTCATAGGCACGGCATCCTGCAACTGTGTGCGTCCCATTTTTATAATATCGCTGAACTCATCGCCTTTGGCTTTAAAAGACTCAACAAGTTCTTTAAGCCTTGCTACAATGGTTTTGTTATTATTGTAGAGTGCAATTTTTACTGCGGTGGGATAAGCATCGTTGGTGGACTGGGAGAGATTGACATGATTGTTGGGATGGCAATATTTGTATTCTCCTTTTTTGTGCCCCAAAATCTCCAGGGCACGATTGGCGATCACCTCGTTGGCGTTCATATTGGTGGAAGTTCCGGCTCCACCCTGAATCATGTCCACCACAAAATGGAGTTGCAGTTTCCCGTTTTTAATTTCGGTACAAGCCGCGATAATAGCCTCGGCCACATCATCATCCAGTAATTTGAGATCGTGGTTGGCCATTGCGGCTGCTTTTTTTACCATGGCCAATGCCTCCACCAGCACAGGGTAGAAGTTGAGCGAAATACCGCTGATGTTAAAGTTTTCCATCCCGCGCATGGTTTGAATGCCATAATACGCCTGGTTGGGCACATTGCGAAAGCCGAGCAGGTCGTGTTCCTGGCGTGTTTCGGTGGCCTCGTACTGGGCGGCAACGTTTACCATGCGGTTGTTAGCCTGACGCATCCGGCGCGAAATAACCTGGCCAATATTTGAGAGTACTTTTAAAGCAGAAGCTCCATTTTGGATAAAGTAATCTTTTTTTACCGAGAGCACGCGGGTAGGTTCGGTAGCCCTTGCGCTGGTTGAATGTTTGCTGTTGGTAGCCCATGAGCCTTCGCCCAAAAAGTCGCCCCGGGTAAAGTACGAAAGCCGTTTTTCTTCACCATAAAGGTTTTTCTTAAACAGTTCAACCTCGCCCTCGTAAATCAGGAACAGGTCTTTACGTTCGCCATTTTCTTCAAAAAGCAAGTCGCCGGGATTAAATGCAAGTTCTTCCATGCTTTGTGCAAGGGTATGCAACTCCTGGTCAGTCAATCCCTGAAAAAGTTCTATTTCTTTAATAAAACCCTGAATTTGTGTGTAATCCATAATTTATTTTATTAAAAATTTAAGTTACAAATGTAGGCAGGACTAACGATTGGTTTTACCGGGTAAGGTGCTGAAAGCATTACATTAATTGACCAGTTGAAAATTTTCTACTTTTCGGGATTACATCCGGGCACAGCGAGGATAAATTACGGCAAAGCCAAATCATCTATCCCTTCTATCCGTTAACCATTCCAAATTAAAGCAGACAATAAGATTATTCTGATAGTTGTTGGCTTCAAAAAATAGGACAATCTCTCCATTGGAAGCGGTAATTATCATGGATATCCTGTAAAGGCAACTTCGGCTTTGCTGCTTTTGTTATACAAGTTCAAAAACTAAAGCGAATCCAAACCACTTTAATAAACTTTATTTTGGTGTAAAGAATGTGTAGTACAATGTTTTGACTAAAAAAAAGTTTGGCAGCTCTATAAGAAAGATTGAGCATGTTTATAATCCATAATAAATACAGGTGTTCTGAAAATAACAAATTCCCCCATGGAATCTCCCGCGCACAAAGCCTAAAAAGATTGCCTGCGGTAGTTTTGTTGGCTGCCCTCCTTTTTGTTCCTTTCTTATCCTATAGCCAATCGCATAATTATTGGACACGCAGTTTCAACGAAGAGTCCTCCTTGCTTTCAGGTGCCGTGGTTGGAGGTGGTGCCGGCCCTAGTGCCATTTATTATAATCCTGCAAGTATTTCAGAAATTACGACATCGTCATTTTCATTTCATACCAGTTTATTTTCGTTTGAGTTTATCAATATTAAAAATGCGCTTGGCGATGGTATTAACCTGTCATCATCACGGGGAACAATCGAACCACGGTTTATCTCATACATGCTTCAGCCAAAAAAAACACCTGATTTAAGTTTTGAGTTTGCATTTTTAAATTCGATAAGTATATATTTTGGAGCCACATTTAACTTTTGATTATGCACTTCAACCAGCGACAATGCTTTTTACTCAAAGTCGCATTAACCCTCCTCCCGCAAAATTGTACGCTATTTCAAATCCCGATACCAAATTTAATTTTACTTGAAGATTTTTGGGGTCTTTGAAGAATTTGGCCTTGGGGGATTGTTGGGAAAAGATGCGAATTTGTTGGATGGTTTGGAAATATGATTATTTTTGACGGATGAAACAAAAACAAACAATAAATGACACCTTCAGTAAAGAGACAAGATGTCCACATCATGTACCTAATATGGTTCATTTAAAAGATAAGAAGGGGTCATAAAAACAAGTTACCTGCAAGCTTAAAAAAAAATACATATGACATATAAAACACCGGTTCACCTTTTAAAAGGAATCAGATATATTGATAACTTAAACATCGAAGAACGGCTCTTAAAACAGAAATTTGAGAAATTATTTGATGAGGAGTATTTTGTTGACTTCTCACAAGTTGGATATGTCGAGTTAAGTGGTTTAGCAAAAATTCTCCTTATAATTGAAAACTACTTAAAGAACGACATAACTATTTTTATTGCATTACCAACAATTAGGTATTCGATTAAAGAAGAACAAAAGAGAATAGATATCGAATGGACCAAAGAAATAAAAGAGAATCTGCTTAAAAGTAGAATTAAAGCTAATAGTTTTATAAAAACAACAGGTTTTGTATCAGCAGTTCAACAAATAGCAGAAAATCACAATAAGAATGTTTATATAACTGAAGATTATGATTTTGAATCAGAATTTAACCAAAATTCATTTTCAAATTCATTTTCAGAGATTTACGAAAAGCATGATATTAATGAATATACCTACAAGTATATTATGCCATTTCAATGGATAGACTGCTCGAAAGGATTAGATGGTTTTGAAGAAATTGAGAAAGACTTTAATAAAATAATTGAAAATCCAGAAAGAGGTTTAGATCAAATCGATGTAAAAGCAATTAAGAATGTAATTCTTTCTGAGCTTATAAAAAATGTAAAAGAACATTCAGGTAGCAAGTATGCCTTACTTGCAATAGGATTAATTAATTCTAAATCATTATTAAATGAAAGGCAATTCAAAAGAACAAATCCAATTGAAAAAAAATATTTGAATTGGATTGACGAGAATAATTTCTCCTCTCAAGTAGAAATATACTTTGGAGATTCTGGCTTCGGTATTTTCTCCGATGATTATATAAAAAAATATAAAACGGATAAAAATGGAAATTTTATAAACAAAGAAATGCAATTAGAACTTGCATTTGAAAGATGGACTACAAGAAAAAATAACGAACCCAGACGAGGAACAAAAGGATTATACAGAATTCAAAGAATCATTAATAAGTATAATGGAATAGTTCATATTGAAACAGACGATCTAAACGGGGGTTTTATAAAGGGAGGCTATCCTGAAAGTACATATAAATGCAGAAAAACAGGCAAGCAATTCCATGGCACATTAGTGAATATAAAACTAAATCCTTTTAAAGAAGTAAAATCGTTCAAATATATAATAGATAGTAATAGGATAGAGAAGCAGTGGAACTCATCAAGATTTATTGTTGATGAAGATCTAAATTGCCAAGAACAAATTAAAAATAAAATAAAAGAAAGTAAAAATCTACTTTTAATTCTTAACGTTGATCATCTTGATGATGAAATTGCTAAGAGTACAATTGAAAAATTACTCCCTGAAATTAGTTATGATTCGCATCCGTGTGCAGTTGTTATTTATTTAATTAGCAATCTGAGAAATGACACACTAGATACGATTATAGATTCAGCAAATACAGTGACTATCGAAAATTTCACTGAAAAAGCTAATGTGCAAACTAATAGTGAAAATCAAAATGAAGTTTTTCCTGAAACAATTAATGAAAGTGCTGATGAGATTTATGACCCTGTTTTAGTAATAGGAGACAAAAATGCAGCATTTTGGTATGGTGGAACAAAAGAATTAGTTTCAATATTATCTGATTCCTTTAAAATCCAATCTGATAAATCTGTAAATATAGAAGACTTAGAAGTATTTAAAGGTATTCCAGAAGAAATACAACTACAGATTAAACTTCACCTCCAAAACGATAATAAATTAGTTAATCTTGATACTAAAAATACAATAGTTTTCAATTTTCAGAGCATAGATCTTCTTTATGAAAAAAAACTATTAAATAAACTATCCCTTGTTGAAGATAAAATGTTTTGCACTCCCAAATTACATTTGACAAACAATTGGGTAAACATTTCCGAATTATTATCGGAAGACGAATTCGGGTTTGCATTGTGCTTATATTTAAAATATCAAGAAAGAGTGACTATTTCTGAAATCAATAAAAACAACACTTTCATTTTAATAGACCATCAACAACAATCAGATTTGGCAAAGGCATTTGCTAGCCTCCTTGGAATCAATAGAAAAAATATACGTAATACTTATTCCGATATAGATGCAAATATCCCCAAAAGAACTAAGCTTTTCCCAGAATACTCAAATGTTATTATACTTACAACTATAATTTCAAGTTCCGAAACTGTTCGCAGACTAGTAAAATTTGTTAATAGAGATTTTGCAAATGCTGATTGTATTCTTTGTTTAGCCAACCTTAGGAAGTATAATATTAATAGTCTTGAAACGTGGAATAAAACCACTGATATAATTACTTGCTTTCAGAAAAACAAAAAAGAAATTGGCAAAGAAACCAGAAATGATGAATATTTTGAGAAAAAAATCTCACGGATAAATAAGAAAGTAATTATAATTAGTCCAGAATTTGAAAAGGAAGAAAATGCTAAAATTGTAACTATTGATTCATCCTTAAAAGAGTTTATTAGAGAAAATAAATTACTACATTATAATCATGTCGGAGTCTTCAATAAGCGACATTTTACTTTTTTCATTGACAAGCAGCGGTTGTTAGATATTGAGAGTATTATCTGGCGAAAAATAGAGTCATCAATTTCTGAATGGAAACACAATCATGGTATTGACCACTTCAGAGTATTTGTGCCTAAATCAATTTTAAACATTAATGGTGCCTTCGCAAATTTCCTAACCAAACTTGCAAATGCAAGACCAGTCCTTTATAACAAGATTCCTAACTTAATTAATGAGCAAAATGTATTCTATTTTGATTTTGGGATGTTAACAGGCGATTCTGTCAATAGTTTTATAACTTCATGCCAAAATGTTGAAAATTTATTTGCATGTATCCTTTTCGACCAATCAATCAATACAAAGACTGATTTTTATAGAAGAATTGAAACTGTAAATAATCTACCTGATTTACAAGGAAAATTGAACAAGACACAATTTCAGATTAATTATTTATTTGATTTACCTCTTAATTTCTTTTCATCTGAAAATTGTCCTATATGTGAACACAGTAGAGCTTTGAATATTTTCAAGTTAGATCAGGCTTACCTGTTTAAGTTTTCTAAAGACAGGCAAGAAAGATTGAAGCAAATTCACAATGATGAAATAAAAGAATTAAGTTTTCCAGTAGATTTCTATTTTTCAGAAAAAGATGTGCAATTCGAATTATCGTCTACTTTAATAATGAAAATGTATGAATTTAAAATCCTATTCGAAAATGCCAGAGAATCAACAACAGCAAGAATCTCAATTTATAAAGAAATATTTGCCTTATATTATTATGTAGATTCACTAATAAATGATTGTGAATCCAATTTATATGCACTCTTATATTACCTATCATACGAGATTAATTGGTTTCAGCAAGAACCATTAGTTTTTAGAGATTTGAGATTTTTAATTTCTGAACTGGCACTAAAAGTGGCAAACTATGAAAGAGTACATCTTATCGATTTGTTTTCAAAAACCAATAAATCTAATACAACATCTGATAAACTGGCTGTAAGATATAAATATGCAGCAATATCAGTATTAAGATCTACAGACAAATTAAAATTTTGCGAAAATATTGCTCAAATTGTAGAGTCAAGCGAACTACATAATAAATATAGTGATAACTTATTTCAAAATACTCTTTACCATATCTCAAGTCTTCATAACAACAGATACAATCAGAGTAAAATCTATTTTAAAAGTATCGAAGCCAATTTAGAATCATTAACAAATAAAAGATTAAGTTTAGAACAAAAACTTGCTCTCCAAAAGATAGCAATTCTCAATAAGAAAAGACTAAAAGAAATAGAATCCAACAGTTTTATTTCAGAATTTAGGGCTATAAAGAATTTGAAGAATGAAATTTTAAAAACATATAGTGAAAATCACCCAACTCCAATAGAGTTCTTTAATAAACTTTATCTAAGTAGATATGAGTCTATTTTTAAGGAATACAGCCTACAAAAAGAAAATGCGCGCAACTATTCAACTCTGCGAGAAGTTCAACTTAAACTGGCAAATTATTGGATATCTACCATAGAATACATTAAAAATTCAGTTCTGTTTTATCTCGAAAAACTTGAAGATATTACATCAAGTCAGTTTTATCGAAACAATTTTTCGAATATTATGAACTTGCATGAGTTTAATGAATTAATAGATAGGTTTTCAGAATTAGTATATTTAATAGAAGAAGATTTGAATAATTATGTATTATATAAACAAGAATATGACCTGTTATATGATCGGATAAACAATCTATTTATTAAGTCAAAGGGATTTAAAGGAAGTTCCAGTGACTCGAAAATCCTTAATTTAATATCTCATTTCCCAACAAACCTTCAAGAATCTATAGATACTATTTTTCCAGAAGAAATCTTTTCTAAAAGAAAGCTTGATAGCAAGCTTGATTTAAATATCTTTTATCCCCAAAGTGAATTTTTAATAAATCTTGATTTGGTTAGGAATAACATTGAGAGAAAGAAAAATTCTGGTATAGAGTTGGAAAGTATCTCAATAAATTTTAATCTAAATAAGTTAAGCAATGAATTCTCTGAACTTATAATAAGCTATGATTCAACAGATTTATATAAGCAAGAGGAAAGCAAATCCGGTTCTTTAACCAATTGGAAGAATGAAATCCTTTTTTTTAAAGGTACTTTGGACTATAAAACACCTAATGATAATAATAAATGGTTTGTATTGAAATTAAAATTATTAAACTATGAGTAACATAAAAATATTAGTCTGTGAAGATGTAAAGGAAGATCAAAAGGATATAGAATTATATCTCGATGAATTGGATGTATCCTTTCCTAACTTAAAAATTGAATCAACAATAAAAGATTTCGATACTGTTATTGACGAATTAAAACATCAATATAATTTACTAATATTAGACTTTTTCGATGGGAATATACAGAAAGGCGAACGAATACTAAACCATAATAGATTAGAAATTCCAACAATAATCTATACCTCAAGGGCTGAATCTGAACAAGTTGATTACAGAAGTTTAAAGAGTAAATATAAATACTTAATTAATTACCTACCTAAATTAAAAACAGGTAATAACTTAAAGGATTTCATAATCTCATTTGCCTTCTCAAATGGTTTCTTAAGTAAGAACTACTCTATTTATAACGAAAATGATATTTTTCTACAAAACTCTATTATTTCAATTGGACAACATCAATTTAATGAAATACTATATCAAATTAGTAGCGCAGGTGCCATTCAAGGTGATGTTGTAATTCATAGAATGACCTCAGGGTTAAGTGGTGCTATTTTATTCAAAATTGAGGCTAATGGTAAATACTCTATATTAAAACTATCAAAAGAGATTGATAAATTAAAAGTAGAGCATAGAAATGCTGTTGAACTATATCATAAGTTTCCAAATCGATTAATCAATCATATTGATGCTGATGAATTCTATTCATTTGATAAAACGGTTCTTGGAATTCTCTTAAAAGAAGTTGATCATGCCCAAACATTGTTTGAGTTTATATTGAGTTCTTCAACTAACAAAACGAAAATTGATGATTTTTTTCATAATCTTTTTATAGACGAACAAGGCTTAAAAACGCATTATCTTAATAACCAACAAGATAATAGTGATTGGGCTTCAATATTTAACAAAATTACAGAGCAAAAGATTCACCTTATTAAAACGTCATTTAAAGAAGTTAAGCCAATCATTCAAAAGTATTACAGCCTATTTGACATTGAAGATTTTAGGCGTTTGGCTATCAATCATAATTTTTGTAACTTAAATATAAACGACATGCTAGATGCAACATACAAGAAAATGCATGTCCTCAGTCATGGTGACTTTCACTCAAAAAATGTTCTTATTCAAAGTGGAAACTATCCAGTATTAATTGATACTGGTTCTATCTCTTTCCAGCACTGGAGTTTGGATATTTGCAGATTGATTGTTCATCTTTTTATTACTGGAATTGATAACGGGAAAATAGAATATTTTGACATAAACAATACCCAAAAGTATATTGATATTTTTGACAATATTTTAGTAAAAGAAAACATAGAAGTAGATGGTGATAATGATAACATTATTCATGCTATTAACTGGCTCGTTAACAACATTGATAACGTTTTTGCCTCAGATTTTGAGATCTTTGAATACCAACTTGGATTGATGAAAGAGTTCTTACAAGTAAGTTATCGATTTGATACAATTCCTCCGAACAAAAGAGCTCTTGCCCTAATTGCAGCTCATAAGTGTATGATTGCAGCGAATGATAATTTATAAAAAAGCCAGCAGGTAACAGCAAATCATGGCTCACAGTCGGTTAGCGAGCATCTAGAAAAATGATTGGAAAACAAAACATACGAAACACAAAAACCTTCCTGCAAGTTAGCCGACTAAGAGCCATATTTGCGGCACGTTACCCAACATAATATGGAACTGCATTGTGAGAGTTATATTAAGCCAAATTAATTAATAATAAAATATCCTAAATATGAAACATTTTGAAATCGCACTTTTAATGGGGATTTTCGTAATAACCATTTCTTGCAGTAATAATTCATCGCAATCCAAACAAGAATTGGATTTTTCTGATTCATATAATTGGGTTTCATTACCCTCAACAATAGAAAAAGACGTTGATGTGTTCTATGTCTATCCAACGATTTATGCAGGAAAGAATCCTCAAAATATGGATATCTCTGACTCTTTGCTCAGAGAAAATGCTCGAGGACTTTTAGTTGCCCAGGCAGGGGTGTACTCAGCATATGCAAATTTATTTGCTCCGTATTACCGACAGCAATCGGCTGCACTACAGAGTATGGAGGCTGCTAATGGAGGAAAGAATGCTTTTCAAGACTCCGTTTTTCAGGTTGGAGCCAAGGATGTTGAAAGAGCCTTTGATTATTATCTGGAGCACCTCAATACCGATAGACCTTTTATTCTAGGCAGTCATAGCCAAGGCACAATGACACTTATTAATCTTATGCGTAAACGATTTAACGACCCTGCCTTACAAAAGCGGCTGGTAGCAGCTTATTTGATTGGCTACACCATAACGAAAGATGATTTGAAAAAGTATCCTTGGATGAAACTTGCCAAAGGTAAAGACGATACAGGCGTTATCATTACTTTCAATACCGAAGGAATAAATGCAGGGCCTTCACCCGTTCTATTGCCCGGTGCGGTTGCCATTAATCCCCTGAATTGGAGAACAGATACCATGCTAGCTAACAGGGATGTAAACTTGGGTGCTAAATTTTTCGATGATTCTACCGGTGAACTCATTGAGGAAATCCCGAATTTTGCCGCCGCACATTTGGATACACAAAAGGGAGTTTTAATCATTACTAATATGAAAATACCGGAATCAGATAAGATTGATCTTGTTCATATGGGACGATGGTCAAAAGGAGTTTATCACAGATATGATTATGCGTTCTGGTACAGTAATTTGCAACAAAATGTCAGTGATAGGATCGACTCTTATTTTTCAAAGAAATAAATTACGTTGGGTAACATTTTGTATAAGTAATGGCAGATAATGTGCTAAATAACAAGGTTTGTAGCCCGCTCAAACTGCTTAGCGGTTTGACAGGAAACTACCACGCAATCTACCACTACTCATATAATTTACCGCTAAGCGAATCGACACAAGTTGTTTTAGTGTAATGAATAAGTTAGTTGGAGATTAAGCCCGTAATCGTTTGTAGAGGCATCGGATGTTGGATTGCTGTCGTAGTTATAATACAATGAAATTCCCACCTTAAAATCATCGCTAAACAGACTTACTTGCGGGTTTAGGTTAAAAGACACCCTGTATCTGTTTGTTGTTAGGTAGGGAATGAAATCGATATGGGAATTAAGCCAAACTTTTGGAGATGTGTATTTATACACTTTCCACGCCACCTGGGCAATACCAGCCAGATCATGCGAAATACCACTTTCATCATATGGCGTTTCGCGGGCAACGCTTAAACCAGCTCCTACATAAAGCCGATTCCAATTATTGTATGAAATATCTTTAAGGCCAACCATACTTAGGGTTAATCTGAGTTTGGTTCCCAATTCAGTATTTTGCGTTGATCCCACCGCAAGTCCGGCTGACCATGATTTTTTTAATAGTCGCTGCCAGCCTATTTCGATATCCGATTTAGTTGAGCTCAATGTATCGCTCTGGTATGTATTGTTGGCATCCCAGCTTAAACCAAAATAGGTTTTTCTTTTCCTGTAATCCAGGTTTCCTGCTAAAGAAACGGTTCCAACATTGCTGCCTTTCGATAAATTTGCACCCAGGCTAAAATTCCCACTTAAGCGCATCCAGAAATTTCCTTTGATAGGATAGATTTCGACAATATCATCAATGCTTATCAATGCTCTTCTATCTGTTTTCACAATAAAAACCTGCCGACTAAGCATAGATGTATCGAAAGACCCGAAATAAATGAGGCCGTTTTTCATTTTAATTTCAAAGAGCTTGTCCGATTTAATGGTATTGATTTTTACCTCCTCCACGCTAATAGTACCCATACCATCCATTTTCCAGATAGCAACACCGTATTCCATCTTTTTAAAATCTCCGGTAAGTACATTCCCGTTGATATGGATGATGGTATCTGTTTTTTGTGCGTATCCTTTATTTTGAATAATAAAGATTACAAGCACAAATAGGATGGTATGTAAAATTTTTCTTTTCAAAAAATTCCAAAATGTTTATGAAATAAAATTTTAACCGCATACTTTTGACTTAAAAAGCAACAGGCTTAATTTTAGACCTCCTGAGCCGTAAGATTAAAATCAAATAATTATAACAATCTTATCGTAAATCTAACTGTCGCAAAATCCATCCTACATAACTTAGTGTTCCTTAGTGCCTTTGGGTCTTGGTGGCTATTTGTCAAGAACTTGCAACAAAGGCCCGAAGGCTCAAAGTATCACAAAGGATTTTAAATACAACACAGGAATTACGATAAGTCAGGAGTTCTGAAATTTAAAATAAACCAGGCATTTCGAAAATCAAGCCAGGAGTAGTAACCATTGTTACTTTTCCATGGATGCCGGGATGAAGGAATATTGGGGCAAATACCAGCCTTCGATGGTTTCGACTTTCCTGACAAGTTCCATCATAGCCATCCACAATATGGTGCCTTCTTCATCCAAAAGCTCCATATTTTCCTGGAGGTTTATTTGGTAATCCAATGGACTTTCGGCCCAGGTGGTGAAAAGTATGACGGGCTGCTCAAGGCCAACCACACCCTTAAATACCCTGAATCCATTTTTAACACCTTTATTTTGGTATAGATTTTTCCAGGCCAGGAGAATATTTTCGGCTTCCTTTTCTGTTCCGGGCTCAAAATAAAAATAGTTCCATTTGCGGTAAGGTGCATCTTCAAGCCAGACTTTCCCGTCGGGTACATAAGATAAATCAGCTTCAAATTTTACCACGTAATAGCTGTAACTTTCGATGGTTTCGTTCAAATCTGCCCATATTAAGTCGAACTCCGCAAATTTTTCATCGCCCCTGATAAATGCTTTCAGGCCACCGTTGATGTCATCCATGTCCTTAAGCACCGATACGTGCGAATAGTGATAATTATCCTGCAACTGCGTCATGTAATTCACATGTTTCACTTTATTCTCTGTTAAAAACAAGGCCAAATCAGTTAACGAGGCCTCATAATACACGGTCATCGAAGGCTTCACAACATCTTCCCTCACCAGTAAATATTCCCAGTCCTTATCAGAAATTTGCGCAAAGCTTATTTGGGCTCCTAAAACAAAGAGCATTAGTATTATTGAATTTATTATTTTCATGATCTTATGTTTTAAGATTGATTTATTTAACGGTGTAACCTTTTCCTTCGAGGCAAGCGGTGTAGGCTTTTACAAAGCCATCCAACAAATCCTGATTGGTTTCGGCAGCCTGCTGGTTGGCCTGACCCTGCTCCATCGATTTTTCTATCCGGCCTCTTCTGTGGCCCAAAACAGCTCCACTTATTGCTCCAATAGCGGCTCCTTTTCCGGCATCGCCCGAAATGGCTCCAATGGCAGCACCTACGGCGGCACCACCTGCAGCACCTCCAACAGCCGAACCATCAGGCCCTTGATCTACCTGTTTGGCCTGCACAGTTGTTGGGTTAATTGGATCGTAGCCCGATTGCTCGACGGCCCAGGAATAACAATCAGATTCATCCTTTGCCTGTTGGTCGGTGGTCTGGTTTTTTGCAGGAAACACATAAACCCCTACTTTTTTGTTGATAGCAGCACCGGTGGTTTGCCCGAATGTGCTTACCGCAAAGCCAAGCAATATTATTGCCAGGCTCAATTTAAAGATTAGTTTTCTCATGAGATTTATCCTTAGATTAGTTGTCGAATTCGCCAATGTAGGGGATTTCTTCAAAAATGGCGGCCCTGATTTGGGTGAGGAAAAAACCTTCTATCTGAAAGAACTGTGCAGCTATTTTTGAGCCGGAGGTCTTCTTGATCTTTTTGTAGTAGCGATCCATCAGCTTATCCGTTCTTTTGCGAAGAGTGATCATATTGGCTATAACTGCATCGTATTGGTCGTTAGTCAAGCCATCATAATTCTCTACATAATCCATCAATAATACCACGCGTTCTTTACCCAACGCTTTACGTTCGGTTTCGTATTCATCATACAAGATCCAGAAAGGATTGCTGTCGTCGATATTAAGAAATTCGGCAACAATGGCCTTTTTCTCCATGCCAAAAATTGATTGGAAAAAATCAGTTTCTTCCTTGTTGGTCTGGGCGTTTATCGATTGGCCAAAAAGCAATGTGATAAACAGCACACTCAAAAATCGTAACGAATTCTTTTTCATGATTTATTAATTTATTAGTTAAACATATATTTATTATTTGAAATATTAATTTGAGGCTTTCTTATTTGTCTTTGCTTTTTTCGCCAGATCCTATCGGAATGGTAGCTGTTATAAAAAATGATCGATTATTGGTTCCAGACTTCTCTTTGTAAACATTTACTAAACCCTGGTAATATTTAACGCCGAGACTCATTCCGGGAGATTTTGTAAAAGTGTAACCTGTTGCAAGCATGACACCGGCATCGATTTTATTTATCATATCTTCATTGTATTCTTTATTTACAAGATCTATGTCATCAACGCTGGCATCAAACTCAACCCACGATTTATGCATAAGGCCAAATTGTGAACCTGCTGCAAGATATATGCGATTTTTAAATTTGTACTTGACCATTAGGGGTATCAAAAAATATTTCATCTTTTGACTGTAATCACCTGCTATCGCCTCACCAGTTTCATTATCCATATAAATACGTGCCTGAAGAAAGCCAAGGTCATTCGCTGTGAGCTTATCCGCCCCCATATCCGATTTTACTAAAACACCGGTGTAGAGCCACCATTGATTTTTAAGTCGGAAATCAAAATAAAAGCCTAAGTTCCATTTATTAGCGTAATCGCTAGTTTCCAATCCCGTAACTTGCGTCCAGTTTATTCCACCTTCGAGGCCAAACTCAAGGTTGGGCGAATTTAACTTGTCGCCGAGTAGGAGCGTGATAAGAACTTGACTTTGTGCAACTTGAATTGTGCTGAACAAAACAAGGATGATGAGCAAATATTTTTTCATAATTAATTATTTTTAAAAGTTTAGTAAATGGCGCATTTTAGGGCACCATTTACTTTGTTTTTAAGCTGCTATTTTACTTCTAAAATTTCGCTTGGTCTCCATTCTTTATTAAGCCATGGCTCTAACGGGCCATACATTCTTAATACTACAAACCAACTTTTCCCGGGAATGGTTTGTAACCAGTTGTTCTCAAATCCTGCGGGAGCTTTAGGTGCAAAATACACATCCATTGAGCCATCAGCATTAACTTTAAAACCTTCGGTTTGGCTGCCTACACTGGGTTGTCTTTGATCGGTTTGCAATTGTGATCTTGTTTGGTTATCATACAAGGTAAAAGCCCAAAAGTTATTTACCGGAACATTTGCGGGCAGATGTACTTTATAAGTTTTAGAACCATCCATTGGGTTTTTGTTTTCATCTACAAAACCTACGGCGTAATCTGATCCCTTGCCGGGAAATGACACTGCCATAGCCGGAGTAACAACCGTATAGCAATAGTAGAAAAATACGCGTGCATCACTGTTCATCGTCTGTTTGTCAGCTCCATTGAAGAACACGTTTTTATCCTTAAAGCCCATCATCCAGGAACTATTCGAATCCGGGTAAATTTGAACTCCCGCCATATTATCAACACTTCCACTCACTCGTGGATACCATACAATAGATCGAGCAGTAGCATTTCCAATGGCAACTGCATCGGTCAAAATTCGTTTCATTCTCTCGTCTGGCGCGAATGGTTTTCCTTTTTCTATTCCAATAGATGCAAAAAGCCCTCTTGTTTCGGGATTTAGCATTTCCAAGGGTTCCTCCTGAATTATTTTATTGACTTCTTCATAAAAAGAGTAATCGTTGTGGTGAACCGTATTGAATGCTTTGTTTGATCCATTTACAAATTCCATTGCAGGTGGATTAGCCGCCATTGATAATGGATAAACTTTTAAAGCTTCCTTTACCATTTTTACGGCTGCTTCCCTACCATCGGCAATTGAGGCTCGCATAAAGTTCCATACTTTGTAGGTTGGCGACTTTACTACGAAATAGCCTGAGGGAACATTACCTTTATAGCCCGGAGGCAGCACTAAAAACTTACCACCTTTTCCTTTATCAGGACCAAAAACACCTATATCGCTCATGTACTCGAACCAGGCACTATTAAAACCACCTAACAATCCGGGAGGAGCTTCTACTACCATAGGTCCATTGGTTTTTAAATCCAGCGTAGGAATAATGTATAATGTTGAAGTGTTTCCGGTAAGGAAGACCTGTTTAGAATCCATAAGCTCCTCAAATATTAGAATCTTATTAAACTCAGTGTCGGCACCAATGGATTTTGGTCCCTCGATCAATTCTCTTACAGATGCGCCTTGTATTCCTTTTAAAAAGGCATCTACACCACGCATCCTGTCTAAATTGTCATATACTAATTCTGCTGTTTCATGGGTTGGTGCGCCATCAAAAAACTTTAGCGTTCCTATGGAGGTTTCTACCTCATTTGGCGTTAAAATACCTTTTGGAATATCGGTTGTTTGCGTGTAAGTGCCTACGGCAGGCTCTTCATTTTGCGCATAAACTGCCGTCGTTGCAAATAAGCAAACAACAATTACAACAAGTGCGTTTAATGTTACTTTTCTCATGATTCTTGTATTTATATCATTAATGATTTTGAAGCTATAATTCCTCTTATTCCGACTTAGTTAACCTTCATTACCTTGGGCATATTATACGAACCGTTGGTAAGTGGAGCATAAGGGCCATAAAAGCGTGCTGTGAAGCGGAACCCTTCGGCGGGTGCCGGGAGCCAATTCTTGGCCTGTTGCGGATCAGAGGGCTTTTCGTGTTGGATATAAATCACCAGCTTGCCGTCTTTTGGCACTATTTCACCCGCTTTCAGCATGAAGCTGTTTACAGTATATCGGTTAATCTCGTTGGCGACGAAATAGCCATTGGCATCATAAATCGGAATTGACCAGAACTGAGTAACCGGTGGCAGGTCGTTCATGTCAAAGGTCAAAGTGTATTTGTCCTTGCCGCTGAATGGTTTGCCATCGGCATCGGTAAACAGGAATGCACCACCGTGAGAAACGTTCTTGTCTGGTGCTCCCCATGCTGCATCAGCAATAATTGCGCGATCCATCCAGCGGGTTTCGAATCCACCGTCATTACGTACAACTCCCCAGCCGTTCATATTAATCATGTTAGTTTTCAGTGTCTTGCGAACACTCTCGAATCCGGCCTTGAATCCGGTTTCCAATGCCGATTGCTTCTCCGGTGTCAGTTTAGCCCAGTCAAATGAAAGGCCTTTGCCAATATTGAATACCTCAAGTTGCTTGAGCATTTCAGCCTCCATTTTCGAATCCTCGATGATTGCCATGGTCGGATCGTTCAAGATGACACTGAGCAGGGTGAAATATTGCTCGGCAGTCTGCTTATCAACCTGACCGAACTGATACTCGGGTAAACCATTGGGGATAGGAAAATCGCCCGGCACGATTTTTCTATCAGCTTGGGGGATGCCCTTGTGACCATTGGCCAGCCAGTCGGCCAAAGGTGTCATGGTCAACTGATCCTGATATTTGTTGATCGTCTTGATTTCGGCATCGGTTCCGGTCATGAGTGCCATCCGCGCAAGGCCAAAAGCGGTCTGGAATGGCCACTGTATGATGTCGGTGGTCGGAAAATCTGCCGGAATATTGTCGGTGAAGTCTGGCGGTACAAGGATGTATTTGCGTGCTTTTGTGCCATTAAAGGGAGAACCAACAATCACCCGGAAAATGCCGTACTGATCCTGAACCTGGAAACTGAAATAGCGGTCGGTGATCTCTGGCACTTCAACAACTACAGGCCCTTGGCGTAAATCAAGAAAGCCGGCACCATAAAGGGTGGTCGCATTCGGCGTAACCACCGGATAATCCGGGGTGATCTGCTTGCGCACCCAGGCAAACTGGTTCAAGCCTGAATATACGCCATTGGTCTTGATATCGTTCTGGGTGTAGGTCCAGCGCTGTCCGTAGTAAATCGCCTGTTGCAGGCCGTAAAGGTAGGCACGCTCCGCAACTGCTTCCAGTTTCGGTTCGGCTTCTGTAGTTTTCTTTTCAGTTTGTGTACAACTGGTCATCAGTGCGAAAACACCGATAAGGGCAACAAATAGGATGTTTGATGTTTTGTGTGTCATTTGTTTAAATTTATGATTGTATAATTCATTATTAGTTAATTACTTGCTCTATATAGTTTTGTCTTGGCTAATCATTTGCAAAATCTCTTGTTCAAGACATTGTTTTAAATCTTCATACTCCTCAACCTTCCCCTTACCTTTTTTCTGTTTTATTTCCTGAACCATGGCAGCACACAATATGTGATCTGCGCAGAGATCGCGGAAGTTTTCATCGGTTTGAAACAGAGAATCAATCTTCTTTTCAAAATCCGGAAATATTCGAACAATAGATTCAACATTCTCGTCCATAGTGATTTTTTATAATAAAATTACGCTGCAAAAATATATCAGGCGAGAGGCTCGTGTAAGTATTTCACCGTTACTTAACCGTAAAATGAAGGGCGGCTCATCATACGCAATGCCCGAGGGTAGGGCGGTTTAGGAGGGGGTAATACAAATTATTTGTAACTATTTTGGGTGGTAGAATCTAAATAGATACCTTTTTCGCAATTGAAAAATTGCATATTCTGTTATGAGATGAAATCAGGCAACAGGAAGCCCTGCCTTTTTTGCCCCTTCAATGATTTCGTCGATCAAAGATTTATCAAGTATGAATGTACTGAGGTGTTTCTCAAGGTTAGATACTATTTCCGGAAATTTTTCGACTAAAGTTCTAACATCGGTTTTAACTTCAGATATCAACCCCAGTTGTCCCATAGCCGCAGCTCTAAACAAAGGTTCCACGAATACATCTTCCGAAGCATTAATCTTTTGGGCATACTTCAGGGCTTCTTTATATTTCCCGCTTTGATAGTAAACCAAGAAAAATCCTACATAATACCACCACGGACAATGTGGATTTAGATCTAGTGAATTGTGTAATAAAATCTGAGCGCGTTTATACTCACCTGCACATGCCAGACCAAAACCAAGTTGCCCATCAAAATTGGCGGTTGATGGCCCCAACTCTATACTGTACTCTAGTGCCTCAATGGCTTCTTTTTTATTGCCCAAATAAATGTTTGCCCAACCGTGTATCAAATGAGCGTATTGCGAAAGAGGTGCCAGCCGTATTGCTTTTTTTATGAGTTTAAGTGCTTCGTTTACCGGATCATCTACGGAATAGTATCCCAGCGAGTACGTGTAAAGATATATGTCTCCCAATACCACCAAACACATCACATTATTTGGATCATTTTGTAAAGCTTTTTCAAGTGCCTTTTGACTTTGCTGACAATCGTTTTTAGAATGTGTTCTTTGGGCACGATAGTTCCATAATATGGCATCAAATGTTTGTAAATCCAGATCCATCTCATATTGCATAATACTCACAGTATTATGAACGATGAACCCATATTGTCCGCTTAAGAGTGTGTTTACATCCTGAATAATCTGATCTTGAATGTCAATGATTTTTTCCTTTTCAAGAAGGTGAGAATAATTTTTCGACCAGATTAACCTACCATTCAAGGTTTCAAGCAATACAACATTCACTCTGATTTCTGTTGCGGAGCGTTTTACAGAACCATTTATCAGGTAATGAACTCCCAATTCGGCTCCTATAACGCGTATGTCTTCATGAATAGTGGCGTACTTAAGAGTAGAGTGATGCGCAATTACAGCAATTTCCTGAAAAGCACTAAAGATTCGGGAAAGCTCCTCTCCAAATCCATCTACAAAAAACTGATACTCATCGTCCGGGCATAAATTGCGAAACGGAAGCACCGCAAGCGTGAGTTTTGAACGGGAATATTGAATTTTGTCATCTGCCACAATCTGCCCGGGTTCATCAATCCACTGGGAGCGGAATACAGGCACATAAGTACCCTTAATTACCTCAATCCTGATAGGGTTTTCTTTGCCGGCATCGGTGTAATATTCGTTTAAAAGCCGCCTAAGCCTGCCGGCGTGAATCCGTACAATAGCATCTATTTGTGGATTAAAATCTGAAGGTTTGCCCAAGGCACTCACTGCGATGGTGTATTCTTTTAATCCATCGGTTTGACCTGCCAGGGTTTGTTCTACGATAAACTTTAAAAAATTGGACAGAACGGATGAGCGAGAAAATAAATCACTGGAAAGCACAAGTTCCAACTCATCAAGAACCTCTTTTTTTGATTCTTCCGAAAGAATATTATTTCCAAGTGTATTGGATTGCATTGGGTTTGTAATTTGTAGATAAAGTAAACATTGGTGTAAAAATAAAGTAATTTATTGTAATTGACGGTAATTGATAGTAATTTGTTGTAATCCCGAAAAGTAGAAAATCTTTGATTTTCGTAACTTTTCGAGGATGCTCGAAAAAATATGAAATCGTAGATTTCTGTTTTTTCGGCATTGATAGTAATTGGGTAATTGATGGTAATTGATAGTCATTGATGGTCATTGATAGTCATTGATAGTCATTGATGGTAATTGATAGTCATTGATGGTCATTGATAGTCATTGATGGTCATTGATCGTCATTGATAGTCATTGATGGTAATTGATAGTCATTGATGGTCATTGATAGTCATTGATGGTCATTGATAGTCATTGATAGTCATTGATGGTCATTGATCGTCATTGATAGTCATTGATCGTCATTGATAGTCATTGATAGTCATTGATGGTCATTGATGGTCATTGATCGTCATTGATAGTCATTGATGGTAATTGGGTAATTTGTTGTAATTGATGGTAATTGGGTAATTTATTGTAGTTGATATTTGGCAAACAACAAATTACGCGCGAAGCGCAAATTACACCGAGCGAAGCGAGGTAAATTACATCCGAGCGAAGCGAGGATAAATGACGGCGAAGCCAAATTACGCGCGAAGCGCAAATTACACCGAGCGAAGCGAGGTAAATTACATCCGAGCGCAGCGAGGTAAATTACATCCGAGCGAAGCGAGGATAAATTTACTCATCCCTTCCATCGGTCAACCATTCCAAACTAAACCGGACAAAAAGATTGTCCTCGTAATCGTTGGCTTCAAAAAACAGGACGATTTCTCCATTAGGCAATACGCTCAACGAAGAGTAGGCAGCACTGCCTGCATATATTGTTTTTTGTACAGGCCAGCTTTGCCCTTCATCGTAACTCAGGCATACGGTCAGGTTTTCTCTGCTGTCGTTTGAATGGGCATTTGAAAAAAGAAGTCGGTTTTTATCTGCTCCGTCATTTACCGAAGAATATCGGAGAATACTCGCGTTGCAGGCCGGGTCAATAAGGGAAGAATCCGGCCTAGTAATCCAGGTTTTGCCTTCATCTTTCGAAGAATGTATATAGCGAATGCCGGCTCCTTGCACGCGGCTATTAATCATCCAGGAGCCATCGGCCAGCTCCACAATTTTCGATTCATCCGCAGGTTGTATGGGCGTGTCAATCAAAAACCAGCTTTCGCCATGGTCATCGCTACCAAAAACATGCAGGCCTTTTTCGAGATTTACAAGGGTATGCAACAATTTGCCCGAGCTTGTTTGAATCCCCCGCCCGGAAGTGATAAACTTAAAATCGGTATGCCAGTCGGCTTTGGTGATTTGTGAAGTAATATCAACGGGTGTGCTCCATGTTTTTCCATTATCGAGGCTGCTTACCACTTTTAGATAATAGCTGTCTTTTTCGGTGTTCAAATCCATATAATTGAAAAACAGGAATAGCTCATTGGTGGTTTCATCCAAAATCATCGAAGGGTCGGAGGCCGATTGCCCGGCGGGATAATCCACCACGGTTTCAATTTCCGACCAGGTATTTCCATTATCATGGCTCCGGCGGATTACAATATTTATGTCCTTGTTCCATTTTAAATCACCACATGAGGAAACCCGCTCGTCGATGGCGGCAATCAGGTCGCCGTTGGCTGCGGTAATTATCGCGGGTATCCGGTAACAGGCCACTTTGGCTTTGCTGCTTTTGCTAAACAAGTTCAAAAACTGAAGCGAATCCGAATTGGAATTTTCCTGCGAATTGGCATTGGAATATCCGAGGATTAATAATAATAGGATTGTTATTCTCATATTTTTCTTTCCAATATTTCCATTAATTTATGATTAAGATATAATTTTTCTTTGCCTACTTTTATTGATTTCAAATATCCTTTTTCTTCAAGTAAAATCAGATAATTACCTACTGTTTTAAGCGTCCCCAATCCCGCGTTAATCAAAAATTGCCGCTTTGTGTAAGGTAATTTAAATATAATTTCTATTAAGTCTTTTGAGTAAACTTTTGGGAGTTCCGTTCTAATATTTTCTGCTGTTATTTCCATCAACGAAATTATGTTTTCTAAACGAGTTAAGCTCTTAATGGCCGTTGATTCAATCATGTCAAGCATGTAAAGAATAAACCCTTCCCAATCATTGCTTTCTGTTATATTCCTTAGTTTTTTATAGTAGTTTGTTTTATTCTTTATGATATATTCACTCAGATAAATGGCGGGAATATCCAACAGTTTTTCCATTTTTAAATACAATAACAAGAGAATCCGTCCTGTTCTTCCATTTCCATCTGAAAATGGATGAATTGCTTCAAATTGATAGTGCATTATAGCCATTTTAATCAGAGGGTCTAACGAGTCATCCTGATTAATGAATTTTTCAAGGTTTGCTAACTTATCCCGAATTATACTTTCACCGGATGGAGGAGTATAAATGACTTCTCCGTTAGTGTTTGAAAGTGTTGTTCCTGGCGTAGCCCTGATTCCCGAAGAATTTTGTTTTATGCATTGGACAATCTCAATGCAAAGATTTGTAGTAATAAATGGGCGGGAATCCATTCTATCAAGTCCTATGGATAGTGCTTCTTTATAACTAAGAACTTCCTTGGTTGCAGGGTTTTCAAACTTTTTTTCAGACACAAGTGCTTTATATAAGTCATCATTGGTAGTTATGATATTTTCAATTTCAGAACTTGCCTTTGCTTCTTGCAAATGTATTGTGTCAAGGAACAGTCTTGGATTTGGCAAGTTCGTCATAGCTCCATTTAATTTAGCCAATGCCCTGCTTGCAGTTATAGTTTTTAGTAAAATCTTTTTTGTTTCCACTTCAGCTAATTTTGGCGGAAGCAAAGGCAAATCATCAAATGGTATTTCTTTGTTAAATTTTGTCATAGCCTATCAAAAGTAATTTTTACACTCATTTATAAAACGAGGGTAAAAGTAATAAAAAATTACTTCCGTTATTGGTTTTAGCGTAATTTTTACTCTCGTTGGTATTTTTTAGCATCAACGCTAACATTATTTTAGTTGGCAGTTGGCAGTCTTCAGTAGGCCGTATCCTGAAGACTAAATATCAAGAAATCAGTACATCATTAAAAAAAAGCGTTCCACACAGATGGGTGTAAAGCCTCTTAATTATTACTAATATTCTTATTTTTTATTTGATTTCACTTGTTTGAAATATTGGATAAAATTTTAATCCCACTTTTTTCCATTAGTTCACTTGCATTAAAATCATTACATATACCGGGGTGAAGTTTATAACTGAAAATCATCGAATCATTGATGATTGCACTATTAAAACTATAATTTGCAACTAAGTTTTTATTCCCGGATAGCTTGGCAAGTTCGATATCGTGGCTTGCAATGATTCCTGATGTACTAAGCTCACTTAATTGATTAATCAACGAAAAACCTCCTCTATGTCTATCTTCAGAGTTTGTACCTTTAAACATCTCGTCCAAAAGAAAATAAATATCCTGGCTACTTTCTATTAGTTTCAGCATCTTTTCAATTCTACCCAATTCTGCATAAAAAGAAGAAATTCCTTCCTTCAGATTATCCTGGGTTCGCATATTTGTAAATAGCTTTAGCTTGGATACCTGAGCATTTTTCGCACAACAAGGTGCTCCGGCTAATGATAAAACGATGTTAACACCTAAAGTCCTTAAAAAGGTACTTTTCCCTCCCATATTTGAACCGGTAATCATAACAACATCACCTTGTCCCTGTGAGTGAAAATCATTACATACCCGTATATTTGATTTTATTAAGGGATGTCCTAAAAACTCAAAATGTACGTAGTTGTTCTTTTCTGTTATATTAGGAAATGCATAAGATGGGTTTGAATAGCAAAAACCTGCAAGACTGTTTATTACTTCAAATTCACTTACTACTTCAGCCCATGATTTTAAAGACGCTTTGTTCTTTGATTTCCATTTTTCTGTACTAATAATCAGGTAAATATCCAGTAGCAGGAAACTGTTTAATAAGGGATACAAGTAATTTCCACCTATTGGAATCTTTTTTATTGGTCTTTGCTGGGAGAAATCCAACAATCTGCATATCCTGTTAATTTCATGGTATGCCGAATACTTTTCTTTTATAAATATTGATTGTAATTCGTGCAATTTGTTCGACTTGAAATGTTCACTTTCAATTTTATTGATAAGTGTCAAATAAGCTCTTAATGTGTTAAGGTTTTCTGTTGAGGTTTCGACGATATCCTCCGCCAGGGGCTTTACCTTGTTTAAAATCAAATAATTGATAAACAAAACTAAAATGATGGGAGATAAATAAACATACCAATTTAGTGAATTCAGCTTAGCATAAAAAAAGTAAAGACTAAGCAATAATAGAACCGGAAGGATTAATGCAACTACTTTATATAATATTTGATGTTTTAATAAAACAGCAGGTGCTTTTACCCAGTCTAACAATTTAAAATAATCACTTTTTTTATTTTGAAAGTGCATGCCTGAAGCCTGAAAATCTTGTCTCCAATCCAATTTCCGAGATAATTCTTTTATGGCTTTTTGTCTTTCAAGTATTTCATTATTGGGTGCAGGTTCCGATAGCCATTCCGACAAGCGTATCGTGCCTGATTCTGTAGTTGTTCTGTTAAGCAATTGAAAAATGGAGTGTTGCCCGAAAATATCCAAATCAGAGGTGTATGGGTGATTTTGATTAATAAACTGATGTCCGGTATCAAATTCTTCCAGGTTACATTTTTCTCTTAGAATTTCGGATTCATTTATCCTTTTCAGGAATGAGGTATGTTTTTTCAGGTAAGCTATTTTGTTATGATGCTTGATTACTAAAGCAAAAGATATTATAGAAATAGGAAAAACAATAAAAAAGGGAGTCATTAAATTGATGCTAAACAAGGCTATAAGAATGGCAATTGAAATAACAAAAATAAGTAGCCTAAGAAATGATATGCTATTTAATACCTTTGTCAACCTTAATATTTCGGGATTATGCTTTTTAATATTTTCTTGATAGACTTTCATTTTTCAAAAATAGCTATTTTCCTACATCACCATTTTGCTTGCGTTTTCTTTTTATTAAAAAACTAACTCCGAATGACTTTTGGCTTATTTCATCCCAGACGAGCTTATTCTATCCTCACTTTTCTCATCATACTTTCTGCTCCGCTTTTGATTTTTATTATGTTTAACTATCTCAAAATAATCTCATCCGAAAAAATCATAGATTCATAATTAGAACCAGCATGATGCCACTCGGGTAGTTTGCCATAATAGTAGGCAATTACTTTCAGGTATCGTGTTTTCAGGTCATCAAATTCGGTGGTGTAATTGTGTTTTAAACTGCCCTTTTCTTCGGGAGTTATGGTGTTGGCCAGGGTTTGGATAAGGACGTATTCGTCACCCAAATTGTTTTTTGTATAGATTTCTATCTTCGCTGGAAAGATAACCCAGTCGTAGGTATTTTTCTAAAATATGAATTGATAATGTTATTGTTGGAATATTCGAAAACGTGAAATTTAATTTTCTGTTCCGAAGTTTCATTAAATCTCAGATAGATATGATATCCTGATATTAAAATTGCCAAGGATACCAATGAAATTAATAGTGCTTTAAACTGTGATTTCATTTTTCAAAAATAAACAAATTTAGCAATAATCAACCAAGCCTATGGGCAAGTTGGATTTTATTTAACTGATAATTGTCATTGCGCTACGCTGTCATTTTTTTTTACTCTCAATGCCGAAAAACCATAAATCTGCGATAGTTACCTCGCCCATATTATTAACTCCGGCAAAACTCAACAAATACATCACATTTTTGCAAAATAAGACTTAAAACACCGTACCAATTTTCAACTATCTTTGTCCTAAATTTTGGATTTTATTATGTGTTACATTCGATACTACATAACGATTGTTTTTTGTTGCTTGTTTTTTCTTCCGGGTACTTCACAGGATATGCAAAAAGCTGACAGCCTTGAATTGGCGTTAGCATATACTGAAAATGTAGATGATAGGTTTGCAATTTTGCTGATGCTTTCCAACGAGTTTGATGATATTGACCCTGCTAAAGCACTAAAATATGCAAAACAGGCCCATCAGTTTAGTAAGGAAAACCAAAATCAAAACGACTTGCTCAACGCTATGCTTGCTATGGCCAGAAACTATTGGAGTCTAACGGATTATGACAGTTCTATGCAATATGCAGTAAAATCGGAGGAGCTCGCTAAAAAATTGGATTTGCCTCTGGAATTATTGCAATCGCAATACCTTATCGGACTTATTTACTATGAACTCGATGAGCTGGACAAAAGTGTTAATTACTTTTTTAGCAGCTTAAAATTAAGCGAACAAATTAAAGATAGAAAACGCGAAGGTAGGAGCTTAAATGGGATTGGTAGCATAAATTATAAACAACTTAATTACACTAAAGCCCTTGAATATTATTCAAAATCTTTGAACATTGCTAAAGAAATTAACGATTCTATCGGAATTGCCGGCAGATTAAACAATATTGCCGCTGTATATTTAGTGATGGAGAACTACAATAAAGCACTTGATTATATCGAAGAAGCACTCGCTTTAAATAAAGTTTTGATGAATAAGAAATTGGAAGGTATTAACTATTTAAACCTGGGTGAGATATTTTTTAGTTTGCAAAACTATGATGCTGTTTACGAAAACCTACAGAAAGCACTTGTTATTTTTGAAAGTTTAAATAACACCCTTTTCATTGCAGAATGCCACTTTAATCTTGGTAATTACTTTTTGATAACAAATGATGCCAAACAGAGCAAAGAATATGCTATGAAAGCATTTGAAGAAGGGAAAAAATATGCTTATTTGGCCGTTGTTCAAAAATCGGCTGAGCTTTTAAGCAGAATTTACCTCACTAAATCTGATACCCTGAATTCCCTTAAATATGAAGTAATTAAACACCAGATGAATGATAGTCTTAACATTCGGAAAAGCAATACTGAGCTCACCAAAATAGAACTAAAATATGAGTTGAATAAACAGGAGCAAGAAAAGAAGATCAATCAGCAGCGAAAAGATTTTATAATGCTGGTTGTGCTAATCAGCCTTACGCTTGGCTTGATAGTAATTATGCTCATTTTTGCCCGGCAAAAAATCAAAGCGAAAAACGTACGACTGGAGAAAGATAAAGTTGAACTGGAGCTGGAATCCAGGAACAAAGAACTCGCCAGTAAGTCAATGTATTTGATAAAAAAAAATGAAATGCTGAGCGATATTTTGGAGAAACTATCGCAGTTGGAAATAAATTCTGTGAGTCAGGAAAATAAGAGCGCACTTCAAAAGATATCGAAAGAAATGTTAGTGTTTAAAAATCAGAATATATCAAAAGATTTTGAGATAAGATTCAATCAGGTACACACTGACTATTATAAGACCTTAAGCCATAAATACCCTAATTTAACTTCCAGCGATTTGAGGTTGTGTGCATTCCTTAAATTAAATATGACATCAAAAGAAATTTCAGGAATTACCGGACAGCGCATCGGTACATTAGAAATGGCACGTTCGCGCTTAAGAAAGAAATTTGGTATTTCTAAAACACAAATAGATTTAGTTACTTTTTTAACGAATATTTGAATCATTCGCTTTTTTTTTGCTCTCCTTACTGCTATTAACACACAATTATAGTTTTATTATAGGTAAATTATCCCCAATTATAGTTTTCCTAAGGGTTGAATATTTGAGAAAGAAAATTGTTTGGCTTTCCTTTGTACATGTTTTTTTGCTTTAATAAAGTGGAGCAGAAAGGAAAAGGGATCGAATAAATAATAAAACAATATCAGTTCATGACTATTTTAAATAAAAAAGTAATATTTAACCCAAACAACTTTTTGAACAGTTTAACAAAATGTATTTTATTATGAAACAAATTTTATCTTATTGGGTGTTAATGTTTTTTATAGCATCAACACCACTAATTGCACAAAACGCCAGTACGAATTTTGGATCGCAAAGAGATGTATCAGTAATTACACTTGCTAATGCTGCGTCTGATTATAAATCAAGTGTTCAGGCACTTACTAAAGTTAGTAGAGAACCTGTAATAACAGTTAACCCAATGGAGCTTATCGAAGAGCACCTTATTCCGCAGATAACAAGCCAGACGCTAACAATTACCAACACGGGTACTACATCTCTTGATTGGGAAATTGGAGTAAATGCAGGTGGCAGAAAAAACCCCGGCCATGCTTCCCGAAGTAATGGTTTATGTGTAGATAATCTTTATTCAGTGGGTTGCGCTCAGTACAATGACGGAATAACCTCCTGGAAACTTGCAAATATTGATATTCTAAACATCCCATGCGCAGGCCAGCCCGAATGGTATCACGATTACAGTGATATGGTTCATGAACTAAGCCCGGGACAAACCTATATTTTGACGGTTACGCCTGGCTACAACCATACCAGAATCAGGGTATGGATTGATTTTAATGATGATCTGGAGCTGACATCAGATGAGATTGTGGTGAGCGATGCCTATCTGCTCACCCACAATGTTGCACACGAAGTTTGGTTTGAGGTTCCGGCTACTGCGCCTCCAGGTACCCATGTAATGCGTGTGCGATCTAACTACGAAAGCATGGTAAACGGTCCATGCGAAACATTAGAATATGGTAATTGCGTTGACTTTAGCGTTAACACTGGTGGCGGCTGGTTGTTAGTTGACGAAGCGAGCGGTGTTTTAGGTGCCGGAGAATCAACAGATGTATCAGTTACTTTTAACTCAACAGAGCTTCCTGATGGCGTCCATGAGGGCACGCTGGATATCAGCAGCAACGATGCCGGCAATCCCATGCTTGTTGTTCCGGCGGCTTTAACGGTAGGCGATGGAGGTACAGAACCATTGATCAGCGTCTCTCCAAGCGCAATCGATGAAAATCATCCCAATGCGCCCCAAATAACGAGCAGACAATTAATAATTGAGAACCAGGGAACAAATGTTTTGCACTGGGATATTGACCTCGATCTGGGAGAAAATAGGCAATCGAACTCAGTTTTTAATGCAGGATATCTTAATGGACATCTTTTAACGGATTTTAAAACCGCTAAAGCAGGTCGTCAATCTGCTGAGGTGCGCGCATTAGCTTCGGCTAGTATTAATTCAGGAACAAAATCCGCTCCCACTGATGGTATAGAATGCCCTCCTGAAGCTATATACAGTCAACCGGCCACCAACAATACACAGGCGCATAATCTGGACGAAGGTAACGGCTTCAAACTGTACCAAAGTTTTTCCAATGGTGGGCAAGTTTCCGGAATTCGTTTCTGGACTGTAACTGCCGTAATGGAAGCAGCTTGGTTACCATGCGATGGAATTGATCCGCGACCCTTCGATATAGCTTTTTTTGAAGACAATAATGGCTTACCTGGAGATAAAATTCTTGACTTAAATGATTTTGAAATCAGCCGTGTAAATACAGGAGAAATCTTTGGGGTGATATTTCCAATTTATGAATACACTGTTGAGCTGCCCGGAACTGCTTTTATTCAATCAGGCTGGTTTGGTATTCAAAGCAAAATAGGTGGTGGCGACCCCTTATGCTGGAATATGGCATTGAATCAGCCAGGCGGTATGGGAACGCTTTTGCAATATAATTCCTCGCTTGGCTACAATCCAATGGATCATCCGTTAGGTTTTTGCCTCATCGGTGGTGATGAAGCTACAACTGATGTGGGTGTCCAGCGAATAATATCTCCTTCATCCGGCATCGATCTTACGAACACAGAAACGATTGTTCTCAAAATTAGAAACTTCGGTTCTGCTGCACAATCCAACATTCCTTATTCAGTAAGCTGGAGTGGGCCAAATGGTTCGCAAACCCTTGACGGTACCTTTGAAGGCAGTATTGATGCAGGGCAAACTGTTGAAGTTACGCTCACTTCTACAGCAAATTTGGCTACCTGGGGCGATTATGTCTTTACGGCTTGCACTCAATTACCGGGTGATCAGGGTGCTGCTTTTGATTGTGCAACAAAACATATTACAAACAGCCCGCAAGCTTATTGCGATGCCGGGGTTTACTATCAAACCGGTGAGTATATTTCCAAAGTTGAATTGGGGAATATTGATAATCTTACCGGACGCCAAACTGGCGTAGGCGACTACACCTACCTCTATGCTGATATACCATCCGGTGGTTTCGATATTATTACAGTTAGCAGCGATTGGCCACACCCTGTACCTAATCCTAATTGGGATGACGTAACGACTTTCTGTTGGGTAGATTGGAACAAAAACTACTTATACGAGGGTGACAACGAATGGTTTATACTGGAAGCAAATAATGCTGAACTCAATTTTTCAGGTGCTATAGTTGTTCCCGAAGGAACCCCTCGCGGTGACTATCGCATGCGCGTTAGGTTAAACCAAGGTACGGATAATGTACCCTGTGGTAAGTTGAGCTTTGGTGAAGTTGAAGAATATACCATACGCGTTGATGGTGGCACTCCTGATCAATGGATGAGTGTTTCGTCTGAAAGTGGCTCACTTAACCCGGGTCAACAAAAAATGATTTCTGTATCTTTTAACTCCAATAACCTTGACAACGGGTTTTATGTTGGTGCTATCAATATCACCAGTAATGATCCCAACACAGCTTTGGTCGAAGTTCCTGCTACTTTGGAAGTAGGCAACGGCGATGCACTTACAATTGATCCAATCTCATTCATGGAAACTCATATTATTCCTCCGGATACTATTACTACTCAGGTTTTGAATCTGACCAATAATACAGGTGCGCCAATTGATTGGGAATTGGATATTAATACCGGTATGGCTGGTCGCGAAGAATGGCTCAACGCAAGCCCTGTTAGTGGAACAATAGCTGCCGGACAAAGCATTCCTATTACTTTATCATTCGATTCTGAAGGCTTAACCATGGGTACATACCAGGGAGGTATTAACATAACCAGTATGCCACCATCTATCTTTGTGCCTGTTACCTTTACCGTCATCTCAGCAGGTATAGGAGCACCTCCCGTCAACCTTGATGGTTCAACCGTTAACTTCCCCGATATCGACCTAACATGGAATAGAGCATCTGGTGCCTTTGCTCCGGAATGGTTTAGTTATTCCGATGAAAGTGTCGGTAATGCTATTGGTTTCGGTGAAGCCGTAAACTTCGATGTTGCAGCACGCTTTACACCCGAAATGCTCGCCAATTATAGTGGCGGGATGCTCACTAATATCGACTTTGTTCCCTACGAGCCAACATCCGTTTGTACATACACCATTAAGGTATGGCAGGGTGGCAACAACAATCCCGAACTGGTTCATTCACAAGCGGTACCTGAAATCGACTTTCAAGATTGGAATAGAGTAACGCTCACGCAGCCTATAGCGATAGACGTTACCAAGGAGCTTTGGATTGGTTATAATGTAAATACCCTAAGTGGTTACCCTGCCGGATGTGATTATGGGCCGGTGGAGGAAGGGTTTGGGAATTTGATGACATGGAATGGTGTCTGGGGTACCCTTACCGGAATTGGTGGTCCTAATCTGTCCTTCAACTGGTCGTTGAAAGGCTATATAGAGGGTAATGGTTTGCTTGTTGATGCTTACAACGTTTACCGAAAAGATGATGCTGCGGGCAATTTCGATCTGATAGGCAGCACCGATGGAGATACCTATCACTATGTTGATCAAAATCCTGATATCGGCAGCCATTATTATCATGTGAAAGCACTTTATGCCGGAGGTGAATCGATGCCAAGTAATGAGGTTCCTATAATTATTACCGCTATTGATGATTTTTCTGAAACCTCCGGAACACTAAATATCTACCCAAATCCCACTAAGGATCAGTTTACCATCAAATCTGATTTAGAAATTCAGTCGGTGACTATGATAAACAATTCCGGTCAGCTCGTTTTTAGCCGTGAGCCAAAAGCTAGGGAATTGCTAATCAATGCTAAAATATTTGGAAAGGGAGTTTATAGCTTACAGATTGAAACCAGAGAAGGGCGGTCTATCCATAAAGTAATTATTATGCAGTAAATAAGGGGGAGATAATTGGAAGGGAATCCAACGAATGGGATTCCCTTCTTTTAAATCTGTTGCCTCCAGCAAAAAGTAAATTCAGCAAAGAATACCAACCCTAAGTTAATAATTATGAAAAACATTATTTTTCTATATTTTTTTGTTCTTGTTAATCTGCCTTTGGTCTTTAGTCAATCGCTTTCTTACTCGTTGCTAAGCAACGGACTTTCTGCGCCTGCTTTTAAATCGGGGAAAACAGATTTTTGCTTAGATGACATCAACATGGATGGTCATGTCGATATTCTTACCGTAGGCGATCACGGCTCACCCAGCTCCATCACAGGTATGCGCGGTATATCCGTATGGTTTGGCGATGGAAACAACAACTTCCAATTTTCTGCGACCGGAGATTTTGGTTATGGTTCTATTATCGTTGGGGATATCAATAATGACGGTCTCAAAGATGTAGGTTATGGTATTCATCACGACTATTCTAATACGGATTTTGGTGATCAGATTCTTGAGGTGGCACTTGGCGATGGCACAGGCCAGAACTGGACAGCCTGGGATGACGGCTTGGCCACCAATGGCGAAACCTGGGGTATGTCGGGCATCGACTTTGGTGATGTAAATAATGATGGCCTACTCGATCTTGTAAGTATTTCGTTTGGCGCAGGAGCAGGCTTACACGTTTACCTGAACCAGGGCGATGGTACATGGGAACAAAGTTTTGGATTCCTTAATGGTAATGCGGGTAATCGGGTGGAGTTTGCTGATTTTAATAATGATGGCTACTTGGATTTTGCAGCAACCCATGCTTATGGTACCACTTATTTTGGTGATGGAACAGGTAGTTTTGTTAACAACGACATTGGTTTGCCAACATCGGGGAGTAATCAACACTTTGTTGATGTTGCTACTGGCGATGTGAATAATGATGGGGCGGCTGAACTTATTCTGTCAATGTCATCTGGTAGTGTAAAAATATACACCTGGTCAGACTCTGATGATCAATGGATTGGTTTTTCAGGAAATTTCCCTATTGGAGGTGGCTATCATTTTACTGCACTCAAAGATATGAACAACGATGGTTTTAACGATTTGGTGGCAGTGCGTAAGTATGATACCCATGTTTTTCGTGGCGATGGTACCAGTCATTGGACGCTGGAAACATCAATTATATTTCCTGAAACGGGTACACCTATGGCTTTTCGCACTGGTGCAGACTTCGACAACAATGGCCATTTTGATTTTTTGGTACTCTCAGAAATTGGTACAAATAATAACTATCAAAATAAGTTGTATGGCTACAAGGAAAATACCACTTCCGATAGTTTATGGATTAAGCTGCATTACCCACATGGCGGTGAAGTTTTTCATCCTTTCTCAAGCCGTTTTATCACCTGGACGGCTTCGGTGCCAAACAATCAGAATAGTTTGGTGAACATTGAATATTCTCCATTTGGCCCCGATGGCCCATGGTGGCTGATAGCACAAAATGTTCCCAACAACGGAAAACACCAATGGAATATTCCCAATTATCCCTCCGATCAAGTGTATTTGCGGTTAATTGTGAAAAGCGAAGAATCCACTGCTGATACAAGCCTTAGCAAGCCGTTTACAATTTTTGGTGAGCCAAACTATGTAAGCCATAATCAACTTTCGAGGCAGCCGTTGCTTTACCCTAATCCCGGTTCTAAATTCATTTTCTTAAACGATGCCGAAAAAATTAGGGCTATTAAAATATTTGATAATCAGGGCAAAGCAGTAAAAGCACTTGATCAGGTTTATGGCAATATCGATGTTACCGAACTTCCCGTAGGCTCTTATCTTTTGCAAATTATCTTTAAGGATGGCACTCTGCGAAATGAAAAATGGTTAAAAACAAGAAATCATTAATATCATATACTTTTCTCTTTGACTCTTTGCCTCATGTTTTGATTTTACTAATAAACAAGAATTTTATTAACTTAAATTTTTTAAATTATGAAAAGAGTTACAAGTTTATTCATTCTTCTGTTTTTTTGGCTGAGCAGTGCTACTTATGCTCAGCGAGGCACGGTAGTTCTGGGCACCGGCACGTCGTCCAATAGTGAATACCTATATCCTACTCCCTACGGAACCCTTTACAAAAACCTGCGCCAGCAGTACCTTGTAAAGGCCAGCGAATTATCATCGTTAGGGATGATGCCCGGCAACATATCGGCCATCGGCTTTAAGGTGGCGAATGTGAACACCTGCTCACCCATGCCCAATTACACCATGCAAATTAAAGCCACTACAGCGTCTGTATTGACCTCTACCTTTGATAACGAAGGCTACACAGAGGTTTGGAGCATGCCAAGCTTCCTACCGGTTGCTGGCTGGAACACACACACATTCGATACACCCTTTTATTGGGATGGCTCTTCTAACCTGATTGTGGATGTCTGTTTCGACATCATCCCGGGATTCTACACTGCAAATGCTTCTGTTTATTACACCCCCACTACAACTAACCTTTCAGCGTATTATGCAGCTGACGGCGTAGTTGCTTGTGGTACTGCCCAAGCTGCAATATTGTCCCCCAACCGCGCCAACATGCAGATTACAGGTCTTGTTGCAAGTTGCTTGCCTCCCATCCTTATTACGGCCAACAACATCACTTCCAATTCTGCACTCATCAGTTGGACTCCGGTGGGCAGCACTTCTCAATGGGATCTTCTCTATGGTGTCAGCGGGTTCAATCCGCTCACCCAGGGAACTTTGGTAGAAGGGATTGTGAATCCTGCTTACTCCCTTACCGGGATTGCACACTCAACAGGATATGATGTATATGTCCGCAGCGATTGTGGTGCTACAGTAAGTCCCTGGGGTGGTCCTGCTACTTTCTTAACTTCTTGCGGGGTTTTTTCACTTCCATTCGATGAGGATTTTGACGGTACTAATTTCCCTGCAATATGCTGGAGTAAATTTACAGGATTACTTGCAGATTCTACCATATTATCAACCACCACATCAGGATGGGAAAAAGATGAATGGCTGAATGATGCCGGCAATACTGATATGGCTGCAAAATTGCGCATCTGGAGCTTTAACACCAAACATTGGTTAGTCACTCCTGAATTTGATTTGGGTGATGGCAGCACACCTTATCAAATACAGTTTGATTTGGCTTTGATGAGTTATAATACCTCGAATCCGCCTTCTACATCAGGTGTTGATGATAAATTTGCTGTGGTAATTTCACTTGACGGCGGTGTGAGCTGGTCGTCGGCAAATACAGTTCGTTTGTGGGACAATGCTGGTTCTGCTTATGTGTACAACGAAATCAGTAATCTTGGTCAGCGCGTTGTAATTCCACTGACCAATTACAGCGGCCTTGTAAAAATTGGCTTTTATGGTGAGTCCACTGTAAATAATGCCAACAACGATTTAATGATAAATAATTTGTTTATTCAACCACCTCCCACCTGCCCATCGCCACTGACATTAATTGCCCAAAATCCAAAAAATAACCGTGTCGATTTAAGCTGGACACCCGCTGGCGATGAAAGTATATGGGATGTTGCCTATGGCGATGTTGGTTTTGACCCCCAAACCGAAGGAACAACAGTTACCGGCATTACGACAAACCCATACACATTAACCGGACTTGTAGGCTCAACTACTTACCATGTATATGTAAGGGCCGATTGTGGCACTGATGAGGTAAGTACCTGGACTGGCCCTATTACCTTTATAACATTATGCGAACAAATTGCGCTTCCATATCTGGAAAACTTTGATGGTGCTACCGGCTCACTCCCTCTTTGCTGGAATAAAGCAGGCCTGGAGGTCAACAACTGGTCTATTTCATATACCACAAATGCCCAGGGATCGGCACCTGAATTGAGGTTCAGGGCTACCCCCTCTTTTACCGGCGAAGCATTAGCGGTTTCGCCACTTATCAATACCACCGGTGAAGTGTCTCTGGTCATCGAATTTAAACACTTTTTCGAATATAGCACAGTTCCTTTTACATTTGGCATGAAGACCACTTCAGACGGAATTACCTGGAACACTGTCTGGCAAGTCGTAGATCCGACGGGCGACATAGGCCCTGAAACAGTTTCGACCATCGTGGACAATAATGATGTAGGCTCGCCCTATTTCCAGTTTGCCTTTTTTATTGATGGAAATACTTTTAACATGCGCAACTGGTACATGGACGATATCAATGTTTTCGTACCAGCGTATGGCATACTGCAAGGAACCGTAACAGAAGCTACCCGTGGCCCCATAGAAGGAGCTATGGTAACAGCCGGCGAATTTCAGACATACACCGATGCCACCGGACATTATAGCATCGAAACTCTTTTAACGGGCACCTACGAAGTAACTTACGAAGCCCAAGGCTACTTTCCGGTAACCGTTGATGGTGTTGAGGTGGTAGTTGGTCAAACTACTATTCAAGATGCTGCCTTGGGCTTTGCCACCATATCAGTGGCACCCGCAAGCCTGACGCAAACCTTGTTGCCAAACACAACAGCTACAAAAACGCTCATCATTTCCAATACAGGAGGTACGGAGCCATTAAGCTGGAGCGGTATAGTCGAAATTCTGGAAAAGAATAGACAAATCATATCCCATCCTGCATCAGAGCAGTCAACAGTAGATCTTGCAAATAAAGAAGTGGCTTTGGGAGTTGGCATTAAGAGTTTAACTGATGATTGGCTCACCATCGATCCATCCGCCGGTGTGATAAATCCCGGTGAATCACAGACGGTCATTGCTACTTTTGATGCTACTGACCTTGCGGATAACACCTATCTGGCCGATATCCTAATCAGCCACAACGGCCAACAACGCACCGACGATACATTGATTGTTCCGGCGACCTTAATTGTGGCTTCAACTGTAGCTCCTCTGCCGCCCACCGATCCGATGCCAATTTCCGGGGCAACGCTGGTACCGCTGCAACCTTTATTTAGCTGGACCAATGGCGATGGCACTGCTACCACCAAGTTTATGCTTACCAAAGGGATGGGTCCATTTGCACAAAATGTTTATATCTCAAATTGGTTTATAGGAGACACGTTGGATCTTGCTGAAGTTGGAATTACCCTGCTTCCAAAAACCAGTTACTCCTGGCAGGTTACCTGCAAAAATGCAGCAGGATCCACCGAGGGGCCGAAGTGGACTCTTCAAACCATTGGCATCGGTAGTATTAATGGTATGGTAACCGATGCATATAGCACATTACCCATCGAAGGAGCTACTATTTCTGTTGAACCAGGTGGATACACAGCTACGACCTCCTCCACAGGAGCCTACTCAATTACCGATGTTTTGGAAGGCTCCTACACAGTAAGTGCCGAAAAGAGTGCTTACATTTCTGATTCGCTGGATATTACCGTAGTTAACAACCAAGCTGCAATGGCCGGCTTTGCGCTGAATTTGTTCCTCAATCCTCCTTCAGGCTTACAAGCTGCCGTTGAGGATTTTATTAATGTTAACCTTACCTGGAATACTCCCGGCGGAGGTACTTTAACCGGTTTTAACGTGTATCGTAATGGCGATCTCCTGGTAACGACCGACGCTTCAACCACCCAAATTGACGATCTCGATCTGGATGCAGGCACGTATGTTTACACCGTAAAAGCTATTTATCTTCAGGGTGAATCGGAACCTGTAGGACCTATCACCGTGGCTATCCTTCCTCCGCCGGTGCTGCTGTCTGCCGATCCTGACTTCTTTGGTGTAGATTTGTTGTGGGAAGCCGGAACAAATTACCCGTTAAACCTCACCGATAATCTATTTGTTTCTTATTTCAAGGTATATCGCGACGGTGTGAATATCGCTGATGTTTACGGCAACACTTACTACGACGATGTGGAAATCACCAATGGTGAGGAATATTGCTACACCATTTCGGAAGTAAAGGCCGAAGGTCTTGAAACAACTATGTCGAACCAATTGTGTGCTACTATTCCAGTGATGCCTGTAATTGCAGTTTATCCTGCCTCGCTCATCGAAACACACTTTACGCCACCAGCACAAATTACCTCACAATCGGTAACGCTGACCAACGATGGCCAAAGTCCGCTGGATTGGATGCTGAATATTAATGGCTCCGCCCCGACAGATGACGATTACTGCATTGCAGCAGCATCAAATCAATATGAGTTCATCTCCAACGTGCTGTGTGGCAGCATCAACAATGCCAGTGGATGGCAGAGTGGTGTGGCCGATTACACAGCCCTCTCAACAAATATCGGGTTTGGTGCTTCCGAGCCAATCATCGTTACCAACGGATTTGCCGATGCTTCTGACCTTGTAACCTGCTGGGTGGATTGGAACCTGGATTACACCTTTGGCATTGGCACTAACGAAGAGTTCATCCTTACCTCTGTGAACGGAGGTGCAAGCTTTACTGGTAATATTACTGTGCCGGCAGGAACATTTGCTGGTGATTACCGCATGCGGATACGGATGGACTATGCTGATACTCCGGTACCTTGTGGTACAACGGCTTATGGCGAAATAGAGGATTACACCATATCAGTAGGAGGCCCCTGGCTTTCCGTTGATTTAACGGAAGGAACACTGGCTCCCGGCGCATCCATCGACATCAATGTTACCTTCAATTCAGAAGGCCTAATGGTCGGCAATTACAACAAAACCCTCGTGTTTATGAGCAACGACCCGATAAGTCCAGAGTTGATTGTTCCTGTTGAATTCAATGTGGCACCACCTGCTACATCTCAGGATATCGGCCTGACGGAAGGCTGGAGCGCCTGGTCGTCGTACCTTACTCCTGCTGCTGCTAATGTAGCGGATGTAATGGCTACTGTAGTTCCCAATATGGTTGTAACTCAGCATTTCGGTGAGGTGTTCTATCCTGCTTATAGCATTAATAACATGGGCATGTTTAGCAACAACCACGGCTACCTTACCAAAATGGCTGCTGAAGCTACCCTCACCACCACCGGTGCCATGGCCGATCCTACCATTACTCTCCACGCCGGCTGGAATCTTATTTCTGTTTTGCAGGAATGCTTCATCCCGGCTGAAGATGTATTTAGCATCATCGATGGCTTTGTAATCGCTTATGAACCCACCGGAAACGGTATCTATTATCCTGCTTACAACATCAACACGCTTATCAACCTGATGCCGGGCAAAGCTTACTACGTAAAAGTTAGTCAGGACGGCGAATATACCTATCCCGGCTGCACCAAGTCTTCGGGCAATGTGTTGAGCACTCCGCTAAGAGCCGCCAACACCACCTTCTGGAACGACGTGTCCTACACCGGCGTTAACCATGTGGTAGCATTCGATGCCAAAGCTACCAACAACCTGCGCATTGGCGACATGATCGGTGCTTTTGCTATGCAATCGGTTTGTGCCGGCTTGGTTGAATACACAGGCGATAACCTGGGTTTCACGCTCTTTGGTGACGACATAACTACTCCGGCTGCCGATGGCCTCACGGATGGCAACGTCATTAGCTACAAAGTGTTCCGCCCCGAAACCGGCGAAGAGTTTACCATGGATGTGGTTTACAGCCTAAATGCTCCCAACAGCAGTACATTCGCTGCCAACGGTCTGTCGGTAATTACCGACCTGAAACTTGCTCCGCTCTCCATTGGCGAAAACACGCTGAAAGACCTGTCGATTTATCCCAATCCTTCCTCAGGCATCTTCAACATCACCGTGAGCGGATCGGATGCAGAAATCAATTACCTTGTAATGAATGCCCGGGGCCAGGAAGTTTGCAAGGGTAATTTGACGGAATCGCAACAGCTCGACTTGAGTAGCGAAGCCAAAGGTGTTTACTTTATTAAGTTTATCGGCCAAAGCGTTCTCAGAATAAAAAAGCTCGTCGTTAGGTAGGCTTGATTGTAATTCTGATGAATGAAAACCCCCGGTCGAAAGGCAGGGGTTTTTTTTCTTTAATTCATTTTCCCGGGGCTGTCTCAAAAGGCAATCATCGGCAAATTTTTCAGATTAATCTTTCTCTGTTTTCTCTGTGGCTTCTCTGATTTCTCTGTGGTTAAAGCGATTAAATTTTACCACTGAGGAAACAGAGAATACGCAGAGGGCGCAAAGAGCGCAAAGAGATTTTTGAGACAGCCTCTTAGAGGGGGAACTATTTTGAAATAAGCAACTTTTCAGTTAGAATCACAGCCTTCGATATGGAAGTAAAGCGCAGGTTATACAATCCTTGGCTAAGATAGCGGGCATCAATATTATTTTGCTTACCCGAAACCGTTTGCTCAAGAACTACCTGTCCCTTCATATCAAAAATCTGAATCGTTCCTGTCTCACCATGTCCGGCATCAAAAGTAAAGACACCATTATTTGGCATTGGGAAAATATGCGAAGTTTCCTGTGATTCTTCAGGGTCGTTAATGCCAACCGTTAATGTTGAAAAAGCTACAATTGTTGCAGGATCCCACTCGTCGAGTGCGTTTTTGCCTGTGGCAATAGCATAATAATCGGTGTTAGGCATTAAGCCTAACCAAACCCAATCGTCCGTTTCATATTGTGGGTATCCATTGTTTTGCATAATAGAAACAGCGGAATCCTCGCCAATTTCGTTGAAGAGTTCAGCGGTAATCAGGCCGTCGAAGAATATGGCTGTTTGGTCGTTGGGTGTTGCAATAAGTCTTACCGAACTGTCAGCAATTTCTGTAAGCTGTACATCAATCTCGGCCAGGCCATTGCCACCACCCGTAAGTGTGGTAACGATAGTTGTGCTAAGCGGCCAAGCCATGCCGTCGGCATCCAGCGGACGAGCGTAAAGGGTGTATTCAGTATTTGGTGCTTGTGCATCCCAAAGGTGGGTATAGGTTTCTGTTTTCTCGATACCCCACATTTGTACCAACGAATCAATCGACACTCCCATCATCACCGACCACATCTCCATTTCTGATTGGACGCCAATTAAGGCATAGTAGGTGGCGCAATCATTAATGGGAGTAAAGGTAGCTTCAACAGAAGTATTGGTGATTTCGCCCACAGCAATAGCAACTGAAGGGTCATCATTGCTTTCTTCACCATTATATCTAACAAGTAAAAATTCGGAATAATCGCCACTGTAGGTATATCCGGCAGTAAGGATTTTTCCATCGTCCTGCAAAACAACAGCCTCGGCATAGTTAGGGTTTCCTGCAACGTTTGTTATCGTTATTCCGTTGGTTCCGAATGAAGTATCCAAAACACCGTTGGCGGTATAACGCAAAATCCCCAGATTATAATTGGCTTCTTCATCATAATTACCACTCAGGATAATTTTGTCATCGGCTTGCACAGCGACACCTGTAACGTAATTGCCGCCGAATACAAGGTTGGTTATAGCTACTCCGGATTCGCCAAAGGTATTGTCGATGCTTCCGTCTTCATTTAGCCTGGCAGCAGCAAAATCATATTGAAGTACGGGCACATTGGAAATCCAAGTATGACCACCCACCACTATTTTACCATCGCTTTGTATAGCCACATCCGAGCCAAAATCATTACCCTCGCCCACATTGAGTAGTTTGGTGCCATTTTCGGCAAAGGTATTGTCGAGTGAACCATCGGTATTGAAGCGAGCTATGGCAAAACCATAATTGCTGTTTTCGTTAAAGCCCATTCCGACCGCTACTATTTTTCCATCATCCTGAAGGGTAACGCCTTGTATATAACACAGACTAACACCAACAGTGGCGGTAGCCATACCTGATGAACCGTATGTATTATCCAGTATTCCATCTGTATTATACCTCAGTACCATAAACTTGTCGTTGTGGTATCCGGCGAGCAAAAGTTTTCCATCATCCTGAAGTGCAATTGCTTCGGCAATTTCGCTGGTTCCGCCAAAATCGCTAATCACGACACCATCGCTACCAAAGCTGTTATCAAGTGAGCCATCGGCATTAAACCTTACTACCAAGACATCAGAAGATGAACCATTCCAAATATAGCCACCAACTACAATCTTCCCATCATCTTGAATAACAACGCCATAGCCAAAGTCTTTAAATGCGCTGGCAGCAAGCAATACCGTACCATTGGTACCGAAGCTTGCATCGAGTGTGCCATCGGTATTGTAACGTGCAACAGCAAGGTCGTAGTTGCTCGATGGGCCTGCATTACCACAGGCAACAATTTTTCCGTCAGGCTGAACGGCCATTCCTCTGCCAATATTATACTCATCAGAGATGGAGGTCGTTACGATGCCGCCATCGCCAAAAGTAGGGTCCAAGATGCCTGGCTGTGCCTGGGCAAATAAAAATGTTGCTAAAAACGCAATTAATGTGAATGTTTTTCTCATTGTAATAAATGTTAGTTTTGGTGTTAATAGTTGAATATGTAAATTAGTTATTTGCTATCCTGATTTTTCACCTGCTCTTTCTGTAGTTGTTTAAGCAGTTTTTGTAAAATTTCACTCTCTTCCTTTTTCTTTTGAATATATCGTTCGAGCTGTAATGATTCTTGATCATTTTCTATTTTACTTTCTTTCTCTTTTTTCATGTATAATTGTTTTGGATGGCAAGATTAGGTCAGCGTACAGAAATGGCCAAATTAAACGCCTGCACAACTATGCTACACATAGCGATAGCACTACAACAATACTGCTACAGGAAATTTAAAGCATTGATAATTGATAAGTTAACAGAAAGTAAAAAATCCCCAATAAACGAGATTCTACATTGATTTGTAGATTTTTTTTTCCTGCTTTCAATCCAATCCCCGCCCTATAGGACAACTTGTCCCACTTTTGCGGGAGGGCTAATCATATTTCACAAAACGACTTTATGGACAGACACTAATTATTTAGGATCTGCTGAGAAAGTCCTAATCTACTGGAGCATTATAAGTTAATCCATAATATTTGATTCCTTGCGCAAGGTTTAGGAAGAAATCTGTTCAAAACCCTTGCACCTTATATTTCGGTGCGCTGCACCTTTATCCACATCATCGGATAAAATTCTACAAAGATTACCGGTGCTCCGCACCTGAAAGATAAACCACAGAGTGGCGACAATCTTTGTAGAAACATCAATTGAAATTGATACGGGAGGTGCAGCGCACCGAAATACGATCATTTTGAGTTTTTTAGCAAGCCCTAACTCACAGCGAGGTCAAAAACTCGGTCAGGCTGGTCTCTGAATTGGTTAGTTGGAGTTTTTTGCGAAGGCGGGTACGGGCAACTTCAATACTTCGGGGTGATTGGCCGGTGATGGATGCAATTTCTTTGGTGGTCATATTTAGGCGCAGGAAAGCGCATAGGCGGCGTTCGTTGGTGCTAAGGTTTGGAGCTACCGTTTGCAATTTTTCATAAAACTCGTTATGCACCTGCTGGTATCTAAGCTCAAATTCCTCCCAGGCACTTTCTTCCTGCACCTTATTCAGGTCTTTAATAACGGTATTGATGGTATTATCATTTTTTTCAGTTAGATTCAACTTGTTGTCCGAGAGCACTTCCACCACTTGCCCTATCAGTTCATTCTTTTGAATCATGCTCATCACGTGCGTGGTCAGCTCCTTATTCCGGACCTCCAATTCATTTTGCAGGTTTTTGTTTTCAAGGATGGTGTTCTTGGTGTTTAAAGCCAAATTGTCCTTTTCGAGATTGAGCCGTTTGTTACGATTTTTTGACATGAGGTAGAGAAGAACAAATACCAAAAGCACTAAAACCAGCAAAGCAGCCGTAAACATGTAAATAGCATTTAATCTGTTTTGTTCGAGTTGTTCAATCTTCTGCTGTTCGTCGAACTGCGAGGTAAGTTCCAGCCTGGTCAATTCCTTTAAAGTTTCGGCACTATTTATTGTATCCTTTAGTCGATCGTACAATACAAAATATTTTAGTGCCGAATCCGCATTATTTTGCTGATAATAATAGCTGTATATTCTTTCTGAGGCAATACTCTGCAATTCGATACTTCCAATTTTATTGGCTATTTTCAGGCTTTTGTAATAATACTCCAGAGCTTTCCCCGGCTGGTCAACAAGCAAATAATAATTAGCAAAATGATTATACGATTCAGCCAGTCCTACAAGATCAATATTTTCGGGCTTAATATCCATTGCTCTGGTAAGGTTGGCAAAAGCACTATCCGGTTCATTGACATCAAGAAACAAACTTGCGATATTGTTTAAAACACTCGCCCGATAAGAATCTTGATCGGCTATATTTTCAATTTGTGACAAGCTTTTTCGATAATAATATAGGGATGAGTCATATTTTTGCAAATTTTGATACACTTGTCCCAGGTTATTTAAAATCTTTGGTATCTGGGATTTATATTGTTTATCCGGATCATTTTCAGGTAAATCTGATAAAATCTGAAGTGCCTCTAAAAAGCTATTTCTGGCTACAGCATAATCGTTCATTTTTATACGGATAGCTCCAATGTTAGAAAGTACCAAGGCTATCCCGACACTGTTGTTTTTTTCCTTTTGAATTTCCAGATACGCATAATAATGTGCTGTGGAAGTTTCAAATATTCCCTGAGCAAAATATGCATTCCCGGCATTAAACATAGCATATTCGATAAGGCTTGTTTCGCCACTTTCCTTCGCAATATCCAGGGCTTTTTCCGCCTCCCGGATTGAAGCTTTCAGGTCATAAGAACCATAAGCCTGCGATAGCCTGACTAAAGTAAATACCTTGATGCTTTCATTTTGAGCCTCTATTACTACTTGATTTAGGGAGTCGATAATTTGCTGCTCGTCATTATCATTGCCAAATAATAGGAGCGATTGAATTGTAAATACAATTAAAATTATAATTCGTATGTGGCTTGTTAAATTCAAACTTTGTTTTCAATATTTAAAATGCAAATTTAGAAATTAATCTTATTAATAATTAACTACTGGTGCAGACTAAACAGATGAGTGTAGATTTTTCTAAGAGTGCAAACTCGCACCATCTGCCTCATCTGTTTTTAAAAACAAAATCTAAATTTTTTCTCTAAGATATGCTGCAATAGCTTAACACATTATAATCTTATAGCACATTATTGTCGAGGATGGTAAAACTAAAACAAGATCCCTTGCCTAATTCGCTCTCAAGCCAAATTTTTCCCTTATGTTTTCCCACAAATTCTTTGCATAAAATGAGGCCTAAGCCAGTCCCTTGTTCGTTTTGAGTGCCTGAGGTCGAAAAGCTGGAATCTATGCGGAAAAGCTTCTCCCTTTTATTTTTTGATATTCCAACTCCGTTATCCTTTACAGATATCACAAATTCATCCTTTCTTTTTTCAAGCGAAATAAGTATCTCTCCACCCGGGTTTGTAAATTTTATGGCGTTGGAAATCAGGTTTCTTAAAACCGTGCTTATCATGGCTTTATCAGCAAATACGGGCATTTTGGACGATAGTAAACTTTTAATGATTATGGATTTTGCCCCCGCAATATCTGTAAAACAGGCCAGGGTTTCGTTAATATGAGCGTCCAATTCAAAATACTCCGGTATAAATTCTATTCGCCCAGATTGCGATTGCGACCATTCCAGAATATTAGTTAACAAGTTCATCGCTTTTTGTGAGGAGTTGAGGATTATTTTAGCATATTTTTCAATTCCTGTAAAATCTTTTTTCTTCACCTGCTCGCGCAGTATTTCACTAAATCCTACAATAGAAAAAAATGGGCTTTTCAGGTCGTGGGCGATAATGGAGAAAAACTTGTCCTTTTCCGAATTTAGTTTTTGTAAATCTTTGTTTTGATGGTTGATAATTTCTTTCGCATGATTTAGCTCGGTGATGTCGTGAACAACGGTAAAACGGTATTTTTTATCCTGGACATAAATATTTTCGGATGACAAAAGTACCTGTTTAATATCTCCGTTTTTTGCTTTTAAACCAACTTCTGCGCTGATAATATTTCCATTGCTATTTGTTTTTTGTAATAAGGCCATCCTTGCTTCCTGCGAAAAAAGATTTAGTTCCATTGCCGTTTTCCCAATCACCTCATTCTTATTAAAGCCAAACAAGGCATAAAAAGCTTCGTTTACTTCAACATATTGTTGGTTTTCCAAATCGCTTAATCCACAAGCAGAGGGATTAAGGTAAAATACTTTCGAGAATTTTTCTTCCGATAAAACCAATCTGCTGATATCTTTGGTAACCCCGAATAAAACAGGTTTGTTATTCCAGATACCATGCGAAACCCTTGTTTCGACAGGTATTTGAGTACCCGATTTAGTGATAATTGGAACCGGACAAAAGTCTGCTTTTCCGCACAACATTTCGCCAACAATTCTGCCAGCCTCATCCCGGCGTTCGGCAGGGTGTATCATCAATACCGATTTTCCGGTAAGCTCCTCCAGTGTGTATCCAAGTCGATGAATAACTGTAGCATTGCAATTAATGATACAAGCTTGCTCATCAAGCACAAACAGGAAATCCGGAATGGAATTAAAAAATGTTTCAAAGTTTTTTTGGTTATGTTCTATCAGGGCATCACTTTCATTTTTGATGCTAATATCACTCCATTTTGCAAACAGTTTTTGCTCAAGAATATGGTTTTGTTTTTTTAGCTCAAGAATTTGATTTTCTAATTCTTCGCTTTTTGATGTTTCTTTTTTCATATTGCGCTTTAATTAAGAGTAACAGGCTCTTTTTGTTGTTTTGTAAAGAATGTAAAAGTGCAGGCTTTTTTTGTTTAACAAGGCAGAGAAATTATCCGGAAAAACACTGCCTAAATTTTCTCCGTCAGATATGCTGCCAGTTTTTCAAGCAGGGGCACTGTGTTTTTTGAAAGCGACTGGAAGGTTTTTTGATACCTCCTCACCTTTTCGATCTGCTTCAATTCTATCACCGTAATATCTTTGGGCAGTTTTTGGACGATATGATGAAATGCCCCGATAAACAAAATCCCTGTTTCATCAGCAACCAGACTTCCATCGATTCTTTGTGCAATGTAGCGATCTCGTCTTTTTAAAAATACAGGTTTTAAAAGTTTATACCTGAGCAGATAAAAAAATTTTCTGAGCGGATTTTTCGATTTCAGCATCGCCTGTATGGCATTATACTCATCCATCACCAATTTAAGTTCTTCGGTTTGCATAAGCGTGGCTCCCCGCTGGATAAGTTTTAAAACGATTGTCGAATTTTTGCTCCCGGCGCTGATGCCATCGTTGATGATGCGGAGTGCCATTTCGCCGTCCAAAAACATTCCGTCCTGGTAAATTTTGACTGTTGTATTTTCAAAATCAAAACTATCGAAATACGTTTCGATGGCCTGCCAGTAGCCATCGATGGTTTGGCTGTGTTTTTCAAATCTACTTGCGCCCGAATCCGAAACTTCAATATGATTCATTGCTTTGCCCAGCGAACCCATGTCGGCGGCTGAATGAATGATGGGTACA
>Ga0307929_1000114_pt1 | contig 79696 bp, 70 predicted proteins | sample AceLakmetage1330_FD_203160 | JGI IMG/M metagenome (GOLD analysis project Ga0307929, IMG submission 203160) | Saline water microbial communities from Ace Lake, Antarctica - #1330 | ecosystem: Environmental > Aquatic > Non-marine Saline and Alkaline > Saline | place: Antarctica: Ace Lake...
AACTTCGACTCCACAATATTGGGGCAGGTTCAGACAGCAGTGATTTTAAGATGACTAACATTGAGTTTTGTTATATTTTACAATTTGTGGACAACCGTTTACAGTTTATTTAAGGAGTCTTTTTATTGTATGTACTTAATTAAGGAGATTATGATGAAGAGAAGTGCACTGATTTATGTGTTGTTTTCCGTATTTTTTCTGTTTGTTAGTTCTACTATTGTTTACGCTTTGGATACAGAGACTCTTCCTGGCAAATGGCATACTGAAAAAAAGAAGGCGGTTTTCGTAAGTTTAGACCTCAAAGTAGATGGTACTGGGCATTTTGTTAATTACGCAGGCAAGGCCAGTGAAGGGAAATGGACACTGGATGGAAATTATCTTAAATTTGAGTCAGGTGGAGAAAAATCTGGTGGCATTGCGGCAATGGAAGGTGAGACTCTGAAGATCCAGTGGGTCGCTGATTATGATCGAGTAAAATAAAAGTCTTTGGGAAACTCCTCTATCAATATCAAAACATAAGCCAGCCCCAATAGTCAGTATCATTTACCCCTAGTTTATCATTGTGACATAAGCTAGAGGGTAAATGATACTGACTATTGAACAGAAGTTATTCCAACTGCCATATACCTCCATAGATAAAAATAGCCTATGGCCCAAGATATGCATCCTAAAACCCGCCAGGAGTTGCACGAACTCATTCGTGAGGTGGGCCCCGGTATACTGTGGCTACTGGCCGCCAACCTGGCCACCATGGTCATGGCCCTGGCCCAGGGCTGGAGCCTGGCTCCGCTCATGTGGGTCTACTGGTGCCAGAGCGTGATCATCGGCGTCTTCAACTGGCTGCGCATTAGGCGTCTCAAGCAATTTTCGGTGACCGGGCTCAAGATCAATGGTAAACGCATCGAAGAGCCTACGCCAGCGATCAAGCGCTGGATGACCAATTTCTTTGCCATGCATTTTGGTTTCTTTCACCTGGTTTACCTGCTCTTTCTGTTGTCTTTTTTGGGTGAGATACCCATGGAGGTGGTGCTCGGGGCCATGGTGGGCGTGCTATTGTTCGGAATCAACCATGCTGCTTCTTATCGCCAGCATTTGCGCCAGGACGCCGCTTCGACACCAGGAATTGGCAGCATGTGTTTTTTGCCCTATGCCAGGGTGGTGCCAATGCACCTGGTGATATTTATAGCTGCCATTTATGGCCTGGAGTCGGCCATGGCGTTGTTTGTATTCCTCTTGCTCAAGACCCTGATTGATTTGATCATGCACGCAGTGGGGGGCATTGACTGGAGCAAGTCCGTAACCGCATAATTTCCCTCAACGGAGGTACGCAAATGTCCAAAAAGAAAAACAAAAAGTCCCAGCAGAAAGAGCACACTGAAGAGCAGTTCCCCAAGGAGCCTCTCCCCCTGAAGGAACGCATGAAGCGCTGGCTGCTGGTGGGAGTGGCGGTCCTGCTGGTACTGGTGGTGGCTGGTATCATGATAATGATAAAGGTCGGTGAAGTTGGTCACGTCAAGGAAGCCCGCGAACTCACCGTGGACGCTGCAATTGAGGGCGCCACTCTGGAAGAATGGGATCAGGCCCGTCTGGACGCCGAGGATAACAACATAGTCTGGTGCATGAACACCGCCGACGGCAGCCACGTGGGCCGTGCCGGTGATATCAGGGGTAACGCCAAGAGCGATACCTGGCGGCAGCTCTGTGACGGCTATGGACCCAACGTCTACCCCGACCACAAAAGAACCCACACCCGGATCTGGGAGCCTCAGGACCCCGATGAGGGCGAGGAGTTCGTCATTGGCACCTGGAACCGTAAGGGCCACGATAACTGGCTGCAACCGGTAAAGGCCAAGGCCATCGTCATCGTGGAGACCTTCAACCCTGGCGCAATAGTGGCGGTGGACGCCATAGACAACTACTACAGCATGGATGAGTCCAAGACTGTAATGGGTCCCATGAAGAAGACCCGGCTTTGGTCCGGCACCATGAAGCCGATCAAGGAAAGCCGGGTGAGCGTTATACGCCTCAAGGATCCGGTAGATATAGCCACTGTGCGGCTGGTGCTCGATACCAAACAAGCCCGGGGCTACAACAACATAGACACCATAGGACTATTAGCTGAATAGGGTAACGGTTTAGTTTTGGTTGGCAGGCTTGTCATGCTTTGATTTGGGGAGGAGGAGATGATGAAGACAAAACAGTATTGGCACAAACAAAAGAAATAGGGGACAGACTGAACCGCTGATCTGTCCGCATTGTCAGGCGGAAATGAAGATAATCAGCTTTATAGTCGAACGGAAGGTGGTCCGCAAAATCCTGACCCACTTGAAGCTATGGCCTGTAAACAATATTCGCGGCTCACCTTCTCGGCCTGGTAAGTTAAAAGTATCCTCAACTCACCCCGGACAAGAGAAACAGTATGAACCCGTCGACGACGGCTGGCCCGGTTATGATGAGCCGGTTTACGGCAGCGATTGATGCCGGTGATGATCTGAAGGGACACTTTTGTGCGTTGTGGCAGGCAGTGGGAGGAACTCTGTGGAAATACAATAATCTAATGGAATATTGTAGCTTGTGTTGTTGCCATCCACTCTGCGGGAGCTTGTGGAGGTGGAAGACCACAAAAACCACTTGGTAGTGTTGTCTTTAGTTCATTTTGGAGTGCTATTTGAGTGGGTGAAGGCTTGTTTTTCCCCTTGGTACTTTCCTAATGGAAAGCGAATTCTTATCACTATGGCGTGTTGCAAGGAATATTGCCCGGTAGACTTGGAAGCTGTGAAACTGTCTATGCACTCATCATTCATAAGAGTCAGGGGGCGGAGATTGGGGAGGTGCTGGTGGTTCTTCCCGACCGGGGTACAGCCGTTGTGACCAGGGAGCTACTGTATACCGCGGTCACGCGAGCAAGGAACAGGGTGAAGGTGAAAAGTTCCCGCGCTGTTTTTGATATGGCAGTGGCCGGAAAAATTGAACGGCATAGCGGCCTTGCCGAACATCTTCGGGGAGAAACACATTTGCTGAAAGGTGTACCTGTCTCAGCTGAGAATTGAAGCTATGACATTACTCAATTGTTTCAGATCAAAGGGTTTGGCAATAGCCGCAAGGAACCCATGTTCCTTATAGTTAGCCATTACCGGATCATTGGAATACCCACTTGCAACAATGATTTTTGCATCGGGGTCTATCTGTAAGAGTTTTTCTGCTGTTTCCTGTCCTCCCATGCCGCCTGGGATTGTTAAATCCAGGATTACGAGATCAACAGGGGTGCCACTGTCCTGCAGCTCCTGGTATTTGTTGAGCGCCTGGGCCCCGTCCATCACCGGAATTGCCTCATGACCAAGGACGGCAAGTTGTGCAACAGCCACATCTCGCAGCATCTCTTCATCATCCATGACCATAATTCTGGCTGCTTTCGTTGCCGGGGAACTTTTTGGCTTTTCTGCAACATTGTCATCGTTGCCTTGAGAACGAACAGCAGGCAGGTACAGTGTGAACGTTGTTCCCTTGCCGGTGATGGAGTGAACAGTGAGATATCCATCATGTTTATTGATGATTGAGTGACAAATTGCCAGGCCGAGCCCGCTGCCTTCCTGTTTTGTAGTGAAATAGGGGTCAAATATTTTGCTTATGATTTCTTTGGGAATGCCGACGCCTGTATCCTGAATGGTAATGCAAACATAATCCCCATTATTCGCACTGAGGAGTGCCTCGGCAGTGGCATCTTTAACGTTGCTGCATTTGATCGCTATGACCCCACCTTCGGGCATGGCATGGTTAGCATTTATAATTATATTTTGAATAACTTGACCAATTTGACCACTATCCACGTCAACCATCCATAGATTTTCCGGGAAACTGTAGCTGCAGACAATCTGGCTGCCATGGAGAACAAAATCTGCGGATTCGGGAATAAACTCAGGAAGAGATGTTATCTCCCGGACCGGCTCACCACCTTTTGAAAAAGTGAGTAACTGATCCGTAAGCTTTGCAGCCCTTTTTGTAGCCTTCTCAGCATCGGAAAGCAGAGACGCTGTTCTGGAATCTTCTTGTGCAATCCGATAGCTTGCCAGTTCGATATTGCCAAGAATAGCAGAGAGAATATTATTGAAATCATGCGCTATGCCACCGGCAAGCACCCCGATGGATTCCAGTTTCCTGGTCTTGAGCAGCTCTTCCTCCATCTTTTTTTCCTGTGTGACATCACGGAAGACAAGGACAACCCCTATGATATTACTTTCACTATTTCTGATTGGTGCACCGCTGTCGGCAATGGATCGCACAGTGCCATCTTTTGCAATAAGGGCTGTGTGATTGGCAAGACCTATGATTCTTCCAAGCTCTATCACCCGCTGTACCGGACTGACACATCTCTGTCCGGTTTTTTCATTAATAATATTAAAAACTTTTGTGGATAGTTCACCCTGTGCCTCTTCATTAGTCCAGCCGCTAAGTTCTTCCGCGACCTTGTTCAAAAAGACAACTTTTCCTTCGATGTCTGTTGTGATAACACCATCCCCAATGGAGCGCAGAGTCACACTTAATCGCTCTTTTTCAGCCTGAAGTGCGTTTTCGGCATTTTTACTATTACTGATGTCAGTGGCGATTTCCATACGCACGAGCCTGCCGTCTGTCCAGCGAACAGCCTGATCCCGGCATTCGAACCACTGGCCGGTTGAGGTGTTTTGGAATTCCCAGACATGGACGCCCGTTGCTTCACCTTCTCCACCTACCAGCAGATGATTGGTACAGAACTCGCAAGGACCATCTTGCCCCTGTTGCAAGGCCAGGTAGCATTTTTTGCCGATAGCATCACCAAAAACTTGCCGTCCATAACTATTCAGAAAAATAAGCTCATAGGTTTCCATATCGGCCACATAAACAACTGCATCCAGGCTGTCGAGCAGGGTCTTGAATCGTATGGCAGTATTGGATATTTCTTCGTCTCTGGAATTGATCGCTTCTATAATGGTCTGGAACTCTACGATACCTCCTGACATCTCAGAAGACAGGTTGAGTGTATTGCCCTGTCCAGACTGTCCAAGGGCATCAACAATACTGTTTACCGGATGTGAGAAAAACCTGTTAAAAACAATTCGAAAAACAAAGAAGAGTAAAGCAAAAATACAGAGTAGAAACAGCAGTTGACTCATGAGGAATTTTTGAATTGCTCCATTCAGTACCGTGCTGGGAATGCAGTAATACATTATCCAGTTGTCCGGTTCAGTGAAGCGTTCATTAAGGGCGATAAACTTTTGGTCCTGATAGATAAAAGAAAAAAATCCAGCGTCATTGGCTTCAGTAATATCCTTTAAGTCAAACGCCAGGTTGTGGCGGGTCTCCATCAGGGAATGGTTTGGATGATAAATTGTTCGACCATTGGTCGACAGGACAAAGAAAAGCTCCCCATCATACAGCTTACCATCTTCAAAACTGGCTATGACCGGGGTGATATTTGCCAGGCTACGCTCCACCACCAACAGATAACCATTGTCGAGGGGGTACTGGATGGTTACAACGGAACGGTTCGTTAACAGCGACTGGTAATGATGTTGTACCTTTTTCGTAGATGCTGATTCCGCAGAAATCATGGAGGAGAAGTCAAGTCCGGTATATCCACTATGTGGCTCGGAGATCACAATAACCTTTCCTTGAGAGTCAAGGACGTAAAAGCTGTCACCATGGAATTCAAAATAACGAGATGTGGCCAGTTGGGAGAACAACTCTTCCGGATCATCCGGATGAGAGCGTAAAACCTTCTGTACCATGGTATCGGTATGAAAAAGAACATCTTTGGTGAGTGTGCGAGCCACATTGATCCTGGCTCGCATGGCTGAGGAATATTCAGCCAGGATTTCCTGATATTCACTGAATCCAGTTAACACGGAAACTGTCACGAAAACAGCAATCGCAACAAAGGAGAGAATCAGATTGATTTTTTTGCGCAGAGTTTGGGGTGCCACCTAGATTTCTCCGTTATTGTGAAACTGTTGCTCGCGCACGATAACTTCATACACTGGTCTGATCACGTCACCATATGGGTCAAATTTCACATGGCCCATAAGAGTGTCATATTCTCTGGCTAACAATGCTTTCTTTAACTCGCTACTATTTATATCAGGGCACCGTTTGAGGGCGTCGGCCAAAATTGTGACCATCTCATAGGCTCTGGTGGATCTGGCTGTTGCTTTTTTGTGAAATTTTACTTCAATTCTCTGTGCAAATTTCATATAGGCGGGACGCGTATTGTCAGGGTCGATAAAGCTTATGATGCTCAAGCCTTCAGCGCTGTTTCCAGCGTGACGCATCAGTCCCGGGGTTTGGGCCCAGAGAGTGGCGATACGTGTTCCGGTGAAATTTCTGGCAGCGATCTTTTGCAGGGCCACTCCGCTCATGCTGGCCTCGGTAAGGAGGACGATGGCATCCGGCTGTGGCTCAAGAAGTTCATGAATTATCCGTTCCCAGTCTGCATGTTCGCGGGAGCTGAATTCCACCTCCGTAACCGCGCCGGAAAAATGTTCCTGGACACGATTTGCATAATCCTCAACAAATGCAGCATTTGTCATGTCTTTGAGGAATGCCAGGGATTGCACCCCTTTTTGTTTCAGGAGGATGGCAGTTTTTTGCCCAAAAAGGGAGCAGTCAACGGAGGTGCGAAGAAAAAAATCATCTTGGCCACTTAGCTGAGTGGAGCCGGTATAGGCGGTGATAAGTAGGGTGTTACGAGAAGTAACAAAAGGATGCGCCTTGACTGTGTTGGATGAATAACTGTGACCGATAATCGCGACCACGCCTTCATTTATAAGGGATTCGTCTGCTTTTCTGATACCTTCGTCGCTGTTCTGGTCATCGCGAATAAGCAGTTCAAGAAGGCGACCATTAATTCCCCCAGAGTTGTTGACATCTTCGATGGCAAGAAGTGCCCCATCTCGGATATGTTCGCCGGCCTCTCCTCCACGGCCACTGAGATTAATAGCTAAGCCAATTTTTATCGGGGGCTGCTGCTGATTGCAGGAAGTGAAAAAAGACAGGCAAACAAAGGGAAATAAGAAAAGAACCAGATAATGTGAATGGAGTTTCATGGGAAGGTTTCCTTTGGACTGTTTGCTGGTGCTGTAGTGTTGGAACCCTGGAAAATTGAGGTTCTCTTTCTAAGTCTCGTCCGCAATACGGCTGATAGTGTTTTAAGTATACAAAATACTAAAGGTAAGTCAAATAGGATTGCTATGGCCAGGATAGTCTGTTGAAAGGGAAAATTATCGTTGCCTCAGGATATTCTAACGATCCAGTCATGGCGGATTACAAGAGACATGGGTTCTGTGCTGCTATTGCAAAACCTTTTGACTTGAAAGAACTGGGTGAGGCCATAGTTTCTGCTGTATAAGAACCATGGCAAAAAAAATGGCGTGAGAGGCAGGCTTGACAAATGGGCCTTGCCTTGTTGGCACTATGACTTTGTCGTTATTTTTCAGTCAATTACTTCTTGCCAAACACCCATTCGTCAAGCCTGACCCCGCTCTTGCACGAAACTCACCAGCTTTGTCAAAAAACGGCACACCACTTGATTCCAGAATAATTCCTACACCGTCTTTACGATGGTTAATATTTATTAGAGAGGAAAATGGTTTTCTGGCCTTTTTAAAAATAAGAAATTCATTGAGGACTTTTTCACCTTCCCGAGAAGACATAGGGGAAAAAGCAGATTCCCCTAGAATTTCTTTGGGCGTATATCCTAACAGGTCTTTAACACGTGGACTCGCATAGGTGAAAATTTCATTTTCATCAAATTCCCAAATCCAGTCTGTTGAGTTTTGAGCAAGATCTTTAAAGCGTTTTTCACTTGCCAATAAGGCTTCTTCAATCTGCTGTCTTTGGGTAATATCTCTCGAAACAACAGTAAAACCTTCTATCCGGCCGTCTTTCCCCATATATGGGTTATAGGCAACCCCCATGTACACCCTGCCAAGTTTTTTAAACTCGAACCATTCCTCATAATAAACGGCTTCGCCTAATAAGCATTTTTCAGCATGTGACTTGATAACACTTTGAAAAATCTTGGGGCCTAGAACATCCGCGATCGTTAGTCCAACCAACTCATCTTTTGATTTGCCGGAGGCCCTGGCATAGGTATCATTAACAGCAAGATAAACAAAATTTTTATCGAGGAGGGCCATAAAGTCACTCGAATTGGCAACAATACATTCAAATCGGCGTAATTTCTCTTTATCCTCACCTATTTTCTTCTCCGCACGAGTGAGATCATCAACTCTTTCTTGGAGAATGTAACTTTGCTCCTCTAATGTCTTTTTTGTTTTTACTAACTCTTCATCTCTCTAACCGGATCTCCACCCTTTGCAAATGTCAGCAGTTGTTGGGTTAATTTTGTAGCTCTCCTGGTAGCTTTTTTTGCATCGTTGAGCAGGGTAATGGTTTTGGTGTCTTCTTTATCAATTCGAAAGGAGGTGAGTTCAATATTTCCTAAGATCGCGGCGAGAATGTTATTGAAATCGTGGGCGATCCCTCCGGCAAGGACCCCAATTGATTCCAGTTTTTTTATTTTAAGTAATTCTTCTTCCATCTTTTGTTCATTACTGACATCACGGAAAACCAGGACAACCCCAATTACTTTGCTTTCCCTGTCCCGAATGGGAGCACCGCTGTCTGCTATGCTTCTTAGAGTTCCGTCCCTGGCAATGAGTGCTGTGTGATTGGCAAGCCCCACGATTCTTCCAAGCTCCAATACCCGCTGCACCGGGCTGACACATTTTTCCCCGGTTTTCTCATTGATGATGTTGAAGATCTCTGAAGAGGGTCTGCCCCGTGCTTCTTTATTCTTCCAACCGGTCAAATCTTCTGCAATCTTGTTCAAAAAAACAATGTTTCCCACCGTATCGGTTGCAATCACTCCATCACCGATGGAGCGCAGAGTCACAGCAAGTCTTTCCTGCTCAGCGGCTAATTTTTCCTCCGTTTCCTTGAGGTCCGTGATGTTGAATGCCGTTGCGTAAATGACCTCCCGGTTATCATAGATGATTTTTTTCAGGTTCACCTGGACGGGAAAGGTGGAATTGTCCCCGCGGCGACGGGCAATCCATTCAAATTGCTGCGGGTTTCCAGCGCAGACCTTTTCCCAGAGTGCAGGCAGAGTACCCAGAGGATTGTTGGGGGAGGACAAATCTGCGATGGATAACGCGAGGGCTTCCCTTTTATTTACCTTGAACATCTCAAGCATAGTCCGATTCAGGTCAATAATGGTGCCATTTTTGTCATGAATAAAAATAGCAGCCGGGGAGGAGTCAAAGATGATCTGCAGATCCCTTGTTTTAATCGATATTCTTTTTTTGAGTATCAGGGAAATGAAAAAAATGATGATCAGGAGTACTCCACCGGCGAGTAATGTGGGCGCAATCCATTGTGGAAGCAGATTTGGATGACCTTCCTGACCGAACCACTTTTCAAGAGACTTGTAGTAAACAGAGTTTTTGTTTTCACGGAGAAGGCCGAGGTGGCGGTCTATGCTAGCGAGGATGTCTGAACTTTTCCCCTTTGGTGCCGCGTAACGAACCTCTATGGGGTTTAAAATCATCGGTGTTGCCTGGACATCAAAAAGATGCGCATTCTGCATGGCGTACATACGATTGATCACACCGAGATCCACTGTGCCGTTTTCGACCTGTTACAGTATTTCGTCGTAACTTTGTAAGTATACGGATGTGACATTCTTGCTGAATTTTTCCATAAGGTCGGAAAAGACCTTGGCATGAATATCTTTTTCAAGCAGGGCAATGGTCTTGCCATCGAGGTCAAGGAGGGACTCTGCGGAGATATCAGGGTTTCGATATAGTCGTCCCCAGTTTGTGATCAGGGTTTGTTTTGGGAAACTGAACAGTTGGGCTCGAACCGAGGAGTATGCAATGGCAACCTGAAGATCAATCTCTCCATTTTCAAGTCGTTGTAAACATTCGGGCCAGGTGCCGGATATAAATTTCAGATCCCAGCCTTCTTTTGTAGCAATGGAACGGAGTACATCAATGGTGAGGCCCTGAAACTCTCCCTGTTCATCCTGGAAAACAAGCGGCTTATTACTGTATACTCCCACCTTTAACTGTTTAGCGAAGCTTTGAGTGGGCAGTAGGAGAAAAAGTACAATAAAACTGGTCAGGATAAAGCAAACCAGGTTGTTAAGAGAACGTTTGATGTTGGGAGTCTGCATAATGAAATAAAATTTGTCTAAACTGGCAGTGTCTTGTGATTAATGAGTAAATTGTCCAATAGCCTCTGCTGTGTTACTGAAAGCTTGCCAAACTGTACGCCTACTTTTTTGTAGACCATTCCGGGGATTGCTGAGAAAGAGACTTCTTTATTCCAGACTATTTTTCCGGGTATTTGTCTGGCATCGAGTCCTTTTTCATGGCAGAGGAGATCAAGGGAGAGTTCACCTGTCATATTGCTCGTTGTCTTGTCAAGAAAGACTAAGGCGAGGCCACCCTTACTGATGCCCACTACCTTGGCAACTTTATCATAGGCAGGGGCGCGGGTTTCTTTGGCAACAGCAAAACGTTTATGGTTTCTTTGTTCCGGATTCATTGGCTCCCTTCATTTATCTGATTGATATGGTTGAGATATCGTCTCATGGAAATGCAGGACTGTACTCGGGAAAAAACGAGTGCCCAGATAGCTTAGATGCAGCTTCTGAAATAGATCACGATTATAAATCTTCCTTCTTTAACCCTATGTGAAAAAAATATGTTTTGTCAAGGAACCAGGTGCGGGGTGCTGAAAATGATGAACGACATTTTTTTGATCAGGCCGTCTTTACCTGATTCCGGCCAGCTTGTTTTGCGGCATACATGGCTGAATCTGCAGTTCCTATAAGCCCTTCCCAGGATTTATGGTGTTCAGGAAAACAGGCTACTCCAATACTTGCAGTGATGTGGATTGTTTGATTGTCTTTCAGTGGAAAGGGGTATTCTCGAAACACCGGAAAACACCGGGGGCAGGCTTGACAAATGGGTGTCACCTCACCCGCTCTTTAATTTTATCGACCCTTTCGGTCAATTCCATATCTTTTTTCATCCTTTCATCTAGCCGTGAAGCTGCCTGACTTAATCCAGAGAGGTCTCGTTTCAACAGGAGACTCAACTCCGTCAAGCTGATATGGTCTAGATCCCGAACGAGCAACGCCGCAACAGAACGGGGTTCTGTTATCCGCTTCTGCCTGCTTCCAGATGATAATTCGTCTAATTCCATACCATATTCCTGGCACACATTCAGGAGTACCTGCTCAAGGGAGATCTTGCGAGAATACTTTTGCAAGGCACAACGGAAGGCCTCTTCCGCAAAACGATCTTCACCGAGAGCGGGGTCAGGCTTGACGAATGGGTGTTTGGCAAGAAGTAATTGACTGAAAAATAACGATAAAGTCATAGTACCAACAAGGCAATGCCCATTTGTCAGGCCTGACCCCGCTACAACACAACTAGTTTACAACTGATTTTTCACTAAGAAAAGGAACAAATCAAGCATTTTTCTGGACAATCTAAAAAAAGTCACTACCATTAAAGGAAATAATAACTACTCCTACAAACTCAGAGAGAAACATGGAAAATAAAACCATCATCAAAAACCCTGATCCCGAACGTGTAGCAATTCTCAGATCGCTCCCCCTTGAGATCAAAGAGACCCTGACAGGTGAAGAAGCTGCTTCATTTATTAACAATGAGCCCCTTTCCGAAACCCTGTATAACAAAATCAAAGACTACCTGCTTCCCGCCGAAGAATAAGCGTTTAAACCAATCCCTCTCCCTGTTTCCACAAAAGCAGGGAGATGCATAAGAGCGGGGTCAGGCTTGACGAATGGGTGTTTGGCAAGGAGTAATTGACTGAAAAATAACGATAAAGTCATAGTGCCGACAAGGCAATGCCCATTTGTCAAGCCTGCCCCGAATACATCGGGGCAGACCTCCCAAAGGTCTGATTATTTGCGGACCTGTTTTTTGTCCTGAGCCATACGTTCCAAAGCATTTGCCGTGCTGTTGGACATGGTATTGGCTTCCTGAGCTGTATTTTCTGCGTTGCGAGCTGTTTTAAGGGCTTCTTCAGCTGTGGCATTTGCCTGTTGGGCAAGCAGCTTAACTGCATCCAGGTCCTTATTGCTGGCACATCCTGCAAGACCAACGATGATAAATAGAGCAAGTATTTTTACGGTATGTTTCATGGGGAAATCCTCTTTGCTAATGGTTAAGAGTAATAGAAATTTTTTATAAAGTGATTCAATACTTCGTTTTAATGTACCGATAAAATTTTCGGGCAAAAAAAGTAATGACAAGAATTACAATATATTAGTTTCTTGTCATTATCAATGAAATACCAAATCATAACAAATACTTGCCTCGTGTTGATGCGGGTGTTTTTGTCTGTGTTGCATGTCGTTGTATTTGAAATTGTAGCAGTTTTATCATTCTTTCTGTTTCGATATTTTTTTTATAAATTGTAAAAAATCAGGAGGGTCCGGTTGAGAAATTGCGTGATCTGAAGTTTTTAATCTTGTAGTCCGCAGAGCAGAAAGCCCAGAATAGGGGCGCATTTATTTGTGCAGGCAGGATAGAATTGTCCTTCATGCCTGCTGGCTGATCGGTTTGTTTTTCCCCAGTAAAATTCTGCAAGTCCCAATGGCTGAAGATTGTGGAGTGCTGCGTAATTCAGTAATTTGGGGGCGCAGCAGTCTCCGGTGCCCGTTGGGATTCCACGATTATCAGGAAATAACGCAGCAAGCGAGCACTGCTCAGCTCGGTAATTATGAAGTGTGTAGAGTGCATGAATATCCTTCATCAGTTTCCTAGAGAGCTGCTTGCGTTGCTCAAGTATTTGCTGAACTGAATTTTCATCTGCAGTCTCCGCGGCCTCTCTGCCAAGAGCTTTGATCTTTTTTTCCACGGGATCGTGAAGACGATGGAACTGTTGTACATCGAAAAGAGGTGGTACCCAGCCTTTGAGTTCCCATTGACCGTTATACTGTCCTGAAAAAGCTTTCAGGGTTTCTGTTGCGCCATCGGGAGCTTTGCAGACAAGCACTCCAAACATTTTTCCTCGTGCTTCGCCATAGAGATAATCCGTATTGACTTCTCTGTCCATATTGGCCATCAGTTCCTTTGCGGCCTCAATTGAAGGAGTGCGGGGAATTGTGTGGATGGAATTGCAGTTGCTGCAGAATGCTTTTTGAGATTCGTGGATTTCGAACATAATCAGGGGAAATGTATTCTGGTGCCCACCGGAGCAAAGCGGAAGATGCTGCCAAATTCCCGGGCCAGGTCTGCGCCTCGATCAAGTCCCGTACAGTGGCTGGCGGCAAGGCACTTGATATCAAAACTGTGCAGGGCATCCACCGTTGCATTAAACTGTTCATCGCTTGCAAACCCAAGATGAGTACCGCCAATAATTGTGTGGATTCGTCTTCCCGGAAGCTGTTTCTGGATCCAGTGCAGAATATTAATCAATCCTGCATGGGCACAACCAAGGATAAGGATCAGTCCCTCTTCACTGTCGATAATCAGTGTCTGGTCATCTGTAAGCGGGTCAGGAAAGAGTTCCATCGCACTATTTTCCCGTACCAGTCTTGGATCTGTCTGCTCGAAGGACGTGAGGCGCGGAATCTCGCCGCTCAGATAGATTCCATCTGCAATCTCAGTAAAGTCTTTGTTGAATATAAAATGTGCACCAAGGGCTTCAAGGCTGCTCTGGGACTCACGAATTCCAATATCTCTAACCAGTCCCTTGTATCTGTGGCAACGTCTGCCAAATCCCTGCTCGTGAAGATAAACATCGGTTTCTCCTGTTAATGGCAGAACCGGGGCTAAGCCGGAACAGTGATCATAATGACCGTGGCTGAGAACGATTGCAGCGGTTTTTTTGAGATCAAAGTTTAAAAGCTTACTGTTGTTCAGTATGCCCTGTCCTTGCCCCGTATCAAAAAGAAGCTGTGTTGATGATGTTGTCAGGCCAACGGACCAGCCATGTTCACCGGTAAGGCCAAAGGGGCCTGCAACACTGTTTTCGCAGAGTACGGTTAGTTCAATACTTTTCTGGAGCATCGCAGGCCTCGTCTGATTTTTAAAAGAGTATTCTTAGTGAGCAGTTGTGACAGCAGCATTCCAGCAAGCATCAGACAGCAGCCAAAGACTCCTCGCATGGTGAGCAGTTCTCCGAGCAAAAGATAGCCGCCAAGGACTGCAAAGACAGATTCAAGGCTGAGAATAATGGCTGCATGGGCTGGGTGAGCCTTTGTCTGAGCAATAACCTGGAGCGTATAGGCAATTCCTACCGAAAAGAAGCCCGTGTAGAGAATGGGAAGCATCGCTCCCTGAATTCCGGCAAGAGTAATGGTTTCCCATTGAATGGCAGCCAGAGCACTAAAGAGTGCGCAGAAAACAAATTGATAGAAAGAGAGATGGAGGGCATCATATTTTTGACACAACCTGGAGACTAACTGAACATGAAGTGCCCAGAAAAGGGCACTGCAAAGAACCAGCAGATCACCTCTTGAAATAGTGAGGTCATCGGTGACACTTAGAAAATACATGCCGGTAACCGCAAGAAGTGCCCCCAGCCAGGTACCGCTTCCAGTGCTTTGTTTCCACAAAAGACCGAGTAAAGGAACGATAATAACATAGAGCCCTGTGATAAAACCTGCCTTTCCGGCGGTTGTTTCTACTATTCCAATTTGCTGTAGGGAAGCACCGAGAAAAAGTGCAACACCAAGGCCGAGCCCTCCTATAATTGTTGCTTTGGAGAACAGTGGCGTTCTGGTAAGTATTTTTTTTCTTTTCCCGCTGATAAATATAACCGGAAGAAGAGAGATGGCTCCTATTGCAAAGCGGATACCGTTAAAGGTGAAGGGGGAGACATGCTCCATTCCCTGGCGCTGGGCAACAAAAGAAAAGCCCCATATTATGGCTGTTAGAAGAAGAAGGAGGTTTGCCCGCCAGTTACTCGTTGTTTGCACAATTCAAATCCATAGTAAACTATCTTTAAAAAATATTGAAAGCTGGTATTGTGCATCATTTACTACAAGAAAGGTAATTATTCAGCGAAAACCTGATAGTTTGCAAAATACTGAACTGAAACTGTTCGGATGAGGGGAGGGGCAGTTGAATAGTTACCATGAAAGAAACCTTTTTTGCGTATAACTCTGAACTGCTGTTATGAAGGCTCTGTGGCGTATCCCCGATTTTCTGGATCTCGAATACTTTTTCATTCAGGATAGACAGCTGGAAGAAGAGCAGGGAAGTGCTGCGCTGCGTGACCGGGATCGTAATCTCTATCTTGATACGATAGCTGCTGACGGGTCAACTGAACAAGCTGATCGTGAACGGCTGATCTTCCGCTGGCTGCAGGAACGCCGGAGTCTTGAGCGTCAGGAACAGGAAGGGGAGGCGCTGTTGCCAGGGAGGATGTGGTATGAGTTGTATGGTCTTTTCTGGTCTTTCTTTTCTTTTCTGGCCATGGCATCGGGTGCAGTGTTTGCGTGGTCGTTTCTTAGCTATTCAGGGGAACAGCCAGTAAATGTTTCTCTCTTTCTTCTTGTATTTGTCGGCTTGCAGCTCTGTTTTCTTTTCTTTCTCCTGTTTTTCTGGGGGTATCGCAGAATCCGTGGTCGTGATCTGCGTTCTTCACTTCTGCTTTCTCTTGTAAATAAAGGGCTTAACAGCTTTCTTTTTAAAATCAGGCGTTATGGACTTGGGGCTATGGAGAGTAGCCGCCGTTCCCATTTTGCAGCGGCTTTTGCTGCTGTTCGTACCCGTGGCAAAGGCTATGGCGCCTTGTTTGCCTGGCCCCTGTTCCTGCTCTTCCAGCTGTTTGGTATCGCTTTTAACTTCGGTGTTCTTGGGGTACTGCTGGTAAAGGTGGCAAGTTCTGATATGGCCTTTGGCTGGCAATCCACTATCCAGCTTTCCTCCGGGTTTGTGGCGCAACTTGTACAATGGGTTGCCCTGCCATGGTCCTGGTTATCAGGAACAGCCGGGTATCCGGATGTCAGTCAGATTGAAGGAAGTAAAATGGTGTTAAAAGATGGCTTCTATCATCTGGTCAGCAGTGATCTTACATCCTGGTGGCCTTTTCTTTGTTTTGCCATCTGCTGCTACTGTCTTTTGCCTCGAATGGCTCTTTTTGTGCTTGGCTCTTTTGGGCGAAAACGTGCACTTGGCAGGGTCTCATTTCATCGCCCTGATCACAATCAGCTACTTCATCGCCTTCTGTCTCCAAGGCTTGAGACTCGTCCACAAATAAATGTAGTTTGTGACGCGCCAACAACCACAAAAACAGAAGTAGAAGAAACAGAACATCCCCTGGCAGTGAATGGAAAGTTGCTTGTTCTTATTCCCGATGAACTCTTTGATGATTGTGAGCCAGGGCGGCTGGCTGAACTCTGTCAACAAGCATTTGGCTACACTGTTGCCAGAAGTTTACGGCTTGATGAGGAGTATGGGGACACCAGCTTGATCTATTCTCAGCTGCAACGGGAAGCAGATATGAGCTGCCCGCCAATATTGGTTATACAGGAGGCATGGCAGCCGCCCATTCAGGAAATGCTGCGTTTTTTGCGGGAGCTTCGGCTCCAATGTGGAGAGGAAACGGTTATTGTCGTTGCCCTGATCGGGAAACCGACTCCGGACTCCATTTTTACCCGAGTAACAGGAAATGATCTTCACGTCTGGCAGTTGAAAACTGCTACCCTGAGCGATCCCTGTCTGCAGGTAAGTCCTTTGGTGACAGGCTGATGGTGGATAGGAAAACAAAAACTCCTGAATTTGCAGTAGTTGGCCATCCAAATGAAGGCAAATCTTCGGTCTTGTCTACGCTTGCCGAGGATGATTCCGTACGCATCAGTCCGATGCCCGGGGAAACCAGAGACTGTCAGATCTTTCCCGTAAGTATCGATGGTAGGGAAATAATCAGATTTACTGATACACCAGGATTTCAGAATCCGCGAAAAACATTGCAGTGGATGCAGGAGTACCAGGGAGACGATGAGACGCTGATAGCAGATTTTATCGCCGCTCACAAAAACGATCCTGATTTTGAGGATGATTGTAAGCTTCTCCAGCCTCTGCTACGTGGAGCCGGGATTATTTTTGTTGTGGATGGATCCAGGCCTCTTCGCAATATGGATAAGGCGGAGATGGAGATTCTCCGGCTTACTGGTTGTCCCCGTATGGCGATTATTAATTGTAAGGATGAGGAGAGTGGGTGGCTAGGTAAATGGCAATCGGAATTCAGAAAGCATTTTAACTCCGTTCGGCTCTTTAATTCCTGTCAGGCAACCTACGGGGAGCGTATTGCGCTGCTCGAAAGTCTGAAGGCAATTGATCAGAATCTTCAGTCGGTACTCGATCAGGTAATTGCTGCCTTTAAAGACGATTGGCAACAGCGTACTGCTCAGGTGGTTGAGTTGCTCCTTGGTCTTGTTGAAGAAGGGCTTTTGTACAGTCATGTGATTCCTTTGCAAGCAGGCGTTGACGAAAAAGCTGTTAAGAAAAAACTGCATAAGAAATATGAACATTTTCTTCGTAAGCAGGAAGGAAAATGCCAGAAACGGATGCGGGCACTCTATAAGCACAATATCTTCAACCTGGAATTGCCACCTCACTCCATATTGCAGGAGGATTTGTTTGCAGAGAAGACCTGGGAATTCCTGGGACTGAACTCTTCGCAGTTGATTATGGCAGGAGCGTTAAGTGGCGCAGCCGTAGGGGCTGGTGTTGACATTGCCGCAGCCGGTCTTTCCTTTGGCATTTTCTCCACTATTGGTGGACTTGTTGGTGCGGCAGGGACGGCGCTTAAAGGAAAAGAGTTTTTATCCGGCAGGCATCTTCTTGGTATGCGCCTTGATGCCCAGCAGGTGCAGGTAGGACCGGTGCAGAATATTCAGCTGCTGTATGTTCTGCTTGATCGACAATTTTTGTTTTTTAGTCATATCATTAATTGGGCCCATGGCCGCAGAGATTACACTTTGCAGGTTGCAAGTGATCAGGATCTTCCGGCAAGATCCGGCTACACATCGGATTGGAACAGACAGGAACGAGCTGTCTGGGATCGTTTTTTTGCAGCATTGCAGAAGAAGAACAACTCTGAGAAATTCATCGAAGTACGTATGGAAGCCGCTGGCTTGCTGCGGAACACCCTCCAGAAAATCTCACTTGAAAATGTCCGGCTGTAATTCATTATTGTAAGGTAGTTGCGTTATCGGCATGTCTTTTTTTCTATCCTCTTTCTGCCTCGTGTAAGTTTCCGGTTTCTTATCATATTTTGCTTCCCTGAAATTTGGCTATGGGCATGGCATTTGCATCTCTTTTCCTAGCTATTGTTTTCTGGAATTACTACGACAGGAGGATAGTTATGAGCACAGTTGTTCGAAAAGGAGCTGGAAAAAAAACTGAGGTGGATACACAGGAGCTGTTTAACAGGATTAAACAGTGTGTGGCAGCTGGTGACATTGCCACCGCCGAGTCACTTCGAGAGGTCTTGTTGAATAGTGATAGTGCAATCCTGCCTTTAAATGAGATTGTTGCTTCAGCAGAGCTTATTGAGGATGCAAAGCTTGCAGGGATTGATAAAGAACATCTAAGGGTGTGGGGTGAGCTGTATGATTCTCTTTCCTCAGTGGAAAAAGGTGCTTTCTTTTATGCTCTTGAAAAAAAGACATATCCTCAAAATGATGTTCTGATCAGGCAGGGAAGGTTAAACGACACCCTTTTTTTTATTGAGAATGGGCATCTTTCAGCAATCTTCACCAAAGAAAAAATACATAATCTTGTGCTCCAGGTGGGCAAGGGTGGTTTTGTTGGTGAAGATACTTTTTTTGGAATGACTGTTTGTACGTCTTCTGTTGTGGCTCGTTCCGAACTTGTTGTAAGAATGCTCAAAAAAGAGAGCATGAGAGAATGGGAGGAGACGGTTCCCGGATTATACGCAAAACTCGAATCGTACTGTCGGGTAAACAATCATTATGCAGAGGCTTTTGAACAAAAACGTCAGGAGAAGAGCCGCTTTCTGCGCTTGAAAATTACGGGACTGGTACAGGCTGATATTTTGGACCCTGCCATGAAGAAAACCGGGAAACAGTTTAAGGCTGCGGTTGCAGATATTTCACGAGGCGGCACCTGTTTTTATATTAAATCCTCTAAAAAAGAGACAGCCAGAACCCTTTTGGCTAAACCATTACAGATGCTTTTTTCTGTCGGAAAGAAGGCTAGTCCTGTCGAATTTATGGCCGTTGGCAGGGTCGTCAAAATCCAGTTTCATCTGGAAAATGATTATAGTGTTCATGTGAAATTTTCCAGCCCACTTGGAAAAGATAAGATTGATTTACTGTAGACGGTGTAGAGCTATGGTGCGGGATGGGTATTCCGTTGTTGTGGGCTTATGCTGTTTTTTCAATACGTACAGCACAGAGATAGTCTAGCATTGCCTGCTCAAGTTCACTATTAAATCGGATGGCAAAACCAGCTGGATTATCAACCATTATCTCTGCAATTCGAACGACCTCACCGTCCCCGACTGTAAGCGGCAGACCGTACTCATCTAAAATTTCAAAGTGAACGGTTTCACCTGGAACCGGTAACTGCGAGGTATGAATAAAAGCACCTCCCTTACTGACATTATTCACTGATACCGTATAGGTCGCACCCGTAAGAGCAGTCCTTATTTGCAGACTTCCACTGGCAGGACTTCTGGGATGTTTCCGTTGTTCATTTGGCATGATCTGGCTCCACGGGGCAGTTTGGATTTTCTATTGGTCTCTTAATGTCTATGCTCTGTTTGCTCACTTACTCTTCTTTCAAAGAACAGTATTCAAAAATGGTATCACAGTTTTGAGTATAAGTACAAGGAGGGAGGAGAGGGGAATGGGTGTGCAGCCTGAGAAATAATTTCATGTCGGTTACCTACTGCATCTGTTCGAATTTCTATAAGCATTTTTTGATTGATCATCATTTTGAGAATAAAGAAGGGGAGAGCAATACAGTGAAAAATGCCAGTATTTCAAGAGAAATATCGCCTGAAAGAGAGATCGCAATGATTGGAAAGATACGTGGTGCTGCAATGTAGTAAAAGATATTTTTAATTTTATATTATCATTCAAGTATGATATCACTCAAATATGACAATACAAAAGAGTAAAGAAAGAATGCATCCTTTATTATTAGCACCCTTGGAGGAAATAGTATGAAATTGTTTAGGAATCAATCGGGTCAGGGAATGACTGAGTATATTATTATCGTCGCCGTAATCGCCGTAGCTGCCATTGCCGCCTTTACCTATTTCGGTAAAACGGTGCGCAACCAGACTGCCGGTATGGCAGAAGCAATGTCAGGTGACGAGACCGCTGCACAGACAGCAGTGACAGCGGCTGGAACTGCTGCTGAGGCTGCGGCAACAGATGCGGCCACCGAAAAAAACCTGAGTAACTATGTAGAGGGGAGCGGCAAGAAGTAAAAGGTATCCCTTTTGTCCTTCCCCTATCAGGGGAAAAACTTCTTCCACTCATTTTACCCCCATCAGGTGAGAGTGCTGTTCATAACATCCAATAAACAAACGGGCCAGGCATCTGTCTTTGTCTTGGCCCTGATTGGTGTTGTCCTCCTCTGTGGAATCTTTCTCTATCAATCTGGTCGCCTCACCAGTGAGAAAATGCAGCTGCAGAACGCTGCTGATGCCGCAGCCTTTGGTGCTGCCACTCTGGAGGCGCGGTCTCTCAATTTTACCGCCTATACCAATCGTGCCATGGTAGCCAATGAAGTGGCCATAGGACAGATGGTGGGATTGCTCTCCTTTGTCGATGAGTTGAAATCCACTGGCGAATACATCGATGGCTATGCCGCGATACTGGAAGGGATTGGAGCTATATTTCTTTTAATTCCCGTGGCCGGTGAAGTGATCGAGGGGGTTATCACTGAGATTGTTGGGACTCTGGAGGAAATTGGCTCTACTATCACAGAAGTTGGGGAAGAAGCCGAAAAGGTTATGCAGGCCGTACTCTCACCCGTCATCTTCGGTATGTCTTCTATCAATTTTGTTTACAGCTGGACTCAGGAAATTTATCACTGGGCAACGATTATCCTGGTGACCACTAATATCTTTCAGTGCCTGGAAGACAATGTACCGGGGACCAGTAAATTTACGCCGTTGAACATGTTCGCCCCCAATAAGCCAGGCGCCCATCTTTCCGATCTTGGCATTCTCGCTTTGGTTGGACATATTCCCTCCTATGTCGGCCTTGCCAATATTCCCACCTTCTTAGGGGATCTGCCTGATTTTAACGGCTACACAAAGCGTTACACTCCTGCAACGCAGAAGAAGAAAAAGAAGAAAACCGAAAAGGAAAAAGAGGAGGAAGAGAAAGATCAGGAGCTGTTGACCAAGTATCAGAGGCTGGTCCAAAAAGATCAGGAAGCGATCGATAAGGACGCGACGCTGATTAAGGCGGATAAAAAAAAGGTTAAGGGTGATCTGAAGAAAGCGGCACTTGACGGAGTGAAACTGGCACAAGAAGTAAAGAAATGCGCAAGACTGAAGAAGACGTGGGAAAAGGATAAGAGTCAGGAAAATAAAGAAAATTACGATGCCTGTGAGGATAGGATGAACACTCATTACCTGCCTCTGCAGGCCAGGGATCAGGCAGCACTCAAAACAGACAGGAAAAAGCAGCAGGACCACCAGGCAAAACTGAAAAAGGATCAAGCCTCTCTTGCCGAGCATAAGAAACAGCTTAAGAATGAGCGGGAAAGGCAGGTGGAAGAAGAGAAAAAGGAGGAAGAAGAGGAAAAGAAAGAGGGAGGCGGGGAGAAGGAAGAAAACGAAGGGATGCAGCGAATGGCCGCAACCATCAGGGAGGCACGGGACCCATTCAGCAGTGGTGGTCCCCCCGTCTGGGACAAGAATATCTTCAACCTGCCATTTAAGTTTGGCAACCGGGACTGGAAATTTGGCTTTGGCTTTGATAAAGATCTCAGTCTGGGCCCGATCCACCTGGGGGAACTCGGTTTCTTTATGGGCCTGGACAGTAACGGAGGGTCTGAACTGCGTTACAAGAATAATAACTATGTCTGGTCAGCCGTGGATACATCTCTTCTGGAAACAGTGTTTACCTTTGGCAGTCATAAGATTGGGGTCGGCGCACCTATTGGAGGTGGAGGATACCAGGCCACCGGCAAATCCGGCGGTTCTGAAGATGGTGAGGGGCTTGGAAATATGCTCACTGTCCTCGATATGCCGCCAACTCTCGGCTACTACGGCGATCCCAAGACATATGGCAGTGCAGGATATCCCTTTGACCGCTGGACTGCCTGGGAGGGGGCTGCAACTGAAATGGAAGAAAACGTCATGGAGAGTTATGGCGGGCTTCGTCCCTACAGGGATATGGCGGATGCGGTAGCGGAGAAGAAGAGGCTGGAGGCCTTTCCCTGGACAGCCCCTTTTTTTCTCGTTGGCGTGATCAGAAAATTTGATGATATCAACAAGACGGGGCCCCAATTCTCTGGTAACCTGGATCTCCTGGAAGAAAACCCCGATATCGATCGTGTCGGGGCCATTGCCAAAGCAGAACTCTACTTTAACCGGCCCCTGGATCTGAATTATTTCCTGCGGCGTGACAAAAAGCAAGAAAACCCAAATGTGTTCAGTCCGTTCTGGCAGGCGAGATTGGCCAAGACTAGTGACTGGGAACGTTTCCTGGCCATAGCCGTCCAGCATAAGAAGATATGGGCGACAAAAGGCGAAAAGAAATCGGTAATAGATGGACTTGATACCCTTGGAAAAGACCTGAAAAAAATATTGGACCTCTTCTAGTGATGCGACCCGGAAAAAAGAGCATATTGGCCATGGATCAACGGGGCCAGGCGGCGACGGAGTTTATCGTGGCCGCCGTCTTTCTACTTGTCCCTCTCTTTATCATTATACCTCTGTTGGGCAACTATATCGATATCAAGCATGCTGCCATCCAGCAGGCACGTTTTGAGGCCTGGGAGTATACCGTCTGGACAGGTCCCCATGAGGATATCAAAAACGATATCAAAGCAAATCAGAGTTCAGGACGACTGGCCTATGCAGATGTACGAAAAAAGGGTCTCGGCTATTTCTTCAGTGATCCGAACGCAGAGAGTTACGGCAGTCCTCAGGCACAGTTTAAAGTAAACCCGCTCTGGTCTGACCACAGGGGGAATTCCCTCTTTACTTCATCGGAGATCATCGGCGGTGAAATCAAGGAAAACAAGACCCCTGACGGCTTGGCAGGGGTGCTGGACGGTGTGCTTGATGTGGTCAAGTTTGTGGTGGCGATCTTTGGCGATATCATGGAATTCATCCATGTTGACGCGAAATTCGATGCCATTTACACCAAGGGCTATTACACATCCAATGTAAAGGTAAGTGTACGTTCCATAGATGATATCCTTCCCCAGTACTCCCTTTCTGAAGTGAAACCAAGCAGCATCGCCAAGCCCATGGAGATAACTGCCAAGGCCTCCGTGCTCACCAACGGCTGGAATGCAGGGAGTACTGAAAATGCCACCGCTGAAAGCAGAGGACTGGTATTAACTGCGGCCCTGAAGCCATTAACAGATACCTTTAACGGGGTTATTGCCGGGCTTAATGCGTTGACCTCCCTCGTACCCGGCCTGGTGGTGCAGCTGCCATCGCTGCCGGATTTCGGGTATGTCGAAGACGATCTGATTCCCTATGAGCACCTGGAAGGAAACGAGAAGGAGGTCCTCAATGAATCGGGGCTATTCTACTATGAGTGATTGCTGCACCTGCCCCTCTGTTCCGGCCAGAATCTTGCGGAGGAGCAGTACGTCGCCCTTGATCGTGCTCCTGGTGGGGATCTTTTTTTTTTGCTCCAGTCAGGCCCTGGCTGGCAGTCAACCGTTTCCTGTTCCTAAATGGCTGGACAGGACAGAGGTTGCTGAAAAAATGATCGTCAACGGGATTCCCTCCACGGTGGACTATTTTGAATCCTACAGGGGGGTGGAGGAACTGCTGCAGTTTTATCGGCAGCAATGGAATGATGGAAGTAACGGTAGGTCCGGGTATCGAGAGGCAAATGTTGCTTCCTGGCATGTGATCTCCCGGCTGGAGGATGGGTATCTTTATACGGTCCAGGTTCAGAAGAATAACGGTTTCGGCATAAAAGGCTATCTTGCCGTTGCTGATCTAAAAGAGATAGAGAAGAAAGAGGATCGCGTAGCAAGCATCCCCAAGATGTCCGGTAGCAGAGTGATCAATGATTCGACCAGTTTTGATTCAGGGAAAAAGGGGCGTACCCTGCTTCTGATAAATAAGTACTCTGCTGCCAGTAATAGCGTATTCTATCGAAATTATTATCTGGATCGCGACTGGGGGACACTGGTTGATACGGATTCCAGAGGGGCCTTTGTACTGGTCTTCAAGAAAGCTGGCCAGGAAACGCATCTGGTGATTAGTGAAAAGGGCGGTGTAAGCCATGTGGTTATGAACATCGTTGAGCAAAGATAGGAGGAGGTCCATGCAGAATCTTTTACATGACAGGAAGCTGTTTTCCCGGCTGGGCGACAGGAGTGGGCAGAGTGCGGTTGAGTACCTGGTTGTGACTTCCGCCCTGATAGCTTTCCTGCTCGCTGCCCCTTCAATTTATAAGACCTTCAGTCTTACCATGCAGTACAAGTACAAGAGCTATGCATTCGGGGTCTCCATCTCCGATCCTCCTAGTAAACACTTTGACGACGAAGTGAAGGGCGATATTGACAGAATCAACACCTTTGTCGGTAAGCTCGATTTGGTTATGCAGGAGGTATACCGGATGATAAAAACAATAAAGGGGGGGGCACCGCCCAGTAAGGATGAGCTGAAGAAATTTTTACAATCAATAAAGAACCTTTTTTAACTGATTTATTTACCAGCTCCCCAGTCAATGCATTTGTAATGGACAATTGTATAAGGTATCGTGAAGAGTCGCGATTTCAATTCTTAACAGAGGGAAATATCTTTTAGCCATGGTCGATACCGAACAAAAGGAAGTAAAAAATAAGACAAGGAAGCTGTTTATCGTGGCGTTAATTTTTGCGTTGCTGGCTGGACTCGGAACCATGATCTATCTCAAGGTTCTTGAGACCCGGCTAAAGGCACGTCTGACCCCACCTCAAAAAGAGATGGCCCACGTGGTTGTTGCCAAGAGGGATCTACCCATCGGTACTGTGGTTAACACGGCCACTATGTCGATGCGCCAGGTTCCAAAGGCCTATGTGAACAGTGATATTTTTACTCCGCAGCAGTTTAATTCTATCCAGGGTGCCATACTGATAAAGCCTCTGCAGAGGGGAAAGATGCTTTCCCAGGATTTTATTGACCTGAATATTTCCAAGGATTTTGCAGGAACCATCCACCTCGGACATCGCGCCGTCACAATACAGGTGGACGAAATAAATTCCATCTCCGGCATGATCCGGCCTGGTAACTTTATTGATCTCTTCACCAGGGTTTCGTCGGATAGTATCCGCGCCCTTTCCGGGGCTCATTCTGGCGATGTCATTCTCCCTGTTTTGGAAGATGTGTTGATCCTAGCCACCGATAAGATTTCCGCACGTCCCAATGAAGATGAATTTAAGAACATGGCTGTTGGAGACCGCCGTCGTGCCTATAATACCCTGACGCTGGAGGTAACTCCCAAGGAGGCTGCCCTGGTGGCAATAGCTGAATCCCGAGGCAGTCTCTATGCCACCCTCCGCAATACCAATGACACCGGTGGGGTTCTCTTCAACAAGGTTACCATTGCCGACCTCCTTGCCCATTCCAGTGAGATGCTGGAGGCGAGTATCAATAAAGCCCATAATAAGGAATTGAGTGGAATACATCTCAATAAAAAAGGTCAGCTGGTCACCAGAGATGGTGTGCTGATCAAGACCCCTGGTCTGCACCTGAATAAAGAGGGACTACTGGTCACCAAAGACGGGACTGTACTTTCGGGACGTAATTTGATTGTCGGCCCTGACGGACTGATCCGAACCAAGGATGGCAAGCTGGTGGATACGGCAAGCCTGGTTGCCGGTAAGAACGGGACCCTGGTTGACAAGGACGGCACTGTTCTTGACAGTAACGGATATACAACTACCAAGGGAGGTTTCCTGGTAGACAAGGACGGACATGTGATTACCCCGGACGGAAACATCCTCAGTGGTGTAACGGTAGGCAAGGACGGCAGGGTCAGGACCAAAGACGGCAGAGTGATAAATGCAGGTGAAATCAGTGTCGATAAAGATGGTAAGGTTCATTTGAAAACTGGTCAGAGGGCCGCCATGATGATTGGCAAAAATGGCCGCCTGCTGACTGCTGATGGAAAACCGGTCAATGCCAGAGATTTGGTTAGCATTGGGCCGGATGGCCTGGTTCGCAGCAAGGATGGGAAGGTGTTGCAGGGGGTTACCCTGGGGAAGGATGGCCAACTCTACTCCGCGGACGGGAAAAAGATGAGTGCTGCAGATGTGATGATGGCCGAGGACGGCTATAAACCAAATAAGAACGGTACAGTAACTGATAAGAACGGCAAGGTCTATACGGCAAAGGATCTGGTCACTGTTGCCAAGGATGGAACTGTGCGCACCAAGGACGGTACTGTTTTACCGGGCGTCCATATGGATAAGGATGGAAAGCTTCGTGACAAAGACGGCAATTTGCTCACAGCCGCAGATATTGTTAAACGCAGTGAAATTGCCAGAACCGGGGCAGGCAGGGACGAACTTCTTGCCGGAGTGACGGCCCAGTATGACCCGGAACTTGCCAAGACTATACACCAGAAAACACAGCAGGCAGTAAGCCAGTATGTCCCCTATGAAGTAGAGTACATCGTTGGCGGTACAAGTGACGGCGCTGCTAAATCTTTCACGGTACAGATCGATGAAAGGAAAACAGAGAGTGTCCAGAAAAAATAAATTGCTTTAAAAGGACAGCTTTATCAGATTCTATTTTATTCGGATAGGAACAATGACTTTATTCGGCAGAAAGAACACAGTCTTACTTGATCATGTCAGCCTGACAATCACGTTGTTTTGTACCCTTTTGTGTATTCTCCTGGCTCCGTTGGAATTACGGGCTCGAGAAACCCTTACCATGTTTCTTGGCGAAATTCAGGTTCTCGAGATTGATAAGATTGAACGCGTGGCCATAGGAAATCCCAAGGTTGCAAGCAACTCCATCCTGTCCCAGGGACAACTGGTGCTGCTCGCTGATGCCGTGGGTGTGACCACCATGCATATCTGGCTGCAGGACGGCAGTGAAAAAGACTTTGACATCGTTGTCGACAAGAAAAAGGTCTTTGATGATTACCAGGAGCTTGTCACGTTGCTCAGAGGGTTTCAGGGTGTTTCAGCGGTGCGGGTCGGGGAACTGACCGTGGTGAGAGGGAAGGTACACCAGAAGGATAAATCGCAATATGACCGTATCCTGAAGATATATGATGAGGTGCTGGATCTTGTCACAACACGTGATGTCCGTTCTGAAATTTCCCTGCTGTTGGAAGAAATACCAGACCTTGGTGTACGCGAAGTGGGTGGTAATATCGTTCTTACAGGAGAGATAAGTATTGAATATTCAGCCATTATAAAGGTTGTCGGAGAGAGGTATCTAAATCCTGACGGGACCTCCATGATCATGGATCTGACCAGGGTCCATGGTGCAGTTGCCGGAAAGATGATCTATATGAAGGTCAAGATCATGGAACTAAGCAAAAATATTACCCAGAAACTTGGAATTGACTGGGGGTTGGCTAAGCAGGGACTTGTAGGACCTTCTTTTGAGTTTGGTTTGGAGACTTCAGGGGATGGTGGTACCCTGCTGAATGTAGACGGTCAATCCAAGGTTTTGACTGCACCAGGAGGTGCAAGTCTGTCCAGAACCAGGGGGTATTTTGGTATTGCCACCGGAATTGGTTCCGTTATTAATCTCTCCCTGCAAAACGGGGATGGGGTGATCCTGGCCGAACCCCAACTCAGCACTCGTTCAGGTGGTACTGCTGAATTTCATGCCGGTGGAGAATTCCCTATTGCAACCACCTCCATTACAGGGCAGGTGAATGTCGAGTTTAAAAAGTACGGTATAGTCCTCAAGGTTGAGCCCCTGGTGGATGATAAGAATAATATCCTCGCCCACATAGAGACAGAGATATCCAATATTGATTATGCGCATAGTTTTGGTGATTACGTGGGGCTCTTGACCAGAAACACCACGACCGACGTCAGTATGAGGGGAGGCGAGACACTGGTCATCGCAGGTCTGGTGCAGAATTCAGCCCACAATAATAACGATAAGGTGAAATGGCTGGGGGATGTCCCTGTTCTTGGCCCCTTGTTCCGGTCACAGGACTTTCAGAATGAACGAAGTGAACTGGTTATTTTTGTTACTCCACATGTGTACGACGCCTCTTCTCCTCTGAATACTAAGAGACAGGAACAGGCTGAAAGGATACAGAAAGAATTTGATGAAATTGTCAAAGGGAAAGAGTTCCTTGATTAATTTTCAGTTGGGGGTTTTGAGACTAACCAAAATGTCTATTTTCAGGCAGGCTCCCACGAGCTTGTCCGAAAGGGCTTTCTCGGACAGCCTCCTAGGAAGAACATGGTAAATGTTTAATATTATAATACATGACGATAAGGGTGCTGAGCTCGAAACCATCCACTGTACTGTGAGAAACTGCACCATCGGTCGTTCAGGGAAAAATGTTGTTCAGCTCAAAGGATGGCGTATCGCTGGGACCCATGTCAAGGTGGATGAGAAAGGGGATGGCATCTATGTCACTGATTTTTCCTCCGGTATTGGTACCAAGGTCAACGGTGACAAGGTGACGACCTATGGGCCGTTGCTGGAGACAGATGTTGTCGCTGTTGGTGCATACCGTCTCAGCATTCTGTCAGAAAAACAACAGCAGCCAGTCGATTCCGCTCCAGTTGCCGTACTGAAAGAGGAGACACAGGAAGTCGTTTCAGAACCGGTGCAGGAAGAGGAAAAAGAAGACCCCGGGCATTCCCTGCGCACAAATTTTGGTGTCCGCCAGAACTCTGCCGATGAATTTGTTGAGCCGGTAAGGGATGAGCACCGCTTTATATGGCATAAGCGCATCCATGAAAAACTCATGGGGGCCATGGATCTTCGACGGACAGATGTTGAATCCATGAACGATGAACAACTGACTGGAACCGTCAAGGCGCTGGTCAACGAAATTATAGGGAAGATGGACAGGGATTTCCCCCCTGAGCTTGACCGCAGCAAACTTGCCAAGGAGGTTATTGACGAGGCCATTGGACTTGGCCCCCTGGAGGATTTTCTGGCAAATGACGCCATCACCGAGATCATGGTGAACCGTTATGATGATATTTATTATGAGACCAGGGGAAAGTTGCATAAATCGAATGTCACCTTTTCAAGCGACAATGCTGTCCTCTCCGTTATTGAACGTATCGTCTCACCTCTAGGCAGGCGGATCGATGAAAGCTCACCCATGGTTGACGGCAGATTGAAGGATGGCTCCCGAGTGAATGCCATTATTCCGCCACTGGCAATTCATGGTCCCTGTCTCACGATCAGGAAGTTCTCGAGAAAGAAGCTGACCACCGATGATTTTATTGGCTTTGGTTCGATTTCTCCTCGCATGGTGGATTTTTTACATGCCGCTGTCCACAATCGAAAAAATATTATTATTTCCGGGGGAACCGGCAGTGGTAAAACCACCTTTCTCAATGTGCTTTCCAACTTTATCCCCCATAGTGAACGAATTATTTCTGTGGAAGATTCGGCCGAGTTAAAGCTAAACCAGCCCCATGTGGTCTCCCTTGAGGCCAGGCCCCCAAATATGGAGGGAAAGGGTGCCATTGTTATCCGCGACCTGGTGAAAAATTGTCTGCGGATGCGCCCTGATCGTATTGTTGTTGGTGAGTGTCGAGGAGAAGAGACCCTGGATATGCTGCAGGCCATGAACACAGGTCATGACGGTTCACTGACAACGGTTCATGCCAACAGTCCACGGGATCTTATCTCCCGCCTTGAAGTGATGGTGATGATGGCGGGTATGGAACTTCCGGAAAGGGCTATCCGGGAGCAGGTTGCATCTGCAGTACATGTTATTGTCCAACAGTCGCGATTCTCCGATGGGACCCGTAAAATCACCCATATCAGTGAAATAACCGGAATGGAGGCTGGTGTGGTCCAGATGCAGGATATCTTTGTCTTTAAACAGCAGGGAATTGATGCAGAGGGCAATGTTCTCGGAGAATTTAAGGCAACAGGGCGGATTCCGCAATTTTATGAACAGCTGAAAGAACAAGGGCTGCCTGTAGATATGACAATTTTTGAGTAATAGTATGATTGTGAATATAATCATCTCACTTCTGGCCTCGATTGCCACCGGTATCTTTGCCTGGCTATTTTTTCAGCGCATGCATGAAAAATTGGGCACCTACAAGGATACAGTCACAGAGATGACAACAAGCAAGTTTTCAGAATTGTTTCTGTTTATTGATATCTCAAGATATTTTTATTATTATATTGGCGCACTTCTTGTTGTCCCTGTCCTTTTTGGAGCACTATCGGGCGATTTCTTCATAGGCATTTTTTCTTTCTTTGCTATCCTGTTTTCGCCCTATCTTGTCTTAAACAGACTCATAAAAAAACGGTTGAAGAAATTTGAACAGCAGCTTCCAGATGCCCTGCTCATGATTTCCGGTTCGATAAGATCGGGTGCCAGTCTCCCCATTGCCCTCGATTCACTGGTCAAGGAGAGTTCTCCCCCTCTTTCCCAGGAGTTCAGTCTCTATCTTCGTGAACGAAAACTTGGGGTGGATATGGAAACGGCGCTGCAGAACCTGGAACGCAGGGTGCCGCTGGAAGACCTCTCCATGGCCCTCTCTGCAGTACGTATTTCCCGTGAGATTGGTGGTAATCTAGCGGAAACACTTGAATCTCTTGCAGATACACTGCGGAAGAAGCTGGTTATGGAGGGGAAGATAGAAAGTCTGACCTCCCAGGGAAAGCTGCAGGGGATAGTAATGAGTTCCCTGCCGCTCTTTTTGATGCTTGCCCTGCTTAAACTGGAACCGGATGCCATGGGCCAGATGTTTACCACTAAAATAGGATGGGCAGTGTTGGGGATGATCTTTTGTATGCAGCTTCTGGGATTTGTCGCAATCAGAAAAATAACAAATATAGATGTGTGATGATGAGCGAAAACTTTATTGACATGCAACTGGGATTCTGCGCATCTGCAGCCGTCTTTTTTACTTTCCTGGCAGTCGTGCAGTTGAGCAAATCAGTGCCTGAAGAAGACCGAGAGTTTATGGATCCACTTCCATTTATTTTAGAGTTTATTTGGCCCCTGACACGCATTCTTGCCTATTACGGTTGTTCCCTGATTCCGTTTGCCTATCTTGACAGTGTTGAGAAACGGTTGCGACGCAACGGTGTCTCCTATATGATGATAGCCGAGGAATTCATTGCCCTTCGCATACTCTCGGCATCGTTTGCCCTCATATTTGGATTTTTGTTGCTAAGCATCCTTGGTGAATGGAATCCACTCCTCTTCCTTATTTTGCCCCTGTGCGGATTTTTCTATCCAGACATATGGATACGTGACATCAGAAAAACACAGGTGGATGAAATTTTACGAACCCTGCCGGCCTATCTCGACTTTATCACCATGGCCGTTGAGGCTGGACTCAATTTTTCCGGAGCTATTGAACAGGCAAGGAAAAAGGGCCCCAAGGGGCCACTGGTGATAGAATTCGGCATTGTCCTTCGTGACATCCGTTCCGGCGTCAATCGTACCAGGGCTTTGCAGCGAATGGCCAAGCGACTGGAAATTCAGGAGATATTCAGTTTTGTTAATGCCGTTGTCCAGGCAGAAAAGATGGGATCCAGCATGTCTAATGTATTACGGATTCAGGCTGAACAACGACGGGCTGAGCGCTTTCAGCGGGCTGAAAAAAAGGCTATGGAAGCCCCGGTTAAACTTGTCGGACCCCTGGTGATTTTTATCTTTCCAACTACCTTTATCGTCCTTGCCTTCCCCATTTTCATACAGTTCCTGCGTGGTGGATACCTATGATCAATGGTAGGCTTGTTGTCGAGACCCGGCCTGATACCATTTTCCCGCATATCAGAAAAACGGAGACCCTTTGGGAACGAACCCGTGGTCTATTAGGATGTAAAGACTTACCGGAAGGACATGGCCTGTTGATTTGCCCGTGCAACTCAATCCATACCTTCTTTATGAAAATTTCACTGGATGTTGTTTTTCTGAACCGGGAGAACATCATTACGGGACTAAGGCAGAATATGAAACCACAACGCTTTAGCATCTCTCCTGCTGCCGCATCTGTCCTGGAACTCAGGGTCGGTCAGATAGATGTTGCAGGGCTCCAAAATGGTGAACAACTCCTGTGGGAGGGCCTGCCATGAAATGGCCTTCCCCCTCTCTCTTCTTTATTCTGCTCCTCTTATTCCTGCTCTCCGGATGTGGAGGCAAGGATATAACAGGTGTGCGTGAAGAGGCCTATCAGGCGTATCAGATGCAGGACTACAGAACTGCTGTAAAAAAATTTGAAATCATGGTGCAGGAAGTGCCTGCAGATGGTGAGTTATGGTTTCGTCTGGGGAATTCCTATGCAAGATCCAAAATGCCTCAGCAGGCCATTGGTGCCTATCAGAATGCACTCCTGCGCGATCCTAAGATAGAGAAGGCATGGTTTAATCTGGGATTGATTCATCTGCATGCAGCATTGAAGGCCTTTGTGGATATGCAGAATTATGTGAACGCTGAAACCCCTGTTGCTAAGAGGGGGAAAGAGATACGGGAAGAGCTCTTTGGCCTGCTTGGTTCTGATGATGCTACAGATAAAGACAAATAACGATTCCACTCAGAGCTGTCTGCAGCAATCGATCTGTCGTCAGGCCGGACAGAGTATGGTGGAATTTTTAGTGATCCTGCCGGTGATGCTCCTTCTGATTTTCGGCACCATACAATTTGCCCTGATATATCATGCCAAGATAACCCTCAACTATGCAGCTTTTGAAGCAGTGCGGGCAGGCGCACTTGGGCATGGAACGTTCGATGAAGTGAAGGAGGGTTTTGCCCGGGGATTGGCACCATTATACAGCTATTTTGTGTCCGAGAAAGATGCTGCAGAAGAGAACAACAAAGAATATCAAAAGGAAGGTAAAGAAAAGAAAATAGCTATCATAAAGGCAACTGATGCCCAGGGACAAATAGAAGCTTTTCAGATAGCACGCGACAGGATATATGATGAATTTGATTCGGAGAATAAGCTGATCCGAATCGAACGACTGAATCCAACTCCAGCCTCATTTCTTGATTTTTCTCCTGATAAAAATATCCCCAATAACAACCTTATGTACCGTTCATCGGAGGTAGAGGCAAAATCTAAGACTTCGATCCAGGACGCCAATCTTCTTCACCTCCGCATCACCTACTGGTATCCGCTCTATGTTCCACTGGTTAATAAACTGATCTTTAATGTCTTTATTTGTCACAAGAAAGGAGAGACTGACAGCTTGTTTGGCGAAAAAATTGAAGATCCGGGAGGAACCTACGGCAAATGGAGCAATGATCCTATCTGCAATGACAAGGACCAGGTTCCTGTGATTCCGCTCACGGCAACAGCTGTCATGAGGATGCAGACTCCGCTGCTTGAAAGTGCCGGTTATTATGAGAAAGACTAGGTAAATGAAGCCTTTCCTGAATCCATCGCATCCATACCCCACAAGCCGCAATGTGTATATCATCTTCCACTAAAAATGTGAGGGAACCGTAGTGAACGGGGCTGTGTTACGATAAATGCTCTTCTGGCGGCGGGTATTTTTCTGCATTGAGTTTCATTTTTTCTTTGGCGCAATCCAGCGGATTCAGATCAAATTTGTCAGCCAGCATGGTGAGGTATATCATTACGTCCCCGACTTCCTCTGCAATATGTTGCCGGGTGGCGCTGTCAACAACGCGACTCTCTTCTCCCTCCATCCATTGAAAGATTTCGGTGAGTTCTGCGGTTTCAACGCTGAGAGCCATGGCAAGGTTTTTGGGAGTGTGAAATTCTTGCCATTTTCGGATGGATGCAAATTTGTGAAGGCTTGATTGGAGGTCTTTCATGGTATAGTGTGTTTGTATTGGTATTTCTTGTCGGATTCTGGTAGTTTTTCTTCTTTCGTGCCAAATATTCCTAAAGTATCATTGCAGCATGATCACTGGTGGTCAGCAGTACGCTGGTGAATGTTCCCTTACAGAGCTTTTTCCTGAAGGAAAAAATACTCTGTAAGATACCAAAGCGCAACGGACTTTTCCTCTTAGCCCTGTAGAGAACAGATGAAAAAAATATTTCGTTCATTTCTTGGTTGTATTGTGGTCATCAGCCTATTTTTGCCCGCACTATCCATTGCAAAAACTCCCGAGGCACCCGTTGTCGATCTGTCCCGGAATAAACTGATCGGCTTTATGCTGAGTAAGCAACTGCCGGTAATGCATTTTAGTGATAAAGTGATGAACGATGATCTGGCCTTTGCTGCCTTTGATCTCTACTTAAAACAACTCGATTACCAGAAACGGTTTTTACTGCAATCGGATGTGGATACGTTGTCAATTCTTGCTCCTGCCATCGACAATAATCTCTTAAAAGGAAATATTGTTCTGCCGGATATCGGCTATGAAGCTCTGGCCACTCGCATTGCAGAAGTTGAAAAAATTACCCTGGAACTTCTGGCTAAAGGCTTTGATTACAACCGTGAGGAGAGTTACGAAACAGATTCTGACAAGTTGAAATATGCAGTAACGCTTGCGGATTTATCCGAGCGCTGGAGAAAGATACTTAAGGCTCAGATTATTTCTCGTTATCTCGATTTGACCGAAGATCAGGTAAAGAAGGATACAGCAGTAAAAAAAGAGACAGCAGAAAAGAAAGAAACGGTAGAAGAGAAGAAAGAAGAACCCAAAAAGAGCGAAAAAGAGTTATGGGCTGAGGCCGAAGAAAAGGTCGCCAAACGAAATAAGAATTTCTTTAATCGCCTCCATCAGGAAACCAGGCAGGACCATTATGATCGTTATTTTAACGCAATAACAAGAGCCTTTGATCCTCACACTAATTATATGCCGCCCGCTAATAAGGAAGATTTTGATATCCATATGAGGGGCAGTCTTGAGGGAATTGGGGCACTACTCCGGGAAGAAGATGGGTATATTAAGGTAGTAAATATTATTCCAGGCTCCGCCTCTTCCCGTCAGGGAAAATTGGAAGCTGAGGATGTTATTCTTGAAGTAGGGCAGGGCGATAAAGAAGCTGTTGAGATAACAGATATGCGGCTCCGTGATGCGGTTCGTCTTATTCGTGGTCCTAAGGGAACCGAAGTCCGTCTCACTGTGAAAAAGCCGGATGGAAGTAAAGAACTGATTGCCATACAGCGTGATGTCGTTCAGATTGAAGAGACTTTCGTGAAGTCTACTCTGATTGATGCTCCCAATGGAGATAAAATCGGATATGTCATGATTCCAAGTTTTTATCGTGATTTTGAAAAAACCCGCAACGGCTCCTCCGACGCCAGAAATTCCACCGATGATACCAGGATTGCCATTGAAGGATTAAAGAAAGAGGGGATTAAAAGCCTTATCCTTGATCTTCGCAATAATGGTGGTGGCTCCCTTATGGATGCAGTGGACACCACGGGCTTATTTATTAAAGACGGTCCAGTGGTGTTGGTCAAAAACAGCTATGGCAATAAACGAATACTAGGCGATGACGATTCTTCCATTACCTGGGATGGCCCTCTGCTTGTACTTGTCAACCAGTTCTCAGCTTCAGCCTCTGAAATTCTTGCAGCCGCTCTTCAGGATTATGGGCGGGCAGTGATTGTTGGTGGCGCACATACACATGGCAAGGGAACGGTACAGACGCTTATTGATATGAACGAAAATATTCCACTCCTTCATCTGAAAAAATATGAAGACCTTGGTGCTCTGAAAGTAACTATTCAAAAATTTTATCGTGTAAACGGTGGCTCTACTCAATATAAGGGCGTGGAGCCAGATATTGTATTGCCGAGCCTTTTTCAGCATCTTGAATCCGGAGAACAGTATATGGATAATTCTCTGCCCTGGGATCAGGTTGATCCGGTTCCCTATGACAGATATGGCTCAACTCCAATTGATCTTGCCACGCTGAAGGAGAAGGCCGATAAACGGGTTGAGCAGGATGAGGGGCTCCAGGTTATCGCCGATGAGGCGGACAAGGCTTTTGAGCGAGTGAAAAAAACCACTGTGTCACTAAAGCTTGCAGATATGAAGGCAAAACGTGCAGAGGCAAAAGTTGCCCGTGATAAGATAGGGGCACATTATCTGAAGTATCGTGAAGAGCAGGATGCAGAGCATGGAGAGTTGCCCACCGCGGGAACTGATGATAAGAAAGATAAGGATAAGTGGAAAGAGGAAGTCAAAGAAGATCCTTATATTAATGAATCCCTCCATATTCTAGGTGATATGCAATAGCCGTCAGTTTTTTTTGAATTATGCTATTTTAAAAAATTCTTGATTAACACGCTAAAAAATGCTAAATCTCGATGCTTATGAATGGTCATTCATTCAATTTATTTATTTTTAAAATAAGATTGAGGTTTAGATGGATCTTGCTGAAGCATTTCGTAATTATGAAGATAAGATAGTAGACCAATGGGTCGACTACACCTTGTCCAGCTATAAGTCTTCCACATTTTTTAAAAAGTCACCTGACAAGTTTGCCAATCCGGTGGGAGGGAATACCCGCGAAGCATTGGGGAAATTGTTCAAGCTACTTACTAAAGGTGCCGATCCCACAGAGTTCGCTGCCCCGCTAGACCAGGTTATGCGTATTCGCTCCATTCAGGAGTTTACTGCGTCCGAGGCTGTTGCTCCCATTCATGCCGTCAAACATATTACCCGAGAATTATTAGCCAAGGATTCAGAGAGAAAGCAATTTGTTGCTGATCTCTACGATTTTGAGTTTGCCGTTGACCTGGCTGTCCTTGCTGCATTTGACCTGTACTCGCAATGCCGTGAGCGTTTGTATAAGGTCAGGATTAAAGAGATAAAAACCGGCACTATCATTCTTACCGACAGCAAGTGTCCATCTAACTTGCTGGACAAAGATAAGGGCGATCCCGTTAGTTTTCCTATTTAATTAATGCGGTCACCAAGAATTATTAACAGGTTTTTGCTTTGGTTCAGGGGAAATTGCCGGGACTTAAACCTACACAGTTCAATTTGAAGCGAGGTTAGAAGAAATGAAGTATGCCTTCTCATTCCTGGCAGTCTTAGCGCTGGTTCTGATTGCGTGGCTGGGATCCATGATACCGGGTATGCAGTACCTTTTTGGTGTTGCTATTCCGTATCTTGCGATCATGATCTTCCTGGGTGGCTTTGTTTACAGAGTTGTGTACTGGGCGAAATCGCCTGTACCATTTTCCATTCCGACTACTTGTGGTCAGGGGAAATCTCTGGATTTCATCAAACAGGATAAGCTAGACTGTCCAACCAAGACATCAGAAGTTGTCGCCAGGATGTTCCTGGAAATTTTTGCGTTCAGGTCTCTGTTTCGGAATACCAAGTCCGAACTCCACGAGGGACCAAAAATCACCTATGAATCATCCAGATGGTTATGGATGGCATCGCTGCTGTTCCATTACTCTTTTCTGGTGATTGTTATCAGACATATGCGTCTGTTTTTAAATCCCGTGCCTCAATGGCTGCAGTTTCTGGATTTTCTTGATGCAGGTGCTATGCTTCAGATTGGTGCTCCATTGCTTTATGCTTCAAGTCTTGGCCTTCTCGGTGGTGTAGTATTTCTTTTCGGACGTCGTCTGGTGAATCGCAATGTACGTTATATTTCACTTGCCAATGACTACTTCCCACTCTTTCTGATCTTTGCAATCGTTGTTACCGGTATGCTGATGCGTTATTTTCTGCGTACAGATATTGATATCATTAACGTTAAAGAATTGCTGGTTGGTCTTGTAACTCTGTCACCAGTTATCAACGCTAAGATTGGTTCCATTTTCTATATTCATGTCTTCCTGGTTTCTGCTCTTCTTATCTATTTTCCATTCAGCAAGCTGATGCATATGGGTGGAGTATTTATGAGCCCAACCAGAAATATGGCAAACGACAGTCGCGCTAAACGTCATATCAATCCATGGAATGATCCTACAATTAAGCCACATTCCTATGCTGGTTATGAGGATGATTTCAGAGAGTTCATGGTTGAGGCCGGCCTTCCTGTTGAGAAAGAGCTTCCTCCTAAAAAGGAAGAAAAATAACAGGATTGTTGATCCAAATTATATAAGGATATAAATAATGGCACTTGCAAAATTAGAACAATTATCAAAAAGCGTAGTGCAGGGTCCGTCTTTGGTCACAGGAGCACAGCCCGCCAAAGATTGGATGGATACCCCGGCAATATTTAAAGAGGGGAACTTTGCCTACCCTGCAAAACAGGAAAAGGTCGAATATCTTGACAGCCAGGACGGGATTGATTTTCCAAATGCCCGTATCTGGTCACCCGATGAAGATGATTGGAAACTGCCCGAAAACTGGCAGGAAATCATTCTGAAAGGTCTTGCAGAACGTCTCGAAAAATTCAGATCTCTTAAAATCTTCATGGATTGCTGTGTACGTTGCGGCGCCTGTGCAGATAAATGTCACTTCTTTCTCGGTACCGGCGATCCAAAGAATATGCCCGTACTTCGAGCAGAGTTGCTCCGCTCCGTTTACAGGAATGATTTTACCCTGGCTGGTAAAATATTCGGTAAAATGGCGGGTGCTCGTGAGATGACAGTTGGCGTATTGAAAGAATGGTTCATGTATTCATACCAGTGTACGGAATGTAGGCGTTGTTCAGTCTTCTGTCCCTACGGTATTGATACCGCTGAAGTCACCATGATGATACGTGAGCTTCTTCATCTTGTAGGTATTGGTATCAACTGGATCTTAGAACCTGCTTCTAACTCCAACCGTACCGGTAACCACATGGGACTCCAGCCCCATACCTTTAAAGACAACGTTGATTTCCTTGCTGAAGACGTTGAGGCCCTTACCGGTGTGAAGATTAATCACAGCTTTAACCGTAAAGGTGCTGAGGTTCTCTTTATCACTCCATCGGCTGATGTTTTTGCTGAGCCTGGACTGTACACTGCCATGGGTTATCTGGCCCTCTTTGAGCAGATTGGCCTTGATTACACCTGGTCTACCTATGCTTCAGAAGGTGGTAACTTCGGACTCTTCACCAATAATGAATTGATGAAGAAACTGAATGCTAAGATGTATGCTGAGGCCAAGCGTCTCGGTGTTAAATATATCATCGGTGGTGAGTGTGGCCATATGTGGCGTGTTGTCCATCAGTATATGGATACCATGAACGGCCCTGCTGACTTTATGGAGGTTCCAAAATCTCCAATCACCGGAACTGTCTTTGACAATGCCAAGTCCAGCAAGATGATTCACATCAGTGAGTTTACTGCTGATTTGATTAAGCATGGCAAAATCAAGTTTGATCCAAGCCGTAATGCAAATGTGAAGGCAACGTATCACGATTCCTGTAACCCGGCGCGAGCCATGGGTCTTATAGATGAACCGCGTTACATTCTTGATCATATCGTACCTGACTGGGTTGAAATGCCTGAAAACACAATCCGTGAGCAGACATTCTGCTGTGGTTCCGGAACTGGTCTGAACACCGACGAGATTATGGAACTTCGGATGCGTGCCGGTTTACCACGGGCGAATGCTGTGAAGCATGTCATTGATAAGCATGATGTCAACATGCTCTCTTGTGTCTGCGCCATTGATCGTGCAACACTGACCTCACTGATGGATTACTGGAATCCTGGTTGTGGTGTCTGTGGTATTTCCGAACTTGTCGGAAATGCGCTGATCATGGATAACGAGAAACGAGCCATGGGTTATGGCGCCGACGGGACTGAGTCTGAACTCCCCGATGGCCTCAGGACCATGCTTTAACGGGAACCGGAACGGAGGAAAACGTAAATGTATAACAAAGGAACAATCATACCGGGACTAATTATATTCGTCCTTTTTGTGACTTTTCCAATCTGGTTCAATGGGTTAACCACGGCAGGAGATCTGCCAAAACCCGAGTTACCACCAGGTGGAGAAAAACACTGTGTAGCGTCTGCTGAATATATGCGGGCCAATCATATGCAGCTGCTCAATGAGTGGCGTGATAACGTCCTGCGGGATGCTGATCGCGAAATTCTTGAGATCGACGGGGTGAAATATCCCAAAGGGCTGCAGATGGCATGTATGAAATGTCATAGTCAAAAAGAGAAATTCTGCGATAGCTGTCATACCTATGCAGCAGTTGATCCTTATTGCTGGGATTGTCATTTGAGTCCCCAGGAAGCAGGATCGAAGGAGGCAACTCACTAATGGATAATCAAAGAAGAAAATTTCTGAAAATTGCAGGTGCGTCAGTGATTGCAGGGATAGGGGCTCCGACAATTATGAAGCTGTCTGCCTCTCCTGCACTTGCTTCAGGTGGAGCTGCTCCTGCTGCTGGTCATGCGCCGGCAGCTGCGGCTCATGGAGCACATGCTGCGGAAGCCCCCAAGGGAGTACGCCTTGGAATGGTTATTGATACACGGAAAATGAACGAAGATCAGGGGTTACTGGACAAGGCCATTCGTGCCTGTATTGATGCACATAATATTCCTGAAATTCCTAATAAGAAAAGTGAAATCAAGTGGATATGGAAGGCACCCTTTGAGAACGTCTTCACCGACGCTTCCGGCTATCATGCGTCAAAGAATACTGCCGAAAATGATTTTGCCGTACTCTGTAATCACTGTGATGATCCACCATGTGTTAAGGCATGTCCCACCCAGGCGACTTTTAAAGTTGCATCCACGGGTATTGTAGCAATGGATTTCCATCGCTGTATTGGTTGCCGTTTTTGTATGGCAGCATGTCCATATGGTGCCAGATCTTTCAACTGGCAGGATCCGCGTCCGTATATCAAGAAGTACAACAAAGAATTCCCGTCACGTATGAAGGGTGTTGTTGAAAAATGTAACTTCTGTGCTGAGCGTCTGGCTCTTGGGCAGGAACCAGCTTGTGTTGAGGCTTGCAAAGGAACAGGTGCCATTACTTTTGGTGACTTGAACGATGCAGGCTCCGAGCTCCGAGCGGTACTTGATAAAGAATTTACTATCCAGAGAAAGCCAACACTGGGTACTAAACCATCAGTCTTTTATATAGTGTGAGGTAGTCATGATTGAAAAAACACTCAAAGGCAAACCAGCTTATTGGATCTGGCTTGCATTTTTAGGAATGTTCATGGCTATTGGTGCTGCCTGTTATGTCAGGCAGTACAACTTTGGCCTGGGCATGACCGGCATGAGCCGTGATGTCTCATGGGGATTATATATTTCCCAGTTTACTTTTCTGGTCGGAGTTGCGGCTGGAGGAGTTATGCTGGTGCTTCCCTATTATGTCCATGATTATAAAGAGTTTGGAAAGATTACAATTTTAGGTGAGTTCCTCGCCATTGGTGCCATCGTTATGTGCCTGTTGTTTATTATGGCAGATCTTGGACAACCAATGAGAGCTCTGAACGTAGTTCTTCATCCTTCACCTAATTCCATGCTTTTTTACGATGCTATCGTATTGAATGGATATCTTTTCCTGAATGTTCTCTGTGGCTGGGTAATTCTTACTGCCGAGAAGAAACAGGTTAAACCACCAAAGTGGATCTATTTCTTTGTATATCTTTCTATCCCCTTTGCTGTTTCTATTCATACCGTAACAGCAATGCTTTACTGTGGACTACCTGGAAGGCACTTCTGGCTCTCTGCCATTATTGCTCCACGTTTTCTCGCGTCAGCGTTTGCAGCAGGACCAGCACTTATTATTATTGCATGTCTGGTTGTAAAACGTGTTGCAGGATTTGATGCAGGACGTAAGGCAATGAATAAGCTTGTGACCATTATTATTTATGCTGCATTGCTGAATATGTTCTTTGTAGGCCTTGAATTCTTTGTTGGATACTACTCCAATATTCCAGGTCATAAGCATGCGCTTGAGTATCTCTTCTTTGGACTTGAGCATCATGGTCATGTGTATAACAATCTGGTTCCATTTATGTGGGCCTTTGTAATACTGGCCTTCGGAGCTATTGCAGTCCTTGCTACTCCAGCTGCCAAAAAGAATGATTTTGTCCTGGGACTTGGCGCTCTTATGTTGTTTGTAGCATTCTGGCTGGATAAGGGCATTGGCTTTGTACTTGCTGGTTTTGTTCCAACTCCGCTGCATGAGATCACCGAATATATTCCAACCGTTAATGAACTTGGAATCACCATTGGTGTATGGGCGACTGGTTTTATGGTAGTTACTCTGCTCTACAAGATTGCTATAGGTGTTGAGCACGAGATAGAAGAATAGTAAAACTTTATTATTCATTTACAGCTTTCATGGCCCCCGAGTAATCGGGGGCTTTTTTTTTGCCTTTTTCTACGGTATAGTAATGTCCAAGTGATGTTTGTAATTAACATGCAGAGGTTAGAATTGTGTCGCAAAAAAGAATACTCATACTTTCATACTCTTACAGTCACCAGACAAGAAACTTGCTTGAGAAACTGGTTATTGGCCTTGAAGAAAGTAATATCGATATAACCTGGGAGAAGCTTCTTCCGGAAAAGCAATTGCGCTTTCCAATCGGGACTATTCCTGCGACTGTAGTGATGATGTTTATGACCTTTTTTCGGAAACGATATCCGGTCAAGCCAGTTAATCCTGAAATTTTTTCTCAGTGGGATTTAATTATAATTGCAGGTCCTACCTGGTCGTACAATCCATCCGGAGTTATCCTTTCCTTTCTGGATAGAGATGGAAAAAAACTGTTTACCGGACAGCAGGTGCTGCCATTAATTTCCTGTCGCGGGTATTGGCGCGTTCATTTTTGGGGATTACGCTCCCTGTTAAAGAAATGTGGCGCAAAGACCGTTGCTGATCCTATAGTTTTCAAACATCCTACATCCGAGCCATTTAATACCGTAGGTGTGTTTTTGAAACTTGCGGGGAAGATGCCGGAACGTGGTAAGGGGTGGTTTCGTAAATATTATCCCAAATATGGACATAGCAGGAAACAGATAGAAACAGCTATCGGACTCGGAACGAAACTCGGCAACGATTTGAATTCTGGAATGGAGATATCGGACCTGCACTTTGAGACACCGGTTCCCATGGAGAAGATATAGATAAGTTTCCGGGGTGGAATGAAGTTGGTTGTTGAGGATTACTCAATCTGTTGCGTTGACTGAATACGGTTAATAGGCAATATTCAAGTACGCCTGATAAAGAAGAAATATCTTATCCTGAAAGAAAAGATATATAAGTGCTGCAATGGAAAGAAACGGGCCAAATGGAATCCGGGTTTGCCCGCCTTTTTTCTGTTTAACCATGGCTCCTAAGCCCACTATTGTACCACTGAGTGAGCTTGTAAAGATAACAAAAGGCAGAGCCTGCCATCCGAGAAAGGCACCGATCATTGCCAGCAGTTTAATGTCACCGCCGCCCATGCCATCGACCTTACGCCAGAGAAAATAGATAAGGGCAATGCCATACAGGACTCCGCCGCCCAGAAGTATGCCAATGAGTGAATCCTGCCAGTGCAGAGCGGGACTTACAAATGAAAAAATAAATCCTAATACGATTCCCGGCAGGGAGATAACGTCCGGAATAATCTGGTGGTATATATCAATCAGGATAATAACAAGGAGTGCTGCACAAAATAGAAAATATCCGGCAGTAGTAACGCTGAGTCCAAATGTATAAACCACAGCCGTTGACAGCAGGGCCATACTGAGCTCAACCAGCGGGTATTGAACGGAGATACTTGCCTTACAGTGGCTGCATTTGCCACGAAGTACAAGGAAACTCAGTACGGGAATATTTTCATACCAATGCAGATCAGCCATACAGCTGGTGCAGTGTGATGCAGGAAAGACAATTGATTCCCCTTCGCTGGGAAGCCGAAGGATGACAACGTTTAAGAAGCTCCCAACAATGGCTCCAAAGCAGAATGCAGTGATACAAATAAAGAGTATAATATCCATCGTGTAAAAATGTATTAGAGTGGTTGAATAGTTATTAATTGATTTTATAAAGATAGTAGCCCTAACTATGTCTCAATTCCAGGAAAAAACACAGATAATTCGTATAGAGCGATTTGCATCGGATATTGTTCGGTTGACACTAGACTCTCCCGAGATAGCATCCACTGCCAAACCCGGACAGTTTGTTATGGTCCGAACCGGAAATACAAATGATCCTCTGCTCCGCAGACCATTTTCTATTTCCCAGACGAGTAATGGAAAACTTTTCCAGATTCTTTTTAAAGTGGTAGGCCGAGGAACATCTTTACTTGCCCACTGTCGTGAGGGAGAGTTTCTCTCCGTTCTTGGCCCACTTGGTCAAGGATTTAAGGTAGACTGCAAACAGACAAACTGTCTGGTGGGTGGTGGCATGGGAATTGCCCCGCTACTTTTTCTTGGGAAGAGTATGTCGCGTCAATGTTCTAACGCACCTCCCTATGTCGTTGTTGGTGCAAGAACCGAGGAAGAACTTGCTCCGCTGGTGAAGGATTTTGCTGAGCTTGGTTTGCTTGTTCATGCGGCCACGGATGATGGTACTCTTGGCCATCACGGGCTGGTTACCGATGTTTTGAAAAATCTTGATCTGGGAACTGATTGTCAGATGTATGTCTGTGGCCCCCATCCTATGATGTCTGCCGTTCATCTGTTTTGTAAAGGGAGAAACTATGGATGCCAGGTATCGATGGAGACCAGTATGGCATGTGGCATGGGAGCTTGTCTTGGTTGTATTGTGCCTGTTGAGAGAGGCGGCTATGCGCATGCCTGTTCAGATGGACCCGTTTTTGATGCAAAGGAGCTGCTATGGCAAGTCAGGTAAACGGTGTTGATCTGAGGGTATCCATTGGAACGCTCAATTTGAAAAACCCGGTGATGACCGCATCGGGGACATTTGGGTATGCCAGAGAGTTTGAACCCTACGTCAATCTGCATCGTCTCGGTGCGGTTGTGGTAAAGGGGATTTCCCTTGAACCGCGAGCTGGGAATCCACCGCCAAGGATAGTTGAAACATCAGCCGGAATGCTGAATGCGATCGGGCTTGAAAATGTTGGAGTGGAGCGCTTTATATCTGAAAAGATGGACTCACTTCAGGGGATCAACGTTCCTGTGTTTGTTAATATTCTTGGTGATACTCTTGATGAATACCGCGAGATAGCAGCACGTCTGGCAGGAGTCAAAGGGGTCGCAGGGATAGAGGTTAATATTTCCTGTCCCAATGTGAAAAAGGGTGGTGTTGCCTTTGGGACGGTACCTGAGATGGCAGCCGCGGTTACAAAGGCCGTGAAGGCGGAATCCACAGTTCCCGTTGTGGTGAAACTCTCTCCAAATGTAACTGATATTACGGTCATTGCCCGTGCTGCTGAAGATGGCGGAGCTGACGCGGTATCTCTTATTAATACCCTTGTTGGTATGGCAATTGACACCCGTAGCAGGCGTCCGTGCCTTGCTAATGTTATTGGTGGGCTGTCAGGTCCTGCAATTAAACCCGTGGCGCTTCGTATGGTGTATCAGGTTGCCCAGGCCGTATCCATTCCTGTTATAGGAATAGGCGGGATTGAAAGTGCCGATGATGTGGTGCAATTTATGCTTGCGGGGGCAACAGCCGTACAGATTGGAACGGCAAACTTTGTCAATCCAAGAGCTAGTGAAACGGCTGTTGAGGGCTTGGCTCATTACGTTACTGAGCATAAAATAGGATCTGTAAGAGAGCTGATTGGGGGGCTTGTCCTTCCCTGAAAATGACCTTACCACGCAACAACAGCCCCGATGGGTTACCATTGTGGGCACGGATGCAATCCTGGGCTCGTCTTCTTTTCAGGCGTGATACTCCGTGGAAGGTGAAGGCGATTCTTGGTTGTGCAATTTTGTATCTTCTCTCTCCCTTTGACCTTGTCCCGGATTGGATTATAGGTTTTGGCCTGCTCGATGATCTCACCGTTGTTTCACTTCTGGTTGCCTGGGCTATTAAAATTGCTGAAAAGAAAAAAGAGTAGACGTTTATGAAAACCCATTCCCGTATATGTGTCTCCATTGGCCGTACAAGTATAGATGATGCACTGGCAATTGCAGATTCCGTTGCATCACAGGCCGATGTTCTCGAAATTCGTCTTGACTACCTACAGACTCCAATCGTATCGCAGTTTGTCAATACCTTGCAGACTCCGCTTCTTTTTACTAACCGACCCGATTGGGAAGGTGGTGAATATTCCGGAGATGAAGAAGGTCGAATGGGGGCATTACTTGAAGCCGTAGCTGAAAACAGCAGCTATGTTGACTTGGAACTTCTTGCGCCCGATGAGTCTCACCAAAGAATGCGTATGGCTTTGCAGAACAGTGCAACAAAGCTTATTCTTTCCTGGCATAATTTTAAGGATACGCCCTCACGTGAAGAGCTGGTTGGACGTATGGCACTGATGCAGGATAAGGGAGCAGATATTGGAAAAATTATCACAACTGCTCATTCCCACCAGGATGTCTTGCGAGTTCTACAACTGCAGGAGGTGGCAGAGCAGCTGAACTTCCCGTTGATTGCCTTTTGTATGGGACGGGCAGGTGTTGTGAGTCGGGTGGCCACATGCGATCTTGGCGGCTATATGACTTATTGTGCGGTAAGCGATGAAGAAGCAACGGCTCCCGGACAGTTATCCATTGGACGTTTGCGTGAAATTTACTCGTTGATGGGAGCATAGTTGATGGCCATAAATGGAAAAACAGTATTGTACGGTATACTTGGGAATCCGGTTACTCATTCACTTAGTCCTGCCATGCATAATGCAGCCCTTGTCGCTTCTGGTATTGATGCCGTGTACCTTCCTTTTCCGGCACCTGATATTGCTTCTGCTGTTGATGGTATCCGTGGGCTTGGAATACAGGGGGTAAGTGTTACCATTCCTCATAAGGAAAGTGTAATGGCATTGCTGGATAGCATCGATCCGGTTGCTGTTAATATTGGAGCAGTAAACACGGTCATTAATAAAGACGGGGCTCTTACCGGTCTGAATACTGATTGGCTTGGAGCGACCCGTGCTTTGGAAGAAAAAATCGATTTAAAAGGCGCAAAGGCTGTGATATTAGGTGCTGGCGGATCGGCAAGGGCCATTGGTTTTGGCCTCCTTGAAAAAGGGGCAAGCTTTACGCTGTGTAGTCGCACTGAATCCCGTGGCCGGGCATTGGCACATGCTCTGGGGTGTCCCTGGATTTCTCTTACGGAGGGTGATAAATTATCTGGAGATATTTTGATTAACGCAACATCCGTGGGCATGGTCCCGGATATTGAGAAAAGCCCGCTGCCAGAAGGAATCGTTTCTCGCTTCAAAGTTGTGATGGATATTGTTTATGCTCCCATGAAAACCCGGTTGCTCCAAGAAGCCGAGGAGAGTGGCTGTGAAATTATTAATGGACTTGAAATGCTCTTGTATCAAGGAGTAGAACAGTTTGAATTGTGGACGGGTAAGCCTGCTCCGGTCGCTGTTATGCGTGAGGCATTATCGATTGCCCTTGGCAGAAAATAAATTTGTATTCTCTAAAAACCGAAAATTGATATTATTAGTGATTGAAAAGCCCGTAAAAAATTTAAACCTTAGATAGCTAAGTAAAAAACTCCATATGCGAGGCGCGCAAATTTTATATCATTTCGGCGTACTAGAGTACGTTGAAATGATATAAAATTTACAGCAACGAAGCAGATGGAGAGTTTTTACGACGCCATCAGTGATTGAAAATGATAGAAATAAAACCAGTAGCAAAAGTTGATGCCACAGTTGCTGTTCCCGGATCTAAAAGTCTGACTCAGCGAGCGCTTATAGCAGCTGCCCTGGCTGATGGAACAAGCAAACTTATCGGACCCCTTGCCAGTGAAGATACAAGTTATACCTCGAAGGCTCTTGAGCAGATGGGGATTAAGGTTGAACGGGGCGAAGATGTATGGACGGTTTATGGGAGCGGTGGAACACTCGCCACTCCGGAAGAGGAGATCTTTCTTGGCAACAATGGTACTGCAACACGTTTTCTCACCTCGGTGACAGCGCTTGGTCACGGCTCGTTTCGTGTCGATGGTGAAGAACGTATGCGGGAACGTCCTATTGGGCCGCTGATGGAAGCCCTGCAGGGGTGGGGGGTTGATATCGTCTCTGTGAATGGTACAGGTTGTCCACCTTTACAAATAGAGAGTAAGGGGCTGGCAGGTGGTGCGACCATTCTTCCCGAAGGAAAATCAAGTCAGTATGTCTCCTCTCTGCTTCTTGTTGCGCCCTATGCTGCACAGGCTGCTACCATGGAAGTAAATGGTGAAGTATTGTCCAAACCCTATGTGGCCATGACTCTGTCGGTGATGTCTGATTTTGGGATAAGCCCCGAGTGTAATGAGGAGTTTACTTCCTTTACTATTCCCCAGGGACAGTACAGGGCAATGGAGTATGAAATAGAAGGGGACGCATCAAATGCTTCATACTTCTGGGCAGCTGCTGCAATAACAGGTGGCCGGGTAACCGTTTCAAATGTACCGGTTCCTTCCTTACAGGGAGACGCCGGGCTTGTGGCACTTTTTGCCCGTATGGGTTGTAATGTTTCTCGTGATGGTGGTGGCATCACTCTCACCGGATGTGATCGACTGCAGGGAATTACCGTGGATATGGGCGATATGCCCGACGTGGTTCCCACGCTTGCTGTGGTTGCAGCCTTTGCCCATGGAAAGACGGTTATCAACAATATTGCTCATTTGCGCATTAAAGAGTGCGATCGTCTCACGGCAACTTTAACGGAGCTTGCTAAAATGGGAGCTACGGTTGAAGAGGGGGATGATTATATGGTGATTCATGGAGATGGCGGAGCTTGCCTGCATGGTGCAGAAATTGAAACGTATAACGATCATCGTATGGCTATGAGTTTTGCCGTGGCAGGACTTCGGGTTCCAGGTGTTCAAATTACAGGCGAGAGCTGTGTTGCCAAGTCTTTTCCAGATTTTTGGGAACGTTTTGCCAAGCTTGGCTAATTGTTTATTGGGGGGAGGTTTTTTTTACAGCGTTGATCACAATAAATCCGGCATTGTCATCCATACCCGGTTGTGGCGTTTCCATTCGGGTAACATTTCCCGGTGCCTGATAGAGGCTGGAAACAGCATTGTTGACCAAAAATCCTTGCTTCTTCAGAATGGTTTTAATTTCCTCCACACTGGAAAAAGAAGCATGTTCGTAAAACGGATGTCCCTCTTCTTTTTTCTGTTGTAGATTTCTTCCCCAGGGACCAGTCGTCGGCACAAAGCCTAGCAATAAATGCCCTGTCTCCTCTAAAACCCGATGCGATTCAGCAAGGACTTCTTCGGCATTTTGTACGAAACAGAGGGTGAAAAAGAGTGAAACCCTGGAAATCGTATTGCTACAAAAGGGAAGCGCTTCCCCGATTGCCTGGCAGACGGTGATCCCTCTTTCTTTTGAAATATGGAGGGGAGCCATGGCAGGATCAATGCCAAAATCAGATTGAAAATTTGATGCGAAACGTCCGGGGCCAACGCCTATTTCAAGAGCAGGTTGCCGGGTTGGAACCGTCAGTGCTTTGATGGCTTCAGCCTCAATATCAAAGAGCAGGCTGTTATCAAACCAGCTGTCATACTCCTTAGCCCGTGATTGAAATACGGCAGAATTAATCTGCCACTGCTTCTGCTTTTTATTCTTCCTGTTCTTCAAAATTGTTTTTAACCAGGAAATAAAGTGTTCCTTCTGCCTTCATGCTGCCAGCTGCTGTTTTTGCGTAGTTTCCATTGCCCCAGAAGAGATCGGCACGACCAGCGCCCTTAATTGCAGAGCCTGTATCCTGCGGGAAAACAAAGCGATGCATGGGAACCCATTCTGTTATTGTACCATTTGCATCCAGTACCGGTTTGCTCGAGATAAGAAAAGCAAGGGATGTATGGGGAAGAACATCGGGATCTATCGCAATGGAGCGTCCCGGAATAAGTTGTTCTCCGAGGCTGCCTACAGGATCGCCATCGGGGGTCCAGTTAAAAAAGATATATCTGATATTGTGATTAAGAATTTCATCCTGCTCATCCGGGTGCTGGTTGAGGTAGTCACGAATAGTGGGAATAGAAACGTTTTCAAGAGTCATTTTCCCCTGATCAACCAGTAATTTGCCAATGGAAAAATATTCAAGACCATTGGTTGCTGCAATGTGGATGGAACGTAGAGAGCCGTCCTGCAATTGAACTTTTCCAGACCCCTGAACGTGTAGAATAAATGCATCGACCGGGCTGTCTAAGTAAACCAGTTCATTTCCATCTGCCACCCCGTTTCTTTCAATTTCCTGGCGAGTCCAATAAGGAACGTACTGATTATTTTCATCTCTACGCTTAAAAGAGACCTTTCCGGTTTGAGATTCTTTTATTTGAAGAAGTGATTCAGGAGGGCTGTATAACGGATAGAGATAGGGAGTTTCCTTCGTCAGGCTGCCCTTGAGAAGGGGCTCGTAGTAGCCGGTGATTAGCATCTCACCCTTAGGATGCTCAGCTCTTCCAGCAGCCTGATAGATTGTAAAATTCTCCGCGACTATACGGGCAAGTTCATCCGTGGATGGATCTTGTTTTAGAATATCAATAAAGGAATTTATTGATTCACGCATCCAGGTGATGGGATAGGTGTCAGAGCCGAGTGTGAAGGATGAGTCATCGGAGAGTGTATTGAGATAGTGGAGATGACGAACAGTTCCGGTAAGAAGATGCTCATTATTTAAGTCATCGTTGAAAGCAGGGATCTCTTGGGATGACAGCTTCTCAAGTGGTGTTTTTGCACAGCCATTCAGCATTAGTAGTATTGCTGAAAGCAGAACAAACAGTGTGGGTATTTTTTTACTGATCATAATACTGTTATCGTATTGCCTCGGCCAGTTCACTTACTGCCATGGCGTAGCGGTTTGAATGATTCCATTCAGTAATAGCTTGGAAGTTTGGATACCCGGCGACGTAGCGAGTACCCCCACCTTTTTTTGGATCGATTTCCAGGCCAACAACGGTGAGAGGACGTTTTTCAGGAGGGATGGGGAGGGCGATGGATTGCTCTTTTTGTACGGTGAGGTAATCGACGACTCCTTTTCTTCCCTTGCTGTTTGCAGCTATAACTTTAGGCCCTTTAAGGGAGTTTCCAATATCTACATAAAGTGGTGCATTAAGGGTCCAGTGGAAAAAATGAAGGTAGTTGGCAATGGATGCCAGGATATCGTCTATCGACTCAAAGACGTCGCGGCGCTCATCACCATCAAAACTTACAGCGTATTCTCGAAAACTGGATGGAATAAATTGGGTCTGGCCAAAGGCACCCGCATAGGATCCCTTTATTAACCTTGGATTATAGTGGTTTTCTTTACAGAGAATAAGAAATGCAATCAGTTGTTTGCGAAAAAACTCAGATCTGCGCGGATAGGCATCAAAGAGGGTGTTGAGAGTCTGGAAGACATTGAAGCCTCCGCTGTAGGTGCCAAAACGGGATTCAACCCCCCAGATGGCAATCACCACTTCTCGATCAACGCCAATCTCCTGTTCAATTCGGTCAAGAATCTTTCGATGTTTTTTGAGTTTCTTTTTCGCTTTTTTTATGACCGAATTGGTAATAAAACGCGGCCGGTAGAGATAGTAGGGTTTAGCCTCCCATTGGGTATCCATAAGAACAAGCACTTTACGCTTGATCTTAACTCCCTTAAAGGTGGCATCCAGTTCTTTTGTGGAAAAGTTGTGTGTGTCTTTAAGTTCCTGGAAGAGCAGTTTATATTTTTCCTGTGTCAGGTCAATATTTTGCCCGTCTTTAACACGATCTGCAGCTGCAATTTTGTTCTCAGCGATGCCGGTTGCCGGGAGAACGGTAAAACAAAGGAATAAAAATAAAATGCTTATCAGGGGGTTTTTCATCTTCGTCCGGGATTGGTCAGGATGGGTAGGTGGAATGAAATTGGGAAAGAAAGTCGTCAAGCATTTCAGCTGGAAGTTTGTTGATACCAGCTGCCGCTGTTCGTCCGCCTCCAGTGGGGAAAGCAAGACAGAGGGTATCTGCGTCCCTTCTGTTGTTTAGAGGGGCTCTTACGCTAATACGCAGGGTGGTATCATCATTCTCCACAATGAGTGCATGGGCAGCATCTTTTTCCTCGCGAGCGCGCAGGTTGGAATAAACTCCGGCAACTCGTCTTGCCCATGGAGCATTGGGAAAGGTATAAATCCTGTTGTTCTTGCCGGGTTCCATCTCTTTTTGTTCCATGGCAAGAGCCATATCTGCCTTGAACCCCTGTTGAAGTGTTGCCAGATCGTTGGATTCCGCAAGAAAGACAAAGGGGTCATCGTATGGGTGCAGAGCCAGGTACAGAGCGTCCGGTACGAAGTGGAGATCACTGATATCTGCTCCATAGCCATTATAGTTCAGTAATTCCCCAAGTTCTCGTAGTTGTGCCAGCTGCTCTTTGGTAAGAGAGAGGGCTTGAGCACCTTTCTCGGCAGAATCATGGAGGTTGTCTCCGTAGGCAGCAGCCACTGCCCAACTTCTGTATTTTCCGTCCAGGAGTTTGTCAACAATGAGTGAGGTGCAAGTCGTAGGCGATGGATCAATATAGGTCGTCAGGCTTTTTGTGTCCGGAATATTTCCGGCAAAGTGATGATCGATGTAGGTGATCTGGTTGTTTTGATCGAGCAGTGGCAGCAGAGTGTCACGGTTGGAATCAAGTGATATATCGAAAACTGAAATAGTGCTGTTTTCTACGGTGCTGATTTTATCGAGAAGCCTGATGTCACGCTTGACCCCGGTGACGAGAGTTGCATCTGGAATTGGAGTTTGCAGACGGAATTGGTGTAGTGCTATTATTCCGTCTGCATCGCCATTAAAGACATCGAAGTGCATTATGCTCTACAGGTTCAGACCCAGAGGGGTGCCAATATTGGCAAGATTAAAGAGCACGCTGATCATGTGGTCACCAGGGGTGTATTTGGACTGGAGCTCAACGGACCAGCAGGCAGGTTTATACATAAGAGAGATGTTCTGTTCGATAATCTGCGATTCGGAGAGAGAATGCTGCAGGTCATAGGCGGCAAAGATTGTGTCTAAAAGCTGTACTCTGCCACTAAAATTGATCTGTTTAGTGTTACCTTCATCGCCATATCTGTAATCCAGGTTCAGGTAATCACCTCGACTATTTTCGTAGGTAGTCTCAAGGGTGTGAGAGACAAAGCCGTCACCGTAGACATCGATATCGGTTTTGTATATAATCCACCCTTGTGTCATTGGGTTCAGGCGAAATTTTATGTTAACATCTGAAAAAGGAGTCTCCGATCGCTCATCACGAAAATCATAGCTTTGACGGATTTTCAAGTAACCGTAATCTTTCTCCGTTTTGTCTCCGTCACTATTGCTTCCAAAGAGATCGAAGAAGTTGTCGAGTCCATAGGAAACTGCATTCTGCTCATACCTTCTGTCCACCGAGTCAAAGTTAGGGAGATCCGCCTGGTCGGTATCGGTAAGATAATCATATTCAACATAGGGTCTGAAGTTATGGGTAATACCGGAATCTCCGCTGCCAAAGTTGAAGTCTCTTAAGAGGGTGGTTCCGATTTCGGTATGGAAATCTCCAAGTAGGCGGTTTGGGGTTGTTCCTTCATCCCACTCTCCGTCACCATAGGTTTGGATGTTGTAGAAAGTATCGCGAACGCCGACTTCAGCACGGGCCTCAAGATAGGGGCTGAGTGGAATTGGTGCACTGAGGCGAGGGTAGAGATCAATGCGGTGCCCACCCACGCCGTTTTCACGGTAATAATTTACGTAATCGGCATCCCAGTCAAGGGTCAGGGTTGTGTCTCCAATTGACTGACTGCCCGTAAAGTCGAGGCTTGGGAGTTTCCAGAGTGGGCTGTCTACGGTATCGGGGAGTTTAAGTCCTGTTTCAGGGTCAAAAATGGGAGCTGCTTCCTCTCTGACATCGTTGATACCGAGAAAGACACCTTCAAGGGCCATTCCATCCCATGTTTTAAGGATTTTGAATGAGTTTTGTCGTATGTCACTGGTTTTATTTTGGAAACCACGTCCAAAGATATCTCTGAAGTTATCGTTGGATTGATCAAATCCTGTAACGCCACTATTGAACTCAGTCAGGTAGTCCCGGTCGGAAACGATATCAAGATCCGTTCGGGTAACGATATCGTTTTCAAAATCGTGATCGAGTTTTCCTCGTACCCAGTATCTTCCCTGGTTGGTATGGGTGTAGTCTGTGTCATTCCAGTAGTCTGTTTCCGATGGGTCGGAAAGATTGTCATCGAGATAACTTCCCATTATCGCGCCTTTTTGCTGGGCATCCAATACGTAGCGAAATTCCATGCCTGGCATAAAACCACGATTTGAATAATATTCCGGGTAGAGGGTGAGGTCGGAAGAGTCTGAAATATTAACATAGAGTGGCAGGTTAACACCAAAGCCAGATTGGTCAGAATTTGAGAGCTCCGGAAAAAGTAAGCCGGTATGTCGTTTATTTCCAACGGGCAGCATCAGCCAGGGACTGTACAAAACAGGAACATCTTTAATGCGGAATGTGGCATGTGTCATAGTCGCATATTCGCCCTGAGTTACAACGGTATCACTGGCGGCAAAACTCCATGGCGGAGTATTTTCTTCCGGGACTTTACAGGTGACAACCCATCCGTTCTGGATGTGATAGGTGTTGACGCCTGTTTTTTCTATAGTCTCACCTTCAAGGTGCAGGTCCATGGTGTCACGAAGTATGGTGGCCTCTTTGAATGTTCCGGTTTCCGTATTCAGGTCAAGAACACCTTCGTTTGCGGTGAGCTGATCTGTATCATTGTTGATGGAAACATTTCCCTTTGCTTTGATGGAATTTTCTTCGACATCGAAGGCAATCCAGTCAGCCTTTATTGTTATTTCTGTCTTTGTGCGAGGTGTTGTGTCCAGTACTACTTCCTGGGTGACAACTTCTTCTACAGCAACTTCAGGTTCTTCTTCAAGTAGAACGGACCACGCTGAAGTTTCTACTGTGTCAGTTTCCGATTTTGGAGGTAAAATTCGTATTTTTGTCAGAACCACATTCCCCTCGGCAATAACACTCTGAGGATTTTCAAAACGGAGGACTTTGTCGGCTTCAATCTGCCACTCATCAGTCTTGATAGTATCTGCCTGAACAAAACAAGGTTGAACAGCGAGGGCCAGCAAAGAACTAAGGCAAAGTGAGAACGTGGTGGAAGGACGGCGATTAAAGAGCTTTGTCACTGATAACTCCTTGAAGATTCAATTGTTTTCATGTCAAGAAAATGGCGCCTATAACATGTTTTCTAATACGAGATGATTTGTATGGGTTGTTAGACATGATTGCCTTATTTAAAAGGAAAAAACTCTTTGTAACCCTGATTGCTAAAGGACAAATCCATCAACCCACGAAATGTACGAGGATGGGCGGTTAGTGTCAAGTTTAAAATCACATATTTGCCTTGATAATAACGGGAAATTGTTTTACTTTCAGGTTGCATTGTAGTGTTTTTTCGGGAAGAAGAACAGGAATTTTCTTGCCTTCTTGGAGGAAAGCATTATCTGTATTTAAGCATAAACAGTGTTTGCCCTCCTTGTTCTTCTGCATTTCGGCAGTATATTTTCCCCGTGGATTCATCGCTATAATGGATTTTGAAAGAATTGGCTGGCTTGCTCTTTATGTGCCACATGTTGTAAGTGTGGATCGATTGCAGTACGAATAATTTTGATACTTGAGTTGATTTGTTTTTTGCTGCAGGTAACAAATGCATCAGAAAAATAATGATATCCGGGATGTTCCCGGGAAAATTGTATGGCGAAGAGATTACACAGAGAAATCTGTGATTTCTTTTTCAAAAGTAGTGTCAGAAACTTTGCAGGGTCATTGAAAAATATATGACACCTCAAGAGTTCGAGTGGTCTGGTATCCAGATGACCGGGCTTGGGCAAAGTGCTGATGAAATTAAAACAGGAGAAAGGGTATTATGCTGTTTGCTCCTGTAAAAACTGAGATAGCTTTTTAAAGAGCTGTTAAAATTGCTCCGTAAGCAGGCATGGTCCTGTTTCGGTAAAGGAAAATATTATGGTAGATAAAAAAGCAGAGCCAAAGAAAAAGGCTGTGCAGGAAAAAAATGTTAAAAAGGCATCGACTGGTGCCTGGTGGAAGAGTACAGCAAAAAAGGAAACGGAAAAAAAGGTATCCGTTAAGGCTCCTGTTAAAAAAGAGTCTTCAGTAGCAGAAAAGAAAACTGCCCCTAAACCACGCAAGAAAGCTACTCCGCAAAAAAGCACTGCAAAACCGAGAACTCCTCGTAAAAAGCCAGTCCCAAGGAAGAAACCGGTCAGCAAAGCTGTGGTAAAATCAGAAAAAGAGACAGAGCAGTCAGAGATCTCTACTGATTCCGGTAAGTCACTTGCCGGATCACAGATTATAGCTGAACCCAAAGTGAAAAAAGCCGAGGTTCCTAAAAAAGAAGTAAAAGTTGAAGTTCCGAAAACAGAAGCAAAAGCTGAAGTTCCGAAAATAGAAGCAACTGCCGAAGTTCCGAAAACAGAAGCCACTGAAGAATCCAAGCCCAAAGAGAAGCCATCGCGTTCTCGTGGTCGGAATACTCAAAAGGCAAAGGCGACTGGAGGAGGGAAGCAGGGAGAAAAGCAGGCAGAGAAACAGCCACAACCTCAGACAGAGAAGCAGCCGCAACCTCAGGCAGAGAAGCAGACACAATCTCAGAAACAGCTTCCTAAGGAAAAACTGCAAACCCTGAAGCTCCTTATCAATGCTGAAGAACCTGAAGAATGTCGACTGGCACTTCTTGCCGATGGGCGTCTGGAATCTATTCACGTATCCACTGTTTCTTCAAAGCAGACTAAAAATAATATTTATAAAGCGAAGATTGTAGCCATTGAGAGCAACCTTCAGGCTGCTTTTGTAGATTATGGTACTGACAAAAATGGATTTCTTCCCTTTAATGAAATTCATCCTGAGTATTATAAACAGGAGATCAGCGAAGAAAATAAACGCTATATAGAGCAGCATCAGTGGAAGAAACTGAGGGTCACCGATGTTCTTGAACGAGGCCAGGAAGTCCTTGTTCAGGTTGTAAAAGAAGAAGTGGGGAATAAGGGTGCTAATATGACAACCTATCTCTCCATTCCAGGACGTGGTGTGGTGTTGATGCCTGGCTCTGATTCGTCTGGCATATCCCGAAAAATCAGTGGTGAAGAGCGTCGCTCACAGCTGCGTGAGATTATGGGTTCACTCAATATTCCAGAGGGTGTTGGCTGGATTGTTCGAACTGCAAGCATAGATGTTACCAAAACTGCTCTAACAAAAGATGTTCGTTCCCTGTCAAAGCTCTGGAAAGAGATCAAATTGAAGGGACAGAATCTTGAAGGTGTCGGCAGGGTTTATCAGGATCATGATTGTGTATTACGTTTTTTAAGAGAGCATTTTGATCCGGAGATCAAAGAAATTCTGGTGGATGATCTGGCTGCACTTGAAAAGGTAAAAGATTTTCTTGATCTGCTGCCCAGCAAGCAAAAAGGTGCCAAGGCCAGGTTGCATAAGGGCTCACGGCCGATTTTCAATCAGTTTAATGTTGAAGATCAGATTGAATCCATCTATCAGCCTCAGGTGCAGCTCCCATCCGGTGGCTCTATCGTTATTGATCCCACAGAGGCACTTGTTGCCATAGATGTGAACTCCGGCTCGACTGGTAAGGGTAAAAACTTTGAAGAATCGATATTCAAAGCGAATATGGAAGCAGCGACAGAACTCGCCCGCCAATTGCGTCTTCGTGATCTTGGTGGTTTGATTGTCGTGGATTTTATTGATATGCGTATCAATAGAAATATTCGTGAAGTCGAGCGCCAGATGAAGAATGCAATGAGGCGAGATCGGGCCAAGGTTGATATCAGCCGGATCTCAAAATTTGGCCTTATGCAGATATCCAGACAAAAATTAGGGGCTCCCATCGAGACCAGCAATTATCGTGTTTGTGAACATTGCAAAGGTCGTGGTATAGTTCGTTCCGTTGAGACTTTGGCTCTTTTTTATCTTCGTCGTATCCAGACGGGGGCAAGTAGAAAAGAGGTCGTTAAAGTTGAGTGTCATTTTCCACTGGACGTGGCTCAGTACCTTCTCAACAATAAACGAATCGAGATCAGTGATATGGAATCTAGAAATAAAATCGATATCATTATTGTTGCCGACCCCACCCTTATGCCTGCTGATCATGAAATAATTTGTCATAAAGAGGAAAAAGTGACTAAAGGTGGAATACAGTCTTGAGGAAAAAATTAAACTAAGGTATATATTGCCTTCCATATGCACTAGTAGCTCAGCTGGATAGAGTACCTGACTACGAATCAGGGGGTCGCAGGTTCGAATCCTGCCTAGTGTACCAGTAATTTAAGGCACTTATCGTTAATTCGGTGAGTGCCTTTTTTGTTGTTTTCTTTGTTTTGCACTTATTTTGCACTTAAAGTGATATGCTAACCATCGGCTTTCTAATCCGTAGATCGTACGTTCGGATCGTGCATGATGTGGTTATGCACAGTTCCTTGCCTAGTTTTTCAAGGTAGCTGTTTTTGTTGTCAGGATAGTTTGTCCCCACCTGTCCCTCGGTTTCATTTTCTAATACGTTTTTTTTAGTCGATCATAACTCCTGGTGCTTCCTGGAGGTTATCGATAATCCTGCCCCGCAATTTAGTCGTCCATAGTTGGTTAACAAGAAAGCTTTATAGCTTATAATGATAGCATTCCGTTGAAAGTCTTGTGAATTAATAGCTTGGTCAGAAAAAAAACCTCAAAAAGTAACACTATTAGTGTACTTTTTAACCCCTTGAAAAACGGCTTGTTTCGACCCTCTTGAATTCCCTCCTGTATCACGCTCTTACTGCCTTTAAAGTCTTTGGGAAAGTTTCCCACTATAAAGAAAGTAGCACTATTAGTACTACTTAATGAATAAAAACATATAGTTATACTTGTTTTATGCCTTGCTATGTTTAGCTGTCTTGGCTAGCCTGTGGGTAAGTGAAGGGGTCACGTGATCCATGGGGTTTGGTACTCGAGGACCAGGCTTGAGATGTAGAATGCGGAGAAAGCATATGGCAACAAAAACGAAATCAGCAGCACCGGCCGTTTTGAAAAGCGGTTTTGAAGAGGATCTTATGTCTTTGAGTCAGGATCCTAATGATACTCAATTACCATCGAAGAGTAATAAGGAGTTTATCCTTCAGAAGATCATTAAGCAATTTGAGAAAGCTAGGAAAGATTATCCAGGAGGGTTTGTGCCAAGGAAGGAGGCGCCAAAACTTATCGGTTATCTATACTCAGCTGGGTATCTTGCTAATTGTGATAGCTTGAAAATTGGCGTCAAGGATTCATTCTATGTGAAGCGTCAGAAGTGTTACTTCCTCGATGCATATAGAGATTGGGTTATCTCTAGGGTGGAGGTCTGAGTTATGACAGAAAACAAGAAAGCGGTACTTCCATTACGGGCTGCAACCCAGGAAGTAACCGCTTTGTATTACCCCGGCAAGAATGAAGTAACACTTACTGTTCAAAATAATCTATCTGTGGAGAAAGATCAATCAGTAACCTTAGGGAACTCCGCAGCATCACCGCGGAGCAGGATCTTAATCTACCGGACTAACGATCTGATGAGTGAGGGGCATTCTCGTCGAGTAACCAAGTACGTTCTTCTAACAAGTAGACAGCTATCCTTTTTTGAATGGCTGAACAGAGGGGGCGGTAAGTAATGATCAAATATACCTACGCCACCAACACTGTTGAGTATGCCAGGAAAGGAAAACCGGAAGCCTGGACTACTGTTGATAAGATAGGCAAGGAAATGTTCAGCAGCTATCCGGTTTTCTCCTTCATCCCTGGTACCCAGGAAGACAAGGAGCCGGCCAGATATGGCGATTTCGTCATAGATATTGATACCAAGGAGTTTGCCTGCCCTGCAGCTATTAAGATTCTTGCTTGGTTTGATTCAGTCTATGGGGTGGAAGCAGAACAATGGCGGGTATATCTTTCCGGGAAAAAAGGCGTACACCTGGAACTACCGGCCGAAATCCTTGGGACCGAGAAAGGTAATACCTGGCTGACCCTTGCCTATAAGATTCTGGCAATGGACATCGAGGCGGCGCTGAAAGTTGATCTTGATACTTCCATGTATAATAAGGGGACCGGTAAACCATACCGGCGTCCAAATGTTATGCGAGAAACCGGTACCTGCAAGCGTCAGATCGACCACAACGACCTTCACGAAATTCTTGATCTTGAAGACTACGAGGAAGCCTGCAGCGAACCGGGGGATACCTGGCAGCCAGAAGACGCCTATTTAAAAAGGAATGATATTCTTGCGGCGAAAATTTCCGAGCATTTAAAAGAAGCCGGGAAGCAGCAGGCCGCTATAAGGCTGGCCCCCAAGTTGACGGATGACGAAAGGGACAAGCTGACAAACGAGATACCAGCCTGCATAAGGGTACTTGCTACTCAAAAGGAATGGATAAACGGTAAAACCTTTAACGACATAGCTATACAGCTTACAGCCTATGCGGTTACTGCAGGTTTTACAGAAGATCAATTTCTAGGCGGTTGTGTGGCTTTTATTGCAAACTATCCAACTACCAGCCTAAAAACTGAGGTAGATCGTTACGAAAATTGCCGGGCCAGGTTCCGGACAATGAAAGCGAATGGCAATGCTCATTCTTGCGGCGGCGTCCTCAGCCTTGGAATATCAGGTTACGATTGTACTACCTGTAACTGCAAGACAGCAGCCCCCCAGGTTTCCGTAGAAGTAATGTCAAAAGAAGATCTGCAGGAGGAGAATATTTCCTTACAGATCCCTGATTCAATCCTTAATCCCGGCGGTTTAATCAGCCTTGGAATGAAAGCCCTGGCTAAACCTGGCATGGTTGACATCCCTCAATACAATCTCCCGGCGGTCCTGGCCACCTTGGGACATGCTGCAGCAGGAAAAATTACCTGTATGGGTAAATGGTCCAATCTCTTCATTATAAGAGTAGGGCCAACATCAAGCGGCAAGACAACAGCCGACCAGGCCCTTTATCAAACGATCGATTCTTACAATATGCCCAACTTCTACGGAGCTACTGATTTTGCATCAGGCCCGGCATTAATGAGAAGCATGGTAGCACAGCCGGTTCAGATGATCGTCATCGATGAAGCGACCAGCCTTTTCAGAAGATACAAAGGAGGGGACGGTGTGGCAGATGGTAAGCGTGATGCACTCCTGGAGATCTTTTCCAAGTCAGGCGGGAAGATTGTCAAATCCTATGCTGATTCTAAAAACAACATCGTTATCAACTCCCCGAGCCTAACTATCACAGGAAACGCAACCCCTGTGATATTTGACACCATTCACCAGGAAGACTTTGACACCGGTACCCTGCAGCGCTTTGATTTTTGGTGCTATGACGGTCCTGTTCCCAAAAGGGGTATAAGCATGGCCAGTGAAAACGAGGATTTAATCAGCTTTGCCGAAGGTATCGCAGACATTCGGGGAACCAACCCAGGAGGGGAACGGAACCTTGCAGGGCTTGGGGCAGTTAGCGGAAACCTTGGGGCCTTTGATCTTCAATTGACGCCTGAATGTAGACAGAACCTTGCGGCCTGGTCAGATGAGGTAGTGGACAGGGTGAACTCTGGAGGATCCGCAGGAGATAAGGGGATTATCAGCCGGGCCTATGATCTGTCTATTAAGTATGCCATTACTCATATCGTCGGTACCAGGCCACTGGAGAAGATATTTTTCCCCATGGGTGTGGAAGATTTGGAATACGGAAAGGCTGTTGCCTTGATGCTGTGCAACTGGAAGATCAATGTTCTCAGTAGCAAGGTATCGACAGGCGAGTTTGACCAGATGTGTAAAATCTTCATGGGAGCTATAAAGTCAGCACAGAAAAATGGAAAGCGGCCTACTCTAAAAACCATGGTACACCGGCGACGCAGAATGAAGAACTGGCGTCTTAGGGACTCTAAAGAGGTAATAGATATACTTGAGAAACGGGGGGAAATTGTCAGGGATAGCAAAAAGCCGACTGGGTACTTCTTGGTAAAAGCGAGGTGAACTAGGTGTGAACCAGCGTGAACCTGTGAACTTTTTCATCGAATGCAGATTGAACTTGTGAACTTTTTATGAACTTTCTGTGAACCTGGAAAAGTATGTAATAATAGGTATATATAATACAATATATATTGTAGTTCAATAGTTCATACCCTATCCCGTACCCTATTTTACGACTCTATCAGGGGTCAAAACAGGGATTGTCTTATATAGGGGGGGGTGAACTGAAAAAAGAATGAGGAAAAAACATGATGAAGTATTCTGATTTTGAGATTGGAACGAAATTTTCTGAAGGCCCTTGTCTCTGGTTTTGTACCGATGTCGGTAGTCGGGTAATTATTGCTGTCTGCCTCGGAGATGGCAGTAAGGAACGAGGTCTAAGATACATTGATGAGCATGGTGATTCTGTCGAGGAAGTTTTTAACGTAAATGGTATGATCGGCTGTCATGTATTAGGCGCCGACAATCCGGAGCCAAGACGGTTGAAGGAAACGACCTACCGGAAATCTTAAAGTTGCCTCAGAGAGATTTTTGGACGACCTATGTGTAATAGGGGCAGAATTCTACAGCATGTTGTTGACCATGCTGTGGAGTTCTGGTTTTAGGGATAAATGACGTTCAGGGGATCATGGCGTCAAAAAGCTTCGGCGCCTATCGATCGGAGGGTGCAGTTGAGAGAGTGACTCTTCTACGTTGAAGGCCAAAGCGGTGATACCCTATAAAATGATGGCGAGAGTTGTGGGTGTGGTAGGAAGCCTGGAATTGGGCCAAGGTGAGGTTGTTGTTCTCATGGCCACGTCTTCGGCGCTGTGTGAGTGTTCAGATGGCGGACTGGCGATAGGCCAATATGACAAAAAACATATTGATAAAAACCTAACAAAACCTCACATTCAAAAATAACTGACAACTTGTAAAAACCTGACAAAACCTGATATTCAAAAATATCCTGCAACTTGTATGAAGTAGTGATGTGCACAGAAATACTCCAGTGACCCAGGCGGCAATACGTGCCGGGTATAGCAAGAAGTCTGCTCACCCGTCAGGGCCGCGTTTGTTGGAGAATGTTGAGGTACAGCAGCTTGTTGACAAATGATGACATTCAGAACTATTTGACCGAAAGGGGCGCAGTGCTTCCTTAGGGACTAAAGCAACTACTAGGGCTAGGCCATAGCAAGTATATAGCTTATGCATAGAGCTTGAGAACCTTGGAAAACCTTGGTTTGCTGAATGCTTCGGATAGTGCAGATAGATACGCTTCGAGCGTATTGCGTTCAGACAAAACCTAATTGTCAAATCTCTTGCTAGGCCAGATTAGGTAAAAGCTATGTCCATCCTTCCCTCCTCATTGATCTGACTAAAATATAGCAGTAAATTTGCTGGTGTTTCCCCCTGACTATCAAGGGAATTATTTAACCTTAGACTTCTGTTTCCAGTCAGAATAGTGAAAATATGTTGACTGTTAAGCAGTAGTTTTTGGTACATATACTGTTCAGACATCTCAAAAAGATTCAGGAATAAGCTCAACCTCCCCCTGTTAGCAAGTGGTTAATATTGCCACTGCACATTTCTATTTGGAGCCTTTGCTTACTCTACTAAGGTGTGGGCTTGCAATGTATAGGAGGAGGGTAATGTTTAACGATTATGTGAAATTGCAAAGATTTCCACTGGCCATCCTTATGCTCTCCTCACTATTTTCCCTAAAGACCAACTGTTACGCATAATCAGGAAGAAGGTCAACTATAATAAGGGCCTCTCATTGTTAACACTGCCATTGGATTTGTTGTTTAAGAATGTGCTTGTGTAATAAAAAAACAAGGGATTAAGCATTCCCACATTGTAATTAAATATCGACTCATTACGTAAAGTACAGTTGCAGTTTCCCACTTTTCACAGCTTTCTCGTATGATCTTAACCCTCCGTTAACCACCCCCCTGATATACTCCTCACCATATGAGCTATACAACGCTTGCAGAGTAGCTTTGTAGTAAGGTCTTTACAGTTTTATAGGCCACAATTGCAGGTCAACAGTGAGTGGAGTGGAACTTAGATGCATTTGTCGAAAACCAGATTTTTTTTAAAGCCTATATTGATAATAGGTGCTGTGTTTTTTTTGAGCTCATGCAGCATAGTTCCGCAGGGGAACTATACGGCGCTTGCAGAAAAGGAGCGTCAACTTGTGACGGAGTGGTCTGTACAAGAGGCGGGAGCTGAAAAGGCAACCGTCCTCAAAGAACTTATCAGTGACCCTGAACTTGATTCACTGGTAGACGAAGCCTTGCAGGCAAATCCGAATTTACAACAGACGGTGTTGGCATTGAAAATTCTCGGTGCTCAGCGTCGTCAGACAACTGCTGATCGTCTTCCCCAGGCTCAAGTTGATATGGGTGCATATAAAGACGAGGGTGACGAGGAAAGTTATAGCGGTTCACTCAGTATCAGTTGGGAAGTTGACCTTTGGAAAAAACTTGCGGACAGTGAAGGTGCTGCCGTGATGGACGAAGCAGAACAGCAGGCATTACTGGAGGCAGCACGGATTTCACTCACTGCGGAAGTCATGAAGGAATGGCTGGGCCTGATTAGTGACCAGAACACCATCAATATAGAAAAACTCCGCCTGGAAAATCTAGAAAAAAACGAAATCTACATACTACAGCGATATCGCAGCGGTATTGGAACTATGAAAGATCTGGACAGTGCCCGTACCTCGGCAGCTGTTTCAAGAGCATCCCTTGAAGGTTATAAAGAAAATTTGTCACAAAGACAACGAACCTTGAAAACTCTTCTTGGTCGTATTGGAAGTACTGATCTCATATCGAAAGCGTCATACCCTGAAGTTTTAACCCCCCTTGCTGATTTGCCAGATCAAACCCTGCAGCGTCGTCCTGATCTGCAAGCAGCCTATTTTGCGATTGAAGCAGCAAGCTTGAGAACGTCTGTTGCCTACAAAGAGTTGCTTCCTAGCATAAGTCTTAAGGCAGCTTTGGAGGATATCGGAGATTCACCACAATCCATGCTGTTGAGTGATCCTGTGTGGGCCTTGCTCGGTCAGTTGACCGCACCTGTTTTTCAAGCAGGAAAGCTTAAAGCAGCAGCTGAAGTCGCGGAGTTAAAGACAGCACAGAGTTATGAATCTTATCGTGAAACCCTGCTGGAGGCCATAAATGAAGTGGAAACCGCATTGAGTCTGGAGCAGTCAATTACCCGTCAACAAAACCATATCACGTCTGCGCTGGCAAGTGCCCGCAATTCACTTGAAAGATACCAGGAGAGCTACAGGTCTGGTCTGGTTGATATACTCGACCTGCTCACCGTTCAGAAAAAAACATTTGATCTCGCATCGCAACTTAACACCCTCATTTACAAACGCCTGACAAACCGGATCGATCTCGGTCTGGCGCTTGGCCTTGGAGTAGAAAAATGAAACGACGAATAATAAACTGGTCCACACTCATTGTGGTCCTCATCATCCTGGCTATTTCAGTAATATATACCCGTCAGCTTATAGCAGAGCAGGTGGACAGGCGCCGTCCACCACAGATGGTTCAACCTCAGCGTCCGGATGTTGCCGTCCTTACCGTTACAGGCACTACATATAACGCAAGAATACGCGGCTACGGTGAAACGCAGACACATTACAGTCTGACATTAACAGCACAGACAAGCGGTCAGGTGAGCTGGCAGTCAACACAACTTGAGTCGGGATGTCAGGTAAAAAAAGGAGACGTGCTCATTCAACTGGAAGATAGCGACTATCAGTCTGCAGTTGCGGATGCTAAAAGTGATCTGGCAAGTGCGAGGTTGAGTTTGCTTGAAGAACAGCGTGAGGCGAGCCAGGCGCAGGCAGAATGGCGCGCTTTCGGCCTGAGCGGTGAGCCGGATTCAGATCTGGTTTTGCATAAGCCCCAACTTGAGGCGGCAAAAGCTGCAGTCTCCAAGGCAGAAGCTGCCCTTGTGAGTGCAGAAAAAAACCTAAGCCGGACAAAATTAATTTCTCCATTTGATGCCATTCTGGTTGAACGATTGACAGCACCGGGCAGCTACCTTCAGGCCGGAACAGCAGTCGCTACCTTATACAGCACTGACATGATAGAAGTTGCTGTGCCACTGTCCACCAGGGATTGGAAAAATCTCCCTGAGACGACCACTCTCATTGGCAGCTCCTGGCCTGTTGAGCTGAAAGGTGTTGAAGATGGTCAGACATGGCCTGGCAGAGTACTCCGTGCTGCGCAGCATGTTGACAGTACGAGCCGACAGCGTACTCTGATTGTTGCGGTTGATTCTCCGCTGGATCAGGTGCCGCCACTTTTGCCTGGCACTTTTGTAGAAGTTGGGCTGAATGGCAGTGATATTGAAAATGTCTGGAAACTGCCAAACTCTGCCCTGAGTCAGCGGGGAGAAATCTGGTATGTAACAGAAAACAATATCCTGGCCAGGTTTTCTACGGATCCTATTTTTAGCAACGAGGGTTCGATCTATATCAACGTGCCGGAAGAGTTAGCTCAAACTTCAGTGAAGATAGTGGTTCATCCACTCAGCAGTTATCTCCCAGGCATGAAAGTTCAGCCGGTTGTGGAGAATACCAATGCATAATAAAAAGACTGCACAAGGGATTATTCCCTGGTTTGTATCCAACCCGGTAGCTGCCAATCTTTTGTTAATGCTGGTAATCGTGCTTGGAGTCTGGCAGTTGACAACCCTACGTAAAGAGGCGTTTCCAAGTATGGATCCTCACTCGATAAATGTGTCGGTATCATATAGCAGTGGCTCTGCACTGCAGGCTGAGGAAGGATTGGCAATAAAAATTGAGGACCAGCTCGAAGATGTCAGTGGAATTGACTCGGTTACCAGTCAGTCAACCAGTAGCGGGGTTTCAGTCTCTATCGAAAAACAGGACGATTATGATCTCGACCAGTTATACGAAGATGTGACGACCAAGATTGACGCCATTTCCACATTTCCTGCCGATGCGAAAAATCCAATAATTGAGAAAGCAGAGCGTGAAGAGCACTCTCTCTGGCTGCAACTCTATGGCAATGCAGACAGGCACACACTGCAACAACTTGCAGATGACTTGAAAACTGATCTGCTGGCAGAAGATGCCATCAGCAGGGTGAGCATTTCCGGTCGCAAAGATCCAATGATGGTTGTTGAAATCCAAGAGGCGAAATTACGGGCATACGGTTTATCTCTTTCTGATGTGGAAAATGCTATTAACCAGGGGTCTTCGAGTACGGCAACAGCCGTAATGCGAAATGAACAGCTCAACTTACAGCTTAAATCTTCTGAGCAGGCATACCAGAAAGAAGACTTTGCTGCCATTCCGCTCCTTACCACAAGCGATGGTCATAGACTCCTGTTAGGAGAGGTGGCAACGGTCAATGACACCTTTGATGACGAAACCGCGGTATTGTCGCGCTATAACGGTCAAGAAACCATCTCCCTGCAGGTTATCACTACAGGAATGGATGATATCTCCGATTCTGCAACGAGCGCTCGTAAGGTAGCTGAGCAGTGGCAGGCCGGTTCCAAGCTTGTGGAAGGCGTGGAGCTTGCCACCTGGTATGATCGCTCTACCTCTATTAATCAGCGTTTGCAACTACTGATCAAAAATGCCTTAACCGGTATTGCTCTTGTCTTTATCCTGCTGGCAGTGTTTTTAAACCTTACTGTCGCCTTCTGGGTTGCAATGGGATTGCCCTTTATCTTCTTCGGGACCCTCTATTGTATGGGGACCAGCTTCATCGGCCTTACACTGAATGAATTCACAACTTTTGGCTTTATAATGGCTCTGGGTATTGTTGTGGATGATGCCGTGGTGGTCGGTGAAAGTGTCTATACGCAGCGTGCCAAATATGGTGACACTATCGAAAACACCATCAAGGGGACACTACGGGTTGCGCTTCCCACTATCTTTGGTGTTTTTACGACGGTGGCGGCATTTTTTGCTCTATCACAGGTCAGCGGACGTCTGGGTGTACTCTATTCACAGTTTGCGGTAGTTGTGACCATTTGCCTGATTCTCTCCGTTATAGAGTCAAAACTTATCTTACCAGCTCATCTGGCACATCTTAATACCAGACCACAGAATTCAAACAACCCGGTGCTGCGCCTCTGGCAGATGATTCAACATGGTGCTGGCCGTGCTCTTACGATTTTTACTGAACGCTGTTACAGGCCAGTTATTGAATATGCTCTTTACTATCGCTATGCTGTCATAATCGTGTTTATCGCACTTTTTGTCCTTGTTGTCTCCATGCCATTTGCAGGAGTGTTGCGGGTGAGTTTCTTTCCTGATATTCCGGGAGACACGGTGACGGCATCGCTTACAATGCAAAATGATACCAGTTTTGGCCAGACCCATGATGCTCTTGGGCTTCTGGAGCAACGGGCTTACCAGGCAGATCAGGAATTGAGTGGTGAGTCTCAGGCAGCCTATATTGCAAGTTTGCAGGTATTGGCTAAGGCCGATCAATCCGGCACAATAACACTTAAATTGAGCAGTGATGCACCCTACGATATCAATTCATTTACCCGTCACTGGCAAAAGTTGGCTGGATTGCCTGAAGGTACAAGGTCTCTCAGTGTCCAGAACACCCGTCGAATGGTTGATGCGTTGCGAATCGAGCTTCGGGCGACAGACGATACCATTTTGACAGCCGCCGGAGAAAAGCTCAAAGAAGAACTGCAGAACATACCATCTGTAAGCGGCATCAAAGACAATCTGCAACCGGGCCAACCGCAGTTGCAGCTAAAGCTGACAGAGCAGGGACGGGCGCTCGGCATGACAACAGAGATGCTTTCTAAACAGATTTATCAGGGGTTCAGTGGCCAGGTTGTGCAGCGTTACCAACGCAATAGTGATGAAATAGAAGTGAAGGTCCGTTACCCTGCAGAGGAGCGTCAGAATAGCGCTGACCTGCTGAAATCATCTGTGCGAACGAGTGACGGCACAGTATTGCCTTTATCCAGTGTAGCCACTGTAACCTACGGCTATACTCGAGACACAATAACCCGTATAGATGGAAAACGCGCTGTGTACATTTCTGCAGACGTCGATAAGGATGCCGTGTCCGCAACCGAACTTGTCAGCACGCTAAAGACTACGGTGGCGGCTGAACTTCAGGCTAACTATCCCGGTCTCTCCATTCACTTTGCCGGTGAAGCAGAGCAACAGGCGGAAACACAAAACTCTATGGTCCAGGTGTTTTTCATTGCGATGCTGATGATATATATGTTGCTGGCAATCCCTTTGAAATCATATGTGCAGCCTCTGCTGATTATGACCGCAATACCTTTTGGCATAGTCGGGGCAATTCTCGGTCACTGGATAAATGACCTCTCATTGGGTATACTCTCACTCAATGGTATAATTGCACTGAGCGGAGTTGTGGTAAACGACAGCCTATTGCTGGTGTCGAGATTTAATACTCTTAGGGCTGAAGGTCTTGACTTACATGATGCAATCAGCGGTGCCTGTCGTAATCGACTTCGTGCTGTGCTGCTCACCTCGTTTACCACCTTTGCCGGACTTATGCCTCTGCTTGGTGAAACGTCGCGGCAGGCCCAATTTCTTATTCCGGCGGCTGTGTCTCTTGCTTACGGCATTATGTTTGCGACGTTGATTACCCTGGTATTAATACCTTCACTGCTGCTGATCCAGGCAGATGCAGTAAGGGGTTTGGTCGCAATTAAGCGGTGGTATTTTCCTGAAAAAGGTCAAAAACAGTTATGTTAAACGTACTCCTTGTGGAAGACGATCTTGATCTGGCGGATACTGTCGTCGAGTATCTTGAACTTGAAGGAATACGTTGTATCCATGGTGCAAACGGTATGGCAGGATTGCAGTTGGCAAAAGAGGGTGGTTATCAGGTGCTGTTGCTTGATATTAACCTGCCGCGTTTGGATGGTTTGAGTTTATGTGAGCAACTACGCGCATTAGGAGACGACACTCCGATCCTTATGTTGACGGCACGGGATGGGCTCAATGATAAACTGGCGGGCTTTGAGGCCGGGACCGATGATTACCTGGTCAAACCCTTTGCGCTGCAAGAGCTTGTGGTTCGATTGAATGCCCTAGCGCGCAGGCGAAGCGGTCAGGTTCGAAAGTTATCCTGTTCGGATCTTGAAATGAATCTCAGAGATAAAACTGTTACCCGCGACAGCATCAATGTGAAGTTGTCACCCATAGGCTGGCGCTTGCTGGAAACCTTACTGAGGGCATCTCCTTACGTTGTTTCCCGGCAGGAATTAGAAGAAGCCGTTTGGAAAGATGATCTCCCTGATAGCAATAGTCTGAAAGTTCATATATTTCACTTACGCAAAGCAATTGATGTACCCTTTTCTACTCCGTTGCTTCAGACAATTGCAGGACATGGGTTTGCCCTGCGGGAGAAGTGTTCATCGTGAAGAAGCAGATAAGTCTTAAATTGTTTGTAACTCTAACTTTTTTCCTGCTCATATTAGTGCTTGTCGCCGGGTATTCTTTACTTAGTGCTCACTATTATCATATGGGAATGCATAGTGTCACCGCCAGCAAAATGGAGGAGGTGGCTCGCAGCTACCTCAAGCTCGGACCACCAGCCAATCGACAGCAGGGTGAAGATTACAGACAATATGAAATATTCAGTGATTGGAACCAGGTTCCCACTGAACTCCGCGACCCCTTTGGCACTGAACCACCTGAGCCTGGGCTTACGATAAAGGGGACGCGTTCACACTGGTACCGACGACCGGATTTTAAGTATTTTGTATATCTGTATCAGGATAAAAATGACACATTATTTGTTACCCGACGTGGAACCAGGGCTACCGCTCCACCGCTCCTTGGCCGTAATCGCGCAGAGAGCAGGAAATTACTCATCGGTATTAGTGCTTCAATCATAGGACTTTTTGGGATAACAATTTTGCTTTTATTGCGTAGTGTTTCACGACCTGCTGCCTTATTAGGACAATGGGCGAGGTTACTTAACGCAGATAATCTAAAAGAGCCGCCACCTGATTTTTCTTATCCTGAGCTCAACGATCTGGCGCAATTGATTAGGACCAGTCTTTCTTCAGTTCAAGAAAGCCTTGATCGTGAACACAGTTTTCTGCGTCATGCAAGTCATGAATTGCGAACTCCGATAACTGTCATGCGCAATAATATAGAATTGTTGCATAAAATAAAGGAGACCACAGCCCCTGGACGAATCGTCTTACAGGAAAAAGCGATCAACAGGATGGATAGAGCCAGCCTGAATATGCAGTATTTGACGGAGACTCTTTTGTGGCTGAGCAGAAAGGAAATGCAGAAACTTCCAGGTAAACAGATTGAGTTGGATAGTTTAATGGAGGAAATAGTGGATGAAATGAAGTATCTCCTCGATAGAAAAGACGTCGAACTCAAGGTAGAGTCACATCCGTGTATAGTCTTTTTACCTGAATTCCCTGTCAGAATTGTATTGGGAAATTTGATTCGAAATGCATTCCAGCATACCTGGGAAGGATATATTACCATTCACCAGCAAGCCAACCAAGTAGTTATCTGTAACCCACAAACACCTGCAGATAAAGGTCAGGACGAATTGGGATTTGGCCTAGGACTGGAACTGACCACGCAGTTAACACAAAAGCTGCATTGGAAATATGTTGATGAGTCGACGCCTTATGTTCGTCAGGTGTCTATCATGCTCGGGGACGGGCATGGCACTCAGTTAGAGTAATAAGGATAGCGGGTTGTTAAAAACTTCGAACTAATTAACCCGATCCGAAATAGTGTACAAGAGTGCTTAGGATGACCAAACCAAATGTAGATCAAATTGACGTCTACGTCAGGTTGATGTTTCTGTATCTTTCTGATACACACCTAACTGTATCGAGGAAAAGAAACAAATAGAGATGTGTCAGGGCAATATTTACGACTTCCAGACGGGGGTGGTTAAGGTATTTTTCGATATGTGTAACAACAATTTTAGTGGAAAATAAGATAACTCAGGCTGAGACAGCCAGTGGAAACCTCTGCAATTTAACGAAACTCTAAATCACAACCCTACTACTGTTGCTCTTAAGTTTCGACTTTTTAGTCGGTTGAGTCCCGTCCACTCTCTGGATTTCGAGAAGAATCAGGAAGAAGGTAAACCAACACTCCACGTCATTCAATTAACCTTACCACTCATAACCCTATTTGAGATTTACAGAATAGAATATCCAGATAAACACAAATTTGGTTGAATTTTGAGAATATTGTTCGAAGTAGAGGTTAATGTAAACTCTACTTTGAGATTACAATAGAATATCTTTGTCAATAATTAATGGGATCACTTTTTTGAATGTAATATTAACGAGTTCCTAGATATAATACGGTAGCTTTTTAAATATTTCGAGCACCAGAGGATTACATGCCACAAATCACATTTTCACACAAGACAAGATGGAGATTTCTTTTTGCCCTGATTTTATTAATTGGGCTTTCAAGTTGTGTAGAGAAGACTAGTAGTAATGGTTCTAGTGGAAATTTCTTTTCAAATTCTATGGAGATGGCTCAGGCTGATGAGAATAAAAAAAAGGCTTGGAAAATGATGGAGCAAGGTAAATATACTGAAGCGGTGGAGTTGGATGAAAAAGTATTGGCAGTCTATGAAAAGCAGCTTGGTTTAGAACATAAGAAGGTCGCTGATTGTTTGAATGATCTTGGTGTTATTTATGGGAGACAAGGAAGGTATGTAAAGGGGGGGGGAGTCTAAAAAAAGCTCTTGTAATAAATATTAATTTTTATGGTAATGATCACCTGCGAGTTGCTAATAATTGGAATGGCTTAGGTGTTATTTATGCGCTTCAAGGTAGATACTTGGATTCTGAAAATGCATTTAAAAAGACTTTATTGATAAGAGAAAAAGAATCAGGGATGGAGCATCCCCAAACAGCTATGGCTCTGAATAATCTTGGAATTGTTTTAGAGTATCAGGGAAAATATAAAGAAGCCGAAAGAACACATATTAGAGCCCTTGCGATTTACGAAAAAAAACTTGGCGCAGAGCACCGTGATACAGCAATGAGTTTGAACAGTCTTGGCGATACCTATAGGAAACTTGGGAAATATTTAGAGGCAGAAGAGGCACAAAAAAGGGCTATCGCTATAAGAAGAAAAAAAATAGGTTCTGATCACCCACGTACGGCAAATTGTTGGAGTTCTTTGGGAAAGGTCTATCTGGATCAGGAGAGATACTCAAAGGCTGAAATAGCATTTGGAAGAGTTTTAGAGATCAGAGAAATAAAATTATCTCCAAGTCATCCAACGACAGCAGAGACAAAAACTAACATCAGCCTTTCATTGCTGGGGGTAGCAACTCAAGACAGCATTAATAATGCTCTTGATTATATCAGGTCGGCGAGTTCCACGATTTACGAAAGATCTTCAGAGCTTTCCGCCAACCCCGTAAGTAGCAGTATTGGTGAACAAAAAAAGTATCGTTGGATTCATGCCACTCACCTTAAAGTACTTTCCCAGGCACAAGGCATAAGTATACTTAACCCAGAAGAGTCTGCCAGTGAATCTTTTGTCGTTTTGCAACGCTCTCGAAACAGTGCAGTAGCAAGGGCTATCGCGAAAATGGCTATCAGGACAGCTAGCGAAGAAGAGGGGGTGGAAGACATTGTCCTTAGTCAACAAAAAATTATTGCTGAGCTGATTATTTCTGATAAATCTTTGACACAGGCATTATCTGCAGAAAATACTAAAACGGCTGACCATCATCAGAAAGGCGTCAATCGATTGAAGAAAGGATTGATAGAGATTAATGCCAGACTGGCTAAAGACTACCCTGAGTATGCTGAGCTTTCCAATCCCAAACCAATAGCTCTTAAAGAAGCACAAGCTCTCCTCAATGTTGATGAGGCTCTATTGGCAATCATAGTCAATAAGGAACAGAGTTATCTTTGGGCTGTAAGAAACAACAAGGCGGAGTGGTGGACCCTACCTGTAAAGAAAGAATCAATTGATGCAATAGTAAAATCACTCAGGGGAGCAATGGATCCAAATGCTACCACTGGGCCATCCAACCTGCCTGACTTTCCTGTAGGCAAAGCCCAAAAACTCTACAAAGAAACTATAGCCTCAGCAGCAAAAATGCTTAAAGGGGCTAAACGGGTCTTTGTTGTAGCTGATGGCTCTCTACAGTCAATCCCCTTTGGCATCATGGTTAATGGTGGTAAGCAGCAGGCGTCTTACAAGGACACCAACTGGCTGGCAAAAGAATATGCATTTGCTTATCTACCATCGGTCTCTTCCCTGAAAGCACTCAGGACTCTTGGAAATAAGAACACTGCACCAGATCCATTCATAGGATTTGGTGACCCGGTACTTGGAAACAATCGTGGAGAATTACGAGTAGCATCAGTCTTTGACAGTCGAGGAACTGGCCTTGCAGATATTCGTGGTCTTCGCCAACTTTCCTCCCTGCCTGAAACTGCCGATGAACTGAACGACCTTGCAATAACCTTGGGAGCATCCAGTAAATCCGTTTATCTCCAGCAGAATGCCACTGAGAAGAAATTGAAGAATATGGATCTTTCCAACTCAAGAGTCCTTGCCTTTGCCACTCACGGGTTATTGGCTGGTGACGTTGAGTTTCTTGGTGAACCTGCCCTTGTCTTAACACCGCCCAATACTGCCACAGAAGAAGATGATGGATTACTTACCGCTGGAGAGGTAACTCAGCTCAAACTGAATGCTGACTGGGTAGTGCTATCTGCCTGTAACACTGCATCACCTGACGGTACACCTGGAGCAGAAGGTTTTTCTGGTCTAACCAAGGCATTTTTCTATGCTGGAGCAAAGACACTACTGGTTTCTCACTGGCCTGTTGAATCAAATTCTGCTAAACAGTTAACTACCAGTATATTTAATAATCTCAGAAAGAATCCTACTATCGGTAAGGCAGAAGCTCTACGTCAAGCTCGTTTGCAAATGATCAACGATAAGCAGCATCCATATCTAGGCCACCCCATATTCTGGGCACCATTTGTGGTTGTTGGTGAGGCTAAAACCACCCATTAAAGGAAACAGAAATTATGAAAACAGTATTGACAGCTATCTTCATCTGCCTACTTATGAGCAGCAAGACTTTGGTGGCAGGAGAACCAGTTCAAGCAACTAACTTTCTGGAACAGACGCCATCATCAGAACAACTGGTTGAAGCATTGAAATCACCTCCACAGTTAAAATTCCGTAGCATTACAGTTAAGCCTATCCAGTCAAAAGTACTGCTCAATATCAAGTTCGAGCTTAACTCAGACGAGCTGACCCAGGAGGCAATACAAACACTCTCAGAGCTTGGCAAGGCCATGGAATATAATGAGTTGAAAAATACTGGTTTTATTATTGAGGGACATACTGATGCAAAAGGGACAGGAGAGTATAATCAGAAACTGTCACAGATGCGTGCTCTTTCGGTATACAACTATCTCACCAACCAATATGAAGTCGATTCCAGTCAGTTGAAACCAGTTGGAAAAGGTGAGACAGAACTATTTGATGCAATCAATCCTGAATCACCTGACAACCGCAGGGTAGAAGTGATTAACCTGGGAAGAAAGATACGTTGATTATATCACGGGTAACTGCACCAATCATAACTTTTTTAGTTCTCATCAGCCTAATGCTGATATCAACATCAGCTTTGGCCTCCAAACGGGTGGCCTTGGTCATAGGTAATTCTGACTATAAAGCCTCACCACTGAAGAACCCTGTTAATGATGCCAAAGATATTGCCGAATTGCTTAAACAAATTGGTTTTGATGTTATTCTTAAAACTGATGTTTCCAAGCGTACCCTTGAAAATGCTACGAATGATTTTTACCAAAAACTGAAGCGAGCTGATGTGGGGTTTTTCTTCTACGCTGGTCATGGGATGCAGATCGACGGGATGAATTATCTGATTCCGATGAATGTCAACGTGACAAATGCCAATGACGTGAAGTATGAAGCAGTACCAGCAGGCCGCATTCTCGGTAAAATGGAGGATGCTGGCAACAAGTTAAATATTGTCGTGCTCGATGCGTGTCGTAACAATCCCTTTCGTAGTTACTTTCGATCAGGTTCTCAGGGGCTTGCCTTTATGGATGCTCCTGATGGAACCATAATTGCCTATGCTACATCTCCTGGCTCATTGGCTGCTGATGGTCTTGGCAGAAATGGTCTTTACACAGGTAAACTTCTTGGAAACCTCAAAAGATCAGATCTCAGTGTGTTGCAGGTTTTTAACCAGACTGGGCTTGATGTTCGCAAGACAACAAATGGCAAACAGACACCCTGGCTGTCTAGCTCACCTCTTGAACCTTTTTATCTGGCAGGTGGGTTGTCAGTATCAGAAACAGCAAGTCAGGAGGTTATCGTCAGGAAGGATGTGGGTATTTTGGAGGTGAATAGTGAACCAAGCGGTGCGCAAGTATTCATTGATGGCAAGATGGCCGGAGAAACTCCTGTCGAGATTGGAGATATGGCACCTGGCAGTAAAACAATCCGTATAGAAAAGAATGGGTATACAACTGAGGAAAAACAAACCACCATCCGTAAAGAAAAACGTTCCGTAGTCCGTTTTGATCCAGCAGCAAAGGTCAACAAGGGTTGGCTCACCATATCCCCAAACCCAAAAGATGCCAAAGTGCGGATTTTAAATATAAGCCCTCGTTACCGTAAAGACATGGCTCTTGATCCTGGAAAGTATCATGTCGAGGTGAGTAACAATGGCTACAAAACAAAAAATCAGTGGATTGAGCTTGGTGCCGGTAATTCACTGAATGTAGATATTAGTCTGATTCAGGATGAGACGCAGACTCGGGTCGATCCAGTTTTGAGCAATAATATTGATGGCCTTGTTGCGAAAACTGGTATCCATAGATATGCTAATGGTGATGTTTTTGAAGGCAGCCTTAAAAAAGGAAAACAGCATGGAATGGGTGTGTATAAATATAGTAATGGTCGACAATATGAAGGGGATTTTGTTTTGGGCGTTAAAGAAGGAATAGGTGTCTTTACATATCCGGATGGTTCCCGCTATTCTGGCCAATTTAAAAAAGATCGTTTCTCCGGCGAAGGAGCATACTTCTTTCAGGATGGCAGCCAATATAAGGGCGAATTTGTTAGTGGCCGTTTTAGTGGGGTTGGCAAACTCACTTATGCTGATGGGAGTTACTATTCCGGCAAATTTAAAGATGATTTACCTAATGGTCACGGAATACTTACCTCTGCTGACGGAAGTCGCTATTCTGGTGAATTTTCAATGGGCCGGAGAAATGGTTTTGGTAAGATGATCAGAAAGACAGGTGAAATTTATCAAGGGGAATTTCGTAATGATGAGTTTATACACTAACTCGAGCCCCACAACTTTTACGTTTCAATTAAAAGATACTAACCATTCTCAAAGCCCACTCACGAGCACTCATAGGCCGAGGAACAAGCACTTTAGTAATTAGATAGTCACGCTAAACTTTATTCCATTTTCAATGCTGTGTTGATAGGACTTTTTCGTTAATATAGCCACATCGAATATTTGACTAGACCGAACAATACATTATTTGAGCTTACTACTGTTGCTCTAAAGTTTATGCTTTTTCAAACAGTTGAGACTCATTCACGGCTTGAATATTGAGGATTCAGGAAACATCTCAACCTGTACGGTATGCTCCAAAACCAAGACTTGCCAAGAGATATCTTTCTATGCTGAAAGGCTATTTGAGTCAACACTTAGGGGAGATATGTTGACTTCCTTAAATAAATCTGTACCCATAATCTCAACTGGACACGAGAGAATCATTGTCTGGGCGAAGTAAGAATATCAAGCAACAGAATTAGGACCGTAAGGCATCAATGCGTCTAGTAGCGTTTGTGCCACTGGTCGAATTCGACCAGTGATAATGTCAAAGCCGCTGTCAGATAAAACACCACCTTCCATTTGGAGGGCTATTTCATCTTCACACCATCTCCAGAGGTTCTGATCGCCGCTTCTTGCCAACAAAAGCAACCGTGGCAACGATGCCTTCTCATCTGCTGTCGGTTCCTTACTTAGCCGCTGAAAAAGACTTTCATAAAGCTGTGTGTCCTGTGAAATCCTGCTGACGATTGGATCAATACACACCGAGAGAAAAACCCATATGTCCCAATTGGAGCGATGAATCAAAGATAATAGGTAACCCTCAAAGGCAGCCATATCGCCATGTAGAGCTACAACATATAACGCTGCTGGCCATGTGAGACGTGTTTTCTTTCTGCTTGTTAGTTCCTCATAAACCTCAACCAACTCCGAGCTTTCTGGCCAACCCAAACAAAGCCCTACTACGGCACCAGAACTCATCCTGGCCTTCGCCGCCAAAACCTCCCTGATTCCACTATCGGAGCCATACATAGACCCAAGGATTGTTCCAGCCGCTAGTTGCCTAGCTACTTCGTCATACGGGGATATGTTGATATCTTTAGGGGTGTTTTCAAACATCCGGATACAATGTTCCCGTAGCAGCTGGCTGCCACGCTGCAGCCTTGCGAGAGCTCGTAAACTCTCAACTTCTAGTGGTGCTTCGGTCTTCCTGCAGTAAGAAATGAAATCAGTTTGAATAGCTGTAGATAGCCTTATATAGGGTGCCAATTCATTCCACCCGTGCCGAACATTGCCACTCCCCCAGCCATTTAGACGATCAAAGATCGAATCACCCAAAACCTCTGATATTTCCACCCAATGTGCGGCAATCTGCTCAAGCAGGACACTGTTTTTGTCCATCGAATAACCTAGTGCGGATACTGACAATGGCTCACCGCCGCTACAGGACAATTGATCTCGGAACAAGTAAAATTTACCTAAGCTGAGTAGTCCACATAGTGCCGCTTGGCTGATTTTCTCGTGTTCTGGTCCTGAAGAACGTAGTTCATCGATCAATTTACCCTCAAGCAATTTGCTCTCGTCTCCACGACGCACCATAGCTGCGCAATGTGCTGCCTCGGCAACAGTACGGACAGTTGCCTCATACTCATTGTCATAGTTTGCTAGCACTTGTTCCAAAACAGGATCTTCATCACATCGTCGTTCAGCATGGGTAGTGATGTGTTGGCGCATATTGGGCGGAAGTGGTGTTGCGTGATTAATAATTATATCCCGAATTTCTTTATCATCACGATAAACATAAGCGATTGTGCCAAGTGGTGCATTGCGACAGGGGGCAAGAGTTAAAGCCAGACTCCGCACCTGTGGAGCAGCAGCAAACTGACTGATTATCAGGGTTGTAGGATCGAATAGAGAGCTTTTAGAGTTTGCAAGTGGCAATAATAGATCGACCACTTCAAAGTCCGTATAATCAATCCCTAAACTCGAAAAGCCTTTAGCTAGAGAATCAGGCCGGATAACTTCAGGTAGTTGAGCAATCTCTATTAACTTGCTC
>Ga0307929_1000116_pt1 | contig 79302 bp, 70 predicted proteins | sample AceLakmetage1330_FD_203160 | JGI IMG/M metagenome (GOLD analysis project Ga0307929, IMG submission 203160) | Saline water microbial communities from Ace Lake, Antarctica - #1330 | ecosystem: Environmental > Aquatic > Non-marine Saline and Alkaline > Saline | place: Antarctica: Ace Lake...
ATGCTTTTTTATTGGGATTGTGTAATATCGCCACAATGACATTATCAAAAAGACGCAACGCCCTATGGATGATGTCCATGTGTCCGTTGGTCAGGGGGTCAAAGGAGCCTGGATAAATGGCGGTTTTTTCAGTTTTGTTCATGGGACAGGGTTCCTTGATGGTAAATCTTCGGGTTGGTAATGTAAATGTTTGGCCAGTGCCCTATATTACTCTAAGTTGGGACTGCGTAGCATACCAATGCTATGTGAGCAGGGGGACAGATTTAAAATTTGTCCCCTGGTGAATATGGGGTGCTGGTCGAATATTTACCCTTGATTTGGGGTGTGCTGGTTTGGGTCAGTGTAAACAGCCCATGGATGTCACGCCACAGTTGCTCAAATTAAAAACTGATCCTGTGTAATTGATGAGGTTGGCCATAACATCGGCCAGTTGTCATAACTCAAGAGTCCTAAATTCTCATAACTCATTGAAATCATTAAGACTTATTAAATAAATTTTAAGGTGCAGATTTTATAAATTTAAGTGGTTAGCAAATTTCCGTACACAACATGCAGAGAACTTAGGACTGATGAGGTCATAAGTGGTGGGCCAAAAATGAAATCAGGGTTTTTCCATATTTCCTTTGGTCATGAATGTCAAGCCCTGTTATGGGATGTGGAAGGGGTTCTTTGATGGAATGTTCGGCAATAATGATGCCGTCTTGGGCCAGTAATTCATTGAGGATGCCGCTTTTCAAGGTTGTTTCAAAAAGAGAGGTGCCATATGGCGGATCCATGAATATGATGGAAAAAGGATGGGTTTTGATTTTTTCCGGCAGAAAGGGCCGGGAAATATCATGACAGATGATTTCACATTTTTCCTGGATACCACAGCGGTTGGCATTTTTTTTAATAAGTTCACAGGCATCTTTGGAGGCATCCAGAAAGGTTGCCTGGCTTGCCCCCCGGCTCAATGCTTCAAGCCCCAGGGCACCGGTTCCTGCAAAAATATCCAGAGCCCGTGCCCCGGCAATTCTGCTTGAAATTATGTTGAATACAGATTCCCTGACCCGGTCAGATGTGGGTCTGATACCGTTGACAGACACCGTTTCAAGTCGTCTGCCCTTGCACTGTCCAGCAATAATTCTCATTTTATTTCCTGTTTTTTGGGTGTTTCCCCTTTAATGGCGGCTTCCAGATAGCTCGTTTCAATGCCTGATTTTCTGGCTGCGGCCTGGATGTTCCCATTTTCAAGGGAAATTCTTTTTTTGAGAAATTTAATTTCAAATTGTTGGGTTGCCTCTTTAAGGCTTTCAATGGCAAACAGGGAGGAGTCCACCGTTGTCTTTCCCACAAGATTGTAGGGCTGGGGAATATCTCCGGGAAAAAGGGTGTCTCCGGGGATCATGATATGGAGTCGTTCCATCAGATTTTTTAATTCTCTGACATTCCCCGGCCAGTCATAATGGTTCAAAAGGCTCATGGCATCTTTGTGAAGGGATTTTTTTGAATTCCTCCCATCCTTGGCACATGCTGAAAGAAAAATCTGGGCCAAAATGGGGATGTCTTCTTTTCTTTCCCGCAATGGGGGGACATGGACGGGGATGACATTTAGCCGGTAAAAAAGTTCTTCCCTGAAATGGCCTTTTTTAATCTCTGCGGCAAGGTCTTTGTTGGATGCGGCAATGATTCTCACATCGGCATGGATGGTTCTGCCCCCTCCGATTCTTTGAAATGTTTTGCTCTCAATGGCCCGTAACATCATGGCCTGGGTGGCAAGATTCATGTCCCCTATTTCATCCAGAAAAAGAGTGCCTCCGGCGGCCAGTTCAAATTTACCCTTGTTTTTGGAAACTGCTTCCGGGAATGCCCCCTTTTCATGGCCGAACAGCTCGCTGTTGATGTTGTTTTCCGGAATGGCCGCACAGTTGATGATGATAAAGGGGCCTTCTGGTCGGCTGCTGAAATGATGAAGAGTTCTGGCCACAAGCTCCTTGCCTGTGCCATTTTCCCCTGTTATGAGAATGGAGGCATCCGAGGGGGCGGCATGCATGATTTGCCGGTTCAGTGATTGAATGGCCTCACTGAATCCATTCACCGAATGTTTTTCAATGCTTTTTTTTCTCAAGTAGCGGTTTTCTTCTTCCAGCCGCCTGAAATTCAAAGCATTGTTGATGGTGACGATGACCCGGTCAATGGACAGGGGTTTTTCAAGAAAATCAAAGGCTCCGGATTTGGTGGCATCCACTGCCGCCTCAATACTGCCATGACCGGTGATCATGATTACCGGCAGATGGGGATACTCTTTTTTGATTTCTTTAAGGGTTTCAATGCCATCCATACCCGGCATCCAGATATCCAGAAGCACAATATCTGGTGAGTCTGTATGAATTTTTTTTAATGCCTCATATCCGTTATATGCGTGGGAAACTTCAAAACCGTCGTCGGAAAGAATGCCTTCCAGGGAGTCGATGATGGACTTGTTGTCATCAACGATTAATATTGCAGGGAACATGGTGTCACCTATTTTTGTAATGGGTTATAAATATATTTCTGTATTTTATATTTCAACGGGAAGTTCAATAATAAAAATGGCACCACAGGGGGCATTGTCCTTTACCCGGATCATCCCCTCATGGTCGGAAATGATGGAATTGACAATGGCAAGCCCCAGACCCATCCCTGATTTTTTGGTTGAAAAGTAGGGCTCAAATAATCGGGTTTTTTCTTCATCGGAAATTCCCTTCCCCGTATCTGCCACCTCGACTCTCACCCGTTTTAGGATGGTATCCAGGGAAACATCAATGGTGATGGTGCCGTTTTTATGAATGGCGGATACCGCATTGTCAATGAGGTTGATAACGGCCTGTTTGATCTGCTGTCGATCCAGATTTAAGAGTGGCAGATCCGGCGTAATGGAAAGGAGAAAGGAGATATGTTCCAATCCTTCACTGTACAGGGCCACCGTTTCTGAGATGATTGTTTCCAGATTGCACGGTTTCATCAGAGTGTCAGGCAATCTGGCAAAGGTTGCAAATTCATTGACAAGATTTCGGATCAGATCCACATGCACCACGATCATTTCAGTGCATTGATCAAACACCGTTTCATTGATTTGTTTTGAATATCTTCTTTTTAATCGCTGGGCGGACAGCTTTATGGGGGTCAGCGGGTTCTTCACCTCATGGGCAATGCGCCGGGCCACCTCCCGCCATGCGGCCATGCGTTGCGCCCTTTCCAGCTCTGTGATGTCATCAAATACCATGACAGCCCCCATGTCTTCATGATTTTCGTTTTGCAATGCGTTAAAATGAGCGGCAAAATGTTTGGGGCTTCCATTAATAGTGATGGAAAGGGGGAATGCCATACTGTCCAATGATCGGGGAATCTGATGACTTATTTTTTCCGCCAGCTTGAGATGGTCTTCTTGAAGGGTGTCCCTGAAATTTTTTCCAAGAATCTGGTGTGAGGAGATACTGAGCATGGCCTCTGCAGCTTTGTTAATGGTGGTGATGGTGCCAGATGCATCCACAGAGATCACCCCGGCAGAGATGTTTTTTAATACCACCTCCATATATTGCCGACTTTTTTCAATTTCCAGATTTTGTTGCCTCATTTTTTTTTCAGACAGGGCCAGCTTTTCATTGCCGGTGGCAAGTTCCCGGGTCATGGAGTTAAAGGAGTTGATAAGGGTGCCGATTTCATCATCTGAGGTGAAATCAATCTGGTAATTTAAATCCCCCTGGGTGACCCGCTCTGTGCCTTCGGCAAATTTCATGAGGGGAATGGTAATGGATTTGGCAAGATAAAATCCAAACCACACGGCACAGAAAACCGCCAGAAGTGCCACAATGGAAAGGGCCATATAACTGGACCACTGGATGGGTTTTTTGAGCATTTTTAATTGACGATAGGTTTCGGTTCCCTGGGAAATTGACACAAGGCTCTGGGAAATGTCCAGGGGTAACAGGGTGGTGGTCACCAGAAACCCCGTGTTTTTATCTGGGGGACCATCAACGGGTATCCGGGTAATGGTTCTGATAATCTCCCCGGCATTGATATTTTGAACGATGGATTTAGCCCTTTGATTTTTATGGAAATCCAGTAGATCATTACTGGTGAGTATACCAAAATGATGTTGCCCGAGTTCATGGGTAAGAGAAAGGGTCAGTCGTTTGGCATCCGGGGCATACACTTCAACCCCATGGAGGTTGAATGCCCGCTGAAGCACCTGGGCATAACGGGTGAGGTCATTGCTTTTTTCCGGGGCAAGCAGGCTCTGGGATTCAATATGATAGGCGGCCCGTGTGGCAAAAAACAAATTGCGGTCTTCGATGAAGTCGTAGACCTGCCTGCCCAGGGTGAGAGAACTGTCAAGGGTCTGTTCCACAGGGACGTCAAACCAGAAGGTAAGGCTCCGGGAGATAAAATGGATGGAGAAATAGAACAGCACCGTTGTGGGTAACAGGGCCAATGTGACAAATGCCATGACCAGTTTTGTTTTGAATCGGGTGCCGAACAACTTGTTTTTTTTTTCGTAGTAGAGTTTTACAAGATTTCTGAACACCAGCAAAATAAGGGAGAGAAGCAGCAGGAGATTGGTGTTAATGAGGATAAACACCAGCACCGCATTGGAGATGGGAAATTGTTCACCTACATCCGTGATCCTGGTTTCTGCAAAGGTTAATATCCCCACCAGGGAAAGAATGATGAGCATGAAAGCCGCTTCTTTTTTAAATCGGGATTTTCCCTGGGCGCTTTCCGTGGGGGGCTGTGTTGAGAATGTGTGGGGAAGAGTCATGGATAAGGGCCGTTGTAAATATTCGAGTTGATAATGTAAATGTTTGGCCAGTGCCCCATATTTGTTTCTTTGGGACTGCGTAGCATACTATGTGCTATGTGAACAGGGCAAAATAGGCGAAGATGGGGGTGATGGTCGAATATTTACCCATTAATATATGAAGTCCATGGTATACCAGTCGGTTTCAAAATTCCACAGGGAGAGAAAAAAGAAAACATGGTGCAGGTATAATGGCAGTTCTATTTTTTTCATTTCAGCCTTTATGCGGATTTGATATTTTTTTCCCCGAACCAGTTGATCCATGGGGACAATGGTGAACCTGGTGATATCGGTCATTTGTTCCCTGGCGGTATTAAATGCTTTAATTGCAAGGGGCTCCTTTAATTTCCATGGCCTTGACAGAGAAAAATCTTCTCTGAGCGCATTGTACTTAAGAGTGTTGGATATTTTTTGGCTGGATATTTTTTCGTCAAACCAGCTTTCCCTGGCCCGGTACAGTGAAATGTAAAAGGTAAATGTGGTGGGAATACCGTTGAGGATGGCCTCATTGATTTTTGGGGTAAATGCGTTCTGAACGTTAAAGTAAGCAATCAGGTGATCCCGGGTATTGGTGAGGGTCACATTGTCCAGAAATGCTTTTTTTGCCATGGCCGTGGTGGCACAACAAAGTACAATGCCAATAAAGACCATGATAAACAGGGGCAAATGGGGTGGTTTTTTTAGGATCATGGGAGGGCTGCCATTTCCACAGGTTGTGTTTCCCAGGCCCCGGTGGTTTCCAAAAATTTTTTGATAAACGCATGGTTCAGCGCATGACCAGATTTGCGGGTGATAATATGGCCCTGGATGGGCATGCCCAGCAGGGAAAAATCACCCAGGCAGTCCAGAAGTTTATGCCGGACAAATTCATCTGGAAATCGAAGCCCCTCGGCATTGAGAACCTTATCATTGTCAATGACCACAGCGTTGTCAAGGCTTCCCCCCCGCCCCAGACTGAATTGTTTAAGGTAAACCAGATCCTGGGTAAATCCAAAGGTTCTTGCCGGGCTGATTTCTTTTCTGAACGCTTGGGATGAAAGGTTGAATGTTCGCTCCTGGGTCCCGATGAGGGATGAGTCAAAGGTGATGGAGCAGGAAATAGTCAGGCCGGATGCCGGTTCAATGGATACATATTTATCCCCCTCTGTGATTTTCAGGGGCTGGGTTGCCACAAAAAACCATCGGGGTTTGTTTTGAGGCTTTACGCCGGCTTGTGTCAGTTGTTCTGTGAAAATGTGGGCACTGCCATCCATGATAGGCATTTCGTATCCATCAATTTCCACCAGGGCGTTGTCTATGCCAAGGCCAGCAAAAGTAGCCATGAGATGTTCAATGGTGGAAACAATGGCACCTTGGTTGCCCACCACGGTGGCAAGGCTGGTATCCACCACCATTTTAAACAGGGCTGGAATATCTGGTGTGCCGGGTAAATCCACCCGTTTAAACCGAATACCATGGTTTTCCGGAGCGGGATGAATGGTGATGGTGGCTTTTTTCCCAGAATGAACACCAATGCCCGAGCAGGTGAGTTTTTTGGCCAGGGTTTGTTGTGGATAATACTGCATCATATTTAATGATTAGATCCAGGATGTCGTGGGGTTCAGCAATTTTCAATCTACCGTTTAATCAGGCCAAAATTTAGGAATAATGGTAGTCTGGATGGTTGCAAATGGCCAATCAATATGCTTTAACTCCCTGTACTTCCTGAAATATTCCTTTTAAAATTGTATTGTTTGTCTTGTTGATGAGCAGGCAAGACTGTTATTTCAAAATGAAAGATTTTAGAATTGAACACAGATTAATAAGTATAAAATGATTACTTATACCTGATTTTATTTATGAAAGCAAAATATTTTGCTAAAATAATCTACCCGTGTTCTTATTTTGCATTGAATGTGTTATAGCTAAAAGTTGCATTCATGGCTTTGAACGCTATATTGCCATGACCTCATGGGCAAAAGGCAAAAAGTTTGATTTTGTCTGTCCTGGGATGTCAGGGATAATCGATATTGTGATCAAAACCGAACCTATGGTTCTCACAGAGGTAAGGGGGCGGTGTGCTTGCAAGGATAAATTGCAGTGTTGTTTCTGGAGTCGACGCTTGTTTTGTTGAGGTGGAGGTGGATATCTCCTATGGGCTGCCAGCGTTTAATATTGTGGGATTGCCGGAGACTGCAGTGCGCGAAAGCCGGGAGCGGGTCAGGGCAGCAGTGAAAAACTCTGGATACACCTTCCCACCGGATAGAATCACGGTGAATCTGGCACCTGCCGATATTCGGAAGGAGGGAACGGGATTTGATCTGCCCGTGGCCATGGGAATACTTGCGGCATCCAAGGTTGTTTCAGCGGATCTTTGCTCCCGGTACAGCATGGTGGGAGAATTATCCCTGGATGGTAGGGTGAAATCTGTTCCAGGGGTGGTGGCAGCAGCATTGTCCGCCAAGAAAAAGGGCTTGCAAGGGATTCTTGTTCCCATGGAGAACGGAAAAGAGGCATCTGTGGTCCAGGGGCTGGAGGTGTTACCGGTGGAGTCTCTATCCCGGGCGGTTAATTTTTTTTCCGGGTTTGAGAATATTGTACCCCTTACCTGTGATCTCAATGCCATTCTGGATGAAATCCATGGATCCGGGGAGGTTGATTTTTGCCATGTTATGGGTCAGAGTCATGTGAAAAGAGCCCTGGAAATTGCCGCAACCGGAGGGCACAATCTAATGATGACCGGGTCTCCGGGTTCCGGTAAAAGTATGATGGCCAAAAGGCTTCCCTCCATTTTGCCGGGATTGACCTACGAAGAGGCCATGGAAACCACCCGGATTTATTCGGCTGCCGGGCTCCTGCGGGAGAGCATGCCCTTTGTCACCACCCGGCCCTTTAGATCCCCCCATCATACTGTTTCTGCTGCAGGGCTTGTGGGGGGAGGTCTTCGGCCCCAGCCCGGGGAGGTCACATTGGCCCACAACGGGTTGCTTTTTCTTGATGAGCTTCCGGAGTTTAAGCGCAATGTGCTGGAGGTGTTGCGGCAACCCATGGAAGATGGCAGGGTGACCATCTCCCGGGCCGGTAACCAATTGAGTTATCCAGCAGAATTTATGCTAATTGCTGCCATGAATCCCTGCCCCTGTGGGTATTTTGGGGATTCCCGCCGGGAATGTTCATGCACCCATGCACAGATACAGCGGTATCGTTCCAGGATTTCAGGGCCCCTGCTTGACAGGATAGACCTTCACATTGATGTGCCTGCGGTTCCTTACAGGGAGCTTTCAGGCAATGTTGTACCTGAATCCTCTTCGGTGATACGGGAAAGGGTTGAGGCCGCAAGACAGATTCAGCTCACGAGATTCTCTGGGAAAAATATTTTTTGTAATGCAGCCATGGGCTCTCGGCAGATCAAATCCTTTTGTCTCCTGGATGACAAGGCCGCACGCCTGCTTGAAACGGCCATAACCCATCTGGGCTTTTCCGCCAGGGCATACAGCCGTATTTTAAAAATAGCCAGAACCATTGCGGATCTTGAGCCTTCCCGGGACATCTGTGAACCGCATGTTGCCGAAGCCATTCAGTATCGCACCCTGGACAGAAATAACAATTAATAACTCCCCATTCGCTCATTTTAAGGTTTAAATCATTAATTTTAAAGATCAGGCATTGTTATCAAATAGAATTTAACAAATTTGTACATTTTAAAATTATGCTTTGTTTTTTTTTAATTTTTAATCATGTTTTTAAATTAACTAACCACAACATATTGTGGTATTAAAATTAATGATTACATAAAAAAGTAAGCGAATAGGGAGTAATAATCCTGGATAAAAATTTATGATAAAAAAAGATGTATTTAAGGGTGATGTAAAAGCCCAGCTTAGAGCCGCTGCAAATGATCGGCTCCATCGTTTCATGATGGCAGATGGAATGATCCGGGGGGCCGTGGTCAACGGCACCAGAATGGTCATGGAGATGCAGGCCAACCATGAGCTTGGTGGCCCGGAAACATTGGTATTGGGCCAGGCCTATGTTGCCGGAGCATTGCTCACGGCCAATCTCAAGGGAAAAGATAGGATCAGCATCAATGTTCAATGCTCCGGGCCGGTAAAAGGGCTGGATGTGGAATCTAACGTATTTGGTGAAGTGCGGGGCAGTTTGAAAAACAATGTGTTTCCCCTTGACTTAATTTCAACCGATGCCGGACTTCCCGCTTTGTTTGGTGCGGGGTTTTTAACCGTGACCAAATATCTTGAAGATGCAAAAACTCCCTATTCGGGTCAGGTAATGATGGAATTTGGCACATTGGCCCAGGATCTTGCCAACTATTTTGTTCAGTCAGAACAGACCCCCACTGCCTTTAACCTAAGTGTTTATTTTAACGAACATGGCGTGCTTAAAGGGGCTGGCGGTCTTTTTCTCCAGGCCATGCCAGGAGCCGATGACACGGTGATCTCCCATGCAGAACAAATCGTGTCGGGCTTGCCTTCCCTGGGGGAAGCCTTTGCCAGCGGTACTGGTGCCCAGGAGTTGATCATGGGGCACTTTGAAAAAATGATGCCCATTTTCCTTGGAAATCATCGGGTGGAGTTTTTTTGTCGCTGCACCGAGGATCGTATGCGGGGCTATCTTTCCCAACTCCCGGCCGGGGACATTGATGAGATTCTGGAAAATGGTCCTTTCCCCCTGGAAATAAGGTGCCATAACTGCAATACAACCTATGGCTTTTCCCGTGAAGATATTCTGGCGCTTCGGCAGTGAGAATTGCCGTTATTTCCGATATCCACAGCAATAGTCACGCCCTTTCCCGTGTGCTTCAAGACATTGAACAAAACGCCGTAGACCGCATTATTTCCCTGGGAGATACCATTGGATATGGAGATGACCCCTGTGGTGTATTGCAACTTTTAAAAGACAACACTATTTTATCCGTATTGGGGAACCATGAATTGGCATTGCTGGATGTGGACTATCGGAAGCGATTTAGGGGGGTGGCAAGACAGGGAATTGATCACACCATAGCCCTTGTCTCCCAGGGAGATCTGGATCATATTGCCACCTGGCCTTTTTTTTTAATTGAATCCGGTGGCCGATTTGTACACGGACTTCCCCCGGATTCCGTCATGGGCTATCTCACCCGTACCTCGGATCAGCGCCTGGCAAGGATCATGGCCCTTCTGCCCCAGGTTATCTCCTTTGTGGGGCACACGCATCTTGTGGGTGGGGTATTCATGAAAGACCAGGTGATCACCCGGTTTCCCATGGGAAAAAAAATTCTATTCCTTGACAAAGCGTGCAGATATATTATCAATGCGGGGAGTGTGGGGCAATCCAGGGATGGTGATGACCGTGCAAAATATATTATTTGGGATGGTGTGGCCGACACCATTGAGCCCCGCTATGTAAAATGATAAATATTCGGGCAGCACCCCATATTCACCTATTTTGGCCAGCTCACATAGCATTAGTATGCTACGCAGTCCCAAATACGCGAATATGGGGCACTGACCAAACATTTACATTAGCAAGCCGAATATTTACATAAAGTAAACTACCGCTACCCTAAAGGGATAGCTGCTTTTTAAAAAGCCGTGATTTTTTTGAGGTAGTGGCTTTTGAAAAATCTTCGGATTTTAAGAAAGCCTGAGTTTACCAGACTCAGGTAGAAGAAATTCTACCTACGATAGATAGGTTATGACACACATGATTGCCGCCCCAGATCAGCATCGAATGTCGCTTGTGTTTAAGAAGGGTTAAGGTAAGGCCCGGTGATACAAGCCTTGAAGCCTATTTATCTTTGTCGAGGGGAAGTCGGATTTTCCAGTTGGTAATAGATTGGAAATACGCATAACCGGTTTGAGGAGTTCCGGAACAGCTAATCGTTAACTGTTGCAAAAATTCCTCATCACAAAAAACACAACAGTTATACCGGAGGTGGCAATTCCTCCCCTACCCTAAAGGGATAAGGGTTTCCTTGCCACAAAAATATATGAATATAAGCGTGGTTATTCAGCATTAATTGTGAAAATCGGGAAGTGAGGATCATGACAGGTAAACTATCTTTGCCATCATCTCCGGCTTTTCCCCTGTAAGGAGTTTGTTATGTGTAATAATTGCAGTGAACACAGCCATGACCATCACCACCATCACCCTGAAATTGTGCAGATCATGCCAGCCCAACAGCCCCTTTATGCGGTGTACCATGGGGATGCACCTCTGGAATATGCTGTTGAGACTGGTTCCGGGGGAGTAAGCCTGGTGCCGGTGCTGTTTCTGGGCCTGATCAAGCATGGTGAAAAAAGTATGGTGGAGGGCTTTTTTGCATCCCGTTCCGTTCAATCCTGCGAAGATATTGATGGATTCAAGGGGTATGCGTCATCCCTTGCCGATGCTGAAAAATTATATGGCAGCACCACCGCCAAGTGATCAAGGCGGCCAAACCAAGACTATTTTTATATGAAAGAGTCGAGATATCTAACATTCTTTCATACTTCGTTGTGGACAGGCCGAGGCCAGAATACGGTTTGCCCGTGGCAGTTATTTGAAACCGTTGAGGAAGTAAACGAATATGCATAAGCTTTTAAGTGAAAAAATCGATAAAGAGGTTCTACTGCTGGGCAACGAAGCCATTGCAAGGGGGGCTGTGGAGGCCGGGGTGGGGTTTGCAACCACCTATCCTGGAACGCCTTCGTCGGAGTTGTCGTTGAACCTGTTCCAGATTTCCCAGGAAACAGACCTTTATTTTGAGTACAGCACCAATGAAAAAGTGGCTTTGGAAGTGGCGGCTGCGGCTGCCAATTCCGGGGTGAGAACCATGTGTATGATGAAACACGTGGGGCTCAATGTGGCGGCGGATCCCCTTGTAACCCTTGCCTATATTGGGGTCACCGCAGGGCTTGTGATCCTCACCGCCGATGATCCGGCCATGTTTTCCAGCCAGAATGAACAAGACAATCGATATTATGGGAAACTGGCAGGGCTTCCAGTGCTGGAACCCTCTTCTGTGGAGGAGGCAAAGGAGATGACCCGGGTGGCCTTTGAGCTGTCAGAGACCCTTGGAGAGCCCGTGCTCCTTCGTACCACCACACGCATTAACCACTCCAGCGCCTTTGTCACCTTAAAAGAGATGAAAACGCCAATCCCCACTGGAAACTTTGTGCCAAATCCCATGGGGTATGTGACGGTGCCAGCGGTGTCCAGAAAACTCCATGTCAAACTTTTGGAGAACTTGGCAAAGGCCGCAGCGCTGTCCGATGCTTCTGACCTTAATTTTACCGTCGGGGACGGAACCCTGGGGGTGATCTGCAACGGGGTGAGCTATCTCTATGCCAGGGATGCTGTTCAAGACCTTGGACTTGAAGGCCAGGTTAAAATTTTGCGCATCGGTTTTTCCAACCCCATGCCGGAATGGATGATCAAGGATTTTATTAATGGTTGTCAAAAGGTGCTGGTCATTGAAGAGGGAGAACCTGTCATGGAGGAGGCGGTTAAAGCCTTTGCCCAGGAAGCCTGTGAAACCCTTCCCATAAAGGGAAAGGCAGATGATCTTTTTTCAAGACTCTCTGAATTTGATCCGGCCATGGTTCGGGAAAATATGGCCCGTTTCTTTGATATTCCGTATACCCCCGCAAGCTCCGTGGAAAAACAAGGATTGCCGGAAATTCCCCAGCGGCCCCCCAATCTTTGTTCCGGTTGTTCCCACCGGGCCACCTTTTACGAAATTAAAAAGGCAGCAAAGGGCATGGATGCCATGTTTCCTTCTGACATCGGCTGCTACACACTGGGCTTTTTGCCCCCCCTTTCCATGGGGGATTTTGTACTGTGCATGGGAGCCTCTGTGAGCAGTGCCTGTGGGTTTTCCCGGGCTACAAACAAAAAGGTAGTGGCATTTATCGGGGATTCTACTTTTTTTCATTCCGGCATCACAGGTCTTGTGAATGCGGTGTTTAATAACCATAATTTTACCCTTGTTATCCTGGACAACGGCATCACCGCCATGACCGGACATCAACCCAATCCCGGGGTGGATATGGAGCAGATGAATTTCCCGGGCTACACCTCAATTTCCATTGAAAAAGTGGTGAGATCCCTGGGCGTTGGCCATGTGACCCTGATCAAACCCTTTAAGGTGAAAAAAAGCATTGCTGCCATTGAAGAAGCCTTGGCCTTTGAAGGGGTGTCTGTGATTATTTCCCAGGAGCCCTGTGCCCTGCACGCCAAAGGTCTCAAGCTCTTGAAACCCAGAGCCTTCACCGTGACAGATAAATGTCTGGATCATAGGGATTGTATCAACGAGATTGCCTGTCCCTCCTTTTACCTGGATAACGGGCGGGTACACATTGATGCAGATACCTGTGTGGGGTGTGCTGTGTGCGCCCAAATTTGTCCTGAAAATGCCATTATGCCGTTGAAAAAAAAATAGGATTAACACAATATGGAAACCACAAGATTAATTGTTGTTGCCGTTGGTGGCCAGGGAAACCTCTTGGCATCAAAGGTATTGGGGGAGGCCGCACTCCTTGATGGTGTGCCGGTGCGCATGAGTGAAATACACGGCATGGCCCAGCGGGGAGGCGTTGTTGAGTCTGCCATCGTGTTTGGGGATGCAGAAAGTACCATTATTTCAGATGGGGAGGCGGATATCCTTTTGGGCTTTGAGCCCTCTGAGGTGGTGCGGGCCATGGGGCGGTGTAATGCTCGGACCCGGGTGATCACAAATACAGCGCCCCTGCGCCCTTTTACCGTGGCCATTGGCCAGGGGGTTTATCCTGATGTGGATGAAATGATGTCCCTGGTGCGGGAACGGGTGGCCGATTTGATCGCCATTGATGCCCTGGCCCTGGCACGGCAGGCGGGCAGCCCCATGACCATGAATATTGTACTGCTGGGGGCATTGATTGCCTCTGGAGCCCTGGGATTATCCCGGGCAAGTGTGGAAAAAGCCATTACCCTGCGTGCCAAAAAAGCCTTTGTGGAGATGAATCTGAACGCCTTTCGTCTGGGAGAAGGTGCTGTGGCCACCGCTTAAATATGGAGGTATGGATGAGGATGTTTGCAAAAAGTGGTTTCATCGCCCTGCTGTTCTGTGTGATTTTTTTTGTGGGAATTTCCTTTGCAGAAACTGTTTATGTGGGAGGGGTGATGAAAATCACCATGCGCACAGGGCCTGGTACTAAGCACAAGGTTCTTTCCATGGTGTCCACCGGGGATAGCCTGGAAATCATTGAAAATGGCAGGGACTGGACTCAAGTACGGAATACTGACGGCAAAGAAGGATGGGTGTTGACCCGCTTCATCACCCGGGATGTTCCCATGGAACGCCAGGTGGATGCCCTGGAGAAAAAAAATAAAGATTTGACAGTGGTGTTAGAAAAAATTAGAGCGGAAAATCGAGATGTTGAAGCCACCCAGGAAAAACTTGCAGTGATTGAGGATGCCTATAATCGCTTGAAGAAAAAATCCGCAGATTTCCTTGCCCTTGAGGCGACCCACGAAGAGATGACCCAGGCGTTTACCCAGCAGAAAGATCGTATCCTCACCCTTGAGAATCGTTTGAGCCAAGAGGATATCAAGTGGTTCTTAAGTGGGGCCGGTCTCCTTGTTGTGGGAATTATTCTGGGGGTGAGTACCCGAAGAAAAAAACAGCGATCCCTTTTGTGAGTTATACTTTCTGAGTATAGCGCATCAAGGTGGGGAAGCTTACTTGGTTCCTACAAACAGGGTGACGATGCCCAGGGTCATTTTTTTCCATTGAATGTCATGGAATCCTGCTTTTCCCATGGTGCTGGCAAAGGAGGGTGCTGCGGGAAATTTCAATACCGAAGCTGGCAGATAGTGGTAGGCATTTTTATTTTTTGAAAAAATACCGCCAATCAATGGCAATATTTTTTGAAAATAGGTCATGTATAGTCTTTGAAACCCTCCCTGTCGTGGGGCGGAAAGTTCAAGGATCACCACTTTCCCGTTTTTTTTCAAGGTTCGGTGAAAGTCCACCAGGGCACTTTTCCGATCCATTATGTTTCTAATGCCAAAGGCAATAAACAGGGCATCAAAGCAATTGTCCTTAAAGGGCAGGGCCAGGGCATTGCCAGCGGCAAGGCTGATGTCCATGGTGCCGCAGCAATGGGAAAGAATTTTTTCTTTGCCCAGAAACAGCATGCCCGGGGAAAAATCCGTGCCGGATACCGTTACTTGGTTTCCTCTTTGCCTTTTGATTTCCAACGCTACATCACAGGTACCACAGGCAACATCAAGCACCACCCCTCCATCGGGGATGGAGGCGGCCTTCACCATCTGTCGTCTCCACACCACATCCTGCCGAAGACTCAGAAAACGGTTCAGGAAATCATATTTCGGCGCAATGCTGTCAAACATATCTTTAATAAAATCAAGTTCCATAGTCATAGAATTTGTGGCAATCCTCCCCTGAGTCTTTATTTCAGGGGAGGATTGCCGCCTCCTGTATAAGTGTGGTAGTTCTTGCTGTTAATATTGACATTCCTGATTTATGTTTTAGTTTTAAACGTTTATTGGGGATGGATCTGGAAATATTTTATACCAGACACCCCGATTTTTTTTAACCGGCTGATTTTTTATGGGCATTCCATGTTTCGGAATGAGTCCAAAATAACATACCCTTTTAAAAAGTTGGGAACACTATCCTTCAACGGTGGCGTGTTTTCAAAAGGGCAAATTATTTAAGACTGGTTCCTTAATATACCATGGATGACGGCATGGTTAAAAAAAGGATCTTAAGTGTTTTCTCTTCAGTCTTAAGTTCTGTGCATGTTGTGTGTTTAGATTTGCTAATTCCTTGAAATTATAGAGCCTGTGAATTAAAACTTGATTTAATAGGTCTTAATTATTTCAATGCGTTATGAGAACTTAGGACTCTTGAGGTGTTTCCTGCTGTATCCACAAAGGTGGACATTGGGTAACACAATCCATTTGATTTATCAATCATTATGAGAACCGTTGCAGGCATGATGTGAATCGTTTTTGTTCAGACAATTATGATGCGTGTCTGCATCGTGATCAAACCCGTTAATTTCAGTAGCTGAGACAGGGAATATATGTCAGATAAACGTGATTACTATGAAATCCTGGGAGCTTCCAGGGACGACTCAAAGGATGAGTTAAAGTCTAAATACCGAAAACTTGCCATAAAATTTCACCCGGATAAAAATCCTGGAAACAGTGCCGCTGAGGAAAAGTTTAAAGAAGCTTCAGAAGCTTATGGTGTTCTCTCAGATGATCAGAAACGCCAGCTTTATGATCAATTTGGACACCAGGGACTTGAAGGTGCCGGGGGATCTGGGGGTGGTTTTGAGGATGCTTTTTCCAGTTTTGGGGATATTTTTGAAGATTTTTTTGGTTTTGGTGGCGGTGCCAGGTCAGGGCGGGGTGGCACCCGGGTTCAGCGGGGATCAGACCTTCGCTATGATATGAGCCTTGACTTCATGGAGGCCGCCTTTGGAATTGAAAATGTTATTGATGTCAAAAAACTGGATAATTGTGATATGTGCGGGGGAAGTGGATGCAAGGAGGGAACCGCTCCTGAAACATGTTCCCATTGCAGTGGCACCGGCCAGTTTATCCAGAGCCAGGGATTTTTCAAGGTAAAAACCACCTGTCCCTATTGTCGGGGCAAGGGAAAATCAATTCCCCATCCCTGCCCCAAATGTGTGGGCAATGGCAGGATGGAGATTTCAAAGAAAGTTTCTGTCAAGGTGCCTGCCGGTGTGGACACTGGGGCTAAATTGCGTTTGACTGGTGAGGGAGAAAGCAGCACCTCCGGGGGCCCTGCCGGTGATCTGTATGTCTTTATCAGTGTAAAACCCCATAAGCTGTTTAAACGGGATGGAACCAATATTATCTGTTTGGTGGATATCTCCTTTGTCCAGGCTGCCCTGGGGGATGAAATAAGCATTCCCACCCTTGAAAGTGAGAAAGAACTTAAAATTCCCAAAGGAACCCAGTATGGAGATACCTTTCGATTCAAGGGTGAGGGAATACCTTCCCTGAGATCCGGCAGGCGGGGAGATCAGATCATCCAGGTGGATATCAAAACCCCCACACGACTGTCCAAAAAACAGGAAAAAATATTGCGGGAATTTGATAAGCTGGATTCGGATAAAATTTCAAATAAGCTGAAACGACTTTTCAGGGGGATGTGATCATCCAGGGGAAAAAACCTATGTTTGAATTAAAGGTAAAGACCGATTTTGCCGCTGCCCACCAGCTAACCATGGTGGGAGAAAAATGCGAGAACCTCCATGGCCACAACTGGAATGTGGAGGTGTATGTCACTGGCGAACATCTCAATGCTGCTGGGGTGCTGGTGGATTTTGGACATATCAAGAAACATGTGCGGGCCATCATGAAAGAGCTTGATCATAAGTTCTTAAATGAGCTGGAGGCATTTAAGGTGATTCAGCCCTCATCGGAACAAATTGCCATTTATATTGCCAATCGGTTAAAAACCTGCCTGGGGCAAGAAAAACTCGATGAGACCGTACGGGTCTCCCGGGTGTCTGCATGGGAGTCTGCCGATGCCTGTGCCACCTACATCCTTCCGGTAGACTGACCTTGATTCTAAAATTTGGCTCTTCGCGGATTAGCACTACAGCGACACTTTACTTGTTTCACTAAAGATCGAATGTCGAAAGATAAGGAAACACGCTTTAGAATCCCCTTAAAACAGGGTGGATTATGAAAGTGTCGTGTAGTGTTAGTGTGGTTTGGATATGATTGCCGCGTGCAATCCTCAGTGTTTACGCATCTGTGGATATGAGTTTTCACACTAATCCATGATGAGCTTAAAATTTTAAGGATCAGCCTATTATATTACCTGATTTTTTAAGGTTTGATTCAGTGCCCCAAAAATACAAAACGCCGCTTCCATTTTAATGGAACGGCGTTTTTTTGTGGGAAAACGGGGGCAGGTTTGCGTTATTGTCCCAGCTCTATGTAATCCAGAAACTTCCAGAAATAATGCCCATAAGCCAAGCTTGACTTCAGTTGGCTTTATGCCATGGAAGCCTGGACCCGGGCCAGGGAGTCCTTGACGTCTTTGTCCAGGAAAAAATCCAGATTTTGATATCGCTTTTTTTCTGACAGCCTTGTCTCCATTAGTGCCGCAGTATCCCTTTTTAATTCCTTCTTTAAGCGCATGAAGGGCTTTCCAGGGGTATCCATCCATGAGGAGACAATGGCTTTTGCCCGATCCATGAGCGCTTCTGGGGCAAGAATTTCATCCACAATATTTTCCTGTAGGGCATCTGCGCTGTTGATCAACTTGCCAAAATAGAGCAGGTTCCGATAGACTCGATTGGAGTCAAGACCAAACTTCATGATGCCGGTCTGCACGGCGGACAGGGGAACACCTATATTGATTTCTGACATGCCAACCTTGGTTTTGGGGTGGTTGGAGAGAAGACGGTAGTCCGCTGCCATGGAAATAATCAGCCCACCGGCAACGGCATGTCCGTTCATGGCGCAGACAACGGGTTTTTTGCATGTAAAAATGTTAAAGAATACCCGGTCGGCAAAGGCAATAAAATCACCTGCCTGTTCTAAGGTTTCAAAGGCCATGAAGGTGTTTAAATTAAACCCGGTGGAGAAAAAACGATTTTTCCCGGTGAGAACCATTCCTTTGATTTTTTCTTCAACATTTACCTGGTTGACGGCTTTCTGGAGGTGCTCCAGGGTCTGACGATCCATGGCGCTGGTGTTTCCACCAACCAGTGTTGCAATGAGGATTTGATCTTCAATGTGTGTTTCGAGCATGGATACATTTCCTTGAATTTTATGGTTATGACATGAAACTCCACAGCACGCCAGCAGCCACTGCGGATCCGATAACCCCGGATATGTTAGGTGCCATGGCATGCATGAGCAGAAAATTTGTGGGATCTTCCTGTTGTCCCACCACCTGCACGACCCTTGCTGAATCTGGAACAGCAGAGACGCCGGCAGCCCCCAGCAGAGGGTTTATTTTGCTTTTCAAAAAGAGATTCATGAATTTGGCAAACAGCAGACCGCACGCCGTTGCGATACAAAAGGACAGAGCTCCCAGAAAAAAGATTCCCACAGACTCAGCAGTGAGAAATACATCCCCCTGGGTACTCGCCCCCACGGTGACCCCAAGAAGGATGGTGACAGAATCAATGATGGAAGTCCTTGCGGCCACGGCCAGTCGTTCCGTTACCACGGCTTCTTTTAAAAGGTTACCAAAGCAGAGCATGCCAAGCAGGGGAAGGGCCGCTGGTGCCAGAAAACAGCACAGGAGAAAAGCGACAATGGGAAAGAGCATTTTTTCTCTTTTGCTAACGTCCCGGGGTTCTTCCATGCGAATAAGGCGCTCTTTTCGGGTGGTCAGAAGTCTCATGATGGGGGGTTGAATCACCGGTACCAGGGCCATGTAGGAATAGGCAGCCACGGCAATGGGGCCGATTAGTTTGGGGGCCAGTTTGGCCGTAAGAAAAATGGCCGTAGGACCGTCGGCACCGCCGATGATGCCGATGGAAGCGGCTTCGTTGGGGGCAAATCCCAGGGCCAGGGCTCCCAGGAATGTGAAAAATATACCGGTCTGGGCTGCGGCCCCAAGGAGCATAAGCACCGGTCGTGCCAGCAGGGTGGAAAAATCGGTCATGGCACCGATGCCAAGAAAAATCAACGGGGGATAAATCCCCTGGGTGACCCCCTGATATAGATAGTGAAGAACGCTGTTATTCTCGTAGATACCAAGACCAAGCCCCTGGAACACGGGAATGTTTCCCATGAGCATACCAAAGCCGATGGGAACCAGTAAAAGGGGTTCGTAGTCCTTGGCAATGCCAAGGTATATAAAGGTCATTCCCACAAGGATCATGACGATGTTGCGGTAGTCACATAGAAAAAAACCGGTGTTTTGAAAAAAATCTACAAATAGGTGCTCCATAGCGTATGCCTCTGCGTGGATGATTGATGTTTTTTAGGAAGCCAGTGTTTTGAATTGTGCCATGTCCAGGACATGGTACCCTTGGGTATCTGATACGATGATGTCTGTCTCAAGAAGCCTTGCAAGGGTTGCATGGGGGTGATCAATGCCACTGATTTTGGCCAGTTTTAAAAGTCTTGGCAGGGAAAAATGCTCATTCAACGTTTCTGCCAGGAGTTTAAATTGCCTTGCGCTTTCCTTTTGCCCCGGAGTGAGTTCAACCGGGATCTGATCCGTTGCAGGGGCCTTTTTTTTAAAAAGGGAGAGTTCTTCTCTGTTCTCCCATAGACTCAGCAGTTTATGAAGCTGGGATATGGCCAAGGACAACATCACAAGGCCAGTGAATACAATGGTTACGCCCACAACGGAGATTGCCCATCCGTTGTATGCATTGATTGCATCTAAACCGTACACATTTGCCTCCATATTTTTCAGATTATCAAAAATTCAATGGCTTGATTCATGCATTTAGGAACCAGTCTCAAATAATTTGCCCTTTTCAGAATATGCCACCGTTGAAGGATAGTGTTCCCAACTTTTTAAAAGGGTATGTTATTTTGGGCTCATTCCTTAATTAAAGAATGCGGAACAGAATATTAATACTGATAATCCATATCAGGGACATCTTGTTCCGGTAAGAAGGGGAAGGTTCTGGAACGATAGGTGCTCCAGCTCTGCATAAAAGTGGCTGCTGCAGAAGAATCGCCTTGGATAAATCCCAGGAAGGTATCCCTTGGAATGACCACAATCTCGCAGGGGGTCAGCGCTGTCAGGGTGGCGATGTATATTCCCTTTGATGATAATAACTCCAGGCCGATGAAATCGCCTGTTTTGTCCACCACAGCGGATTTTCCATCGTTCAGTGCAATCAGGAGAGTTCCTGTTTTTAGCACAAAAAAGAAGGTGGCCGTATCTCCCTTTGTTGCCAGGGTTTCGCCTTCCTGTACGGCTCTTTGTTCCAGGATGTGCCCCATTGCCTCAAGGTCTTTTTCTTCTATGCTTCTGAAGAGTTCACTTTTTCTAAGGATGTTGATTGCTCTTTCCATTCTCTCCTCATCCGGGGTTGATCATAATATTGCCCATTGATGCCACGTTCATGGCCCAATGGGTTCAATTTTATGAGCAAACCACCTCATTCAATCTTAATGGGGGAATTGATTTAATATAAAATGATTAGATAAGCATAAAATCCATCATCTGTCGATATAATTTTTGATACGCAGAAAAATATTGACTTAAAAGAGGGGTATCTCCTGTCAGATGTGCCAACCCAGAAAGGGGATGATTTAAGAAGGGGCTTTTAAGGGATCATAAGGGTTGACGACATTGGGGAAATTATCGTAAAATGCCCAAATTTATTTTAAGAAAATTAAAAAGGCACATGGGCTTGCCAAACTGATGCTTGAAGTGCCCCCCCCCAAAAAAAATATTATTGCCGGGGGGGGACATGTGAGTTGGCCATGGCAAAGCGGCATTGTCACAACAGCGCATGGAGTGCCACGGGACATATAGTCCGGGGCATCCCATGTGAACAACATTTAAACAACATTTAAACAACAGGAGCATGACATGAGTTTGACCCGACGGATACTGTTATTTTGCCTTTGTCTGATTTTTGCAGCGGGAAGCGCCTTTGCCGCTGATAAGAAGATTAAGGCCGGTTTTGTCTATGTGGGACCGGTGGGAGATTATGGATTTTCCTATGGTCACGACCAGGGACGACAATTTGTACAAAATAAATATCCATGGCTTGAAACCGTTTTTATTGAGTCTGTGTCAGAATCAGACTCCGCAAGAATCATAGATCGATTCATCCAGGAACAAAAATGTGATGTGGTGTTCACCACCAGTTTCGGTTACATGAACGACACCGTGGCCGCAGGTAAAAAATATCCTGAAAAGAAGTTCATGCATTGCTCCGGTTTCAAACGGGGAGACAATGTGGGAACCTATTTCGGAGATCTCTATCAGATGTATTATCTCAACGGGCTCATGGCCGGAGCACTGACCAAGACCGGAAAAATAGGCTATGTGGGGGCGTTTCCCATTCCCGAGGTGGTGCGTCACATCAATGCCTTTGCTTTGGGGGCCAAGGCTGCCAATCCTGCGGTAACAGTGGATGTGCGATGGATCTATGCCTGGTATGGACCGGATAAGGCCAAGGAAGCCACTGAATCCCTCATTGCATCCGGTTGTGATGCCATTGCGTTCACCGAAGATACCCCGGCTGTTATTGAAGTGGGACAAGATCACTGTGAAAAAGGCCAGCAGATTTATACGTTCAGCCATTACAGCCCCATGCAAGCCTATGGACAAGACTCGGTTGTTTCCGGTCAGCTCATGAACTGGGGTGGCATGTATGCCAAAATTCTTGAAGATATGTACAACGGCACCTGGACCAATGAAGATATCTGGTGGCTTGCCGCAGAAGGGGCCGCACTTTTGGGTGGCAGTGAAGATGAGATGATTAATTCCAAATTTGTGGAAAATCTCAAAAAAGTTGAAGTCAATACCCCGGATTTGGGTAAACTTTCCGTGTATGACCTTGTGCTCAAACGCTACGCCCAGATGAAGGAAGGCGTGGAAATATTTGATCCTTTTGATGGCCCCATCAAGGATAATGCCGGAATCCTGAAGGTAAAGGCCGGGGAGCGGGCGTCCAAGGAAGACCTGTTGAGCATCATGTACTATGTTGACAATGTAAAGGGCTCTGTTCCCAAATAGCCATTCGCTCAGCAATTCTAAATCATAAGAAGGGCCAGGTGGCATGTGCCGGGTGGAGGCAAAGGACTGTGTGATTTATCTTGACCTATCCCCTGGATCATGTCATTTGGTCCTGTTTTGTCAGGAGCAATATGAAAAAAATTGATACACTTGAAATGAAGGGTATTTCAAAATCATTTCAAGGGGTTTTTGCAAACCAGGGAATTAACCTCCAGGTGAAATCCGGTGAAATACTGGGGCTTCTGGGGGAAAATGGTGCCGGAAAAACCACGCTGATGAACATCCTTTATGGACTGTATCAACCCGATGGCGGTGAAATTCTAATTAACGGAAAGCCGGTAAAAATTACCTCTCCCACGGAATCCATTACCCATGGTATTGGCATGGTGCATCAGCATTTCATGCTGGTGCAAAACCATTCTGTCATTGAAAATATTGCTTTGGGATACAAGCACACCCCTTTTTTTTTCCCCAAGATACGCATCCGGGATCAGGTGCTGGCCTTTTCTAAAAAATTTAACTTCAGCATAGATCCTTCAAAAAAAGTGTGGCAGCTTTCCGCCGGTGAGCAGCAGCGGGTGGAGATCATCAAGGCTCTTTTAAATGGGGCAGATCTGTTGATATTGGATGAACCTACCTCGGTATTGACCCCCCAGGAGATTGAGGAGCTGTTTCGAATCCTCAAAGATATGAAAGCCCAGGGCCACATGGTGATCCTCATCAGTCACAAACTCGATGAGATCATGGACGTGTGTGATCGGGTAACGGTGCTACAGAAGGGAAAAATTGTGGGTCATGCAGACACCGACGGTATGAACAAACAATCCCTGGCCCGCATGATGATTGGCAGGGATGTACTCTTTAATGTACACCGGGAAAAGATTCCCCCGGGGAAAAAGGTGCTCACCGTTGAAAATCTCAATGTCCTGGGAGATAAGGGGCTTCCCTGTGTGAAAGATGTCTCCTTTGATATCCATTCCAATGAAATTTTTGGGGTGGCCGGGGTGGCTGGCAATGGACAGCGGGAGCTTGCCGAAGCCATCACCGGCATACGACGGGTGTCATCGGGAAGGGTCTTTTCCCAGGGCCAGGACATTACCAACCTGTCCCCCCGGCGTATCTATGACAGTGGCGTTAGCCATGTGCCCGAGGAGCGGATAAAATTTGGCATTGCACCGGGGCTATATCTCTACGACAATGCCATTTTAAAGCAGCACCACCTGAAAAAATTTTCCAAAAAGATGTTTCTGGAATATGGGCGCATCAAAAAGCACACCAGCGATCTGGTGGCGGATTACCGGGTGGCCACCCCCTCCATTGATATGCAGATCAAAAATCTTTCCGGTGGTAATATTCAAAAATTGATACTGGGTCGGGAGATCAGTGAAGCGCCTCCCCTTCTGGTGGCGTCCCATCCCACCTATGGGCTTGATGTGGGGGCCACGGAATATTTGAGGGAACAACTGCTCAAACGCCGTAAAGAGGGGGGAGCGGTGTTGTTGTTTTCAGAGGATCTTGAAGAAATTTTTGAATTATGTGATCGCATCGCCGTGATGTTCCAGGGAGAATTCACCGGAATCCTGGATTCGGCAGATGATAAACGGGCCTCGGATATTGGTTTAATGATGGCGGGTTCCTTAAAATTTTAAACACCGTTTCAATGGGTTTAGACAATAGACATAATACCAGATTTTGTTTAAATAATTGATTTTATTTAAAATATAATTATTAATTGAATCTGTAGGTTTTTTTATATGAAAATGAAGTGTTAAAGGGGCGTATTCCCATTTTTCCGGTTGGAGAGTTAACTCTTTGATTTATCAAGATATTTTATTTTGTATCAATGGATAGTGGCTTAATGAAATCAATGGGTTATGTGATGGGCCGGGAAAATGGGAATGCGCCCGTGTTAAAGTACCCTCAGCAGAGCCCCCCCCGATGGGTAATAGGAACCGGCCAATTGTGCCGTCTAACGGTTCCGGCCGGGCCCATTGCCCATCGGGGGGGGCGGCATGATATCATTTGACTCCGCGTCTACGACCCAATATTCGTTGCCCGTTTATATGAAAGAGTAGGCGAGCCTAACATTCTTTCATGCTTCGTTGTGGGCAGATCAAGGTCATAATATGATCTGCCCGTGACAGTTATTAAAAATAATATGATGTCTAATCAATGGATGATGCCTTTGAAAGGGCCTGGATAAAAATAATATGCTTAGAATTAAAGTCAGTGATCGGGATCGCATCACACCGATTCAATCCCTTGTCACCAATTTGTTTTCCCTTTTAACCGCCCTTGTGGCCGTTGGCATCATATTCATGGTGTGCGGGGTGAATCCTTTTTTTGCCATTTCAAAGATTTTCATGGGCTCCTTTGGATCCATGTATGGGTTTAAGGAGACCCTTACCAAGGCAATTCCCCTGGTGCTCATCGGTGGGGGGCTTACCCTTGCCTTCAGGGCCAAATTTTGGAATATCGGTGCCGAAGGCCAGCTTCTTATGGGGGCAATTTTCGGTGCATGGGTGGGGCTCACCTGGGGGGAATTTTTACCCTCCTTTGTGATTGTGCCATTGATGTTTGCCGCCGGGTTTCTGGGAGGAGCGCTGTGTGGCCTGATACCGGCATTCCTTAAAATAAAATTTGCCATCAATGAGGTGATTTCCACCCTGATGCTTAACTATATCTGTGCCGAATTTCTCACCCTGCTCATTGTGGGGCCCTGGAAGGGAAAAACCCGGTTTGGATTTCCCGGCACGGATAATCTTCCAGATAGTGCCATACTGGGGGTGATTTCCGGATCAAGAATTCATTATGTCACCCTGGTTCTGGCCCTGATCTCCGTTGTGATTCTCACCATCATTGTTTACAGAAGTCGGTTTGGCTATGAGGTTCGGGTCATCGGAGAAAATCCCGAGGCCGGACGTTATGCAGGCATTGATTTTTTTAAGACCAGCATGATGATCATGCTCATCAGTGGGGGACTTGCCGGTTTTGCCGGTGTGGGGGAAGTGGCAGGTATCCATCACTATCTTGGGTATCCGGCATCCATCTCTTCTGGGTATGGATTCACCGCCATCATTGTGGCCTGGCTTGCCAAACTAAATCCCCTTTATGCCATTGTGTCAGGGGTGTTTTTTGCAGGTATCCTGGTGGGGGGAGATGCCATCCAAATGTCCCTGGGGCTTCCGGCAGCCACGGTGCAGATTGTCAACGGTACCCTTCTGGTTTTTTTGATCATGGGGGATTTTTTCATAAAAAACAAAGTGACGATTCAGCGCACTGCATCGGTTAATTCATAAGGGACTTCCCCGAAAATAGGCTACCACTATGCCCAGCTTAATACGCTGATAAGTACCCATGCATATGTTTTTCGGTATTTCACAGAGATATACCATTAATATTTATGAGTTTTATTTTGAGGAATATATGCCCGGGTACTTATTGCATTATGAAAAATTTTAATTTGGTAGTTTATTCTCGTCCAAGTCCCTAACCGGGATAAATAAATAACTGCCACGGGTAGACCGTATTCTGGCCTCGGCCTGCCCACAACTAAGCATGAAAGAACGTTAGGAGTGTCTACTCTTTCATATAAAAAAAATATAGGAATCCATATGGATGATGTAATTATTTCAGTACTCCAACGCACCATGGTGGCGGGTACGCCCCTGCTTTTGGGAACTGTGGGGGAGGTGATCTGTGAACGGTCGGGAATATTAAATCTGGGGGTGGAAGGCGTGATGTCCCTGGGAGCGGTGGTGGCTTTTCTCGTGACTTACACCACGGGGAATCCCTGGTTTGGACTCATGGCTGCCATTGCGGCTGGGATGGTGATTTCCCTTATCCATGCCTTTGCTTCGGTGACCCTCCAGGCCAATCAGGTGGTGTCTGGCCTTGCCTTGACCATGATTGGGCTGGGACTTTCCGGTATGTTGGGTAAACCCTATGTGGGCAAACCCCTTGCAGTAAAAATGAACGATGTGGCCATTCCCTGGTTATGTGATATCCCCGTTGTGGGAGCAATTTTTTTCAGGCAGACGCCTTTTTTCTATATGGCCATTCTCCTGGCCCTGGTGGCATGGTTTTTCCTTGAACGGACGCGGTTGGGTATCAAGGTTCGGTCCACAGGGGAACATCCCCGGGCCGCAGAAACCCAGGGGGTTAATGTCACTCTCATTCGGTATGCCTGTGTGATGATTGGGGGCGGGTTTTCGGCCATGGCCGGGGCCCACCTGTCCACTTCTTACAGTAAATCATGGATTGAGGGGATGACTGCGGGTCGGGGGTGGATTGTCATTGCCCTGACTATTTTTGCCCTGTGGAATCCAGGTAAGGCCATTGGCGGTGCTTTTTTGTTTGGCGGTATCTTTGTTCTCCAGTATCTGCTGCAACCCCTTGGCATTTCCCCCAATTTCCTTGCCATGCTGCCCTATGGGGCCACGCTGTTGATTTTGATCCTCATCGGCCTGGGGGATCAGCGAAAACTCAGTGCCCCGGCCCAATTGGGGGAACCCTACAAGCGGGGAGAACGGTAGAGACTCGGTGCATCCCCCATTTCCCATTTTGCACTTGTTGGACAAGTCCATTTGTAGGACATCATTTCCCAAAAGTCTAAATATTTGTGGGATGAGATAACGGACATGTTGTCCAACGACACAACAAAGATTGGGTCGTAGACGCGGAGCCAAATGGAACCATGCCGCCCCCCGAGGGGCAATGGGCCCGGCCCGGAACCGTAGACGGCCCAATTGGCCGATTCCTATTGCCCCTCGGGGGGGCTGTGCTGAGGGTGTTCGGAAGTTTTATTTTTTAATAAAAAAGGATTCCAGATGGAGATGAGATCATGATTTCACCATGACTATCCCTGACCAGTTCTTTTCCTCTGCCTGCCACATTGTGTGAAATCCCCTGGCCCCATACGCTGTCATCAGCGGGAGCAATTCTTCGGGCCTGATGCCGGAAAAAATCAGCAGTGCATTGTTGCCGGTGATGTGGGTGAAAAGGGGTGCCAGTGATTTCAAAGTGGGATACCGCAGATTGGCACATACCATGGCAAGTGGGGTGGCGGATGCCTTGTTGAGTTCCCGGTGGGACACCGTTATGCGATTATTTAACTCATTCAGTGCAACATTTTTTTCAGCTTCGGCAGCGGCAACGGGATCATTGTCCAGGGCAAGGCAGTGAGAAACCCCTGCCTTAACGGCGGCAATGGCCAGCACCCCGGAGCCGGTGCCGACATCCACGGCATTGTGGGGTGTCGCACAGGCTTGAAGCAACTGCCTGTCAATGAGGGCATATTCCATGGCCCGGAGACACAATCGGGTGGTGGGATGACGGCCGGATCCAAAGGAGATCCCCGGCTGAATACAGATTGTAATAGCATCATTATCCCGGTCAGGGTTGATTCCCGGGGGAAACAGGGTGAAATGATCTGTTATTTTAACCGGCTTTGCAAAGGAGGGTTCAATGCAGGTGGCACCGAATACGTAAGTGTAACTTAAGCTGCCATTGTCCAGGAGCGTTCGAATGGCAGATTTTACACACCTGGCAGAAACACCCCGGGCCTGGGTGGTTTGTTTGATGAGCGCCTGGGGGGTGAGTCGGGTTTCGGCGTCCGTGACAACGGTATGGATATATTCAAGAAGGGAGTTCAAAAAAGCCTCTTTTCCCCGGATGATCCAGCCCAAAAAATTTAACAACTTTCTCCCGACTGAATGCTTTTCTTTATTTGTACAGACCTCGTGATTTTTATCCATATTTTTTGGACAGTTTAGATCGTGAATCAATTTATTAATGGCTTAAAATAGCCAAAAACGATTTAATTTACATGATTTAAAAAAATTGTAACTGTCCAATTATCATATAAAATAACTGAAAATTGCTTCAATAGGGCATCTTGCCCACTGAAGAGATTAGCCAGTAACGAGGTCTGTTGTAAATATTTACCTTTATTTAAGGGTTTTTCCTTCTTTTATTAACAGCGCACTGTACCACTTGGAAAATTCAAACATCCCCCTGACTTTCTCATCGTCATTAATGATCCCCAGGCACATTTCAAGGGCACCTTGGGCAAAGGAGTTGGAGTAATCATCGTGGCTGGATTGCTGGAGGAACTCACTGATCAGCATTTGGGAGGTGCGCTTGGTACCATCTTTTCTGATGTCAATGGGGTCTTTGGGGGTTTGGATGGGATCCCAGTTTTCGTATCCCACTTTATTCATGATCTGTTTTTGACCCCGTTTGCCCATGGCATCAAAGATGGCTTTCTTTTTGGCTTCAATCTCTTCTGGGCTAAAGTTATCCATTGGCTTCCACTCCAAAAAAAGTTTCGTTAAAATCGGTTATCAGGGCCATGGATACAGGGATGAGCATCTCACAGGCTTTGACATTTTCTGCCTTGACCGCTGCGGTCATTTCCGCAGAAATGAGCTGGAGCTGGGCGTAGAGGGCATCCATGTTCAGCGTGGGGTATTTTCCCCCTTGTTCAAACTGGGTTTGACCACAGATGTGACTGACACCGGCTGTGGCTGTGGGAATACCGTAAATCCTGCAGGTGATGGGCCGTGATTCATACAAGATGCACAGGTTATCTTCTCCCAGAAGTGGGCACCGAATACGTTCCTGGGACATGGTCGCCAGAATCTCCAACTCCTCTTTTCCCGCCTTGACAGCCTTGTGGGCATCCCGTTTCATTTTAAATAATGCACGGTCAATTGTGGCGGCTTTATCAATGAGTTTGCTTTTTTCTGTCCCTGAAAATTTTTCCCTGAATTTATGGTTAAGATAGATCGCCTCAATGAGGGGGATATCAAATATGGCATAGCAGCAGTCACAGCATTTTTCCTTGCAGGAAACCTCCTTGGGATATTCTGATTTTACCTTTTCAAAAATGCCGTCAATGATGGAGACCAATGCCTCGTATTTTGCAAAATGTTCTTTAAAATCCATGGAAGTTCAATCCTTTTATTTGTCAGGTTTGCCTTTTGATGTCTGGCACCCTGAAAGTTCATAAGAAAATGTGGCACTGGAGTGCCGACAGCAGAGCCCCCGGTGACTGCCCTGCATATTTTTATATGAAAGAGTAGAATTCTTTCATGCTTCGTTATGGGCAGGCCGAGGCCAGAATAGGGCCTGCCCCGTGGCAGTTATTTAAAATCTTATTTTCCAATGCAGAATTGACTGAATATTTTGTCAAGGATGTCAATATCTGCGGTATCACCGGTGATTTCTCCCAGGGATTCCGCTGCCATTCGAATATCAATGGCAAGGGTTTCCTCTTCCCTGTGGTGCATCAGGTTCTGCCTGGCACAGACAAGGGCTGTTTTTGTTTGGTCAAGGGCAATCTTGTGTCTCAGGTTGGGGATTACGCTGGTTGGATCTGTTTGGTCTGCTGTGGACATTGCAAGGATCTGTCGTTTAAGATCCTGGATTCCCCTGATCCTGCGTGCAGAGATCAGCGCATGGGGAATATCTTGCAGATCTTCCGGCAGTTGCGGGGTGAACTCCAATGGCATTAGATCCATTTTGTTAAAGACAATGATCACCTTTTCATGGGAGGGGGCAATGGCCTGAATTTCCTGGGCAGAAATCTTCTCTCCGGCGGTTTTCATAAAAAGAACCATGTCTGCCCGGGCAATATTTTCCTTTGCTTTTCTGATACCGATCTGCTCCACGGGGTTTTTTGTGTCATGCATCCCTGCCGTATCGGAGATAACAAAGGGTACCCCGTCAATGTTAATGCCCTCTTCAATAAGATCCCGGGTGGTTCCGGGTATGGCCGTGACAATGGATCTTTCAGACTCCAGGAGGCAGTTCATGAGGCTGGATTTTCCCACATTGGGGGGGCCGCAGATGGCAAGCTTGATACCATCCCTTAAAAAATGCCCGTTATCATAAGTCTTGATGCCCCGGTTGCAGATGTCAATGACCCCATTGATCTGCTCCAGAAATTGTTTTTCCGGGATCAGATCCTCCCCTTCATCGGGGAAATCAATGGCCGCTTCAAGAAGGGTTAACAGAGAAATGAGAGTTTCCCGCCCCTGGGTAATGGTCTCTTTGAGTTTTCCTGTGGACTGGGCTGCGGCCATCTTCATGGAGGCCGTGGATCTGGCACAAATGATGTCAGAAATGGCCTCGGCCTGGGTGAGATCAATGCGATTGTTTAAGAATGCCCGTTTGGTGAATTCACCGGGTTCTGCCAGGCGTATACCCTGTGTGATAATGCATTCCAAAATGGCTCGCATGACCATGGGGCCCGCATGGGCATGGATTTCCACCACATTTTCCCGGGTGTAGGATCTGGGTGCCCGCATGGGAATCACAAGAACCTCATCCAGCACGATGTGCTCCTGGGGATGGAAAATATAGCCGTGGACAACCCGGTGGGATTCCAGATTGAGGCAATCCATGGGACCCTTCAGGGTTTTTCCAAACAGTCCGGATATAACAGACAACGCCTGGTGTCCGGAAATGCGAATAATGCCGATTCCCCCCATCCCGGGGGGAGTGGCAATGGCGGCAATGGTGTCGTGGATCATGGAACTATTTTTGAATGTTCCTTTTCTTTTTGTAGGCTCTTTTTTTGGGAAAGATGACAAGTCTTCTGTAATAACCGTCTCCCATACTCTGGGTTCTCACCCGGGCATCGTCCTTTAAAGCCAGGTGAACAATCCGACGATCCTGGGCCGTCATCTGATTGATGGTGGCAGGTTTTCCGGTTTTCTGGGCCTTGTCTGCCATTTTATGGGCCAGGGCTCTCAGGTTCTCCTTCCGGGTTTCCATATATCCTTCTATGTCCACCTTTAGTCGTACCCGGGATTCACTGTATCGATTGATGATTTTATCGGTGAGGAACTGCATGGCCTCCAGGGTTTGACCCCGTCGGCCGATGAGTACCCCGGAGTTGCCCCCATCCACCCTTAAAAGGAGGCGATCCTCATCACTTTTTGCAACCACTGTGGCATCAGAGGTGATGAGATCCACCATTTTCTGAAGCGTCGCTCGTCCAAGTTCCATGGCTTCTTCAGGTACATCCACAGCAACCTCGTCCATGTATTTGGGAGGAAACCCCTCCTCTCTATCATCAACGACTTCATTTTTCCCTGTTTTTTGAACCGGGGGAACGACCTCCCTTTTTTTGAAGTTCTTTTTTTCTAATTTTTTTGGGGGGCTTGATGTCTCATCAGGCGTTTGTGCAACTTCTGCCGGTGCCCCAGGTGCTTCTGGGGTAACCGCCACAGGCGATTCATGGGTGATGGGTTCTTTTTTTACATTTTCCGTTAGTTTTTGTTTTTCTGTTGGTTCGGTATTCTTGGACGCATGTGTCGGCAGTGGTGCCGGTTTTCTGGGCGTTTTTTTCTTTGCCGCAGGAACACGTTTAAATTTTTTACCGGCAGGAGCAAGCGCCGGTTCCGGTGGTTCTTTGCCAAAGGCCTCATCCACCATGGACATGATGCCCTGGGAATCTGTTGAATCCCCTGCATCAGATGAAGGGGTATCCAGCGTGTTCTTTTTCTCTGGCAGGGTCACACGGATTCTTGCCTTTTTTACACCGACAATGCCGAAAATTCCGGATGAACCCGAAGAGATTATGTCATAAACCAGTTGTTTCTTGGTCACATTTAATTCAGAGCAGGCCTTGGTAACGGCCGCATCAATGTTTTTTCCATCAAATTCCTGGGTCTGTTTCATCATACCTCCGTGGTTTAGGCAAATTTCTTTTGAATGTAATACTGCTGGCCAATGGAGAGAACATTATTAACAAGCCAGTAAAGGACAAGCCCGGCAGGAAAGTTGATGAAAATAAAGGTCATGAATATGGGCATGAGCATCATCATTTTTGCCTGGGTGGGATCCCCCGTGGAGGGCGACATTTTTTGTTGCAAAAACATGGAGGCACCCATGATGATGGTCAGAACCGGGATACCATAGGGGGCCTGCATAAACGGAATGGCAAAATCAAAGCTAAAAAGCCGATCCGGTGCTGAAAGGTCTGCAATCCATCCCATAAAAGGGGCATGTCGGAGTTCAATGGCCTGGTAAAGCATGCGGTACAGGGCAAAAAAGATGGGCATTTGAACAACCATGGGAAGACAACCGCTCATGGGATTAACCTTGTAGGTTTTGTAAAGGCCCATCACTTCCTTGTTCATGCGCTGTTTGTCATCTTTATGTTTTTCCCGGAGCTCCATCATCAGGGGCTGTAGTCTTTTCATGTCACTCATGGACTTGTAACTCTTGCTGCCAAGGGGCCAGAAGATCAGTTTTATTAAAAGGGTCAAAAGAATAATGGCAATGCCGTAGTTAGGAATGATATCGTGGATGAGGTTCATACCGATGAGACAGGGTTTTGCCAGGATATCAAACCATCCGAAATTAATGGATTTTTTAAGGTTGTTATCATAGGCACTGAGAACTTTCAGGCTCTTGGGGCCCATGTACAGGTCAAAGGAGAGGGATGCCTGTTGCCCCGGATCAATGCGATCCATGGATTTGATGTAGGATGAGGTGACCAGATCTCCATTGAGCGCAAGTTTGAATTTGGCATCTGAAGGAGTAGTAGGTACCAGGGCCGAGACAAAGTATCTGCCACTGTTGCCAATCCATTCAATGGTGCCGGAGAAGGTGTCTTTTTCTTCAATATCATCCGGGTCAATTTCTTCCAGCTTGGTATTAATTAAAGCCACAGGGCCATTGGCACCAAACTGGGACATGCTGGATTTGCCTGCGTTGATGCGATGGGGAAGGGATATTTTAAGGGCATCCTTAAGGGGCATAGTTGAAGTGTTTTTGATCACAACGTCCATGCCCACAAGATAGGTGGATGCTGAAAAAGTAAATATTTTTTCCACGGTGATGCCATGGGGAGAATTCCAGGCGAACACGATGACCTTTTCTCCACTGTTCAGACGATTCTGAAGGGTGTCTGTGCGGGCCGTAAACACAGCCGTTTCAAGGCCAGCCACGCTTTTGCCTTCAAGGTCAACGGAAAATGTGCCCACGTCAAGGTTGGGGGGGATCATCTGCTTTAATGGCGCATCCGCTTCAACGGCCTCCCGGTAACCTTTAAGCATAAAACTGGTTACTGCAGCACCGTATTCGGATATGGAAATATCATAAAGGGGGGTTTCCACGGATAGCAGCCGGGCATTTGTTCGCTGGGTGCTTTGTTCTGTGGTGGAGATATCTTGAGAGGTATCACCATTAAGTAGTCCGCCAGCGGAGGGTGCTGTGGGGGATATGTTTTTAACCGTTGATCCTGCCGGCATTTCCTGGGTGGTTTCCAGGGGATCTATGACTTCTTTTTCGCTGACAAAAAAAGTGTTCCAACCAACGATAATAACTATAGAAAGGATAATGGCAATGAATAAGCGCTTTTGCTCTTCCATCTTGTCTCCCGCAATGCGTGATGAATATTATGGTATCTGTTTAGGAATGAAAGGGACAATGGGGAAGAGATCATGATGTTCGTTTCTTCAGGGGACAGGGTCAAACCCTCCCGGGTGAAAGGGGTGGCATTTCAGTATCCGCTTGACAGCAAGTAAGACGCCTTTAAGGCTGCCATGTTTTTTGACAGCCTCAAACGCATATTCTGAACATGATGGATAGAAACGACATGTCGGCCCTGTCAGGGGAGATATCAAGAGTTGATAAACTTTTATAAAGAATAGGATTGCCTGCTGGATCATTCAGAAGGGCCTTGTTATTTTCTTAAAAAGTCTGCCAAGTTCATCGGGAATCTGACGATTGGTCAGTTGCGCTGCATATTTCCTTGCAATAATATTGACATCCCACCTTCCCGGCAGCATCTCTTTATTGAGCCTGTAATATTCTCTGACCATCCGTTTGATTCTGTTACGCGCCACCGCGTTTCCCACTCGTTTGGATACAGTGATCCCGATGCGACTTTTTTCCAGGGAATTTTCCTTGAAATTGGCCAGGAAAAAACGAGTCTGCATCCTTTTCCCATGTCTGGATAAAAATAAAAATTGGGCTCTTTTAAGGAGCCTTTCGTCTTTTTGAAATAGATACTTGCCCAATGGTCAAGTGCCTCTATCAGGCTGTCAATTTCTTACGGCCTTTGGCCCGTCTGCTGTTCACAATACGTCGACCGGCAGCCGTGGACATTCTTTTGAGGAAACCATGTTTTCTGGCACGTTTGATTCTGCTGGGCTGGAAAGTTCTTTTCATCTGTAAATCCTTATTTTACGTTTGATTGGGTCTTGGTGTTGACACAGCCTGTAATACCCAAGGGTGTGATATGGAGAAACTAAAAATCTGCAAAGGGGCGGTTCACTCCATAAAAATTCAATATTGCAGTGTTTCAATAAAATGGCACTCGTTTAGTTTGTTTGACAACAGACAGGGTCACTCCCGCTCCTCTGGAAATCCTTGGAACCGGGTTGTTGAAGAACTCTCTGCCACCATAAACATGAAACTTTAAATCATTATTGATCAAGTGTCAAGAATCAATTGATTTTTTCGGTCAACCCCATGGAAATCACTGTATTGGCAGAGATAAAAAATGATTGCACTTGCCGGAAAAATAATTTTCTGTATACTAATTTCATGTAGATAGTCTTTGTATGTCTCCGGTTCTTCTAATTTTCTCTTCTGGGTAATTCATGATCCCTCCCTGATTCTGAGTCAAAATTAGAATGACTGATCTGCAACTCTACGGGCTGCGCTCTCTATCTTTTCACATGAAGGGGTATATATATCTAACATTCTTTCATGCTTCGTTGTGGGCAGGCCGAGGCCAGAATACGGTCTGCCTGTGGCAGTTTATCTCATATGGGGAATAATATGAATGAAAAAATAACGGTTCTTTTTGGGGAAGATCCAGCTGAATCAGATGAATCCATTCGAACGGAACTGGAAAAGAGCGGGATAAGGTGTCTTTTTTGCACCAACGGCATTGATCTTGTCCGCCGGGCCATTTTGAAAAATCCAGATGTCATTGTGGTGGATGTCTCTTTGTCCCGCATGAACGGATATCAGTGTGCAAGAATACTGCGCTATGATCCCGTGACCCGGAATACACCGATTATCCATTTTGGAACTAACAGTAGCCCTGTGGATCGTTATTGGAGTAAGGTGTGTGGCGGGGACATGTTTCTTGAGAATCCCCTTGAAAACGCAGATTTGAAGGCATCCATCCATCAACTTGTCTTGGATGGTGGAGCACGCCCCAGGCCAGCAACTTCTGGAAATATCATACCGGAAATGACGGATCAATCCATTCTGGGACTTGCCACCAATCTTCTTGAACAGGATCTGCTCCGGCTCAATATTTTAAAAGAGATCAATATGGTGGATACAATGGGCAGTTCCCCCGGAGACCTGATCTCCGCTTTGTTTGCCATTATTAACTCTCTTTACCCTTTTTCTTCGGGATCTGCTCTGTTGATTTATGAAAATCACATTGATTTTTATTTTTGCGGAAACCACAGCTCCGGGATGAATCGCTCTTCTGAGATCAAGTCCTTGATACTGGATCAGTTGAAGCATCATCAGGATATTCACATCAAGCTGGATGACATTGTTGACATTATGATTGATTCAGAAATATCCGGCCCCTCTTCCCATGGAAGTCAGGATGTATATGTCCACATTGGTGAGTCCCAGGGATCTGTAAATACGGCGCTTGCATTTGAAAATATTCATCTGGAGGGGTATAACCGGGAAGAAAAATCCATTTTCTATCTTGCCCTGGATCTTGTCCGGGGGGTTATCGAGAAAAAGATTTTTTTTCGCATGAATCAGGAATTATCTTTAATTGACATTGCCACCCAGGGCTACTCCATTACGTTTTTCATGGAGGTGCTGGGACGGGAAATGGAAAATGCCGCAAGGCATAATTATATTATCACCCTTTTTACCATGCTGTTTGCTAATTTTACTACCATTATCAAGGATATGGATAGCGAACAGCTTCGTGGATTACTCAAGGCAGTACAAACATCCATCCTAAGAAGTATGAGGAAAACAGATGTGGTGGCCAGGTGGAATCAGGCCAATTTTGGATTTTTATTGACCCACACCCCCTTAGAAGGATCCAAAGAAGTCATTGTGAGAGTGAAAAGGAATCTTTTGAAAGATCTTGCAGGGTTCGGCATTGATGTGCAGGAGGTTAAACTTGAGTTTGGCGTCTGTCAATTTAATGCAACTCGGGATAAAACGGCCGAAGTCTTTTTTAAAAATGCCATGCCCCGGAAGAAAAAAGATCAGGATTGAAAACTTCATGCTTTTTTTATAAGAAAGTCTCACCAACACGCTGGAATTAAAAGACTTTCATTTTTCGTTGTGGCTGATCTTACAGCCATGTATGTTCTATAAGAAAGTCCCGGCAAACCAAGGCGGGCTTTCATGCTTCGTTGTGGGTAGGCCAAGGCCAGAATACGATCTGCCCGTGGTAGTTTATTAGAAAATAAAACTTTCGGGCAACCTCAGCAGAACCCCCCCGATGGGCAATAGGAACCGGCCAATTGGGCCGTCTACGGTTCCGGGCCGGGCCCATTGCCCGTCGGGGGGTGATATCATTTTTAATATTCGTTGTGACAGGCGGCCCTGTCATGCGGGTTATTTTAAAATTTTTGGCCTTTGGTTCTAAATGCGCTGGCCATGGCAGACTTTAAGGTCTTTCATTTTAATATAGAATTATGTGGTTATGAAGATTTGTAACTCTTGAGATTTGACAGGAAATATGGAAAATAAAAAAAACGATCATAAAGGGGAAAAGCTGAGATTAGGAGAGCTTCTGGTGAAGGAGGGCGTTCTTTCTGAACAGCATAAGAATGATGCCCTGGCCATTCAAAAATCCCTGCCGGTTTATAAAACAATAGGAGAAATTTGCCTGGAAGAAAAGTTTATTTCCCGGCGGGATTTGAACCGGGTACTGGCAAAATATCATAAACGAATTCCCCTGGGCATGCTTTTGATCAATCTTGGCATGATCAACCAGCAGCAATTAAAAGATACCTTGGCGGAGCAGAAGAGATCCGGTGCTAAAATCGGAGAAATTTTCATCCAAAAGGGTTTCATCAATGAAAAGGTGTTGGTGGATACCCTGGCCACACAAATGGGTATTTTAAAAATATTTCCGGATTTTCATATCATTGATCGTATGCTCTTAAAGGGATGGAGCGAAGATTTTTTGAAGAAAAATCTCATCCTGCCAGCATTTAAAGAAAAGGGTGAAGTTACCGTTATCATGGCAGATCCCTTTAACAATGAGCTCATCCAGGATGTGGGGCGTATGTTTCAGTGTAAAATACGTCCTGCCATTGCCACCTCCATAGATATCAAACGGGCGCTTCAACAGCATTTTCAGAAGGTCTCCCTTGATGTAATGCCCCGAATGGCTCTTAAGTCCGTTGATGATAAAGATCTGGTGGTGGGGGACAAGGGACTTTCCATTGGTAACCAGGATGGCGTTGTGGGGGTGCTGGATTTTGTCATCAGTAATGCCATTGCCGAGGGGGCAAGTGATGTTCACATTGAACCCAAGGAGTCCAGCCTCCAGGTGCGCTATCGCATTGATGGGATACTGCACCATAAAACAGATCTCCCCATTTCCATGTCAGCCGCTTTGAGTTCCCGCATCAAAATTTTATGTAAATTGGATATTTCCGAAAAAAGAAAGCATCAGGATGGCAGACTTCGTGCCCAGGTGATGGAGCAGGATGTGGACATGCGTGTGTCTGTGTATGCGGCTGCCTTTGGTGAAAACATTGTCATTCGAATTCTTTATCGCCAGAGTAATTTCATAGATGTTGATCAGCTTGGCATTACCCCTGAGAATAAACGTAAATTCCTTGAACTCATGGCCCTTCCCTCGGGCATTATCCTTGTGACAGGCCCCACCGGCAGCGGTAAGACCACCACCCTTTACTCTGCCATTAATCAAATCAATGATGGCTCTAAATCCATCATCACCGTGGAAGATCCCGTGGAGTATGTCATGGAGGGGGTGGTTCAGGGACAGCTCAATCATAAACTGGGGCATACCTATGTTGATTTTATTAAATCCATGATGCGTCAGGACCCTGATGTGATCATGGTGGGAGAGATTCGAGATCCGCTTTCAGCCGGGGCAGTGATCCAGGCATCCCTCACCGGTCATAAGGTGCTGACCACCCTTCACACCGAGGATTCCACCGGTGGTCTCCTAAGGCTGGTTGACATGGGCATTGATGCTTTTCTGATTTCCTCCACGGTGATGGCGGTGATGGCCCAGAGACTGGTTCGGGTACTTTGTCCCCGTTGCAAGGAGCCTTACACCCCGGATGCGGTTCAACTGTCCATACTGGGGGTGGATATTAATATTCCCAAAAAAGTGAAATTTTATAAAGCCGTGGGGTGCAGTTCCTGTGATCACATGGGTTACCGGGGCCGTACCGGTGTCCATGAGTTGCTGTGCATGAATGATAAGGTCAGAGATATTCTGTTGAGCCAGGGTACAGGAAGTGCGATTCGACGGGTGGCTCGATCCGGGGCAGGATTGATGACCATGCGGGAGGATGGGTTCTATAAGCTGATGAAGGGGATTACCACCTTTGATGAAATTTCCCGGGTGCTTCCCTGGCAGGACAGCGAAGATGACCTGCTCCGTTCTGCCGAAGAGATCATTGCCTTGGTAGAAGGGAAGCCTTCTGTCGCCACCGATGAAGCGTCAGGGGCAACGGATGCCGGCAAAGAAAATAAAAAGGAGGGGTTCGTATCTGGGGCAGGGAAAGGCGGTGAGCTGTGTCGGGTATCCCTGGATATTTTAGCCATGGATAAAGCCGAAGATAAGTTGGTTGAGTTTTTCAATATATACCAAAAAAATGCGGATAGTGGAGATGGCGAACAGGCCGATTTATCCACGGGCGAACTTGAGCGGTTTGTGGCTTTTGTGAAAGCTGCCATGAAACATGCCAGATCCCTTGCGGTGTCTCCCTTTGCTGATCTTGTGCTTCGCAAAAAAAACGGTGATCTGGAAATTGTTGTGGCGCTTCTTGTGCGGGAGCAGCCTTTAAAGGCCAAGGTTAAAGGGGGGGGCGACCAAGGGCCCCGACTGCTCAATTTTATTAGAAAACAAAATAACTTATCCAGTGGTCAGACCCCGGAGCCTTTGGATGTGGAGGGTGGTGCCGCAGGCAGTGGCATGTATCGAAAAGTGGTGAAAAAATTATTGTGGGAACCCCGTTTTGTTTAGAAGCCTTGGCATCCTTCATGTGCATCCAAAATTAATTTACAGCCTTTTGGGAAAAGCCCTGCAAATGGAGAATGCTCTAAAAAAGTGTAAAGTAGTTCTGAAGGATACCGTAATGCTTTACTTATTTTACTAATGTTTCAAATATATGATATTCTTCGATGTGATAATGGGGTTCAGGGTAGATGGCAATGGGCCGGTTCACCTTTATCTCCAGGGAAGAGACCAGACCTTTTTCCTCTCCGTGGAGAAGTTGGGCAATTTCCGGGTGTACCTTCACTGTGAACCGGTTGCCCATCATGTCCGAAGCCTCATTGAGAAGATCTCTGTAAATTTTATGGCAGATGGATTTACCAGATAGGAGCATGCCGTCTCCATTGCAGTAAAAACAGGGTTCACACAGGGAGCGGGTGAGGTTCTTTCTCACCCTTTTACGGGTCATCTGCACCAGCCCAAGTTCAGACAGGGGAAGGACATTGGTCTGGCTTTTATCTTTTTTTAAGGCATCGTTGAGGTGTGACATGACTTTTTCTCTGTGCTGGCTTTTTTTCATGTCAATGAAATCAATGATGATGATCCCCCCGGTGTTTCTCAGACGTATCTGATAGGCGATCTCCTTGACGGCTTCCAGATTGGTTTTAACAATGGTCTCTTCAAAATTGTGCTTTCCCACGTACCGTCCGGTGTTGACATCTATGGCCACCAGGGCTTCGGTTTGCTCAATGATGATATAGCCTCCGGATTTGAGCCACACCTTTCTTTTCAGTGCCCGGGCAATGTCTCCTTCAATATTGTAAGCATCAAAGATGGGTTCCACCCCGGTGTAATGTTCGACGGATACCTTGAGATCGGGCATGAGTTTTTCAAGGAAGGTGAGAACATTGTTATAGCCCTCCCGGGAATCAATGATGAGCTTGTCAGCCTCATCATTTAACAGATCCCGCACCGCCCGGAAGGTGACGGTGAGATCCCGGTATACCAGGCAGGGTGCAGACACCGTTTTGTTTTTTTTCTGGATGTCTTCCCAGGTTTTGTTTAAAAAGGAGATTTCTTTTTTAAGCGTTCTTTCCTGGATACCCTGGGCAGCGGTTCTGAAAATATATCCAAAGGTATCTTTTCTAAAAGAAAGAAGCAGTTCTTTGAGACGGGTGCGCTCTTTTTCATCAACAATACGCTTGGATATCCCGATGTGATCCACCGTGGGCATGAGAACCATGAAGCGACCGGGCAGGGAAATATGGGTGGTCACCCGGGGCCCTTTGGTACCAATGGGGGATTTTGATATCTGCACCAGAATCTCCTGGCCCTCGGTGATGAGATCTTCAATGGGGCAGTCCGTTGTTCTGGCAGATTTCCAACTGGGAGGAGGGGGCATCTCTTCTTCTTTTGCGTCAGACGCGTCGGTGTCTTCATCTCCATCGGCATCATTTTCCTGCTCAAACCGCTGGGCTAGTTCCGCCGTGGTATCATCCAGGATATCATCCACGTAGAGAAAGGCCGCCTGGTTTAATCCAATGTCAACAAAGGCGGCCTGCATGCCCGGCAGTACCCGCTGAACCCGTCCTTTGTAAATATTACCTGTGATGTTGGATTCATCTCCCCGTTCCATGAACAATTCCACAATGTTACCATTTTCTAATACGGCAACCCGGGTTTCATGTTCAGCCGCATTCACAACCAGTTCTTTCAACATGGGATAGTGTCCTGCCTTTGTTTAAGAATCTGTGCCGTGTGGAGAATTGCTTCGGGAACGTTAAGGGCTTCCTGTAGTATTTCCGCTGGCCTGATGATTCGATCTTGATATTTTTTTAATACAATTTCCAGGTGGGAATTGTCAATAATTTCCAATTTTTCAGTGACTTTTCTTAAATCCGTGGTTCGGGTCTTTCCCTTGAAATTACGCTTTTCCACAATGAATTCCGGGGCAGCCATAAAGCGTTCCACCAAGGAGGGATCAATGGCATGTCCGGGCAGGAAGATGCGGTAAGTTGTGGGGCCTTGATTTGCTTTTTTATTTATCTTGGCCACGGGAAGACAGTTAATAATAGTGATCCCTTTGGGAAGTATCTGGTTGAGCTTTTCTGTGATTTCCAGGGGATCTGTCTTGATATGGGCATGGATATTAAAAAACTCCTCTTCACTTTCCATTCCCACGGGCAAGGGATTATCAAAGGAGAGCTTCATGGCAGGGGAGAACCCTTTGGAGTATTTCACCGTAATACCGATGCGGCGTATGGCTCGCCGGATGATTTTTGCCAACTCCAGATGGCCAAAATGCCTGGCATCCCCCAGGCGTGAGTAAAAACATCGGTATTGGGTAAAATGTTCGGGCTTGTTATCCATGGAAGGCCCAGAGGGGACAACAGTATTTTGAGCCGGATCAGTGGGCACCGGTGCATGGAGAACCGGTTGGATTTTTTTAAAATCACAGATACCGCAGCCGTTGCACTCATCTTCTCTACAATCCGGTGTTAGCTGGGGGATCAGTGCCCGTTGGAATTCCTTTTCCATGAATTTATCTGAAATGCCGCAGTCAATGTGGGCCCAGGGAAGGCGTTCCTCTGGAGTGCGTTCACGGGTGGTATAAAACAGGGGATCAATGCCCTGTTTTTCAAATGCCGCCATCCAGGTGTTAAAATCGAACATGTCAGACCATCCATCCAGTCGGCATCCCATTTCCCATGCCGTTACAAGCACTTGACTTAATTTTCTGTCTCCCCTGGCCCAGACCCCCTCAAGCACGCTCATATTGGGATCCTGCCATTTGAGGTTAATGCCGGGGTGTCTGAGGTGTTCCTTTAAGAATGAAAGATTCTCCCGGGATTTTTCCGAAGGAATTTGACTGCATCGCTGGAAGGGAGTGTGTGCCTTGGGGATGAAGGTGGCAAAGCTGACATTGATCTGGCTTTTGCCCTTGCCTTTAATTTTAATTCCGGCAAGTTGTCGGGCCATGTCACAGATGCCCTGGATATCCGCCTGGGTCTCAGTGGGCAGGCCGTTCATGAAATAGAGTTTGATACGCTGCCATCCCAGCTCAAAGGCGCTGTTTACGGTGTCGAAAATATCTTCCTGGGTGATATTTTTATTGATAACATCCCGCAGGCGCTGGGTGCCCGCTTCCGGGGCAATGGTGAACCCGGTTTTTTTTACCTTTTTAATGATCTTCATCAGCTCAGGTGTCAATCGACCTGCTCGCACAGAGGGAAGGGAAATGGCAGTGCAGTGGTTGGGATTCACCGAAAGCAGGTTTTCCATGAGGTTGGCCAGATCACCATAATCGCCTGTGCTCAAGGAGAGCAGGGAAACATCACTGTAGCCTGTCTCCTTTAAAGAGCGCCGTGTGATGTCTATCAATTCCTTTGTGGATCGTTCCCTCACCGGGCGGTAGATCATGCCTGCCTGGCAAAATCGACATCCCCTGGAGCAGCCCCGGGCAATTTCCAGGCGCAGTCGATCATGCACGGGTTTTCCAAAGGGAACCACCGGAGATGCGGGAAGGGGGGCCGTTGAAATGTCCGGCAGGATGGCTCTTTTTATCCGCCGGTAGTCAGAATGGATGGGTTCCATCTGCTGAATTCCCTGGTCGTCATAGTGCACCGTGAAAAAGGAGGGAACATAAACCCCCTGGAGGGTGGAAAGTCTTTTTAAGAGCTGGTTTTTATCCTTGCCCCCCTCTTTTTTCCATTGAACCACCATCTGGGACAATTCCACAATGATCTCTTCTCCATCACCGATGACAAAAAGATCAAAGAATTCAGCCAGGGGTTCCGGGTTAAAGGCGCAGGGACCGCCACCGATAACTAAGGGGAATGTGTCCTCCCTGTCCTTGGCATAAAAGGGAATGCCGGATAGGTGGAGCATGGTGAGAATATTGGTAAAATTGAGTTCATACAGGAGACTGAAGCCAATGATGTCAAACGCTTTTAAATCCATCCCCGATTCCAGGGAAAACAGGGGAAGTTTTTTGTCTGAAAGCGCTTTTTCCATGTCCGGAGCTGGGGTGAAGAACCTTTCTGCAGCAATGTTCTCCTGCTGATTGAGGATGGTATAAAGGATCTGCATGCCAAAATGGGAGGTTCCAATTTCATAAAGATCAGGAAATGCCAGAGCAAAGGTCAGATCCACCTGGGTCAGATCCTTTTTAATGGAGTTGACCTCAGAGCCAAGATATCTGCTGGGCATCTCCACAAAGGGGAGGACGGCTTGTATATTTTTTGGGTTCATGATAGAGAACTTTTAATAAATCCATGTTGTTTGATTGTTTATTGCAAATAATAATTATTACATTTTGTCTTGGATAAATCAATGTTAAAATGGTAAATATTTGGGTTGGTAATGTAAATGTTTGGCCAGTGCCCCATCTCCCTCTATAGTGCCGGTCACATGACTTTATACCGTTTTAAAACTATTATCCTCGTATTAACAGTGGATTAGATTATTTTTTAGCATCAAGTCATGTGACTGGCACTATAAGTTGGGATTGCGTAGCATACTAATGTTCGGTGAGCAGGCCAAACTTAGGTGAATATGGTGTGCTGGCCGAATATTTACTTTGATGTCACGTGAAAGGAGACGTAATGAAAAGAGTAAAAATAAAAAAACTTCTTGGTGGAACAACTGCCATGGATGAGGTGCTGGTGAAGGGGTGGGTGAGAACCCGGCGTGACTCAAAAACCTTTTCTTTTATGGAACTCAACGATGGATCCTGTTTGAAAAATATTCAGGTTCTTGCCGATGTGTCCCTGGAAAATTACGCAGAAATTGTAAAGCTTACCACAGGCTCCGCCATTTCCGTTGTGGGACGTTTGGTGCCCTCCCCGGGAAAGGGTCAGAAATGGGAAATTCACGCAGATCACATGGAAATTATCAGTGTGGCCCCCGAAGATTACCCTCTACAGAAAAAACGGCATTCCGATGAATTTTTAAGAACCATTGCCCATTTAAGGCCCCGGACCAACAAATACGGGGCCATGTTCCGCATTCGATCGGAAATGGCCCTTGCCATCCATCAGTTTTATAAGGAAAAAGAGTTTCGTTACCTCCACGCCCCGGTGATCACCGGGTCTGATTGTGAAGGGGCCGGAGAGATGTTCCGGGTGACCAACCTTGATCTTGCCGATGTGGCACAGGCAGGAAAAATGAATCCCGTAGATGATTTTTTTGGTCAGGAATCTAATTTAACCGTATCCGGTCAATTGTCTGCTGAGATGTTTGCCCTGTCACTGGGGGATGTCTATACCTTTGGCCCCACCTTTCGGGCGGAAAATTCCAATACCAGCCGTCATGTGGCGGAATTCTGGATGCTGGAGCCGGAAATGGCCTTTTGCGATCTTAACGGCAACATGGATCATGGGGAAGAACTGATCAAGTACCTCACACGCCATGCCATGGAACAGTGTGAAGAAGATCTTTCTCTGTTTACCAATTTTGTGGATAAAGGGTTGAAAAAGGTGCTTTCTGTCCTTGTAAATGAGCCCTATGAACGGATTACCTATGCCCAGGCCGTGGATATTTTATTGAAATCAGGCAAGCGGTTTGAGTATAAGGTTAAAAGCGGCATTGATCTCCAATCCGAGCATGAGCGGTTCCTTGCCGAAGACTATTTTAAAAAACCGGTGTTTCTCACCCATTATCCCAAAACCATCAAGCCTTTTTATATGCGGGTCAATGATGACGGTGAAACCGTGGCTGCCGTGGATCTTCTGGTGCCCCGCATCGGTGAGATTCTTGGGGGCAGTCAGCGAGAAGAGCGTTTGGATGTATTGGAGGGTCGTATGGATGAGATGGCTTTGCCCAAGGACACCTATTGGTGGTATCTGGATTCCCGGCGGTTTGGCTCTGTTCCCCATTCCGGGTTTGGCATGGGATTTGAACGATTTCTCATGCTCATCACCGGGGTCACCAATATCCGGGATGTGGTTCCCTTTCCCAGAACGCCGGGAAGCATTGATTTTTAACTTACAATCAGACTTGCTATGCTGAAATCAGGATGGCCAGGGGAAATATTTTGTTTGATTTTTCCTCCCCTTCTTTTTATAACTGCGTATCATCATTGAATCGTTTTGGGGAACTCAACAGGAGATTGTTTACATGCCCACACTGGAAGAGAGAAAAGCAGAAACGAAAAAAAAGTTAAACAAAAGGCTGAAAGACAGGGGGGAGGAACTGGGAATCGCCCCGGAATTTTCAGAGTACATTGAGATGATGGAAACCTATTTGTTGACACTGGAAAGGCGGGTGCTGCGTCTTGAAAAAGAACATGACTTCCATGGAAAGGACGTTCTGCAGATAGATTTATAAGAGGTTTTTCGGCATCCTTCTTCAAAAGTGCTTTACACTTTTTTAGAGCATTCCCCATTTGTAGGGGCTTTTCCAAAAGACTGTAAAGTATTTCTATGGCCATATGAAGGATGCCGGAATGTCTTATTTTTCTTGTGCGTTCTGGATGGCCACCTCTTCAAATGTTTTGATTTCTGCAAGAATCCGGGTAGATGCTTCCAGGAGCTGGAAGGCCAGGGCCGCCCCCGTGCCTTCTCCCAGTCTGAATTGAAGATCCAGCAGGGGTTCAAGTCCCATTCTTTTGTGCATAAAGGCGTGCCCCACCTCAACGGAACGATGACCTGCAAAGAGATACTCCCGGGCATTGGGTGCCAGCTCACAGGCAATGAGGGCACCTGCTGTTGAAATGATGCCGTCACACACCACGGGGATGCCATGGGCTGCCGCCCCCAATATCAGCCCGGCAAGGCCGCCAATTTCAAATCCACCCACCTTGGAAAGCACGTCAATGGGATCTTGGGGATTCGGGGCATGAAGGGCCAGTCCCTTTTCAATGACGGCAATCTTATTTTTTAGCATGTCATCATCTATGCCAGTGCCCCTGCCCGTGAGTTGGGAGGGGGTGATACCAGAAAATGCGGCAATGATGGCCGCGGATGGGGTGGTGTTGCCAATGCCCATGTCCCCGGTACCCAGGAGATCCACCCCTTCTTTTTCCACCAGTTCATCTACAATCTGAATACCGGCCATGATGCTATCAATGGCTTCTTGTCTTGTCATGGCAGGGGTTTTGGTGAAGTTGGATGTTCCCTTTCTTATTTTTTTATGAAAAATGGGCATGTCTGGGCTGAAATCAAAATTAACCCCCAGATCTGCCACTTTCACAGTGGCTCCGGCATGTTTTGCCAGCACATTGATGGAAGCCCCGTTGTTGACAAAATTATCCACCATTTGGGGGGTGACTTCCTGGGGGAAAAGGCTGACCCCCTCTTCAACCACCCCATGATCTCCGGCACAGGTAATGATCATTTTTTTCTTAAAAGAGACGTCCAATGTGCCGGTGATGGCCGCAAGTTTTGCTCCCACCCCCTCCAGAATACCAAGGCTTCCCGCAGGTCTTGCCTGTTCGGCCAGTCGTTGCAGGGCTTTTGCTTTGATTTTTAGGTCAGATGGCTTAATGCTTTTTATTACTTGTGTCAGCTTTTCCATTTGTATCCTTTGACTTGAATTTGGAGGCACTGAAGCCATGGTGTCCAGATTTCCCCCTGCGGAAAGTTCCATAAGGGTATCAGCCCCTTCTTCCTGGGCGATGATGGCTTTTCTGACTTCTGCATCAACGTCGCAGATGTCCGAGGAGGTGCCAATGGAGGCATTAACCTTGGTGCGAAGTCCGGTACCAATACCCACGGCTCGCTGATTTTTTCTTGAGGGATTGCAGGGGATGACAATTTCACCCTTGGCAACATGGTTGCGGATGAATTCGGGGGAGAGGTGTTCGTTTGTGGCCACCTGGGTCATTTGCTCAGAGATGATCCCGTCTCTGGCGATTTCAAGCTGGGTTTTCATTTGGTCATGTCCTTTTTCTGGTCAATTCCCGGACATTCTCCCGGAACTGACTCTGGTGTCAGCCCTGGGATTTACCATTTCACCTGGGTGGTTCTTTACCGTATCTGGCAGGTCTTCTGACTTACGGATCATTGAAATGGCCTGCGTCTTCCCACAACGATTTTTAATGGCGTTGCAGTGACATGGGTGCAGACATTCTCCCCGTTTACAGCGGCGGGACCGTTCCGGATTTTCACCGGATTCCCTTTTTAAGGCATGGTGCCACCAGATACAGCGTGTTAATTGGGTGGCTAAATTACCACGACACTTGGGGTCTGTCAATGTCAAAAAAAAGGGGGCTGTGATTCTGATTTTGACTCAGAATCCGGGGAGGGCTTGGGTTTGTGGAACGCCAATAATCAAGCCTGACCTCGTTTTCCTAAAATCAGCCTGCAACACTGGGCCATCGAGTTATAAAATTTGCGGTTCTAATTCTACTTTGTTAGATTAGGCTTCAACCTGCTTTTGCAACCTTAAATTTGCTGTTTTCAGCTCTTTTTGACCGTCTTCTTTGGCATTCCACCGGACTGATTAGTGGCCAATTTGGAATTTAACAAAGCAGAAGTAAAGGCGATGTCTATTTGTGCGGAGAATCCTTGAGTTTAAAAAGAAAAGGCAGGCCCATAAGCCCAATCACTGCACAAACTAAATACATGTTTTCAAGTCCGATGAGATCTGCAATGCCACCCACCACCACAATGGCAATGGATCGGGTGATAAAAGAGATCATCATAAAAAGGCCATTGGCAGCAGAAGGGCTTCCCTTTGCCTGTTCCTGGATAATGGCCAGCATCACCGGGGTTGTGGAAAGGATGCAAAAACCGGTGAGGCAGAGCATGACTCCCTTAAGCACTCCGGTGGTAATGATGAACAAAAACAATGTAACCGGTGCCAGCATCACTGCGGCACAAAGGATTTTCTTTCTTCCCATGGTATCACTTAAAATTCCAGCACTTAATACCCCGGCCACCCCAAAGGCTTCGTAAAGGGCAAGGGCACTTCCGGCAAGCCATAGGTTGCCGGTCTGCTGCTCAACAAATACCGGGAGAAAAACCCCCATGGCTGAATGCATGAAGGCCCTGGCCGTGAGTATCCCGGCAAGGGGACTGAGTACATGGCGGATCTCCTTTGTGGTGGCAAACAGGGAGGTTCTTTGGGGAGATCTGTGGGATTCCATGTCCAGGGGGGCAAGTTTGATATAGAGCATCACAGACGTTGCCAGGGCAAATATCATCATGGGATAAAACCCGCTAAGTCCTCCCATAGAAACCACTGCCACAGCAATGATGGGGCCTGCCATCCGTGCGGCTTCCCCACCGGTCATGTAAAAACTCATGCCCCGTCCTTTTTTGTTGCCTGATACCTGGGCAATGACCCCGGGAGCCGGGACGTGGTAAATGGCCACACTGATACCTGCAATAAAGAACATGACCAGAAGCATCCAATACTCGGTTGCCATGCCAATGAGACACATGGGAATGGCGGTCATGCTGGGGGCCAGAATAATGGCCCATCTGGCAAGGCCTTTGCGATCTGCCAGGGCTCCAATAAAAGGATTTAACAGTGCAGGAACCTGCATGATGGTGGATAATAATCCTGCCTGGGACAGGGTGATGGAAAGTTTCTCAATGATGATGGGTAGCACCGGGGCAAGAAAACTTGTGTAAATGTCATGGATAAAATGGGAGAAAGAGAGGAGTAGAACATGCTGGGTTTGAAATTTTTTGTCATGGGATGCCATGGGAGAAAGTCCTTATGATGGGATAAATGCATCCCATAGCTTTGTCCAGATCACACTGTCATGGCCTTGCCTGGACATGCCAGTGTGGTCTGTAAAAAATGTTGTGAGAAAGTGTCAACCTGTGAATAAAGAATGCCATATTTTGAAGGCGGGGACAGATTTGAAAATTTGTCCCCTAAGCGCTAAATGTCATAATAAAGGAAAAATTCATGGGGATGGGGCCGGCTTTTGACCGGTAGCACTTCATGTTCCCGTTTATAGCTTATCCATTTTTCGATGACATCTTTGGTGAAAACCTCCCCCTTGAGGAGAAAATCATGGTCTGTTTCCAGGGCATCCAACGCCTCTTCCAGGGAGCCCGGGGCCGATGCCATTTCTGCCAGCTCCTCCGGGGGAAGATCATAGATATTTTTGTCCATGGGATCCCCGGGATCAATTTTATTTTGGATCCCATCCACCATGGCCATGGTCATGGCGGAAAAGGCAAGATATCCATTGCATGAGGGATCTGGGGTTCTGAACTCAATGCGCTTGGCAGCAGGTGCGCTGGAGTACATGGGAATCCGGATGGAAGCGCTGCGGTTCCGGCTGGAGTAGGCCAGATTAATGGGGGCCTCAAAACCAGGTACCAGGCGTTTGTAAGAGTTGGTGGTGGGGTTGGTTATGGCACAAAGTGCCTTGCAATGTTTGATGATGCCGCCGATGGCCCACAGCGCTTCCTGGGAAACTCCGGCGTACTTGTTGCCAGCAAACATGGGTTTCCCCTCCTTCCAGATGCTCAGATGGGTGTGCATACCCGTGCCATTGTCATCATAAAGGGGTTTGGGCATGAAGGTGACGGTGTGATCGTATTTCGCGGCAACGTTTTTTAGCACATATTTAAACCAGGCAAGGGTATCTCCCATGTGAAGGAGCGTACTATATTTCAGGTCAATTTCTGATTGCCCCCCTGTGGCCACCTCATGGTGCTGGCACTCTATTTCTATGCCCATATCTTCCAGGGTGAGCATCATTTCTGTTCTCATGTCCTGGTATTTATCTGCAGGGGGCAGGGGAAAGTATCCCTGTTTATGCCGAATTTTATACCCGGTGTTGGGCAACTCTTCCCTGCCTGAATTCCAGATGCCTTCATCGGAATCAATTTCATAGAAGGCAGCATTTTTTTCCGAGGCAAATCGGATGTTATTAAAAATGAAAAATTCCGGCTCCGGCCCCACAAAAATGGTGTCGCCAATACCTGTGCTTTTAATGTATTGTTCGGTTTTCCGGGCAATGTAACGGGGGTCTCTGCTGTAGGGTTCTCCGGTGATGGGGTCTTTTATATCCCCCAGGAGCACCAGGGTGGGCTCTTCAAAAAAAGGATCCATCTTTGCCGTGCCAGGGTCTGGCACCACCACCATGTCGCTGTTGTCAATGTTTTGCCATGCCCGCATACTGGAGCCGTCAAATCCAAATCCGTCCTCAAAGGAGGCTTCGGTTACTTCGCATGCCGGTACCGTAAAATGCTGCCAGGTGCCTGGAAAATCCATGTAACGGATATCAATGACCCTGATCTTTTCTTCTTTGATTTTTAAAATGATTTTTTCTGGTGTCATTTTTTGTTTCCTTATCTTTTTTGGTGGTAGTTGGGCTGTGGTTTACAGAGCCTGCGTGCCCCTTTCTCCTGTTCTGACCCGGATCACCTGGTCAACGGGAAGTACAAAAATCTTACCATCACCGATTTTGCCTGTGTTGGCAGCTTTGCAGATGCTGTCAATTACCTCTTCCACCCGTTCTTTATCAACCAGAATTTCAATTTTAATTTTGGGTACAAAATCAACCACATATTCAGCTCCCCGGTAAATCTCTTTGTGGCCTTTCTGGCGGCCATAGCCTTTTACTTCGGAGATGGTCATCCCCTGGATACCGATTTCGTTCAGGGACTCTTTTACATCATCCAGTTTAAACGGTTTGATAATAGCTTCGATTTTTTTCATTGTTATTTCCTTTTTAAGAAAAAGCGGTTACTGGGTACTGGGTTTGTGGGTTAATGGGACTTAAAACCCCGCACGGTATCTCCAGCATTTCCATTGTTTGTTGTGGTGCAATTCTGTACGCTTGGCCCCTCCCTGATTTATCCACCCATAACGTTGAGTTTTTATATGAAAGAATAGATAAGTCTAACATTCTTTCACGCTTCGTTGTGGGCAGGCCGGGGCCAGAATACGGTCTGCCCGTGGCAGTTTTATATGAAAGAGTAGACACACCTAACATTTTTTCATGCTTCGTTGTGGACAGGCCGAGGCCAGAATACGGTCTGCCCGTGGCAGTTATATGAAAAGGCAGCCTCCAAGGCTACCTCAGCAGAGCCCCCGGGGAGGGGTAATGGAACAGACCCATTGGGCTGTCTAACAGTTCCGGGTCGCTTCCATTACCCCTCCCCGGGGGCGGCATGATATCATTTGGCTCCGCGTCTACGACCCAATATTCGTTGTGTCCAGCAGGATATGCCCTTTATACCAAGGGTGGATGGTGGATAGCTGTGTCCGGGTGGGGTTAGCTGGGCTTCTTTTCAAGGAGAAGCTCTGGAAGCGCGTCGAGGATGGCCTGTTTTGTGGACTCAATGCCATGGGGCTCTATGAGTTTCTCGTCATGAAGAGTTTTGACATAAAAAACATCCACCACCTGATCCACCTTAGTGGCTGCCATGGCACTTCTCACGTCCAGACCCTGGAGAAACAAGGCATGGGTGATGGCAAAGAGAAGGCCGGGAAAATCATAGGTAAAGACTTCAATAATGGTGAAGAAGCTGGAGGTTTCATTGTCAATTTTAACCCGATTGGGGATGGGGGCCTGGCCAGATGAAGGTGTTAATGTTTCAGGCAGTTTCTTTTTTAATCTATTAAGAAAGCAATCATCCGCAATGGCAAGATGTAGATCCTTTTCTGCTTTTTTCCATTTTTCTGTTTCAAAGAGCCGATCCCTGGGGGGTATGACTTTAAAAATATCCAGGGCAGTGTTGTGTCCCCATGCGTATGCCTGGGAGCCCACAATGTTCAGACCATTAAGGAAAAATACACCGGCAAGTTTAAAGAAAAACCCTGGGATGTCTTTTCCACATATGGTAATGGTACGGATATCGGCATCTTCTGCCTTTTTTATTTTCCACAAAAAATCATTATCTCCGAGTTTTTTATGCAGGTCAAGATGTTCAATGATTTCTTCGGGGGAAACATAGAGTAGATAGCGATGGGCCATGGAATCCAGTGAGCGGGCAAGGGCGTTCTTATCCCATGACGGCTTTTTAAGGGCCATCACATCGGCTTTTTTCTTTTGAATGGTTTTGGTGGCTCGGCGGGAGGCAAGTTCCCCCTTTTTTAAAATTCCCATTGTTTTTAAGAACAGTTCTTTGAGCAGGTTTTCCGTCCACTCATTCCAGGCTTTGGGGCCGGTGGCCCGGGAATCGGCCACAGTGAGAAGGTAAAGCATTCTCAAGCGTCCCACCCGGTTTATCTTGTGGGCACATAGAACAACGGTTTCTTCATCGCTGATATCCCGGCGGGTGGCGATTTTAATAAGAAACAGATGATGTTCAATGAGAAAACGGATCTCTTCTATGTCTGTCTGTAGATAGCCAAAACGTTTGAGAATTTTTCCGGTTATTTCTGAACCCTTGCGGGAATGTTCACTGGCTGGATCCCCTTTACCGATGTCATGGAGAAGAGCTGCCATCAACAGATTTCTTCGATTCTTGACCTCTTTATGAATGGTGTTGTAAAAAACACTCCTGGGGTCATTTTTCTTTATTTTTTTAAGGCTGTTGATCTCCTGAACACATCTTATGGAATGTTTATCCACGGGATAGAGGTGGTATTGATTGTATTGAATCTTGTGAACAAGCCTGGAAAATTCAGGGATAAATTTAACCAAAAAACCGGTGGCGAGCATGACGTTGAGGACATTGAACTCCCAGAAGGAAGCAGCCAGGGTCTTTTCAAAATCTTTCACATGGGACGGGTTTTTGCGAAATTTATTATCCACCAAATGGACAAATTCTCCCACAATTCTTCTGGATTCTATGGAAAGGGGGGTTCTGGATCGGCCACTTTCCACGAAAATTTTCAGTAGCAGGGAAGGGTTTTGGGGAATGTCCTTGATGGAAAAAAATTCCAGACGTCTCCGCTGGATCTGGATGCCCGGGGTAGGGGTGGGTCTGGCTGGAAAGGAAAATCTTTTTCCCCGTTTATCTAACAAAATAGTTTCTGTGACCCGCTGATTGGTTTGTTTCAGGAAATCCATTTTTGCATGGAGTTCCCCCATGAAGCTTTCCACTCCCTGGTGCCGGTGCTTGCCCTGAAACCCCAATAATTTTGCTACCTCCACCTGGTGTTCAAAATGGAGTTGATCACATTTTCTACCGGTGATGTAATGGAGTCGATTTCTGATGTTCCAGATAAAGGCCAATGCTTCCTCAAGGGTCTCATACTCTTCGTGGGACAAAAAGCCGTTGCGCTCCAGATCTCTTCTGCAGCGGATGTCTTCCTTGATACGGGCATACCACAACAGGGTGTGATAATCACGTAATCCCCCATGGCCGGATTTTAAATTGGGTTCAATGAGGTAGGTGGAGTCACCAAAATCCTGGTGACGCTGGCTGCCGTTTTCAACCAGTCGGGTCAAGCTTTTTCCCTGGTGCCGGGATGACAGTCTTTTTCTGAATTGTTCCCGCAGCATCAAAAAGATGGGGGATGCCCCGCAGATGAACCGGGCATCCAACATGGTGGTGAGGATATCAAATTGATCCCATGCCATACCCAGACACTCTTTAATGGTTCTGACGGCATACCCGGTTTCAAGGCGGATGTCCCACAGGGGGTAAAGGATGTCCTTGATCAGTTGCTCTGTTTCCTGGGGGACTTTTTTTTCAAATAAGAGTAGCAGATCCACGTCGGAATGGACGCATTGTTCCTGGCGGCCGTAGCCGCCCAATGCCACCAGTGCCACGGGGTTCCCCTGGAAGGTCATGGTAGCTGCCGCATTACTCTTTCCCAGGGCGGACTGGAAATATTCGTCCAGAATTCCGGCAAAGAATTCCAGAAAATGGGGTTCTTTGTGGTTCAGGAAATTTTTGATCAATTGGTCTCTTTTCTGGATCAATGTGCTGGCGTCGCTCTCATCTTTCATGGCATCCACTGTCGTATTGGTTTCTGGTTAGGGGGCTTGCGTCTTGATTTTGACCATTTCCCTGATTCGTTGGTATTTATGCAAAAAAGATGCCACAGATTTATGGTATTATGAGTGGGGTTTCACGCCTTGAACGATGTGCAGCAGAATGTTTTGTCTGATATTGATTGCAATATTGTAATATTTAAGGGCTGTTTATTGCAATAGTGTCTATAAACGATCATGGCAGAAGTATATCACTACAGAGACACTTCGTTTACTTCACTAAAATCGAGTATCAAAAGGTAGGTAAATGAGCTTTAGAATTCCCTTCCAACAGGGGGGATCATGAAGGTGTCGCTGTCGTGTAACGAAGGTAGGAAATGAAATCATGCAGCCACCGTAGGGGATAGGAGGTAGCCCGGAACTGTCGGGAACTCTGGTGTCGGTACCTTTCTGGAAAAGGGATAACCCATTGAAGTGTATGGAATTGCTATTTTTATCCCCCCAGTGTGAGCGTGATCCTTATGGAAGCCCGACATGTTCCCGGGTTTGGTGTCCTGGGTTTACAAGCGGGGATTCATGGGGACGGGTTCCTGTTTTGTCTGGGGGTAATTAACGGTGTCTTTAATGCGGTTGGAAATAACAGATGTGCTGGTTATGATTTTGTATCATTATCTAATTTTTCTGGTTCTTTGTCATCAGATTCGACTTCTTTTGTGGCTTTTTTAAAATTTTTAATGCCTTTTCCAATGCCTGCCCCAATTTCAGGTAATTTTCCTGCACCAAAAATGATTAAAATAATTACAAGGATAATTATCAGCTCCGGCATTCCAATTCCACCAATCATAGCGAACTCCTGTGTATGGGTTTAGCCAAAGGTTTCCCCACAGGGATACCCAATGGTAAATATAAAGAAAATATAATTTGCTTCCAAACTCGATCACCTCGGTCAGCAGGTGCCCCAAGTAACCGAAGTTAGAATTATTTTTTAAAAATTTATAACATCCGGTGTATTCTGTGTCAATATTTAAACTTGTAAACGCCGGGCAAGAAAATCCTTGAGTACCGCTTGAAGATGCTTTATCCTGCCATGATAAATGGAACATTGTTTTTAAGATAAAAAAAGGAGCCCCAATGACGCCCAAAAGAGAAAAGAACCCTCAATTTTCAGGTGCCAACAGATATGTCCTTGACCCAGAGCTTGCCAGCATCGTCAACATATCCATGGCCCTGGAAATGCCCTTGCTGCTAAAGGGCGAACCCGGAACCGGTAAAACCATGCTGGCCCATGCCATTGCCGAAAATCTGGGGATGCCGCTGATGGTTCTGAATGTGAAATCGAGTATGAAATTAATTGAGGCGCTGTACCAATATGACACCCTCACCCGTCTCAATGACAGTCGATTCGGGGATTCCAAACGGGAAGTCAGTGACATTGATGCCTACATAAAAATGGGAAAGATTGGCCAGGCATTCACAGCAGACACCCGAACGGTGCTGCTAATTGATGAAATTGACAAGGCAGACACTGATTTCCAGGATGACATGCTGGATGTACTGGATCAGATGCAGTTTGATATTATTGAGACCGACCGCACGGTAAAGGTCTGTCATCGCCCGGTGATCATTATCACCTCCAATGCCAAAAAGGATCTGTCTGATCCCTTTTTAGGCCGGTGCAATTTTCATCACATTGCCTTTCCTGATCCCAAAATGATGAGAAAAATTATTTCTGTTCATTTCCCGGATATTGATGAAAAGCTTGCACAGCATGCCATTGACTCTTTTTATACCCTCAGAGAGGTGGATGGCATTGAAAAAAAGCCAGCCACCCGGGAGTTGATTAACTGGATTCGCGCCTTGAATGCCGATGGGGATTTCAGGGCAAAGGATCTGATTAAGGGGGCTGTGCCCTTTCTTGGGGTTTTGTTTAAAAAGAGTCCGGATTATGAAAAGGTGCAGTCGCTTTCCCCACGACGTCGCTTTTTTTAGCTCAAACTCTTGGCATCCTTCATATGATCTCAAAAGTAGTTTACACTTTATTAAAGGACAATCGCCATAAAATAGGTGGTCACCCTGTGAAAGTGTAAAGTAGGAATGAAGGATGCCAAACTCTTTCATATAAACGGGCATGTCCTGCTGGACACAACGAATATTGGGTCGTAGACGCGGAGCCAAATGATATCATGCCGCCCCCCCCCGACGGGTAATGGGCCCGGCCGGAACCGTAGACGGCACAATTGGCCGGTTCCTATTACCCATCGGGGGGGGGCTCTGCTGAGGCTACTTGGACACTTCATTTTCATATAAACTGCCACGGGCAGACCGTATTCTGGCCTCGCTCTACCCACAACGAAGCATGAAAGAATGTTAGGCGTATCTACTCTTTCATATAAAAAAATTTGATAATCAAGTATTCAGGGATGCAGCTACTATGTTTATTCCTTTTTTTTACAAATTAAAAGAGGTGGGGATACCTGTTACCCCCACCTCATTTCTCACCCTCCAACGGGCACTTAACCATGGGCTTGTGAACTCTCTGGATGATTTTTATACCTGTGCCCGGGCCATCCTTATTAAGAGTGAGCGTTATTTTGATCTCTACGACCAGGTGTTTTCCTTTTATTTTGAGGGGGTTCCTCTGCCTGAAAATGAGGGCTTTGAAGTTGATGCCCTGGCCCGGGCCATGCTGGATGAGTGGTTGAAAGATCCCAAACAACTCAGTGACGCCCTGGGCATTGACCCCAAGACCCTGAAAAATTTAAGCCCGGATGAACTCATTGATTATTTTAAGGAGCGCTTAAAAGACCAGAAGGGGCGGCACGAGGGGGGAAGCAAATGGATTGGTACCGGTGGCACCTCTCCTGTGGGGCATTCTGGTTACCATCCCGGTGGTATGCGGGTGGCCGGGGAATCCCGGAATAAATCGGCTCTAAAGGTGGCCGGGGAAAGACGGTATAAGAATTATTCTGGAAGGGGCCCCCTGACCCAGGCCATGATGGGGGAGGCATTGAAACGCCTTCGCAACCTTGTGCCCACGGGCCCCCGGGATCAGGTGAATGTGGATGAGACCATTTATCAGACCATGAAAAACGGAGGGGAAATTGAACTGGTTTTTGATCGCTCTTTAAGAGACAGGCTCAAGGTGATGCTGGTCATTGATAATGGCGGCTGGTCTATGGATACCCATATCCCCGTGGTTCAAAGCCTGTTTGATTATGCCCGATCCCAGTTCAAGGAGGTGAAAACTTGTTTTTTTCACAATACTATTTACGACTGTGTCTGGGATGACCCCGCCCGGTACCGGAAACCCCGGCTCATTGATGAATTTGTAAAAATGGACCCAGCAACCCGGTTTATTGTGGTGGGGGATGCCAGCATGGCCCCCTACGAACTCATGGCCAGGGACGGTTCCATTCATATCCAGGAACGTAGTGGAAAGCCCAGCATTGAACGCTTAAAGTTCATTGCCGATACCTTTCCCCATGCAGTCTGGCTGAATCCGGTGCCCAGTGAGATGTGGGGATATACCCATTCGCTTATGACCATTGCATCCATCTTTCCCATGTTTGAGCTTTCCCTGGATGGCCTTGAAAAGGCAGTGGGTCATATGATGTCCTGACCCACATTGATGTGATTCATGACTCAGTTGGTTTAGTCGATTTTTTACAAATTAGAATACAGCATGTCTGCTTTTAGGTAATTAAAAATATATTAGGGGTGTTGTCTGAGAAAACCTACCTATGGGTGAATATTGCACCCAAACCCAAAATGCAAGGTACAGCTACTGGGAACGTGAAAAAAGGAAGGAAAAGCCTTTCACCCGAAGGTAGGTTTTCTCAGACAGGTTCCTATTATATTGTGCCTGAGATTCGCCAATTTGCACTAAATCAGCAGGATCATTCATTCTCAATATCCGGTGCTTGTTATGAAAAATGGGTATTTTTATTAGTGCAAACTCTCCAAGGAATAAGATGGCAAATAATTTTCAAGATGATGACAGAGAAGAGGCTATGATTGCCCTTTTTGATCTTTATAAAGATGAAACTGAAGGGCGGTCTGGTGTAGATGCTTTTCTCAAATTAGATGGCAAGATTATTCCGTTTGAATTGAAAACTACTTCACAAGGTTCTGTTACTACCGTAAGAGATTTCGGATCGGATCATATACTGAAATGGAAAAACAAACATTGGCTCATCGGTTTTTTTCTCAAAGGCAGAGAATATTACAAATATGGATCTCCATCCATGATGGCAAAGTGGATTAAAAGCAAAGAAAAATACATTGCACCAGACTTCAAACTGGCAAAACTTATACCCGCTAAAATTAACCTTAAAGACATGTACCAAATTATTGGGAAAAAAAATATCTATACCTATCATGATGCCAAAGTAATACAGAAAATGCAGTATAAAAAAGAACAATATTTATTGCTACAAGATTTAGAACAAGGCTATAGTCCAAGAAGAATGCTCGAAATAATTAAAGATCGAGCAGAATATTTGATTGAAAGAGGAAGCACCCTAAATAATCCACATATCCCTTTTACCTATTTTGATGGGTGGACAGAAATCACACAAAACCATGCCGAACAATTAAGAATTATGGTTAGAAAATACTTTAAGGGCTATAAAAATGGAACCGATTAAATCGTTTAATAATACATCTGTTTATAAAAATGCAGCACAAAAAACATACAATATTACCGATGAAAAAAGAGAAGAATATAGAAAAATATCGCATGAATCTCGCCTTTCTAAACTTGCTGCTGAACAAGGACTCCTTGATTGTGTCCACGAAGTCAATATTCCACGTTTTAATCCAGATTTGTTAATGCCTCAACTGGCAAACAACGGTTTAAATTCACTCAGTCTTTTTAGTGGGGGAGGGGGATTAGATTTAGGTTTCTTTAAGGCAGGGTATAAGCATGTGGCATCTTATGAGCTTATACCAATATGCAAGGATACGTTATCTTTTAATTTACAATGTAAAAATATATACTGTGGTCCTGAAGAAGGTGATGTAACCAATATGGATTGGGGTACTTATCAAGGAAAAGTAGACATAATTCATGGGGGTCCACCATGTCAACCATTTTCAATTGCTGGTGCTCAAAAAGGTCTATATGATAAAAGAAATATGTGGGGAGAATTTATCAGGGCTGTTAATACAATAAAACCTAAGGTGTTTATAGCAGAAAATGTTCCCGGAATACTCAATCCAAAATTTGAAGATTTTGTTAAGAAGTGTATTTTTGATCAGCTTTCAGATTATTCGATAGCTATGTTTGAAATGCATACCGCAGACTATGGCGTCCCACAGATTAGAAAAAGAGTGTTTTTTGTCGGCTTCAAAAACAAGGTGCATTTTAATAAATTTATTTGTCCCCAACCTACCCATACTTGGATACATCTAAATAATAAAGGGGCTTATACCCGCTCTTTGTTTGATGAGGGGCTACTAAAAACAAGTGGGGTAAGGGAATGTTTGGGATTACCGATTACCGGGTTTACCGGGTTTGATAACTTAGCACCCACCATTAGAAGCGCCTTTACAGGAAAAAGAAATACAACATCTATTCTGAATAGTACAGCAGGACAAAAGGTTTGGGGGGATATGGGAATATGGCCTAATGGGGTTCAAGCAGACAGAAAAAGAGCATCCGCATTTCCAGCAAAAAATGGTCACTTTAGACTTTCAGTTCAAGATGTTGGTTTAATTCAAGGCTTTCCTGAATCGTGGAAATTTGCAGGGGCTGTATATCAAGTGCTTGGACAAATAGGTAATTCTGTTTCACCTCCAGTTGCTTATCAGGTTGCATTAAGCGTTGGAAATGTGCTGAAAAAAGCATAGTCAGCAACCCCCTGAACTAAAGACTTCGGGGCGTGCAAGGCAACTTGTAAGCCCGTTTGATTAGCCTGACCCACAGAAAAATTTGTGGTGATGTGGGGCACTGGCCAAACATTTACAGTGTCAACCCGAATATTTACTATGTTACATTTTAATATTGTAAAGATTCAGGGTGTTATTCCAGATGGCTTCTGCAAGCTCATGGGGATCATTGTTTCGGATGGCGGCAATCTTGTTGAGTACCGCTGCCACAAAGGCAGGTTCGTTTCTGCGAGTTTTGTTTTTCATGGGGGCCGGTGTCAGATAGGGGGCATCGGTTTCAATTAGCAGTCTATCCTGGGGAATATGGGGGACAAGTTCCCTTAAATATTGCCCCCGCTGCTGGAGGGTCACAATGCCAGTGATGCCAATGTGATACCCCAGATCAAGGTATTGGAACATCTCTTCCCGGGTGCCGCTAAAGCAGTGGATCACCCCCTGCCGTTTTTTATTGTCCATGGTTTTTAGGATCTCAAGCAGCCTGCCCCGGGAATCCCGTTCGTGGAAAATCATGGGAAGATGGGCCTCATCTGCGGCTTCAATCTGACGGATGAACCATTTCTCCTGGACATCCATCGGGGAGTGCATGCGGTTGAAATCAAGACCTGTTTCCCCCCAAGCCTTGACTTTTTCATGGCTGGCAAGGGCCTTTAGTGATGAGAGAACCTCTTCGGAACAGGTGTTGGCATCATGGGGATGCACCCCCACCGAAGTAAACAGGTTTGCATGTTTTTCAACCAGCTTTATGGCCTTTTGTACTGTTTCAAGGTTTATTCCCACCACCATGACAGCCTTTACCCCTGCCGTCTCTGCCCGTTCCATGGTTTGGGTAAAATCCCCTTTAAAACTGATATCATCAATGTGTGCGTGGCTGTCAAATAAACGCATCTCCAGCTCCTGTTGTATACTGTTTCGGGATGGCTTTCATTTTAGCCACGTTGGTTCCCTGATCAGCAACATTCTAATATTTATGATTTTTTATAACTGCCACGGGCAGACCTTATTCTGGCCTCGCCTGTCCACAACGAAGTGCAAAAGAATATTAGACGTATCTACTCTTTCATATAAACATACATGGCTGTAAGACCAGCCACAACGAAAAATGAAAGTCTTTTAATTCCAGCATGTTGGTGAGACTTTCTTATAAAAAAATCGGCAAGAAAATTTGGCATCCTTCAAAAGCGCTTTACAATTTTTTTGATCAGTTTACGCTTGGAGAAGCTTTTCCCAAAAGAGTGTAAACTACTTTTGGGCTCATATGAAGGATGCCGAAAATTTCTGAGTTTTTAGCTCAGGGGGTGTTGATTCCCTCAATCAAACCCTCAAAGGACAAAGACTGTACAAAAGAATGATCACGGGATCAAGGAAAAAAGGAGGAGAGTTGGATAATATTGTGGGCTTTGATCACAAGATTGTCACTTGGGGAGGGGGAATGGGTTTCCTGGGTAAAGACTAACCAGAACGCCCATTGCAGAAAGATGGCAGGGGGGCTCACTTTCTGCAACGGGTTGGATTTATCTGTTTATTCACATGGGAACTAATCCGTTTTTTCTTTTCAGTGGCTCAGCACTCATGTGCGGGCGTGCCATCTATTCGCTGACAGTGGCAGCAGCGTTTTGTCCTGGACATGCCATTTGCTGTTGGTAGCGTTTTTGTCCTTTTTTATGGCCATGGAATCCACCTTTACCTGGGAATATACCCATGCTGCGGAAGAACATGGGAAGGCGAAGTTCCGGTGCAATTTTTTTGGCTTCCAATGCCAAATCAATGCCTTTGGCCATGACAGCTTTTTGTTCGTCCGCAAGCCCAGCACTCAGAGTTATCAATTTGTCTCGATCTGGTGCACTGGTTTCCATGAGAATTCGGATTTCTTCTTGTTTTGAAACCATGGATGCTCTCTGGTTGGCCGTGTCATCCACAAATTTTTGGTGCAGGGCCTTGAGTTGAGTTTGCTGCTCCTCTGTAAGGCTGGCCCAGTTCTGTCCGGGGCTCTTCATGTATCGGGGACAGTTCTGATTACCTTTGTACTTTTGTACACCACAGTTTCCGGCAAAGGCAGGTGCCGTGATGGCCATCAGGGTGAAAATAATTGCTGTTATCATGAGTGTCTGTTTTTTCATGGTGCCTCCTTGGCATTGAGGTGTTGCTTGGTTAAACTAATGTTGATTGTTAAATTTTAAAGAAAAATCAATTTCGTTCTTGGTGTTTTTAAAAGCAAGTGCCGTGCCAACATTGTATAAATTTTTTAAAATACTGAAAATAAACAACTATATTTAAATATGCCGTGGGATGCACCGCCAGGATGGAAATTGTGGATATGGGTACTTAGTATCCATTGAAGGTATCCATATGGGTATAAAGTATCCAGAGACATCCCTTGTGCCAGGAGGCAGAGGGGGACACTAAGGGATAAAAAATAAACAAGCCAAGCATGTCACCTCTTTTATATGAAAAGGTAGCCTCCACGGTTACCTCAGCAGAGCCCCCGGGGAGGGGTAATGGAACAGACCAATTGGGCTGTCTAACAGTTCCGGGTCGCTTCCATTACCCCTCCCCGGGGGCGGCATACAGCCATTTGGCTCCGCGTCTACGACCCTATATTCGTTGTGTCCATCAGGACATGCCCGTTATATGCGATTAGCTGGATCAAGCATAGTAAGTACCCGATCATATATTTCTCGTAAATATTCGGGCAGCACCCCATATTCACCCATTCTGGCCAGCTCACATAGCATTAGTATGCTACGCAGTCCCAAATAGACCAATATGGGGCACTGACCAAACATTTACATTGCAACCCGAATATTTACTATTTCTCAAAATAAAATCCATAAATATCAATGGCATATCTCTGTAGAATACTGAAAAACATATGTATGGGTACTTACGGGATGATTTAATGCCTTTTCAACACCCATTAAATTTTGGGGTTTGATCATTACCTTGGCCAATTTTTTATCACTGGTATTTATTTTGCATTCTTAAATTTAGAGATCTGGCTTGTCTGTGATTTTGACTATTCCAGATCAATTGGGGACACAATGCAGGAGCAGGGGTATTGTGCCCATTGAGATATGGGTAGCAAAGGGATCTCGTGAGTTGTAAGTTCTCATAATCTATTGAATTTATTATTAGTGAAAAAATGAAAACAAAAACTTCAGTTCTATTTATTTCAATAAGTTACACAATAATGGCTTGCCAAACCCATAGAACTTACAACTCACGAGCAAAGGGATAAGCTATGATAAAATCTAAAATACTAAAGGGGGGGGTACCCGGGCTTTCCCCCCTGGTCATCATCGGGATATTTGTCATCCTTGTGCCCATTTTTGTATTGATGACCATTGATAATATCCGGGAACAACATGGCAGAATAAAGGAAAAGCTAACCGGTAAGGGGCTTTTGCTGATTCGCTCCTTTGAGGCGGGTACCCGAACGGGTATGATCACCACCCGGTGGGGGGGCAAAAGGGTTCAGCGATTGCTTGCAGAAACGGCGGAGCAGCCTGAAATTGAATATATGATGATCACCGATCGGGGGGGGCTCATTCTTGCTCACAGTGATGAAACAAAGGTGGGGCAGATATATGAAAAGATGCCGGACATTGTTTTTGATCAGGGGAAATTGCCTCTTTTTCACCGGGAATTTATCTCAAAACAAGATGCCCATGTTTTTGAAGTATATAAAGAATTTGCACCAGCACACAGAAAGTTTAGACACAAAGGTCTCCCCCGGGTGTCGCCTGGATGCCCTATTGATAAGGACAATATCCGTTGCTCTCCCCCGGATTCTTTTGATGAAAAATGGGAAGATCCCCCCCCCATGTCGGGGAAGATGGACTGGTTCCGATCCCATTTTTCCCCCCCGGGGGATGGAGAAGAAAGACGTCAGCATCAGGTGATTTTTGCAGCCATTAATATGAAAGAAATTGACCAGATTAAACACAAGGCAGTGACCCATGCAATTTTCATGGGTGTCCTTTTTTTTGCCCTGGGGGGGGTGGGGGTGGTGTGTGTGGTGGCCTTGCAGGGATATCGATCTGCCAGAAGCTCCCTGTCCCGGGTGAAAGCATTTTCCGATGAGGTCATTGCCAACATGCCCGCAGGATTGATCACTGTGGGAAAAAATATGGAGATTATCTCTCGCAACGGTGCCGCCCTGGAAATCCTTGGGCCTGTCAACCAGGGGGACATTAAATTACCCCCTGAGATGGCTGTTTTGGTAAAAGGGCTGAGGGAAGCCACCCAGAAGAGAGCTGGGGAGATCTCCTGCACGGTGCATGGAGATCGCCAGTTGCTTCTGGATGTAACCGCCTCATCTATTTTCAGTGAGGGGGGAATGCAGTCGGGCTATTTATTTCTTTTCCATGATTTAACGGAATTTAAAGCCATGAAAAAAGAGGTGGATCGGAATCGACGTCTTGCCGCAGTGGGTAAGTTGGCGGCCGGGGTGGCCCATGAAATAAGAAATCCCCTAAGCTCCATCAAGGGCTTTGCCACCTGGTTTCTTGAACGCTATGAAGATATCCCAGAGGATCGGGAGGTGGCAGGGATAATGATCCAGGAGGTGGAACGACTGAACCGAGCCGTGACCCAACTCCTGGAATTTGCAAGGCCAGTACCCGTTGTTAAAAAACGGGTGAATATCAAAGAGATGATTGATCACTCCCTCCGGTTGATTGCCCCGGATTTAAAAAAACAGCAGATTGTTATGAAAACTCTTTTTGAGACGGATACGGTGTGGCTTAACACCGACCCTGATCGGGTGAATCAAATTTTGTTGAATCTTTATTTGAATTCACTGCAAGCCATGGATAGCAGGGGGGCTCTGTCGATCTCGGTGACCAATGCCCGGGGTCGAAATGGCATTGTCATTAGGGTGGCAGATACAGGAAGGGGGATTTCACCGGGAGATTTGGATAAAATATTTGACCCTTATTTTACCACCCGATCCAATGGAACCGGCCTTGGCCTTGCCATGGTATATCGTGCGGTGGAAGCGTTGGGAGGGGATATCTGGGTGGAAAGTTCGCCAGGCGAAGGAACACGTTTTTTCATCCAGTTGGATGATGCCTTGTGATAGAAATTAATTCCAGAAAATGGATCATGGAGTAACCAGAAAAAGACACGGGATGGCAGGCAGATATGAAAGCAAAAAAGCGGGTGCTGGTTGTGGATGATGATGCCGGGCATCGAAGCATGTTAAAAACGCTGCTCAGCGGATGGGGGTATGAAATCGTCCTGGCCGATGATGGCATGGTGGGGGTAAAAAAAGTTCAGGAGGGTGGGTTTGACATTGTTCTGATGGATATGCGCATGGTGAACATGTCGGGTATGGAGGCACTGGATGCCATTCATCAATACAATCCTTCTTTACCGGTGGTGATCATGACGGCCTATTCCTCTGTGGAAACGGCGGTGAATGCCCTTAAAAAAGGGGCTTGTGATTACCTGACCAAGCCCTTGGATTTTGAAAAATTAAAATTAACCATGGCTCGTATATTGGAAAGCATTTATCTGAAACAGGAAAATGAAACCTTGAAGCAACGCCTGGGAAAGGGGTTTGACCGGGAGCGCATTATTGGTCGCAGTGCTGTCATGAGTACCCTTTTGGACACCGTTGAGATGGTGGCTTCTTCGGATGCAAATATTCTCATCACAGGGGCTTCTGGCACCGGTAAGGAACTCATTGCCGAGGCAGTCCACTTTAATAGCCCCAGAAAGGTTGCCCCCTTTGTGCGCATCAATTGCGCCGCCATTACGGAAACGCTTCTGGAATCGGAATTGTTTGGCCATGAACGGGGAGCCTTTACCGGGGCGGAACGTCAGCGAAAGGGTCGGTTCCGGGAGGCCCATGGCGGCAGTATCCTGCTGGATGAAATCGGCGAGATGACCCTTGCCATGCAGGCAAAACTGTTACGGGTTCTCCAGGAAAAGGAGGTCACCCCCGTGGGAGGGGATAAAAATATAAAGGTGGACGTCCGGGTCATTGCCTCCACCAACAGGGATTTGGCAGACATGGTGTCCAAAGGCACCTTTCGTGAAGATCTTTTTTTTCGCCTGAATGTGGTACGGCTGTCCATCCCCGCATTGGGTGAGCGGCGGGAGGATGTGCCAGAGCTGGCTCTTTATTTTCTTGAAGGTTTTGCTGAGAAAAATCATCGGGATATCAAAGGATTTGCCCCGGAGGCCATGGAGGCCATGATTCGTTATGCCTGGCCGGGGAATGTCAGAGAGCTTATGAACTGTGTGGAACGGTGTGTGGTGCTGACCCGATCCCAATATATCAGCCTTGCTGATCTTCCCTTTGCCCCGGGGGATGAGGGCGTTGGAGAAGATCAATTTGGGCTGGTAAGCCATTTGCCCATGAAGGACATCCCTTTGGTTGAAGTGGAGCGGGAGGCCGTGCTGCAGACCCTGGATTCGGCCGGTGGAAATCGCAGTGAGGCGGCCAGACGACTGGGAATTACCCGGAAGACACTATTAAAGAAATTGAAACAATACGGCAGGGCATAGATTGATTTAATAATAGATTTGGGCTAACCACTTAAGGTGGGATCTTTTCAAGACTTTTTATGTGGGTAACTAACTTTTAACCCCTAAAGTCAAGGATGGTAATACGTTTGATTTTAAAGGCTGTCCCGCCTTAAGTGGGTAGCCAAGATTTGCAATGTTTGGAGGTTGGTTTTAACGTCGGCCAGTGAATATGAATCAAACAGTCAACAATTAAATATACTGTTAAATTTCAATTCCTTAATTGTTGATATCAGATGTGCACTGTCAAAAGTTGCTGAGCTTAGAACCAAGTCCAATGTTTGATACAGGGTGAATTTCATGCAATTATGACCTGACATAAAATATTGAACCAAACAGAAACCCACCCAAAAAGCGCTAATTTATCAGGGGGGGAAATATACTGGCGCACATTGACAGGGAATGCAGTGTCCTCTAAGATATACTGAGGTTACAAGACAATGGATGGGGACAGATAGTCAACACTCTGATCTGAAGACTCAGGGGGCGTTTTTGCCGATTTTTTATAAATAAGGGGCGTGCATCATGGAATCCATGGAGAATAAAAGAGCAGTTGAGCGGTTTGACCTTGAGATCCCGGTTCAATTAAAATTTGTGGAGGGAGAAACCCATTCCCAGGGCACCATGAATCTTCGCAGCAAGGATATCTCTTCCACCGGTGCCTTGGTAAATCTGGATAGTGGCCTGGAGGTGGGCATGGTGATGGAGTTGAATCTTGATATTCCTCTGGGTTACCTTGGGCCAGTGGGCAGTCGTGCCCGGGTATCCGTCAGGGGCAGGGTGGTGCGATCAACGGAAAAGGGTACAGCATTTTCTTTCCAGGGAGAGGCTGATTTTGACTATGGCTCTGATAAAAAAGAGGTGCCTCAGAATACCCTTTTAACCCCCCGGGAACGGGAAATATTGGAGGAAATTGCCCAGGGTGCTTCCAACCGTCAGATTGCCGAGGCGCTTTACATCAGCCCCCATACCGTAAAAAGCCATTTGCACAATATTTTTCAGAAAATTAATGTCAGCGGCAGATTACAAGCGGCCCTGTGGGCTGCAAAGCATCTTTCTCTGGAGGTCTCCTGAGCAAGATGCTGTTTAAAATTTTGATAGGAGTCAACGCCCCCTCCTGAATCAGAGATTCAGAAGAGGGACTTCGCATCCTGTTTATATTTCATGGTAAACGTTGTGTGATATGGGAAAATAATTTTTCCGTATTAATAAAAACAATGGGTGAAAAAAATAGTCATTGATATTATCAAAATCCACCATGAAATTTAAAGAGGGTATGGGACTCCTTGACAAAAAGTTGAAGCGGTGGACAATAACTGCTGCCTACCTTCGATCCGGCCAAATAGTTTCTGACATTTCCGTAAGTTTGTATTTTTGAATTTTACCACTGGCGGTCATGGGGTAGCCCTCCACAAAGGAGATATATCGAGGAATCTTATGTCGGCTGATGTTTCCCCGACAAAAATCCTTTATATCACTCTCCTCAATGTCCGACTCTTTTTTGAGAATAATGAATGCCCCCACCTCTTCGCCGTACTTTTCACTGGGCACTGCTGCCACCTGGATATCCTGGATCCCCTCCATGCGGTAAAGAAATTCTTCAATTTCTTTGGGGTAGATATTTTCCCCTCCCCGGATGATCATATCTTTATGTCGACCGGTGATGGAAAGAAATCCATCGGGGTCCAGTATGCCAAGATCGCCGGAGTGGAGCCATTGGTCTTTGTCCACGGCTTCGGCGGTGGCATCGGGATTGTTGTAGTAGCCCTTCATGACGTTGTACCCCCGGCAGCACACCTCCCCCTGGGTGTTGGGGGGCAAAGCTTCACCGGTTTCCGGGTCAATTATTTTAACTTCAATGTGGGGTAGGGCCTGACCCACGGTTTCCACCCGTTTTTGAAGTTCATCATGGATGCGGGTATAGGTCATCACCGGAGAGCCTTCGGTGAGGCCATAGCAGATGGTGATCTCAGACATGTTCATCTTTTCAATGACCTGTTTCATGATCTCCACCGGACAGTTGGAGCCTGCCATAATACCGGTTCTAAGGGTGGAAAAATCAAATTTGGAAAACAGGGGATTTTCCAGAAGGGCAATGAACATGGTGGGCACGCCATAAAGGGCGGTGCAGCCTTCTTGTTCCACCGATGCCATGACCAGCAGGGGGTCAAATCCTTCCAGAATCACCATGGCGGTGCCATGGGTCACAGCGGCAAGAACCCCCAGCACACAGCCAAAACAGTGGAACAGGGGCACGGGTAGGCACAGGCGGTCTTTTTCTGAAAAATTCTGGTTTTCACCGATCCAGAAGCCGTTGTTGCCAATGTTGTAATGGCTGAGCATGACCCCCTTGGGAAAGCCTGTGGTACCTGAAGTGTACTGCATGTTTACCACATCATGGGGATTTAAAGACGCTTGTCTTGCCTGATATTCTTCATCGGATACAATGGGGTTCAATCCCCGGATTTCCGGGATGGAGTACATGCCCCGGTGCTTTTCCTGGCCCAGAAAACAGACCCGTTTCAGGTGGGGGTATTTTTTTGATGAAATACTTCCCCGCTGCTGGGTTTTTAATTCCGGTACCAGTTCGTAAATGGTGTTGACATAATCGGTGTCCTGGAAGCCATCAATGAGAAAGAGGTTTTTCGTTTCTGACTGCTCAAGGAGGTAAGAAAGTTCCGCCTTTTTATAGCTGGTGTTCACCGTTAACAGGATGGCACCGATTTTGGCCGTTGCAAATTGCAGGGTGACCCAATAGGGAATATTGGTGGCCCAAATGGCAACCTTTTCGCCCTTTTTAATCCCCAATGCCATGAGACCCTTGGCCATCTCATCCACCACGTCGGCAAATTGTCGGTAGGTGAGTCGAAAATCTCTGTCCACATAGACAATGGCTTCATTGTCTGGATATTTCTTGACGGTTTCATCAAGAATTTGACCCAGGGTGATCTCCCTTAAGCCTTTTTGCGTTTCCATTTTATCGTCTCCATGGGTGATGAACTCGTAACAAAATGATTTTATAAAAAATTGGCAGTGCAACTCCTGGCTTTTTAGTCCGAGGGGCGTTGATTGTAATCAATTTCAGCAATTCTAATTATGACACTTGATGGCTTTCCAAACTGCAAATTTACGGTTTCGCTCAACGTAAATTCAGCACATTACGCACCATTGGTGCCGTTTGGAAATCCATAATTAAAATTGCTGAATCAATTTTGATTGTAATCAGTTGGCATCCATACTTAAAAAATCAAGTTTTTACAGGCCCATCATAATTGGTTTGGCTTATTTGGGAATGTAGATAACTGCAAGGATTTCCGCTTTTTCATCCCCCATGCAGCTAACATAATGCGGTACCACGGAATTGTAATAAACGCTGTCACCCTGTTCGAGCAGGTAGGTCTCTTTGCCGTAAATGATTTCAATACTTCCCTGCTGTACCACAATAAATTCTTCCCCTTCATGGGAGGAAAGGGTTTTTTCTTTGGCAGATTCCGGAAGGATTTCAACAAAAAAAGGTTCCATGTGACGGTCGGTCTTCCCCTTTCCAAGGGAGTAAAATTTCAGGGCGGCAGGTTTTCCCTTGCCACCGAGTACACTGATTTCAGCTTCTCTGTCTGGACGCCTGACAATAAAGGGGTCTGTGGTATCCTGGTCATCCAGAAAGGTTCCCAGACGAACCCCAAGTGCCCTGGCAATTTTCATCAAGGGTCCCAGCGGGGGATAAACATTGTCGGTGAGCATGGTATTTAAAAATGGGGCCTCAAGACCTGTGAGCTGGGAAAGTTTTTCCAGGTCAATGTCTCTTTTTTTCATGAAATAGGTGATGCGTTGGCTCACTTTTCCGGTTTGCATTGTGTCTCCTCTTGGGGGGGGCGGTTAAAAATTTTAAAAGCATAATTTATAATAAAAAAATATAACCTTGTCAAAAAAAATGATGAGTTTGGTTGATATTCATGCCCGGGTATCAGATAATGGCGTATAATTTTTAATGTTGCTCAATAATGACTTTTTCGGAATCAGGCTTTTATCAAGCTTTTATAAGGGAGTTTCAATATGACAACGGGGAGAAAAGTATTGTGGGTGTTTGCTTTGATTTTTTTGCACTCACAGGTTAATTTTGCATGGGCCATCTCCATTACCGAGGAAAAAAAACTGGCCGGTGAATTCATGGAGGCCATTTCCATGCAGAATAAATTGATTAAAGATCCCATGTCTGTGGCCCTTGTATCCGAGGTGGGAAGACGCATTGTTGAGCAATTGCCCCCCCAGCCATTTCCCTTCTCATTTTACATTGTGGATGATGGGCAATTTAATGCCTTTGCCACCCCCGGAGGGAATATTTTTGTGCACCGGGGATTGATCACCTCCCTTGATAATGTGGATGAATTGGCCGGAATTCTTGGCCATGAGTCTGCCCATGCCGCATGTCGTCATGTTTCCCAGATGATCGACCGATCCAAGGTGGTGAACATGGGAACCCTGGCTGGGGTATTGGCTGGGGTATTGGTGGGGGTTGCTGGCGGTGCGGATGCCGGTCAGGCTGTGGTGATGGGATCCATGGCGGTGGGACAGACCTCCATGCTGGCCTACAGCCGGGAAAATGAAACCGAGGCAGATCAAAAGGGAATTGTTCTGACCCAGGCGGCCTCATTTTCTCCTCGGGGATTATTGACAGGTCTTGAGAAAATTCGTTCCCAGGATTGGTATGGTTCTGAACATATACCTGCCTATCTCAAGACCCATCCCGGTTCTGCGGAGCGCATCGTTTATATTTCATCCTGGCTGGATAAACATGGGGATGATATGAAAGTGAATAACGGCATTGATCCCTTTCGTTTTGATCTGGTTAAATCTCGTCTGGCAGGTCTTTATGGTGACGTAGATAAAACAGAACAAAAATTTATTCATCTTTTGGAAAAAAATCCAGATGACGCTGCGGTGCATTATGGGATGGCGATTTTGCTGTCCCGGGTGTCCCGATTGGATGAGGCCCTGGTGCATGTGCGCCTGGCCTTGGCAAAGCGGGTGTTTGATCCCTATATCCTCCTGGAAGCAGGGCACATATATCTATTGGCCGGAGATGGTAAAAAAGCCTTTGACCTCATGGGAGGGCTTGAAAAAATACCGGCCATTGCCACCCAGACCATCTATTATCAGGCTTGGGCCCTGTGGATGATGGGGGCTGGGGATAAGGCGGAGCGGGGATTATTAAAAACCATACAAACTGCCGGGGATGTGTTTCCAAAGTCCTATTATTTCATGGCCGATGTGGCCAGACAAAAGAAGCGGACAGATGAGACCCATTACTACCTGGGTCGTTATTACCATGAGATCAACTCTTTTAAAAATGCAGTTTTCCATTTAAAAAAAAGTGTTGGTCTGCTTCCTGATGGAGAGATGAAAACAACCGCCCAGGAGATTCTTGGGAAGATAGAAAAGCAAAAAAAGAAAAAAAGGTAAATATTCGGCCAGCACCCCATATTCACCCATTTTGGCCTGCTCACATAGCATTAGTATGCTACGCAGTCCCAAATGGGCGAATATGGGGCACTGCCCAAACATTTACATTACCAACCCGAATATCTACAAAAATGGGTCTGATCATAGCGTAACCGTATTTTTCTTGGGTCTACGCATTATTCCTTGTCAAATCGGGAAAATTTCATGGAAAAGGTTCCCCTGCCCTGGGTGGCGGATCTTAATGCCGTGGAGTAACCAAACATTTTGGATAGGGGAACCGTGGCACTGATCACCTGGATGTCACTTCTGGCTTCAATGGATTCAATTTTACCCCCCCGGGTGTTTAAATCACCAATGGCTTCTCCCATGTAATTATCCGGCACCAGCACCTCCACATCCATGATGGGCTGGAGCAGGTGTACCGCTCCTTGTTCCATGGCATTTCTACAGGCCATGGAGGCACACACGGAAAATCCAAGTTCGGAACTCTGGGATTCCCGGCATGAGGCATCTTTTACGGTTATCCGGGTGTCCACCATGGGATATCCCTTGAGAAAACCACCTTCCAAGGCCTCCCTTGATCCCTTTTCCACGGCAGAAATATAAGTTTCAGGCATGGATTCTTCCGGGGCCTGGAAGACAAATTCAACGCCTTTATCACGCTCCAGGGGGGACAACTCCAGGGTAATTTCTGCAAAATGCTGTTTTCCGGCAATTTCCCTGTCAAAAAGGGCATGCCCAGTGGAAGGGGCATCCATACTTTCCCGGTAAACCACCTGGGGATTACCCACATTGACATCAGTTTTAAATTCTCTTTTCATGCGGCTGATGATGATCTCCAGGTGGAGTTCCCCCATTCCGGACAGTATGGTTTGGCCTGTGTCCGTGTCGATGTTCACTTTTAACGTGGGATCTTCAATGGTAAATTTTTCTAATACCTCTTCAAGTTTTTCCTGATCCGCATGGGTTCTGGGCTCAATGGCAATGGAAATGACGGGTTTATCAAATTCCATTCTCTCCAAAAGTACCTGGTCTTTGGAGGAGCACAGGGTCTCCCCGGTGGAACTTTTTTTCAATCCCAGGATGCCCACGATGTCTCCGGCATATGCTTCTTCCACCCGTTCCCGCTTATTGGCGTGCATTTTAAGAATCCGGGAGATTTTTTCTTTTTTGTTCAGGGTGGGGTTAAATACATCTTCACCGGCCTTGAGGGTTCCGCTGTAGATCCTTGCAAAGGAGAGCTTGCGCCCTTCAATCATGGAGACTTTGAAAATCAATGCGGAAAGGGGGGCCGTTTTGTTGGGCGGATACTCCACAATTTTTTCTGTGTGTGGGTGGATGCCCTTCACCGGGGGAATATCCTTGGGGCTTGGCAGAAAACTTTCAATGGCATTTAAAAGGGGTTGTATGCCTTTATTTTTTAAAGCAGTGCCGCACATCACCGGAACCAGTGCCCGGGAGATGGTGGCAGATCGGACGGCATCCTGGAGTTCTTTTATTGAGATATCTTCTTCCCCAAGGTATTTTTCCATGATGGTATCATCCACTTCAGACAAGGCTTCCAGAAGTGCTTCCCTGTATTCCAGGGCTTGGGATTCCATGTCCGGTTCAATGGGACCTTGGGAAAATTCCGCCCCCAGTGTTTCATCATCCCAGGTGATCTGTTCCATGGAAATGAGGTCAATCACCCCGGAAAATTGATCTTCTGAGCCCACGGGAATCTGAATTATCAATGGTGTGGCCTTGAGCCGTTTCTGAATCATGTTGACCACCTTAAAAAAATCAGCCCCGGTGCGATCCATTTTATTGATAAAGGCAATTCTGGGAACATTGTATTTATCTGCCTGGCGCCACACAGTTTCCGACTGGGGTTCCACCCCACCCACAGCACAGAAAACCCCCACTGCCCCGTCAAGAACCCGAAGGGCCCGCTCCACCTCAATGGTGAAATCCACATGACCCGGGGTGTCTATGATCTGGATCAGAGATTTGTTCCACTGACAGGTGGTGACAGCAGAGGTGATGGTGATGCCTCGGTTCTGTTCATCCTCCATCCAGTCCATGACAGCTTCCCCATCGTGGACTTCGCCGATTTTATGGGATTTGCCTGTGTAGTAAAGGATTCGTTCGGTGACAGTGGTTTTGCCCGCATCAATGTGGGCCATAATACCGATATTGCGTATCTGGGAAATGGGTGTTTTTTTACTCATGATCTATATGCCTGCTTATGGTGAAGGATTCCAGGGGGTCACATTTAAAGAATGGGCTTGGCTTCGATTCCAGCCGCCCAGATATTTGTTGGCAACACGGGGTCAGGCTTGCGTTTTTCCCTTTGAGCCTGGGATGAAATTGCCTTTTTATCAAGCGCAACGGTTTATTCTGACATTGCTTGCCTTTGGCAGTAAAATGTGACTGAGCCTATAAAATTCTATTCTTTAATAAAATTAAATTGGATACAGTAACCGACAAAAAGTGTCAAGAAAATAAACATTTGAAAAGATTTTACCTTGCAAACAGGGCCTGTTTTCTATAAGATTAAAAATTTAATTATCAACTTCTTACGGGTGTTGAGCCAATTATCCAGTATGCGGTCATAACTGGATGAATTCTGAAAATATACTTAAGGATTTTATGAAGAATAAAAAAAGAGATCAAGAGGGTATTTTTAAAAGCCTCTTTGCCGCATATTTTGTACTGCTTCTCCATGTGTTTCTTCTGGCGGGCATCGGTGTCACAGTGGTCCTGTTCAAGGGGGTTTACCATTATCTGCCCTGGATCATGGCAGGCCTTGCCGTCCTTATTATTGCACTTTTCTGGATTTTTTATCTAAGGATGAAAAAAAACACCCGGGAGATAAAAGAGATTCTTGCATTTCCCCAGTTCCAGGGCCGTAATGTTGAGATCAAGCTTCTGGGGGGGATGGCCTCTTTTAAAATTGATGGCGGTACACCATCTGCTTCTAATATGATGGCCCTGGAACATACCCCGGCATCCCAGGGGAATGCCATACCCATGCTTGAAGCCGTGTCGGACTCACCGGACAAACGCTTGTCTGATCTGGCCCAGCTCTATCTGAGTGATTTAATTACCAGGGAAGAATTTGATTTGGCCAAGGAACAGATTTTTTCCGGGGCTCATGACGGCTCTCGGGAATCCGCCAGTGTAGATAATATGCTGGATCAAAATCAGCAAGTGGATAAAATAGGGGGGGAAACTTAGGATGAAAAAAATAAGACTGGCATTGTTGTCAGGTGGAGACACGCCGGAAAGGGATGTCTCCTTGAACAGTGGTCAACAGGTTTATGAGGCCCTGGATAAAAATAAATATGAGATCCATCGGTACGATCCTAAAACGGATCTGGCACTTCTTGTGGCCCAGGCCGCATCCATTGATGTGGCCCTGTTGATCCTCCATGGCCCCAACGGAGAGGATGGGACTGTTCAAGGGCTTCTGGATTTGTTAAAAATTCCTTACCAGGGCGCGGGTGTGCTGGGTAGTGCCCTTGCCATGAACAAGCTGGCAGCCAAGGAGATGTATATCCAGGCACAGATTCCGGTGCCGGAACATCTGGTGATTCATAAATCCATGACCCGGGATACGGCATACTATGTTGAAAAGTTAGGACTGCCCCTGGTGGTGAAACCGGTTTGTGCAGGTTCCAGTGTGGGGATGTCCATTGTCCGGGAAGAAAAAGAACTGGCCGCAGCGGTTCAAACGGCGTTGTCATTTGATGATGTGGCCATGGTTGAGACCTATGTGGATGGGGTGGAACTTACCTGCGGGGTATTGGGCAACGATACACTGGAAGCCCTGCCGGTTATTGAGATTTTGCCTGGTGAGGGGTTTGAGTTTTTTGACTACACCGCCAAATATACGCCAGGTGCCACTGAGGAGATATGTCCGGCACGCATTGAAGATGCCATTCGGGATCAGGTTCAGGCCCATGCCATGGCTGCTCATAAGGCATTATTCCTGAAAGGATACAGTCGTACAGACATGATTTTATCCCAGGGACGTCTTTATGTGCTGGAGACCAACACCATTCCCGGTATGACGGCTACCAGTCTCTATCCCCAAGCGGCCCAGGTGGCTGGATACTCTTTTCCTGCGCTTTTAGATCGTCTCATTGACTTGGCCATGGAGTAGCTCCGACAATGGCCTGACATAGAAAAATAATTATTTCGTCGGCATGCTTCATTCTGTGGTTTACACTTTTCCAAAACATTCCGGCATTCTTCATATGATTATAAGGGAATATGAAGCATGCCATTTCATCCAGCCAAAATTTTAAAACAGAACGACGTGATTTTTTCGGTGTATCCAAATAACGCGCCTTGAAAAATATATATAATTGAATCAGGAGAAGATAATAATGAAGGTTCTTGTGGTGGGAAGTGGCGGCAGAGAGCATGCTTTGGTGTGGAAAATTGCCCAGAGCAATCTGGTGGATAAAATCTATTGTGCACCGGGCAATTCCGGTACGGCTATTGATGCTGAAAATGTGCCCATTGGGGCTGAAGACATTGAATCCCTGGTAACCTTTGCCGCTGACAATGAGATTGACCTCACCGTTGTGGGGCCGGAAGCGCCTTTGGCCCAGGGTATAGTGGATCTGTTTGAAGAGAAAGGGCTCAAGGCATTTGGGGCATCCCGGAAGGGTGCCCAGCTTGAAGCCAGTAAAATTTTTGCCAAAAATATCATGGAAAAATATGGGATTCCCACGGCCCGGGGTAAAGCCTTCACCGACGTGGACAAGGCCCGGGATTACATTCGTCGCATGGGGGCTCCCCTGGTGGTTAAGGCCGATGGCCTGGCCGCTGGCAAGGGCGTATTTGTGTGTACCAGTGAAGAAGAAGCTCTTAATGCCCTGGATGCCATGTTGCAGGAGGGAATATTTGGTGATGCCGGTTCTCTGGTGGTGGTGGAGGAGTGCCTTGAAGGTGAAGAGGCCTCATTTATCGCATTGACTGATGGAAAAACTGTGCTGCCCATGCCCACCTCCCAGGATCACAAGCGAATATTTGATAATGATGAAGGCCCCAACACCGGCGGGATGGGGGCGTATTCTCCTGCTCCGGTGCTGGATTTCATGCTCCGGGATCGGGCCATGAAAGAGGTGATGATTCCTGCGGTTCAGGGCATGGCCGCCGAAGGTATCCCTTTTAAGGGGGTTCTCTATGCCGGACTCATGATCCACAAGGATCAAATCAAGGTGCTGGAATTTAATGTCCGCCTGGGTGACCCTGAAACCCAGCCCATTCTCATGCGCTTGAAAAGTGATCTGGTGCCCCTCATGGAAGCCTGTGTGGATGGTACGCTTCATAAATACACCACAGATATTGATCCCAGAAGTACCATGTGTGTTGTCATGGCCGCTGGTGGATATCCTGGCGCCTATGAAAAGGGTGCCGTGATCACAGGTCTTAAAGATGCCGCAAGCCTTGAGAATACGGTGGTTTTTCATGCCGGAACCCGCCTGGATGGCAATGATGTGAAAGCTGTGGGGGGACGGGTTTTGGGTGTCACTGCTCTGGGAGACGGGGTAAAGGATGCCATGGATAAAGCCTATGCCGCCTGCTCAAAGATTTCCTGGAAAGACTGTTTTTATCGTAAGGATATTGGGGCCAAGGCCCTTGCTCGACTCTCCGTGCCCCCCAGGGTGGGGGTGATCATGGGCAGTGATTCTGATTTGCCGGTGATGGAGCAAACTTTGAAGATGCTTAAAAAATTTGACATTCCCTATGAGGTCACCGTGGCCTCGGCCCACAGAACCCCTGCCCGGGCCGAAGCCTTTTCTAAGACTGCCAAGGAAAAGGGCATGGGCGTCATCATTGCCGGTGCGGGCCATGCGGCCCATCTGGCTGGTGTCCTGGCTGCTCACACCACCTTGCCCGTTGTAGGCGTTCCCATTGACTCTTCTGCATTGAAGGGGATGGATTCTTTGCTGGCAACGGTTCAGATGCCCCCGGGTGTTCCCGTGGCCACCATGGCTCTGGGCAAACCAGGTGCCATGAATGCCGGGATTTTTGCGGCCCAGATCCTTGCTGTGTCTGATCCGGTGTTGGCGGAAAAACTGGCAGACTATAAAAAAGAGATGGCAGACAAGGTCAATAAAAAGGCTGAGAATCTTGCCTGGTAAGGATCTGGACATTGAAAGGGCAGCAACCCTCATTAAAGAGGGAGGGATGGTGGTTTTTCCTGCCAAATGCCTTTATGGCCTGGCTGTGGATGCCTTTAATCCCCAAGCGGTGTCCCGGATTTTTAAGGTTAAACAGCGTCCGCCATCCAATCCCATTTTGGTGTTGATTTCTGATGTGTCCTGGCTTGGGCAATTGGTGGCAAAGATTCCCCTTACTGCCCAGGCCATCATGGAACATTTCTGGCCCGGTGATGTAACCCTTGTGTTTGAGGCCGGATCAGATTTGCCAGGGGTGTTGACCGCCGCCACCGGGAAAATTGGTGTTCGGTTACCCCAACATCCTGTTGCACAGGCTTTGGTAAAGGCTGCTGGAATACCGATGACCGGTACCAGTGCCAATATCTCCGGTGAGGACGGTTGCCGCAGGATTGAGGAACTGGATTCCCGGGTGTTACAAGGAGCCGGTATGGTACTGGATGCAGGAACCTTAAAAGGGGGAAAAGGCTCCACAGTGGTGGATGTGACTCAGTTTCCGCCCAAGGTATTGCGCCAGGGAAAAATTGGGGAAGCTGAAATTTTGCAATGTGTGTCAAGAATTCATTGACAAAATAATTCTTTTGGCTTAAAAGAACAAAATAAATTAACTCTGAACTCAGAAGTTTGGACTTTTTATAAAATTATATTTAAATAAATATGCCGGAGTGGTGGAATTGGTAGACGCAGAGGACTCAAAATCCTCCGGGCTTTATGCCCTTGAGAGTTCAAGTCTCTCCTCCGGCACCATATAAATAAAGGCTTTCAGCGTTTTCGTTG
>Ga0307929_1000117_pt1 | contig 79216 bp, 60 predicted proteins | sample AceLakmetage1330_FD_203160 | JGI IMG/M metagenome (GOLD analysis project Ga0307929, IMG submission 203160) | Saline water microbial communities from Ace Lake, Antarctica - #1330 | ecosystem: Environmental > Aquatic > Non-marine Saline and Alkaline > Saline | place: Antarctica: Ace Lake...
CTTTTAAACAGATCAAAAATATTCCTGATTCATATTTGGCCTTGGATAATATTGAACATGGTATGAATGCCAAGATCCCTTTATGGATATTCGGGTTTTTATATTGACTTACAAAATCTCGACAAAAGACAAAAAAATCCTGGCGGATAAACCGTAGATTTTGATCGTTAAAAATAGAAAATCACAAGGAGGGTTTATGACAGAAAATCAAATCATCCCGGATCTTCAAACACATTTTTATTCAAACATGTTCCTGATCCAAAAATTCGAGGAAAAAATTGTGGCACTAAGCCAGGAGGACGGCCGACTGCCGGGTATGTAAATCTTGGCCAATGGCCAGGAGGCGGTTGCCACAGGTATTGTTTCAGCCCTTGAACCGGAAGACGTCATTGTCAGCAATCATCGCAGCCATGGTCATCTCATTGCCAGGGGTGCCAACTTAAATTCCCTGATGGCGGAGATCATGGCCAAAGAAACAGGTGTCAATGGCGGCAAGGCTGGCACCCTGTGCATCTGGCAGATCCGGATGTCAACGTTTTGATGACATCCACGGTGGTCGGTGCAGGCCCCCCTCTGGCCATTGGCTCAGCCTTTGCCCAGCAGTACAAGAATTCCAAGGCCATTACCGTTGTTTTTTTTGGCGATGGCGCCTTTTGGGGAGGATTTTCAACAATCAAAATGTACCGGACGAGCCGGTGAATTGGATGGTAGCAGTCTTAGGCTGTAACGTTTTCGATACTTTGTTATAATATTTGGTATTGACATTGGTATAACCTATTGCCATAATGCACGCATGGTTTTCATTTAAAAGAGAGGTGTGCTTTATGGCAAATACTGTAAAAACTGCAATATCGATGCAGAAGGAATTATTTGAACAAGTCAATCAGCTGGCTGAGGAACTACGAATATCAAGAAGTAAGTTATTTGTAATTGCGGTTCAAGATTTTATCAAAAAAAATGAAAATCATGATCTTTTGTCTCAAATCAACAAGGCTTTTGCTGATTATCCAGACTCAAGTGAACTTCAAGTTCAATCTTCCATGAAGAAAAAACAGGCCCAAACTCTTGAGAGGGATGCATGGTAATTGAGCAAGGTGAAATTTATTGGGTGGATCTTGGAGAACCAGACAATTCTGAGCCGGGATATAAACACCCCCATGTTGTTATTCAAAACAACCTTTTTAATGCAAGTCGGATAAATACTGTTCTGGTCTGCTCTCTGACTTCCAATTTGAAGCGTGCTTCGTCTCCTGGAAATGTGAGTTTAAAAAAGGGAGAGGCAAATCTACCCAAAAAAAGCGTGGTGAATATAACTCAAATTTATACCGTCAATAAAAGTGATTTGATAGAAAAAATCGGCAGGATTTCAAAAGCCAGGATGAAAGAAATACTTTCAGGAATTCTGCTTTTAACGGAGCCAAGAGAATTGTGATCGCATGGTTTTTTATAGTAATATATAGAGTAAAGGCATTGGCATCAATCTCATAACTATTAAGCAAGATTGCCCAATACAGGCAACAAAAGAAATCCGTAGCACATGGAGAACAAAATAATAGTGATTGAGGCAATACCGAATATCCGGAATCCAAAGAAGGAGGATAAAGGATAGAGACTTTCAGGCATGAAATCGGAGGACATTTATACTCAATTTCAAACCAGCCAAATGAAACGGATGAACCGCTTATTTGGGGGTTAGCTTAAAGAGAGAGGTTGAAAAAATATGATAAACAGGTTTGTGTCGGTTTTATAACAAATTGAATTTATTAATATAAAAAAACAATAAATAAAATTATACTGTAGATTAAAGTATGTTATAATGGCTATCGAACCGAAGATTATTAGGAGATATTTACAAAATGAAAAAAGAAAATACAACAACGCCTATAAAGGATCGCTTTGATATCAAAGATTGCAGAACAACCATGAAAGCAGTTGTCACAACCGGCAACGGCGGTTATGAAAAACTTGATTACCGGGATGTTCCGATTCCTGAACTTGCTTCAAACGAAATTCTTTTACAGGTACTTGCTGCTGGCGTAAACAATACTGAAATAAATACCCGCCTTGGCTGGTACTCTTCCAAAGTAACAACCAGCACGGCATCTCTTACAACAGGAGACGAGGAAAAACAAGAAGCAAAAAAACAAGGTGATGGCGGTTGGAATGAGGCAACACCATTTCCGTTCATTCAGGGTACGGATTGTTGCGGTGGAGTTGTTGCTGTTCCAGCGGGAGGAGATAAAAGCCTTGTGGGCTCACGCGTATTGGTTCGGTCCTGTATGCGAAGTAAAGGCTGGGATTCATTGGAAAACATTTGGATGGCTTCTGACTTTGACGGTGCGTTTGCACAATTTGTAAAAGTACCTGCAACCGAGGTTTTTCCTGTGGACTGTGAATGGAGTAATGCCGAGCTTGGCACCATCCCATGCGCTTATGGTACGGCTGAAAATATGGTTCACCGGGCAAAGGTGATTAAAGGTGAACATGTATTGATAGCGGGTGCTTCGGGTGGTGTTGGATCCGCAGCAGTACAATTGGCAAAGCGCCGGGGGGCGTTTGTAACAGCCATCGCAGGGAGAGCAAAACTTGAAAAAGTACACGCAATAGGTGCGGATCAAGTCATAGCCCGTGACGAGGATCTTGTGGGTTTTTTGGGTGCAAAATCCGTGGATGTTGTCGTTGACAATGTTGCAGGAGATGGCTTTGGGAAGATGCTCAAAGTATTAAAAAGAGGCGGTCGGTTTGTATCCTCGGGTGCCATTGCTGGCCCGCTTGTGGAACTTGATATGCGCGATTTTTATCTAAAGGATTTGAGGCTGATAGGATGTACAGCCTGGGATGAGCCTATTTTCCCCAACCTTATTTCTTATATCGAAAAAGGTGAGATCAAACCCCTTCTGGCAAAAACATTTCCACTCAAACAAATTGTTGAAGCACAACGTGAATTCACAGACAAAAAGCATGTGGGAAAATTTGTTTTGATTCCACCGCCAATAGATGATTTAAGTCCATATTTACGCTAACTGAATCAACCATGCCTTTGCTCATGACAAAAATTTTAATGCAAGCAGCCAGCTTTGTTAGCTTAACTTATAGGAAGAGTTACAGTAAAGGTGGTACCACTATTCTTCTCAGAATTTATTGTAATACTCCCCCCATGCTGATCAATGATGTGCTTGGAAATATAAAGCCCGAGACCTGTGCCGCCTTTTCCCTTACCGGAATGGAACAGGCAAAAGGCCTTTTCCATCTCCTGATTTTCCATGCCGATACCGTTGTCGGTGATGGTAAAGATGACGTCTGGGGATGTACAAGAGACAGATAGTTCCACAAAATATTGTATTTGCCCATCCTTTTCCCTATGAGTTACACAAGCATCCAAGGCATTATCCAGGATATTAATCAGGGCCGAATGAAGTGCCCCGGTATCGGCTCTAAAGGTAAAATCCGGGTCTGGTAATGTATATTTTAATGCAATGGAAAGGGCAGTTGCCCGGGAATCCATGGTGTTTAAAAGATCTTTCTCAAACTCCTTTGCTGATACCGTCTCCCTTTGAAGCTCCCGATCCTTGGCGTAAAACAGAATGTCCAAAATCATTTTTTTAATTTTAGAAGTCATCTGCCGCACCATCTCCAACCCCTCCTGGGCTTGGGCTTGATCTTCCTTTTTCAAGGCCGAATTTAAAAGATAAACCCCGCCATCCAGGCCGGTGAGAAGACCTTTAATCCCATGGGATACCGAACCGATCATCAGGCCCAAGGAGGTGAGATGGTCTTTGATATTCATCACCTTTTGTATATCCGTTGCCATAATAATGGCCTCGGATACCGTTCCATCCTCATTTACAGCAATGGGGGCGGCCCAGGCCAGACAGGGCAGTTGCTCTCCATTGGCCAGGGTGTAGCTAATTTCTGTTTGGTGGGGTTCTCCATCTTTAAAGGTAACAAGGGCAGGGCATTCGGGGCAGGGCAGGGTGTTATTTTGACACACCTGGTGGCAAAATTTTTCAGGGGTATCTTCAGAGGACTCATCCCGCCTGGTAAAAGTCTTTTTAAACAAGGCATTACAGCTTTTAATCTGAAACGCCCGATCCACCACAAAGACAATCATGGGAAGATTCTCCATGGATTCGAGAATTTCTTTTTTATCACCTTTCCGTGCAGGGCGTTTGGCAAGGGCATTGGATTTTTCCAATACCATGGTTTCAAGGCTTTCAGTATAGGCTTTCAAACCTTGGCGGATTTCTTTTTTTTTCCGGGCCCTGGAGATAGCAATCTCAAGGGTAGTGACATCCACGGGTTTAGTAATGAACTCAACAGCCTCATTTCTAAAACTCTCAATGGCCAGATCCATATCTCCATGTCCGGTGATCATGATAATTTCGGTGTCAGGAGAAATCTGTTTGATTTTTTTTAACAGCTCAATGCCATCCATGCCCGGCATTTTGATATCGGTGAGCACCATGGGAAAATCAGCCGTATCAAATTTTTCCAATGCCTCGTTGCCGTTTTCAGCGGTGGTGACATCGTATCCCATGTCCTCCAGCGCAATGGTGAGCACATCCCGGATATCTTCTTCATCATCCACCAGTAGAATCCGTTGGGGTAGGGGGGCTGTATTTTCATCAGAATTTAGATTCATTTAGATTCCTTATACTGACACCACACCTGGCAAGGTGATTTGAAACAACGTTCCGTCCGGTGAGGTCTCTTTTATTTTGATTGTTCCTTTACTTTCCTTGATAATACCATAAGTGATGGACAGGCCCAACCCGGTTCCTTTTCCCACCTCCTTGGTGGTAAAAAAGGGCTGAAATATTTTTTCTGCCACCTGCTCTGGGATACCGGTGCCGGTATCTCTGATTTCAATGACAACCTGATGATTAACCGGGGTATAACTCCTGATGGTGATTTCTTTTTGCTGGCTTACCCCTTGATACTCAATTTTATTCTTCTCTTCAATGGCATCCCGGGCATTGATGAGCAAATTAATAAACACCTGTTCCAATCGACCGGGGTCTGCCATGACCCGGGGTAAATTTTTGCCCAGATCCCATATCACCTCAATTCCCCGAACCTTGAGCTGTTGACTGAAAATTTCATATGCATTTTGTAATATGGCGTTCACTGCCACAGGTTCCAAATTTGAATCGGATTTTCGTGAAAAATCACGCATGTGGGTAATAATTTTGGAGGCCCGATCCACGTTGGAATCAATCTTCACAAGCAGACGATGAAGGATCTCCGGTTTAATGGGTTCATTTTTTTCAATTTTAGATCGGCAGAAGCTCGAAGACGTTTTAATCACCGATAGGGGCTGGTTCAACTCATGGGCCACCCCGGTGGCCATTTCTCCCAAGGTGGCAAGCTTGGCCGCTTGATTAAACTGGGCTTCGGTTTCCAACCGGTGGGTGATGTCCGAGGTGGTCACCAGCAGCACCTTTTGTCCCGGGTATTCCGACAGAGAGATCCAGATGTCCACGGGAATAATCATATCCTCTGTTTTTTTATGCCAGACCTTGTTCATGATCCGGGTTGTCTTAATGGTCTCTGATAATATTTCAGGATCATCCAGGGGATTAAATTCCTCGGTTTGCGCAAAAAGTGTGATAAACGATTTACCCAGAAACGCCTCTTCTCCGTGCCCATATACCTGTTTAACACTCTCATTGCAGTTGAGAATTTCCAGGGTGTCATAATCCAGAACAAACACAGGGTTGGGGATATTATTAAAAATGGCATGATATTTTTTTTCCGATGCTTCGGCCCGTTGCTCCAAAATTTTACGCTGGGTGATGTCCAGATTGATCTCCATGGCTGCCACGATATTTCCCTGGGCGTCCCGCACCGGAGAGGTTCTGACAATCCAGTGCTCCATGGTACCGTCTCGCCCCCGGCCCAGCTCTTCAGAATAATGGGATTCTCCATCAGCAAAGGTTTTTTCCACGGGGCAGTTATCGCACTTGGTTTTTCTACCTTTATAGGCCTGGTAACAATAATCCCCGGGGCTGGGGTTATATTTGGTATAAAATTCCCGGTTAAAATTGATGAGTTTAAAGTCCCTGTTTTGCACTGTAATAAGACAGGGAACATTCTCAAACAGGGTCTGGTACTCGTTTTTTTGTTTGGTCAACTCCATCTGGTTATCAAAGATGCGCTGCCGCATGGTATAAAATGCCGTGGCCAGTTGACCGATTTCGCTATAAGGATCAGTCTTGATAAGATGTCGTCCATTTTGATCCGTGATGTGACGGGTCTCTTCGGTGAGAAGACGAAGGGGATGGATGACAAATTTATACACAAACAGAAAAATACACAAGGAGGGTACAATGATAATGGCCACCGCCAGCAGAAAAATACTCTGTTCATATTTTATGATTTCCGCATCGGTATCCTTCAGGGAGATAACTACATCCAGGGCTCCCAGAACCTTATCTTCACTATTATGAAAATGACATTTTTCCGAACACCCGGGTTCATTATAAATGGGCGTAATAATACCCAACAGGCGTTCACCATCGGATGTTGCAGATAAACGGCGACGCTGGGCAAGGGAAAGGTTAACCAGGGGAGGGGAGGTTTGGTGACACACCCGGCAGGTCCAGGAGGTCATGGGCTCGGTACGATCCACCTCCGATGGAATGTTGGAAAATTTTATTTCGCCACTTTTATTGGTGATGCGGACATTTTCAATGCCCTTTTGGGTGGCAGTGTTCTTAATGATCTGGTTGATGTCATCCCGGGAGTTGAGCATCATGGAATAATGGGTACCAAGACGGATGGTTTTACTGATGCGATCGGCAATATCGGTGCTATCATCCAAGGATTTATTTCTCTGATACCGGATAGTAAAAAAGGCCCAGGTGGTAATGGCCATCAAACAGACACATCCCATGATCAAGATGAGTTTAAAGACAAGGCTGTGCTGTATTTGACTGATTATTTTTTTCATTGGATCATCAAATGTTATTCCTTGTTTCTTTTCTAATAAAATTCTCACCTTTATTGTGGGCAAACCAAGGCGCAATACAAGGTTTAAGAACGTAGCGGGCAGAATTTATTTCTGCCCAATGTTGTGACAAGGACTCTTGCAACGAAGGCATTTTAGGCCTGGTTCAAATATAGGTAACACTTTTTAATGCCTTATGTCACTCTTGCTGAGTCTTTTATTAGAAGACTGGTGGGCAAAGGTGTTACCCTGGAATATGCTTTTTTGAACCAGGCCGCATTTTGCCATGATTTTTTATATGAAAGTCTCAGCAACATACTAAAATTAAAGCACTTTCGTTTTTCGTTGTGGATGGTCTTACAGCCATGTAGGTTTTATACGAAAAATCAGCACCGGAGTGCCGACAGCAGAGCCCCCGGCAACTGGCCCTGACCGGAACATTGGGAACCAAAGGGGGAGGATTTTTGCCCTTCCAGGCGTTAAGAAGCACAGACTTTGTTTGAGGACACACTTGCCCGCAGTTTCTGTGGTTTAGCCTGGAAGGGCAAAAATACCCCCGACGTTTCCGTTCCGGTCAGGGCCAGTTGCCGGGGGCGGCATAGTACCATTTTTAATATTTGTTGTGTAAGTACCCGAGTATATATTCCTCAAAATAAAATCCATAAATATCAACGGTATATCTCTGGAATACCGAAAAACATATGCATGGGTACTTATCAATACCTTCGTCAATTTTATTTTTGACCAAATTGTATTCAATATGATGGGGTTAGCATGATTTAAAATCATCATATTAGCCTTCGCTCCATTGATTCAAAGAGTGTCTGAAAATTTGGCGAAGGTATTGTGTCTACCCAATAGTATTTTTCACAATACCCACCAGTTTTTCCGGATCAAAGGGTTTGGAAAGCCAGGTAATGGCTTTGTCTATGGAAAGATGCCGGCTGGCAAGTCCGCTAATGACAATCACCGGAATATCCTTGAATTTTTCCTGCTTGGACAGCCGCCGAAAAAATTTAGGCCCCCACTCCCCATTGGGCATTTCAAGATCCAGGGTAATCAAATCTGGATTTTCCCGTTTCATCACTTCAAAGGCCTCTCCCCCTTCATTGGCAGAACAGGTTTCATAGCCATTGTCATTAAAAATATTAATCAGGTATTTTACGATGGTGGGATCATCGTCCACCACAAGTATTTTTTTGGTCATTTCAACCTCCCTTGAATTCTATGTTCATTGAATTCTATTTTTTATGACACTCGCCACAGGTCACCGGGCCGCTTTTACGTTCCAGGTGACAGCCACGGCACCGGTCATGGTATCGGACAATCAATTCCATCTGTTTTGAATCCCCCTTAACCGCATGGCACTCGGAACAGGTGGAGTCCTCTGAAGTCTCATCCGCCATAAGTTTGCCATCCTCATATACATGGTGGCACACAGCGCAATCTTCATCTCCTCCAATGCTCGCATTTTCGTTGTGGTCATCATGGGAAAAGCAGACAAAAGGTCTTGTGTTCTTTTCAAAAACGTCAGCATCAATGTCCATGCAGTCATTACACCAGGCAGCAAAGGAGATCAGACTTATGGCAAACATCATGGCTACTATTTTAAAGGTTCTGGGTTTTATTTTCAATTTAAATCTCCTTTGACCTATTCTGGAAGTTCCAGGATTTCATAAATAATATCTCCAAAGAACTTCAACTCCATGTCAATGCCATAGTGGTGAATGATGTCCTCCAAACCGCCATGACAGTTATGACACGGTGCAATGACCACCTCTGCCCCTTTTGCCTTGGCTGCAAACAACTGTTCTGCCTTGACTTTTCCGCTGTCCATCCTGGCATTTTTAAAGGGAGGGCCACAGTTAATAACGCCGCCACCGGCCACACAGCAATAATTGTGTTCTCGGTTGGGGGTCATCTCAATGAAGGTTTTGCAAGTCGAGTTGACAATATTTCTGGACATTTCATGTAACCCCCGGCCCCGGACGATGTTGCAGGGGTCATGCAGGGTCACTGGGCGATCAAATTTCTTTTTGATTTTAATTTTTTCTTTCACAAAAAGATCATTGTAATATTCTATGGCGTGAATCACCTCAAGGGGGGGCATTTTCCATCCCAAGGCACGGTTTCCCATGTCATACACTGATCGGAATGCATGCCCACATTCCCCCATGACAATTTTCTTGACTTTCAGGTCTGCAGCGGCCTCAAAATGGGCTTTTTTCAACCGTTCCATCATTTCATAATCACCGGTGTACATGCACATATCACTGTTGTCCCATCCTGGCATGGAGGGCATTGTCCAGTTTTCTCCGGCGGCATTCATGATCACAGCAGCCTGGTAAATGAGCTGAGCCCGGAACTTGGGCTCTGGCCCTATAACAGAATAAAAAACATCCGCCCCTTCCTTGTCCAGGGGAATTCTTAAGTTTTCCACCTCGTCCTGGGCCTCTTCTTCCTGCCACATCAGGGTGTCCACCCACTCATCATCCTTGATCCACATTTGATTTTTTGTGACAGCATGACTGTTGGCTGTATCTTGGATGTACAGAGGAACCACGCCCAATTTATGGCAAATACGACGCATGACAGACATGACATAGGCAATGTCAAGGCCAAAGGGGCAATACATGGCGCATCTTTTACACAGATTACACTGGGTGTAGGCAACCACAGCAGCATTCTGGATAAATTCCGGGGTCACTTTTCCTTTTTTACGCATGATCTCCCACAGGGTTTGCTTTACCTTGGCTGCAGGGGAATATTTGGGGTCTCTATCATGTGACAGGAAATAGTGGCATCCGTCACTGCACAATCCGCAGTGAACACAGGTATCCACATAGGTTTTAAGCCTGGCACCTGTCTCACTTTCCAGAAGTTGGTTAATAACACGTTCTATTTTTTCGGGGGAAAGCTGTTCTATACCTTTTATAATCCCCTGGTCGTCTATGGCAGTGTCTTTGACTGCCTTTGGTTCAGTCATGGCAACCTTCTTTTAAGTATAATAATAAAAATTCTATTTTGATCAAAACCCGGAATTTCATGGCATCAAAATAATATCCCTGATGGGTGTTCAGCCATTTATCAACTGATTTGTATTTCAAAGCGATGGAATTCAAAATTTTCGTCATTTATCTGCAAAAAAAATATGAAAAGCACGGCATCCTTCAAAATCACATTACACTTTTTTAAATCATTCCCCATTTGCAGGGATTTTTTCCCAAAAGACTGTAAAGTCCTTTGGAGGTCATATAAAGGATGCCAAAAATACGAAGTGTTTTTTACCAGTCCTTTGCCATCCTGACACTACCGAATTCAGACCCCATATATCCCCGGGTAAAGGGAAACAAAAACATGTGAAACAGTTTTGTAAAGGGAATGGCAGCCAGCATGATTTCACCGGAAAGGATGTGTATAATGGTCATGGTGGGAAATCCAGCCCATTGATGGTAGACCCAGAACCCGCTTATAAATGGAGCCGCAACAATGAAGAGAATAAGATAATCCACAGCCGTGGTCAAATATTTTACCTCGGGCAGCATGAGCCGTCTATAAAGAAAAAAACCACAGGAAAAAATAACAATCAGGGTCATGATATCAGCCACAATGCCGGGAAGGGTAAACCAGCTAATATTAAAACCTTCCTTCCACATGAGGACATGGGCAAAGACAAAAACGGGCACCAGAAAAAGGCAGATGTGAAAGGCAAAGGTGACAACGGTCATGGCTGGATTCAAGATCATGTTTCGACTGCCAAAGGGGGTGAGCCAGTGGGCAATGGATCTAAGGGCAAATTTGAGATTCATGTACTCAAACACCAGGGGATCTTTTTTCCGGGCCAGGGTGTAAAGGGAATAAAATCTAAACGCACTCCCGCCAATGAAAATAAAAAAGGCCAGCCAGGCCAGGGGCCCAGTTACAAAGGAATAGGTGGCATGCATATTACAGATCTCCTTTCATCGAAATAATTTCTCTGTGATATTTATTTTTCTCAATTCCCTTTATCATCATTTTTGAGCCGTCAGAATTGAAAACAGGAGATTCCAGATGATCATATGCGGTTTTGAGAATGGTGTCATCCACTATCACATGGTAGGCACCATTGATTTCCACCTTGGCGGCCACTTTCCCGCCATCGGGACTGAAAACCGGTTTCCAGGCCATATCAAATTTATTTTCCCAGGCCCCCCCATCCACGGCAATACCCCATTTCCCCTTATCTTTAAAGACGCAGGCAGCACGGTTGCCGTCATCACTTAACACCGCATCGGTGAGGTATTCTGAAAACGTGATATCCCAAGGGACATCATCCACGGCCAGGGTCCATTTGCCATATTCACTGGCCACAATGGCGGCAATTTTTAATCCGTCCCTGGAGTAAAAATGATGCCACAATTGATGATATCCTCGATCCCAGGCAATATCGCCATCCGTTGCGAGGAACCATTTACCATTGCTCTTCACTGGGGCAGTGACCCCGTTATCAATGGGGGAAAAACGGGGCATCCACACCGATGCAAAGGGTTTATTCCAGAGTTTGCCATCCACTGCAATGAAATAATCCTGATAATTGGTGCGAACAGAGGCGGCCACCTGGGAACCGTCAAAAGAAAAAACAGGCTCCCAGACATTCATGAAATTCCTATCCCAGGGAGTCCCATCCACGGCCACGGAATAGCAGCCTTTTTTGAATTTGAAAATTTCAGTTTCAAGCACGGGAATGGTTTCCACCACAGCGGCATTGTGTTTCCCATCCAGGCTCAGGGTCATGTCCGTTAAACGGGAATACGTGGTCTCCCAGGGGGCATCATTGGTGATGCAATGATATCGTAACTCTTTCTGGGTGGAGGCACAAACGTGGCTGCCCAAGGGATTAAAAGTCATGTTCCACACAAAATCATAGGTGTTTTCCCAGGGGGTATCATCTGTGGAAATCGTCCATTCCGCCATGTCTGAAATCAGGGCGGACAATCGATTGTCCGGGCCATACTTGAGATTCCAGATTTTGTCATAACTGTTTTCCCATGTGGAAAAACTTCCCTCGGATCCCTGGGAACATATGGTAAATTCCATATCTTCATTTTTTACAATGGCGGCAATATTCTCCCCGTGGGGACTGATGCGGGTCTCCTCCATGTAAGAAAATTCATCGTGCCATGGTTTAAGATCAGCCACAAGGCGTTTGCCTGTATCCCAATCCCAGTTGTCTTTGTTGCTCATGTAAGGTGCTCCTTGGTGAAAGCAAAGTTTAATGATATAACTGCCACGGGCAGACCGTATTCTGGCCCCGGCCTACCCACAACGAAGAGTGAAAAAATGTTAGATACGCCTACTCTTTCATATAACTGCCACGGGCAGACCGTATTCTGGCCTCGGCCTGTCCACAACGAAGCATGAAAGAATGTTAGGCGTGTCTACTCTTTCATATAAAACCTACATGGCTGTAAAACCAGCCACAACTAAAAAAAGTCTTTTAATTTCAGCATGTTGATGAGACTTTTATATAAACGGGCATGTCCTGCCGGACACAACGAATATTGGGTCGTAGACGCGGAGCCAAATGCTATCTTGCCGCCCCCCCCCCCCCCCCGAGGGGTAATGGGCCCGGCCCGGAACCGTAGACGGCCCAATTGGCCGCTTCCTATTACCCCTCGGGGGGGGGCTCTGCTGAGGTTGCCCGGAAGTTTTATTTTCTAATAAAAAAAGTTTATAAAAACAATAACGATTCATTAAAAAATAAATGTTCCGCTGAGTAATAACATATAGTTTTTTTTTTTCAAAGGCTATTTCCTGGGAGCCCACTCGTGGCCGCTTCCTATTGCCCATCGGGGGGGGCTCTGCTGAGGTTGCCCGGAAGTTTTGTTTTCTAATAAAAACTGAGTATTGAAAAGTTTTGATCTTCATAGTACCCTATAGGTTCATTTATTATGGATAATTGGCTCAACATTTCGGAAAGGCGGTTTTTATCATGGCTTACAAAATCATTTTAGTTCTATTTTCCCTTTTGATCTCAACCTGCCTCAATGGATATTCAGAATCGGGAAGTACCCTGTTTGACAATGGTATTGCAGAGTTTCAAAAAGGCCGTTATCAGGATGCCGTTTTTTGGTTTACCAAACTTATTGAACAGGAACCCTTTAATGCCAAAGCCTATAAAAATCGTGGGGTGGCCCGGTTAAGTCTTCAAAAATATGATATGGCCATAGAAGATCTCAACAGCGCCTTGAATCCAGATCCCCAAATGGAGGATATCACCGGAAACCTTGGGCCAGCCTGGCATTATAAAGAGGAGTACAAAAAAGCCATGGAGGATTTTAACTCTGCAATGAACCTGGATCCGGAGCTTGAAGGGATACATAGCAATATTGGGGTGGCCTGGTACTATGCAAGGGAGTATAAAAAAGCCATTGCTGCATATGACCAAGAGGTTGAGAAACATCCTGAAAACTACAGCGCTTTTTTTAACCGGGCCATTTCCTGGGTGGAACTGAAGGAGTATAATAATGCATTAAAGGATTTACGTTCGGTGCTGGACATCAAACCAGATGAATATTGGGCTATTGCTTACCAGGGAGACATTTATGTGGAGATGAATAACCCAGTAGCTGCACGGGAATCCTATCTGGCAGCCATGGGGTTGAACACCGGTAATAAATATGCCCGGGACAGACTTTTGGTGCTTGATGACAAGGATGCAGCCCAGGCTGAAAACGGGACTGGAACACCTGCAACAGCCACAAAAAAATCGGAAAAATTAGAGAGCGCCACCATTGTCAAATCCATCTCCCAGGCAGCCCCAGCAACAACACAGAAGGCTGAAATCCATTCCTATCCCATGAAAAAGGATATAAAAGCAGCTCAAACCAGCAAGAAACCAGAATTCCATGCAAATTCAACAAACGAAATCCCAAACCCAACACCAACCATTTTCCCTGTACAAACCGTCCAACCCGTTGATATTGCTACTTCAACGAAAAGTGCTGCTGCACCGGTGCCGCCTGACGTCGCAGCAGCGTCAACGTCTCCCGGTAAAAAAGAAATAGCAGTCCATAATAAATTCGCCATTCAACTGGGGGCATTTTTAAACGGTGATAATGCAAAGGGTGTGATTACAAGCCTCAAAGAAAAAGGCTATGTCCCCCGGGTGCTTGAACTACAGGATAAGACAAATAGACAGTGGACCCTTGTGAGAACAGGGGCGTTTCACACGGAGGCCCTGGCAAAAAAGACACTTGAAAAAGTGAAAAAAGATTTAAAAGTGGATGCAGTGATTCGTCCCATTGGCAAATTTTAATTATGGACATCCAAGCATCCGTACATTTGCCGCTTTACATTTTCCCGGGTCAGCATCCTAATTTTCTGAAAAATCACCTCCTGAAAAGAGTAACGCAGACCGGGAATGATATAACGCCCATGCCCTATAGGGCACAACGAATATAGGCCTGGTTCAAAAAAGCATATTCCAGGGTAACACTTTTGCCAAAAGACTCAGCAAGAGTGATATAAGGCATTAAAAAGTGTTACCCAGATTTGAACCAGGCCCGAATATAGGGTCGTAGACGCGGAGCCAAATGGTATCATGCCGCCCCCGGGGAGGGGTAATGGAAGCGATCCGGAACTGTTAGACAGCCCAATTGGTCTGTTCCATTACCCCTCCCCGGGGGCTCTGCTGAGGCTACTTGGACACTTCATTTTCATATAACATACATGGCTGTAAAACCAGCCACAACGAAAAATGAAAGTCTTTTAATTCCAGCGTGTTGGTGAGACTTTCTTATAAAAACATACATGGCTGTAAGCACCAGCCACAACGAAGATTGAAAGTCCTTTTTGGTTTGCCAGGACTTTCTGATAAAACTGATGACTATCTCTAAAATAAAAAAGACAGGAGTCCCAAATGACCCAACCAATACTTGAAACAAATTTTAAGAATCTTAACATGGTAAGAAAAGGAAAAGTCCGGGATATTTACGATCTTGGAGACACACTTCTTATGGTCACCACAGACAGGCTTTCCGCCTTTGACGTGGTTTTGCCCAATGGCATTCCAGATAAAGGAAAGGTTCTGACACAAATTTCTGCATTCTGGTTCAAGGAGATGGAAGATCTCATTGGCAATCACCTTATCAGCCATGACGTGGATCAGTTTCCAGAAATCTGTAAGCCTTATGCGAAAATTCTTGAGGGAAGAAGTATGCTGGTGAAAAAGGCAGAACCCCTTCCGGTTGAGTGCATTGTCCGGGGATATATTTCAGGCTCAGGCTGGAAATCTTATCAAAAAGAGGGACATGTCTGCGGTATCAAGCTGCCCCAGGGACTAAAGGAATCAGACAAGCTGCCCCAGCCCCTTTATACCCCATCCACCAAAGCCGAGGTGGGGGATCATGATATTAATGTTGATTTTGATCACACGGTTAAGCTTCTTGGGAAAGCCCAGGCGGAAAAACTCAGAGATCTGAGCCTGGCCATTTATAACAGAGGGGTGGAAAAGGCCCTTTCAAAGAATATTATCATTGCCGACACCAAATTTGAGTTTGGTGTGGTGGATGGTGAGATCATTCTCATAGATGAAGTGCTGACCCCGGATTCTTCCCGGTTCTGGCCCCAGGCAACCTATTGCCCCGGTGGTGCCCAGAAAAGTTTTGATAAACAATTTATCCGGGATTGGCTGGAATCTTCCGGCTGGGATAAAAAAGCGCCGGGACCGGAACTTCCAGCCGATGTCATCAAACACACCTCAGAAAAATATCTGGAAGTCCTCGGGCTTATTACCGGATAGGAACAAAATATATTCAGCATGACTACTTTAATGTTGAGCAAGGAAAATCCGACATCATATTTGCTTTTATATGAAAGAGTAGATGCGTCTAACACTCTTTCAAGCTTCGTTGTGGGCAGGCCGGGGTCAGAATACGGTCTGCCCGTGGCAGTTATAAAAAAATAATCGAACCAATGGTCATTACGTTGAAGGTGGCAGGAATCTGCCTGCTGCCACCTTCATGCTTAATTACTCTTCCTCTTCTTCTGCCTTAATTTTTTCAATAACCTTCTGGGACATATCACCTGGAACCTCGTCATAATGACCAAATTCCATGGTAAAGGTACCCCGGCCTCCGGTCATGGATCTCAGATCCGGTGCATATCTCAAGAATTCTGCCATGGGAACATTGGCATTGATCACCTGTTTTTCTCCTTCGGTGTCCATGCCTAACACACGACCCCGGCGGGAGTTAAGATCTCCCATGATATCGCCGGTGAACTCATCGGGAACCAGGATGGAAACATTCATGATGGGTTCCAAAAGGACTGATTTTGCCTGTTCAGCCGCTTTTCTAAAGGCAATGGAGCCCGCCATTTTAAAGGCCATTTCAGATGAATCAACGGAGTGATAGCTACCATCGTCCAGGGTCACTTTAAAATCAACACAGGGAAACCCTGCCAGAAGGCCCTTTGCAGATGCTTCTATCACGCCCTTTTCCACGGCAGGAATATAAGTTCTGGGAATGGAGCCCCCCACGATGGCATCCACAAACTCAAATCCTTTGCCCTTGGCAATGGGTTCCAGGGTAATCCAGCAATCACCAAACTGTCCATGACCACCGGACTGTTTTTTATGCTTTCCCTGAACCCGAATTTTTCTCTTAAAGGTTTCTCTATAAGGTATTTTGGGGGTTTTAATCCCCATCTCCACATTGAATTTTCGTTTGATTTTTTCAATGGTGGTTTCAATGTGTACAAGCCCGCGACCCGAGAGAACGGTTTCGTTGGTCTCCACCTCCCGTTTGAGTTGGAGCCCCGTGTCTTCCTCAAGAATTTTTCTCAGGGCCCCATGGATTTTATCCTCGTCACCCTTGTTTTTGGCGTAAACAGCAAATGAAATAACCGGGGGCATGGGCTTGGGAGCCTCAAATATAATCTCTTTATCACCACTCATGGTATCGCCGGTAAAGGTCTCTTTGAGCTTGGCAACCGCCACGATGGAACCGGGCAGAGCCTCGGTGATGGGGGCCTGTTCTTTACCCCGGATTTCCAGAAGCTGTGTGAAACGCTCTTTGGTGTTTTTATTTACATTGAGAAAGGTTCCCTCTTTGCCCAGCGTGCCAGAAATGACCCGGAACAAAGACAGTCTGCCCGCATAGGGATCAACAATGGTATTAAAAACATACCCATAAAAGGGGGCATCGGGATCAGGGGCAATTTCCACCGCTTCACCTGCTTCATCTTTGGCGATCCAATTACCACGATCCAGGGGGGAGGGCATGCAGGTGTTGATGAAATCAAAGAGAAGGTCAATGCCAATAAATTTGGTAGCAGACCCGCACAGCACCGGTGAAAATTCACAGGCAAGCACTCCTTTTCTAAAGGTGGCTTTTAATTCATCTTCTGTAAGTTCTTCACCTTCCAGGTATTTTTCAAGCAGATCGTCATCCAGCTCTGCAATATTTTCAACAAAGGATTCCCGGGCAGCTTCATAGGCATCGGTCATCTCTGCCGGGATATCGGTCTGGGTGGACTTTCCTTTTTCATCATAGATATGGGCCTTGCCTGAAATAACATCCACAATTCCCTTAAAGTCATCCATCTGCCCAATGGGAAGTTGAACAATAATGGCTTTTCTTTTCAGGGTGTTTTCACAGATGACGGCAATCTCATCCACATTGGCCCGTTCCTTGTCCATCTTATTAATAAAGAGTACCGATGGGAGGTTGTATTCTTCCACACACACGGCAACTTCTTCGGTCATGGCACTGGGACCATCCACACCATCCACAACGATGATGACACTGTCTGCTGCAGGAATACAGGTTTTGGCAGCGGAAAAGAAATTTTGATCTCCAGGGGTATCCATCAGGGTAACGGGGTGTTTTTTCCAGGTGTATTTATGGAAAGCACTGCTCACACTCTGCTGTTTTCTCACTTCTTCCGGCTGAAAATCCATGGCGGTGTTGCCCTCTTCAACCTTACCCAGACGCTTGATAACGCCAGCGCTGAAAAGCATTGATTCAGCCAAAGAAGTTTTACCCGCACCCCCATGACCTGCCAGAGCGATGTTTCTCAATTTTGCGATTTGTTCCGTCATTACAGCTCCTTTTCCAGTGATTAACTCAAGTTTTAGAAATATGTTTTTTAAATAAACAGGCCGCTTTATTGGAACCTGATTTCTTTAAACAGGCCATGCTTTTTATGAATACATAAAGCATTAATCATGCCAAAATAACAATAATTCACGCCTGAGACCCTATAAATTTACCAATTCCAAAAGTTGAGTGATTAATAAGTTGAATCAATAATTTACATATATCAATTTGCATCAATGATGCAAGGATAGTTTTGTCATGGGTAGGATAAACTCAACATTTCCCTTGGGGCCTGGCACCGGAGATTCAATAACAGGAAGGGTTTCATACCCCCGATGGATAAAAAAGGATACAATCTCTCCCACAATCTCCATCCTTAAGACCGGATCTCTCACCACGCCTCCTTTACCGATGCGCTCCTTACCTGCCTCAAACTGGGGTTTGATCAAGGCCAGAATCAAGGTGCCGGGTTTCATGAACTGTTCTGCTGCGGGCACCACCAGTTTTAATGAAATAAAAGAGGTGTCTATGGTGATAAGATCCATTAATTCCCCAATGATTTCAAAATCAATATATCGGATATTGGTGCGTTCAATGACAATGACCCGGTCATCCTGCCGCAGGGACCAGGCCATTTGACCATACCCCACATCCACGGCATAGACCTTTGCTGCACCATTTTGGAGCATGCAGTCGGTGAACCCCCCGGTGGAGGCCCCAATATCCAGACAGGTAAGCCCGGATAAATCCAGGGAGAGCACATCCAATGCCCTTTCAAGTTTGAGCCCCCCCCGGCTGACATAGGGAATATCTTTTTCTTTTAACACCACCGTTGCATGGGGGAAAAATTTTATCCCGGCTTTGTCCACCCGCACATCATTCACCCGTACATTGCCAGCCATAATCATGGCCCGGGCCCTTTCCCGGGAGGGAACCAGACCCTTTTCCACCATGAGGGCATCCAGCCTGGTCTTAATATTTTTAACCACGGCCCAGCAGCTCCTTTGCTGCGGATAAGATAGCTGCTGCATCCACCTTATATGCGTTGCGTAAAATTTCCTGGGGGCCATGCTCCACAAAGGTGTCGTTTATACCCACCCGTCTGATTTTACAGTTAAAGGCGTCATTGTCCGCCAAAAGTTCCAGCACCGCACTACCAAATCCTCCGTCCAGGACATGCTCTTCAATGGTGATCACTTTTCCGGTTTTTGCTACGGTGTCAAGGATAAGCCTTTTGTCCAGGGGCTTGATGAATCTGGCATTGATAACTGCCACGGAAACCCCCTCTTTTTCAAGAACATCAGCGGCCTTTAGGGCCTCTTGCACCGTTCCGCCCACTGCAAGAAGCAAAAGATCATGCCCCTCCTGGATCAATTCCCCTGTACCAATGTCCAGAATAGGGGCAGTGGGGTCAATGTTCACCCCTTCTCCTTTGCCCCGGGGATATCTCAGGGCAATGGGACCATCATGGTTGACAGCGGTTCTAAGCATAATGCTCAGTTCGTTTTCATCTTTGGGAGCCATGAGGGTCATGTTGGGAATATTTCTTAGGAATGCATAATCAAAGAGTCCGTGATGGGTGGGGCCGTCTTCCCCCACAATCCCTCCGCGATCCAGGGCAAAGATAACGGGATGATTGTCAATGCACACATCATGTAAAATTTGATCATAGGCCCGCTGCATAAAGGTGGAATAAATGGCCACCACCGGTCTCATACCCCGGGATGCCATACCTGCAGCAAAGGTGACGGCGTGTTGCTCGGCAATACCCACATCAAAAAAACGTTGGGGAAATTTTTCCGCAAACGTTTTTAGCCCCGTTCCCTCGGGCATGGCAGCGGTGATGGCCACCACCCGGTCATCCGTGGTCGCAATTTCCAACAGGGTGTCACCAAACACCTGGGTGTAAGTGGGAATTTTATTCGTTTGCGGTGGATTTGTCTGGGAGGAGGGGCTGTCACCTGTTTCAACATCAAAAGCCCCCACGCCATGGTAGTACACAGGATTTTTTTCCGCCGGAGGATACCCTTTGCCCTTGGTGGTAATAACATGGAGCAGCACAGGTTCATTGTGTTTTTTGATATTTTCCAGGATATCAATGAGATGATTTAGTCGATGACCGTCAATGGGGCCAAAATAATCAAAATTAAAAGCTTCAAACAGCATTCCCGGGGTGACAAAGGTTTTAAAAGATTCTTCGGATCGTTTGGCAAGTCGATAAACCTCCTCCCCAATGCCTGGCAATGATTTTAAAAATACGCCAAACTCTTTTCTCATGCTCTGGAGAGAGTGAGCTGACAATTTTCTGCTTAAAAAAGATGAAATGGCCCCCACATTGGGGGAGATGGACATGTCATTGTCATTGAGAATCACAATGAGATCCCGCTCTGAATCACCGGCCTGGTTCAAGCCCTCATAGGCAAGACCTGCAGTGAGGGAGCCATCTCCAATGACGGAAATCACTTTGGATTGATCCTGTTTCAAATACTTTGCACTGGCAATGCCAAGCCCGGCGGAAATCGAAGTGCTGGCATGTCCCACAGTAAAGGCATCACAGGGGCTTTCACTGATTTTAGTGAATCCGGAAATCCCCTTGTATGATCTCAAAGTATCAAATTGCTTATCCCTTCCGGTGAGCAATTTATGGGCATATGCCTGGTGTCCCACATCCCAGATAAGGCTGTCCACAGGCAAATTAAACACGTAGTGAATGGCCAGGGTCAGCTCAACAGCACCCAGACTGGAGGCCAGATGTCCCCCGGTTTTTGAGACCACGGAAATAATTCTTTCCCTGATTTCTTCTGCCAGAATTGGCAGTTCTTTCCGGGAAAAGGTCTTAAGATCATCACCGTTTTGAATCTGTTGAAGCAGGGTCACCTCTTTATTCTCCTTGATGGCAGGTACTGGGTTTATAGGTACTGGGTTTATAGGTACTGGGTTTATAGGTACTGGGTTTATAGGTACTGGGTTTATAGGTACTGGGTACTGGGTTTATAGGTGCTGATGCTCGATTATCAAATTTGGAGGCTGATTTTTGAAAGATGGCGTTATTGGCTCCACAAGTGCAAAGTTTAAAAATTAAATTGCCAAACCAGCTCATCTTTTTCTTGTGATTATATAGTCCGCTATGGCCATTAATGGTTGGGCTTTCTCCCCAAAAGAGGCCAAGGACTCTTTTGCCTCTGCCACAAGGGTTGTTGCAAATTGCCTGGAGGGTTCAAGGCCCAGAAGGGCAGGGAAGGTTAGTTTTTCATGTTCAGCATCGGACCCGGTTGCCTTTCCCATGATGTCAGGATCACCCTCCACATTTAAAATATCATCCACCACCTGGAATGCCAGCCCGATTTTTTCAGAATATTGGCCCAGTTTTTCCAGCACCTCACTGGATGCCCCCACAGCAACGGCCCCGGCCTGGACACTGACCTTTATCATCTGACCGGTTTTAAGCCAATGAAGTTTTTTTAAATATTCCAGGGACGCAGCCTGGGGCATCTCCAGATCCGGGGCCAGCATATCCATCATTTGACCCTCCACCATGCCACCGACACCGGCGGCCCGGGAAATCATGAGAACCAGCCGGAGCAGGGTGGCCTCATCCGGATATACCTCAAAACAGGGGGCAGGGTGGGACAAAATGGTAAAGGCATGGGTCAAAAGACCATCTCCGGCAAGGATGGCTGTGGCTTCGGAAAAGGCTTTATGGCAGGTGGGCATCCCCCGGCGCAGATCATCATCATCCATTGCTGGCAGATCATCGTGGATCAAGGAATAGGTGTGGATCATCTCAATGGCACAGGCCGGGGGCAGGGCAAGGGCAATATCCCCCCCCGAAGCCTGGGCTGCTGCCATGCACAATACTGGGCGCAAGCGTTTTCCTCCGGCCATTAGGGAATGGGTCATGGCCCGGGTGAGTTCAAGTTCAGTTTTTTGCAGGGAAAGTATTTTATGGAGAGAGCTATCCAGAATATCACGTTTTGTTGCCAAATAATCTGACAGGTCAAAGGTATCAGGATTCATGGTCAAAGGGCTCTTCAACCAGATCTCCCTGGCTGTCTTTCATCAAGAGGGTTATTTTCTTTTCGGTTTTATCCAATGTTTCAAGACAAAATTTGGAGCATGTCATCCCTGTCTCAAACTTTTTGATGGATTCCTCCAGGGTAAGGGTGCCAGACTCCAACTCCCTTACAATCTCTTCCAATTGTGTCAAGGTTGACTCAAAGGTTTTTTTCTTGGCCATATTTTTTTTCCACCTGACAGATCAGCCGACCCCTGGCAAGCAGAACTTCGACTGAATCTCCGTTTTGGGTTGTTGTACTGTCTGTGATAATTTTTTGTTCTGAATCCCAGGATCGGGTAATGCTGTATCCTCTATTGAGCACGGCCAGGGGACTTAATGCACCCAGTTTGGAATGATTTTCATGGGTTCTGGCCCGAACAGCAGCCAGGGTTGCCGCCATGGCCTGTGCCAGTCGTTGGATCATAAATCTGCTGGTTTCTTTTTTCTCAGATATTCGGCGTGCGGGTGAGGCTGCGGTTAGCGCCTTTGTGTACCATGCGGTTTTTTCTTCAAGGGCACTGATTTGTCCCCGTATCTGGCCTGTGAGGCGTTGTTCAAGATCTTCCAGGCGCATTCGAAGATCATCCATGCGGGATCGTGGACTTTTCAGCCGGGAAGTGAGATCTTTCAAATGGGCCTTAAAACGTTCCAAGGATCGTCCAAGGGCCACTGTTAAAGCGAGTTGAGAGGCAAACACATTTTGAAATAATGTTGCTCGTTCGGGCAGGGCAAGCTCAGCCGCCGCCGATGGCGTGGGGGCACGAAGATCAGCAACAAAATCACAGATGGTGAAATCCGTCTCATGTCCCACCGCAGAAATGACAGGAATGGTGGAGGCAAACACAGCCCTGGCAAGCTTCTCAGAATTAAAGGCGGCCAGATCTTCCAATGAACCACCTCCCCGGGCAATAATAATTACTTGAGATGTTGCACATTGATTAACAGTTTCAATGGCTTGCAATATTTCCACATCAGCTCCGTTCCCCTGGACTTTTACCGGTACAACCTCCAGATGAACCCCGGGAAACCGCCGGTGGGAAACCTGGATAATATCCCGGATAACGGCACCCGTAGGTGAAGTTATAATGCTGATTTTTTTGGGTAAAAAGGGCAGGGCGCGTTTATGAGCAGCATCAAAAAGACCCTCATGGGCCAACTGCTTTTTCAGCAGTTCAAATTTTGCATGCAAAAGCCCCGCACCTTCGGGTGCCATGTGCTCAAAAATAATTTGATAGCTTCCCCGGGGTTCGTACAGGGATAATCTGCCCATGCCGGTGATGCGCATGCCATTTTCTGGATTAAAGGGGAGTCGTTTCAGTTGATTGCGGAACATAACGCCACTGATGAGTGCCGTGTCATCCTTCAGGGAAAAATAACAGTGGCCGGACCCAGGCACCGACAAGTTAGAAATTTCTCCGGTGAGCCAGATAAAGGGATATGTAGACTCAATCAACTGTTTGAGCTGGCGTGTCAAACCGGACACCGTGTAAATTTGTTGTGATCTGTTATTGCTGTTCATTTAATTCCATATTTTTTTTTGCTGGCAGCAGATGTTGTTTGAAAATAAGCAATTCAACAAAAAGCTGATCCTGTATACCATCAACTGACCCAGCAGGCCAACTAACAGCAAACCCAATATTTAGATTTATAGAACAGACAGAGCGGAATGACAATACCAAATCAAATCGGCTCATTGAAGTCACAATTTAAAATAGCTGTGAATAGACATAGAGTCTCTGGGTCAAAATCAGGCTTAAACTGAAAGAAATAAATTAATTTGCTGGAAACAACTTAGATTGGGTAATTGGATCTCAGATTAAGCCTTGATTAATTTTTAAAATTCAGATCCCAAAAACTCAGATTAATGTAACATATAAAGACAGGTTTCAATTGAAATTTTTTAGTGTCTGATAATATATATTATGTAAACTTTTTATTCTAAGAAGAGACAAGACCTAAAGCAAAATCCTCTCTCCCCTATTTTCATGGACTTCCCCCTGGAACATTTGGCATCTTTCATATGGCCCAAAATTAGTTTACAGTTTTTTGGAAAAAGCTTCTGCAAATATGGAATGATCAAAAAAGTGTAAAGTCTTTTTGAAGGATGCCAAACATTTCAGATTAATGATTTTAAAAATCAAATCCAGACAAAGCATTTTTCATTTTCAGGGGTTGATCATAAGATGGGCCACTATACGGATTCTGAAAATGTGTCATTTCTAAAAATTAGTAATCATAGACTTTATTTTAGGCTTCAAAAAAAATTCTTCAAAGTAGCCCATGTTATGACCAACCGCCATTTTCAGGCAATTGGCATTTCTTGTTTACAATCCCTTGACGGTCATTTGAGATCAAAGTTTATTTTGCTGCACCCGTTCCTGAATAATTGTATTTGCAAATTTAAGTTGAAATGTCCATGGGCTGTGTTATATTTTTAATCAACTAAAACAGAAACAAAAAATAATTAGAAGCACCTTTAATAAGAAAGTCTCGGCAAACCTGACGGATTTTCATGCTTCGTTGTGGTCAGGACGAGGCCAGAATACGATCCGCCCGTGGCGGTTATACTAAATGCCCATGATTAATTTTGGGTTTTTACTTCCATACAAAACAAATTAAAAAAATCACACAGGAGACATTTTAAGATGAATCTTTCTTCCTCAATTTCCCAGGCGGGCTCGCTGATTCGCGTCAACGCATTTATTAGAAGCGTGTACAACTGGATGGCCATTGGTCTTGGTTTGACGGCAGTCACCGCATTTTATGTGGCCACCACCCCTGCGCTGCTCCAAATTATTTTCGGGAACCGGATGGTTCTGTTTGGCATGATCATCGGTGAGCTTGCCATGGTGTTCTATCTGTCTGCCCGGATACAAAAAATGAATGCTTCCACGGCCACGGCCCTGTTTATTTTTTATTCCATACTTAATGGTGCCACCCTGGCATCTATTTTTATTATTTATACGGCATCATCCATTGCCACCACCTTTATAACATGTGCCTTGACCTTTGGTGCATGCAGCATCTATGGCATGGTGACCAAACGAGATCTCACCTCAATGGGTGGATTTCTGATGATGGGACTCATGGGCATTATCATTGCCTCTTTGATTAATATGTTTTTCAGAAGCCCTGGCATCAGCATGGTGATTTCCTACGTGGGCGTACTGGTTTTTGTGGGTCTCACCGCCTATGATACCCAGAAACTCAAACAGATGGCCCTGAATCAACCTGTCGATGCCAGTGGTGCCGTGGTCAGAAAAGGGGCTATTATGGGTGCCCTGTCCCTGTATCTTGATTTCATCAATCTATTCCTCATGCTCCTTCACATTTTTGGCATATCAAGGGATTAATATTTTCAAACCGATATCTGTTAACATAACAAATTAAACAGCAGATCCCAGACAAGGATCATCCCCTTGTCTGATGGCTTTTCTGCTGTTTTTTTATTTTTATTACCCTTTTTATCATGAGGAGTTATCGCCCTGATCATGGAGCTGTTTAAATCCGAAATTAACACAGACCCTGGCAAAAAAAATGCCAGGTCAGATGGTTACAATGCTGAATCCATAGAAGTGCTCAAAGGGCTTGACCCCGTAAAACGTCGACCCGGCATGTATACAGACACCACCAGTCCTGATCACCTGGCACACGAGGTGATTGATAACAGCGTGGATGAAGCCATTGCCGGTCATGCCAGCCGCATTGACGTGATCTTGCACGATGATAACTCCCTTGAAGTCAGTGACGATGGGCGTGGTATGCCCGTGGATATCCATCCTGTGGAAAAAATATCCGGGGTGGAATTGATCATGACCCGGCTCCATGCCGGTGCCAAATTTTCCAATAAAGACTATGATTTTGCCGGTGGTCTCCATGGGGTTGGGGTTTCCGTTGTAAATGCGCTTTCCACATTTTTGGAAGTGTCTATTCTCCGGGGGGGAGCCCTTTACCGGATTACCTTTAAAGATGGTTTTAAGGATACAGATCTTGAAATCATTAAAAAAACAAATACCAAAAAAACAGGTACCACCATTCGGTTTTATCCGGATGTCTCTTATTTTGAGGTACCCAATTTTTCTAAAAAGACATTAAAACATGCCCTGAAAGCCAAGGCGGTTCTCTGTCCCGGGCTGTTGATCACCCTGATGGATAAAAAAAGTGGCACTCGGGATGAGTGGCAGTTTGACAATGGTCTGCTGGATTATCTCACAGAATCCTTTGATGGATGTGAAACCCTGCTGGGGGATCCCTTCACCGGAACAAAAAAAACAGAAGATGCTGCCGTGGACTGGGCTGTGGATTGGAGTGAAGAACGGGGGGATAACCTTTGCGAGAGCTATGTCAATCTTATTCCCACCCGTCAGGGAGGCACCCATGTCAATGGGTTTCGTTCCGGGCTTTTAGAGTCCATCCGTGAATTTTGTGGATTTCATGATCTGTTACCCAAGGGCATTAACATTGCCCCGGAAGATATCTGGCACAACATTGGATTTATTCTGTCGGTGAAACTTTCCGATGCCCAGTTTTCCGGCCAGACCAAAGAACGGCTCTCCTCCCGCCATTGCAGCGGCTTTGTAAATACTGCCGTGAGAGACGCTTTCAGTCTCTGGCTCAATCAAAATACGGCGGTGGGGGAAAAACTTGCAGCTGCGGCCCTGGAAAATGCCAGAACCCGTCTGAGAAAGGCAAAAAAAGTCACCCGTAAACGGGTCACTGCGGGCCCTGCCCTGCCCGGAAAACTGTCTGACTGCACCTCGGATGATCCTGAGAAAAGTGAAATATTTCTGGTGGAGGGAGACTCTGCAGGTGGGTCGGCCAAACAGGCCCGGGATCGAAGATTCCAGGCCATCATGCCTCTGAGGGGAAAGATTCTCAACACCTGGGAAACCGACCCCTCCCAAATTTTGGCCTCAAAGGAAATCCATGACATCTCTGTGGCCATGGGGGTTGATCCAGACACATCAGATATTTCTGGCCTTCGGTATCATAAAATTTGTATACTGGCCGATGCCGACTCCGATGGGCTCCACATTGCCACCCTTTTATGTGCCCTGTTTTACCGTCATTTCAATGAAGTGGTACGCCGGGGACATATTTTTGTGGCCATGCCCCCTCTTTTTCGCATTGATGTGGGTAAAGAGGTTTTTTATGCCCTGGATGAAGAGGAAAAAGAGAATACCCTTAAAAAAATTGAACGCCGAAAAAAGCATGCCAAAATTAATGTCCAGCGATTCAAGGGGTTGGGAGAGATGAACCCGCTACAGCTAAGAGAGACCACCATCTCTCCAGATACCCGCCGCCTGGTTCAACTCACCGTGTCAGAAAATGATGTTCAGGGGGGGCACGGAGAAAAATTTTTCCCTGAATTACCCCCATCAAATCTTATCAATGCTGCTGCCGCTGATGCTGATAATGATGATGATGATGATGATGGTGATTTTTCTATTTCTTTGGATAATAATGATAAAAACATCCAGACCAAGGGAGTTTTTGAAGTGATGGATCTTTTACTGGGTAAAAAACGGGCCTCTGACCGACGCCGGTGGATTGAAGAAAACGGCAATTTAGTGGAGGTGGAATAATGACAACTCTGTCTCCCATGCCTTTGGATAATTTTGAGAAAATGCCCTTTGAGGATTTTGCGGAAAAAGCCTATCTCAACTATGCCATGTATGTCATTCTGGACCGGGCCCTGCCCAACATTGCCGACGGCCTCAAGCCGGTGCAACGACGAATTGTCTATGCCATGAGCCAACTGGGGCTTTCAGCCAAGGCAAAATATAAGAAATCCGCCCGCACCGTGGGAGATGTGCTGGGTAAATTTCATCCCCATGGTGATTCTGCCTGCTACGAAGCCATGGTGCTTCTGGCCCAGCCATTTTCCTGCCGCTACCCCTTGCTGGATGGCCAGGGCAACTGGGGGGCGCCGGATGATCCCAAGTCCTTTGCCGCCATGCGGTACACAGAATCCAGGCTATCTCGGTACAGTGAGTTGCTGTTGACAGAACTCAATGCCGGGGCCACCCAATGGCGACCCAATTTTGATGGCACCCTTAAAGAGCCCACCCTTCTACCGGCCCGCCTTCCCAATCTGATTCTCAACGGCACCACCGGTATTGCCGTGGGTATGGCAACAGATGTTCCCCCCCATAACCTCACCGAGGTGGCCAATGCCTGTATTTATCTTTTGGATCACCCCAAGGCAGATATTGATGCCATCATGAACTTCATGTTGGGTCCGGATTACCCCACAGATGCTGAAATCACCACCCCTTCCCATGAAATCCGGGAAATGTACCTCACCGGTCATGGCAGAATTAAAATGCGGGCCACCTATTTTGAAGATCGGGGAGACATTGTCATCAACGCCCTGCCCTTTCATTCTTCCGGCGAAAAAATCCTTGAGCAGATTGCCGGTCAGATGGAGGCCAAGAAATTACCCATGGTGGCAGATATCCGGGATGAATCCGACCATGAGTCCCCCACCCGTCTGGTGATTGTGCCAAAATCCAGCAGAACTAATCTGGATGCACTCATGGCCCATCTGTTTGTTACCACAGATCTGGAACGCTCCTACCGGGTGAACATGAACATGATCGGTTTAAATGGCAAACCCGAAGTAAAACCCATGCTGACCTTTTTGCATGAGTGGCTTGAATTCCGTAAGGAGACCGTGACAACAAGGGTGACCCATCGCCTGAATCAGGTGAAGGATCGACTTCACATCCTGGAAGGACTGCTCACCGCATTTTTAAACATTGACGAGGTCATTGAAATTATCCGCACCGAAGATGATGCGGAAGATGCGTTGATGCAGCGGTTCAGCCTTTCACATCGCCAGGCCCAATCCATTCTTGAGATTAAACTTCGGCACCTGGCAAAACTGGAAGAGATGAAAATTAAAGGGGAACAATCAGATCTGGAAAAGGAGCGTAAATCCCTTGAAAAAATACTGGGTTCAAAAAAACAGCTGATCAACTTGGTTAAAAAGGAAATCCGCCAGGATATTAAAATCCACGGTGACGATAGACGCTCCCCCTTGCGTCAACGAAAGGAGGCAGAGGCGTTTTCAGAAGAAGAGGTTATTGCCACAGAACCCGTGACCATTATCCTTTCCACCAATGGTTGGGTCCGGTCTGCCAAAGGCCATGACATTGATCCTGCAAAACTTAAATTTAAAACCGGGGATTCTCTGCTGGATCATAGCAGGGCCATGAGCAATCGGCCGGTGGTCTTTATGGACAACACCGGGCGCAGTTATTCCCTGCCGGCTCACTCCCTGCCCTCGGCCCGGGGAATGGGGGAACCCCTAACCGGACGATTGGCCCTTAAACCGGATGCTTTTATCTGCAATATGGTAAACGCTGGGGATGACACCCTTTATTTTATTTATTCAAACACAGGGTTTGGTTTTATCACCGATTTTGCCAATTTTATCACCCGAAATAAAAACGGAAAATTGGTCATCAATCTGGCACCCCATGCACAACTCATGACGCCGGAGGTGATCCCATACCCGACCACCGATCTCATTGCAGTGATCACCACAGCCGGTCGGTTCCTTATCTTTCCGGTACAGGAGATGCCCAAATTGGAAAAGGGAAAGGGAAATAAAATCATTGGGATTCCCAAAAATGAAATTCAAACCGCCGGTGGTGAGCGCATCCATATATTAAAAATAATTCCCCAGGGGGCCACCCTGGTTATTCATGCAGGGAAACATTTCTTGCGTTTAAAATCTGGGAATCAGGAAAGTTACACAGGAAAGCGCGGGCTTCGTGGCAAAAAGCTTCCCCGGGGATTTCAGAATGTAAGTGATATGGAAGTTCTGCCCCCCGAGGATTTAACCGAGGAGATGCCCCCTGATAAGTAAAAGTTGGTGCGTGGGTGAACCTGGCATCAACTCAATTAAATCGCCACAGTGACAATCACCTGTTTCATGTAATTTTAGATTTTCTTCCCCTGGTGGGTAAGCGTTGATCCTTAACCCAGGTAAAAATCATTTTAAAAAACAGATTGTCTCTGCGGTGTTACAATGGTAAATGGACGCATGGATATAAAAAAACAGATCGACAATTATTTTTTATTAGTCCTTTTTTTGCTGCTCATCGGTGGGCTTGTGGCAGTTTGCATTGACATTGAAAATAAAAAATCCCATGCACAACCCGATGCCCTGTCCAAAATTTTAAAAGAGAAAAAAATCCGATTCATCACAGACAACAATGGTAACGCCTATTATACCTATCGTGGGGAGGCCATGGGATTTGAATATGAACTTGCCAGGGCCTTTGCTGATTTTCTTGACGTAGAGTTAGAAGTCATTACGCCGGGATGGAACAGCATGATCCCCCTGCTTGAAACCGGGAAGGGTGATTTCATCGGAGCAGCCCTCACCATCACCCAGCGACGACAGGTGCATTTGCTTTTTTCACAACCTTACATGCAAGTTCAACAGCAACTGATTTATCACAAAACAACGCCTGAGATTAACACCCTCGAAGATCTGAGTGGGAAAACCATCCATGTCCGCAGAAACACATCCTACCATGATTGCCTTGAAAAATTGAAAGAGGGGGGCATTGATTTCAACATTGCTCTGATGGATAACACCCCCTCAGAGGAAATCATTGAAATGGTGGCAAAAAAAGAAATTGACTACACCGTGGCAGACTCCAATATTGCCCAATTAAATCGCCGCTATTACCCTGACATCGTCATCGGTATTCCCCTCCAGGAGATGGAGTCTCTTGGGTGGGCGGTTAATCCTTTGGAAATAAGACTCATGGATCGCATCAATCATTTTTTTTATCACATCAACAAAACAGGATTCTATGAAAAACTCTTTGAAACTTATTATGGGAATCTTGAAGATTTTGATTATTTTGATGTGAAAAAATTTCATAAACGGCTGAAAACACGATTTCCCAAATATCGTAAATATATTATTCAAGAGTCCTTTAAATATAGGTTCGACTGGCGGATAATCACGGCCCTGGTGTACCAGGAATCTCATTTTGACCCCCATGCCGAAAGCTTTACAGGGGTTCGGGGACTTATGCAGGTCACAGAAAACACGGCCCGGGAAATGGGAATATCTGATAGATTAGACCCCATTCAGAGCATCCAGGCTGGCATTAAATATCTTTCTATGATGTACAAGAAATTTGATGAGATTGAAGATCCCAATGAAAAACTTTTGTTTGCCATTGGTAGTTATAACGTGGGATATGGACATATAAAAGATGCACAACGACTGGCAGTGGCGGATAGTTTGGATCCGTTGAAATGGTCTTCCCTTGAAAAGACACTCCCCCTTTTAAGTAAACAAAAGTACTATCGTAAAACAAGACATGGCTACGCCAGGGGGTGGGAACCGGTGAAACACGTTCAACAGATTTTAATGTATTATGATATTTTGAAAAAGAAACTGGCTCCGCCAAGAGAACAGTTCCTGGGGGGCAAGCAACACCCCGTAGTGATTGGATTGGATGACGGGAAGTCAAAAGCCACTGAGACTCTCGGAATCGAGTCCCCGGCATTAAAAACCCACAATCATTAATGACCCTGTTGATTTAGTACAGATCTCTGGATTGTAGATACACTATATTGAATATTAAATCGCCCGATATCAATATGCTGTGTACTTGTTTTTCAAAAAGCGACTTAATCAACAGGCTCATTAATAACTCGTCAGTTGTAAGTTCTCATAACTTATTGAAATTATTAGTAGTTAAAAAATTAAAGTAAAAATTTTAGATCTAATTATTTCAATAAGTTATAAAATAATGCCTTAACAAACTCAGAGAACCTACAACTCACGAGATTAATAATACCTTCGCCAATTTTATTTTAATCCAAACAACAATCAATATATAGTTATTTAAAACTATGTTGATACGATATATGGTAGTCAAATTATAAGAACTTTAACCGATTTGAAATTTGGCGAAGGTGTTGATTAACCATAATTCTTTTTATCGGTGAAGCACCTCAAATACCGCCTCTGCGGCTGGCAATGTCATTCCCGGCAATGCGGTTAGCTCCTCAAGGGTTGCCAGTTTCATGGCCGTAACCCCTTTATATGCCTGTAGCAACACTGTTTTTCGTTTTTTGCCAATGCCGGGGATATCATCCAAAATTGATCCCCCTGCCCTTTTGTTTCGTCTTTTCCTCTGGAAGCCGATGGCCACCCGGTGGGCCTCATCCCGCAACTGCTGTAGCAGATAAAGGGCCTTTAACGCCTGGCTGGTATTCAGGGGATTGGATCGGTGGGGAATATAAATCTTATCATGATCCTCCCCCTTCCCCCCATCTTTTTTGGCAAGCCCCGCCACAGGGATCTGATCTGACAGCCCCAAATCCTTTAACACGGACAGGGCCATGGATAGCTGGCCTTTGCCGCCATCCACCACCAGAAGATCGGGAAATGGCAGGGGCTCTCCCTTGCTGGGAGAAAATCGTCGGGTGAGGACTTGGGTCATGCAGGCGTAATCATCTGCCCCTGTCACCCCTTTAATGATAAATTTACGATAGGCGGCCTTGTCTGGTTTCCCATCGGTGAAGACCACCATGGAAGAAACAGGGTCTGTGCCTGCAATGTTGGAGTTATCATAACACTCAATGCGCCGGGGAAGTTCGGGCAGGGCCATAAGCTTCTGGAGCATGACAAGCACCGCATGGGTCTCCGCCTCCTGGGATAGTGAGGTGTTCAGCTCATTTTCTGCATTAAGGCGGGCCATGTCCATAATTTTCTTTTTATCCCCCCGTTCAGGAATCAGCAGATGAACCCGGCGGCCTTTTTTTTCTGTGAACCGGGTTTCAAGGAGAGTTTGATCCTCCACGCCATGGGACAATAAAATCTGGGGGGGAATAAAGGTGTGATTTTCATAATACTGCATGAGAAACGCTCCCATGATTTCACAGATACCGTTCCAGGTCATGTCAAAGTGAAAATGGCGGGTTCCCACCACATATCCGGAACGAACAAATAAGAGAGTCACAACGGCCCTGCCCTGATCTCCGTGGCAGGCAATGACATCCCTGTCCATCATATCCGCAGTCACGGCTATTTGACGTTCCAATGTCTTTTCAATGGCAAACAGGGTATCCCGGAGCTGGGCTGCCTGCTCAAAATTTTCAAGGTCGGCCTGGTGTAGCATCTCTTTTTTCAGCCTCAGGATCAACTCAGGTGCCCTGCCCTTGAGAAACAGCTTTACATCATTGACAATGTCTCTGTACAAGGCAACTGGCACATCCATGCAGCAAGGCCCCAGACAAGTTTTCATCTGGTACTGAAGGCAGGGCCGGGATCGGTTATTAAACTGGGTCTTTTTACATTTTCTCAATTTAAAAATGCGGTTGACCTGCTTTAAGGTATGCCTGACGCTGTGGGCAGATGAATAAGGACCAAAATAGGTGGCCTGATCATTGTTAATCGTCCTCACCAGCTGGAGGGCGGGATATTTTTCCGTGGTATCCAGACGCAGGCAGGGATAATTTTTTCCATCCTTAAGGATGACATTGTACTTGGGCTTATGCTTCTTGATCAGCGTGGCTTCAAGGATCAGGGCTTCATGGGCACTGGCCGTGACAATGAGATCAAAATCAACAATATTTTTGATGAGAATGCCGGTCTTGGGGTCATGCCCTGTCACCTTTACAAAATAGGCAGCCAGGCGTTTTTTTAAATTCCCGGCTTTGCCCACGTAGATGATCCGGCCTTTGCCATCCTTCATGAGGTAAACACCTGGGGCACCTGACGTAGTGTTATATTTTTCCTGCAAAGCAGCGTTTAATGGGGTGTCCATGGCTGAGGATTATAACTCCTTGATGCGGGTAAGTTCTTTGATTTTATCCCTTAAATCCGCAGCTCTTTCAAACCGCATGTCATCTGCAGCCACCTTCATCTCCATTGTAAGACCTTTGATGATCTCCTCCAGATTCTCCGAGGTTGGATCATAGGTTTGTGCCTCTTCTTGAACCTGGCCTTCCGGGGCATTAATGGTTTTTTGCATGCTGTAGTCAAACACCCTCAGCTCTTTAATAATGGTGGAGGGAGTGATATGATGTTCTATATTATAAGCCTTTTGAATTTTACGGCGACGGTGGGTCTCTTCCATGGCTTTCTTCATGGACGGGGTGATGCGATCGGCATACATGATCACCTTGCCGGCGGCATTTCGGGCCGCCCTGCCAAAGGTTTGGACCAAAGAACGATAGGATCTTAAAAATCCCTCCTTATCGGCATCCAAAATGGCCACCAGGGAGACTTCGGGGATATCAAGACCTTCCCGGAGAAGGTTAATGCCGATGAGTACGTCAAAGAGCCCTTTTCTTAAGTCTTGTATGATATCAATTCGTTCCACCGTGCCTATGTCGGAATGAAGATATTTGACCTTCATGCCAAAATCCGCAAAATAATCGGATAAATCCTCGGACATGCGTTTGGTCAAGGTGGTCACCAGAACCCGTTCATCCGCCTCCACCCGTTTCATGATCTCCTCATAGAGATCATCTACCTGATTCGTAGCGGGTCGCACCTCCAGAACCGGGTCTAAAAGGCCTGTGGGTCGGACAATTTGTTCGGCCACCCTACCCTGGGCCTTTTCCATCTCATAATCTGCCGGTGTGGCCGACACATACACCACATGGGCTGTTTTTTTCTTGAATTCTTCAAATTTCAAGGGACGGTTATCAAGAGCAGACGGCAACCGAAACCCATGCCCCACAAGGTTTTCCTTCCGGGATCGATCTGCCTTGTACATGGAACCCACCTGGGATACGGAGATGTGGCTTTCATCAAAAAAAAGAAGAAAATCATCGGGAAAATAATCCAACAGCGTGGGCGGGGGTTCCCCCTGGGATCTGCCGGTGAGGTGACGGGAATAATTTTCAATGCCGTTGCAATACCCTATTTCGTTCATCATCTCAAGATCGTACTGGGTTCGTTCCTCCAGCCGCTGGGCCTCTAACAATTTATTTTCCTTGTAATAATATTCCAATCGCTGCTTGAGTTCCTCGGTGATGGCTTTCACTGCCCGTTTCCGCGTCTGGCTTCGGGTGACATAGTGAGATGCCGGGTAAATAGCGGTTTTTTTTATGGTGTGAAGCACCGTTCCTTTAAGGGGATCAATCTCGGCAATGCTTTCAATATCATCCCCGAAAAAATCAATGCGCAAGGCCTTTTCCTCTTCATAGGCGGGAAACACCTCCACCCGATCCCCCCGAACCCGGAAAGTACCCCTGTGAAAATCCATATCATTACGAGTGTATTGGATGTTCACCAACTCTTTTAAAAGGGACTCCCGGGGTTTTTCCATATCTTCGGCTATTTCCACCCGCAGGGCCAGGTAATCTTCCGGGGCCCCCAGGCCATATATGCAAGAGACACTGGCCACCACAATGACATCTTTCCGGGCCAGCACAGACCGGGTGGCGGAATGACGCATTTTATCAATGAGCTCATTGATGGAAGAGTCTTTTTGAATATAGGTGTCACTGGAGGGAATATAGGCTTCCGGCTGGTAATAATCATAATAGCTGACAAAATATTCCACAGCATTTTCTGGAAACAACAATTTAAACTCATTATATAACTGGGCCGCCAGGGTTTTATTGGGGGCAATGATCAGGCTTGGCTTATCCTCCGATGCAATGATGTTGGCCATGGTAAAGGTTTTGCCGGACCCGGTGACCCCTAACAGCACCTGGTGGGCAGCCCCATTCCGGATGCCATGGGAAAGGTATTCAATGGCTTGAGGCTGATCTCCGGTGGGTTGAAATTGTGATTTTATTTTAAACAGACCCATTAAGCTCCTAAGTTGCGCTGAATAATTAATATATGTATCGTTAGATGATTAAGTTCTTTTTTTATATGAAAGTCTCAGCAACATGCTAAAATTAAAGGACTTTCGTTTTTCGTTGTGGCTGGTCTTACAGCCATGTATGTTTTATAAGAAAGTCTCAGCAACGTGCTGGAATTAAAAGACTTTCATTTTTAGTTGTGGCTGGCCTTACAGCCATGTATGTTATATGAAAAGCAAGTGTCCAAGTACCCTCAGCAGAGCCCCCGGGGAGGGGTGATGGAACAGACCAATTGGGCTGTCTAACAGTTCCGGGTCGCTTCCATTACCCCTCCCCGGGGGCGGCATACAGCCATTTGGCTCCGCGTCTACGACCCTATATTCGTTGTGTCCATCAGGGCATGGGCGTTATATGAAAGAGTAGACGTATCTAATATTCTTTCACGCTTCGTTGTGGGCAGGCCGAGGCCAGAATACGGTCTGCCCGTGGCAGTTTATTAGAAAATAAAACTTCCGAGAAACCTCAGCAGAGCCCCCCCCCCGATGGGCAATCGGAACCGGCCAATTGTGCCGTCTACGGTTCCGGCCGGGCCCATTGCCCGTCGGGGGGGGGCGGCATGATATCATTTTCCATATTCGTTGTGTTCAGCAGGACATGCTCGTTATATTCAAATATATCCGGGGCTGGTCTGCCCAAGGAACTTGAACATTGAGTATCACCCTATTATGGAGTGGTCAATCTGATCATATTATGGTAAGAATTATTTTCTAAATTTCAAATTTAATTTATCATAAAGGAATATCATGGAAGACGAAAACACCAAGCATAATTTTATTAAAACCATCATCACCGAAGACCTTGAAAATGGAAAAAACAATGGACAGGTGATCACCCGGTTTCCACCGGAACCCAATGGATTTCTCCACATGGGGCATTCCAAATCCATCTGTCTCAACTTTGGCATTGGCAAAGAATTCAATGGGCAGTGCAACCTTCGATTTGATGATACCAACCCGGCCAAGGAAGATCAGACATACATAGATGCCATCATTAAAGATGTCCATTGGCTGGGGTTTGACTGGGGTGAAACCATCCATTATGCTTCGGATTATTTTCATCAGCTCTATGATTTTGCCGTTGAATTGATCCAGAAGAATAAAGCCTATGTGTGTAAACTTTCCGCAGAAAAGATGCGAGAATATCGGGGCACTCTCACCGAACCGGGTAAGGACAGCCCGGATCGGAACCGCCCGGTGGAAGAAAATTTAAAATTGTTTGAAGGTATGAAAAACGGGGAGTTTGATGAAGGAACCTATGTACTCCGGGCAAAGATTGACATGGCTTCCCCCAATATCAACCTCCGGGATCCCATCATTTACCGAATTAAAAAAATGGATCATCCCAGAACGGGGGGAGAATGGTGTATTTATCCCATGTATGACTTCACCCATGGTCTTTCTGATGCCATTGAAGGGGTGACCCACTCACTTTGTACCCTGGAATTCCAGGATCATCGGCCCCTATATGACTGGATATTGGATGAGGTGTCAGCCCCGTGCCATCCCCAGCAGATTGAGTTTGCCCGCATGAACCTGAATTTCACCGTTTTAAGTAAACGAAAACTTCAAAAACTGGTGGAGAATCATCATGTGGAGGGGTGGGATGATCCCCGTCTACCCACCCTTGCCGGTATCCGACGCCGGGGGTATACACCGGTATCCATTCGAAACTTCTGCAATATCATCGGGGTGGGTAGAAAGGAGAACCGCATTGATGTAGGGCTTCTGGAGGATTGCCTGAGAAATGATCTTAATGAACATGCCCCCCGGGTTATGGGGGTTTTAAAACCACTGAAGGTCACCATTGCAAATTGGCCAGAGGGGAAAACTGAAGAATTGGATGCTGCAAATCACCCCCAGCAGCCCGAAATGGGAAAACGGAAGGTAATTTTTTCTAAAAATATCTTCATTGAGCAGGATGATTTCATGGAAGATGCCCCTAAAAAGTTTTTCCGTCTGGCCCCGGGTCGGGAGGTACGGCTGCGGTATGCATATTTCATCACCTGTAAAGAGGTGATCAAGGATGAAACTGGCCAGGTAGTGGAATTAATCTGCACCTATGATCCTGCCACCCGGGGGGGGGATTCACCCGATGGCAGAAAAGTCAAAGGTACCCTGCATTGGGTCTCCCAGGAGGGATCTGTTCCAGCCCGGATTAATCTCTACGACCGGCTGTTTCTCAATGAAAACCCCGAGGCAGACACCGATGATTTTACCAAAAATATAAATCCGGATTCCCTGGTGGTGCTGGAGAACAGTCTGGTTGAACAAAGCCTGGAGAATGCCGTTCCGGAAAAGCCCTACCAGTTTGAAAGAACGGGGTATTTTTGTACGGATTCAAAGGATTCTTCACCAGAAAACCTGGTCTTTAACCGTACTGTCACCCTGCGGGATACCTGGGCCAAGGTTAAACCCAAAGGAAAGCCCCGGCCCAAAAAGAAAAAATAACAAAAATATCGCAACCATTAGGGACTCAATAAAAAATAACGATCCTACTACCTCACTCCCTGCTCCCTGTCTATCTCTATAACTGCCATGGGCAGACCGTATTTTGGACTCGGTCTGCCCACGACGAAGCATGAAAGAATGTGAGGCACGCCTAATTTTTCATATAAAACGGGCATGTCCTGCCGGACACAACGAAGATTGAATGAAGGAACAGGTCAATCATGACAATCGTCATATTTGGGTAAATATACGTAAAAACTCGTACCTTTGCCTGGCTCACTGTCAAATGTAATTATTCCGTTATATTGCTGAACGATTCCATGGGTAACAGAAAGCCCCATTCCAGTGCCTTCGCCCCTCTTTTTTGTTGTAAAAAATGGGTCTAAAATTTTGTCTTGAATATTTGTTGGAATGCCATGACCTGTATCGGTTACAGTTAATTTGACAAATTCTCCCGGTATCAGACAGACTGCATGACTGCTTTGAGTTTCATCCATTCGGACCTCATTCAGACTCACACTCAAATTTCCACCTGTATCTTTCATTGCGTGAAATGCATTGGTACACAAATTCATGACTATCTGATGAATATGAGATGCATTTGCCATTACCAATGCATTTGACTGTATATCTTTAATTATTGTAATCTCCGGTGGTAAGGAGATACTAAAAAGTTCAAGTGTTTTTTCTACCATTGAACGGACATGAAGTTGTTTTGTTGTGGTTTCAGCCTGGCGGCTATAGCTAAGAACCTGTTTTACTAAATTCTGTGCTTGTTTGGCAGCGGAAAGAATTGCGTTAATATTACCGTTTAATGGTGATTCCATTGGCAACTTCATACTTGCCAAACTTGCATTTCCAACTATCACCGTTAAAATATTGTTAAAATCATGGGCTATACCACCCGCAAGAGTACCGAGAGCCTCCATTTTTTGTGATTGAATAAGCTGCCTCTCTAGCTGTTTTGATTCAGTTAAATCCTGCCAGGTTTCAATGCCACCGTTTACTTTACCTGTTTCGTCTCTGAGTAAAACCGCTGATACATAAAACCATTTCCCGTTAACGCCAAAGTTATTGCAAAAAATTTCTGTCTCGTATGCTCCTGTCATTATAGATGATTCTCTATATATGGCACTGTCATGCTTTTGTATGCTTTTATTCAAAACATTATCCAATAGCAGGTCAACGATTGAGTGTAATTGTGTATCATAAAATGCCTTGGCGTGATCCTTCGTTCCCACCAGTTTAAGCGAATTTTTTCCCGTTAATAATTCGCAGGCACCGTTCCAATGTGTAATTATGTGATTTTCATCAACCATAAAGGTGGGAATCGGAATTCCTTCAACAATGGTGTTCAACCGATTTTCTTTTTGATGAATCTCTTTTATTTTAAGACGCACGGTTCGTTTTAATAACCAATTCCTGAACCCAATTACAAACAGTGCGCAAGCCATTACTGAAAAAATTATTAAAGTATAAGGAAAATTAATTTTAACCTCCTCGAAATTCCACAGCCTATAGGTTTTCATCCATGGAACCCATCCGCGGAGAAAATTCCAATGCTTTTGCGGGAATCATATCAACAATATCCTGAAATGATTTGATTGACAACTCAAGTTTATCCAATCTTTGGGCTAACATACCTGTATTTAGACGTTCAATTTCTAATCCCACATTAAATCTTGACATGAGAAGATCTGCCAGATAAATGATGTGGACAAGATCTTTATAATGAACTGCATCCTCAGGCATGTGGTGATATTTTATGACCTCTTTTAAAGATTCCGGGAAAAACCATTGTTGGGCAAGGAGATTTCCCGTCTCCATGTGGTCAATTCCGAAAATATTTTTTTCAACTTCTGGAGAATATTGTCCCTCTTCAAACAGTTGTCTATAAAATAACGGTAATGAGCCCTGGATAAATTGATCCAGAACCACTTTACCAATATCATGCAGTAAGCCTCCTGTATAAGCAAGGGAGGTATTGGCTTTTCCTGTTTTCTCGGCAATTTTTTCAGCAATGATGGCGGTTCCAACCGCATGATGATAGAGCCCTCCTTTACAGAGGGAATATCCCATATCCGTCTGATCAAAAAAAGGATTTAAGGCCGAGGAAATTATAAATTTTACCAACATTTTTTGTCCCAGATAGGCCAATGCGTAATTCATTGTTTCTATTTTAGTGCGCTTTTTAAAAAAAGCTGAATTGCAAAGTTTTAACGTGCGGGCGCTAAGTACCTGGTCTTGTTTTATTTCTGCACCCAGCAAGGAGATATCGTAATCGTCCTCGCTAATGAGCCGCAGGATTTTTAACGCAACCTGTGGAATAGGTAGCAAGTTTGATATTGAATTTTTGATTTCATCAGGAGATGATATCTGGGTATGGCCTTTGGGGGTAATATTCTCAAATACAATGGGTTCAATAGTGGATTCCCAAGTTTGCATATTGAGGTTTAAGGAACAGGTGAAAAATCCACCGGTTTCTGATTTTTTTATGCGGATTTGTTTTTCTACGAGAAAGTTGACAACGCACTCGGTGGTACGGCCACCAACATCAAATTCAAAGTCGTATTTATGTAGGGGGCCCACAAGTGCCCCACCGGCAACCCATGCAATGAGATGCTTTGGTGAAGCTCCCAGGGCCAGCAATGCCTCAAAAAAAATAGGCAATCCTGTTGTGGCATATTTCGTTAACGCCTGGTTGTCCACATGGAGTGGGGGTTTATCAAGTAGAAGATGAATCAGACCACCGACTTGATTTTTGGGATCAAACAGAACAACCCCGACACAAGTTCCCAATGACGCCTTGAGCATCAAGGGCGTTGACTTACCTATATAGTAGCTGCCAGTAGGAACATAATATCGCTCAAGTCTATGCATGATCTCCTAATTCTATATGGATTCCAGAGGGCAATTTTTAGAAGATATTGTAATAATCTATATAAGACTTTTATCATTATAGATCTTTATCTTTGATTTTCATCTTATTTGGGCAAAAGCAGCAGGAACCCTTTTGATTTTGTTTTGTCCAAGTCAGGGCATAACATTGTTTTTCAGCAGGGGCAATCTTTTTGTGCTTTAATGCAAAAATCTAACACTCCGAAGAACACTGCCAATAATATTAATGGAAAAATGTTTTTCTCTTGGAATAAAGCTCGGTGGCAATAAAAATTTTTGCCCGCACTCAAAACATTCAACCATACGGATTTAAAATTCTTCTTTAAAATAAGGAACTGTCATGGAAGCAATTAAAATTGAAATACTGGCCTCCAAAATTGCGAGCTGTGCGGGTAGATCATCGCTGAGCCTATTTGGACTGGGATTTCAGTGCTATTTACAAGGTATAGATACAGTTTGAAGGCTCAAACAGCCTGTTAATGCGCTGCAAGTAATTGCTACCCGCACAGCTCGCAAAATTGCGGAAAGAATCATGGCTCAACCCCGGTGGCTAAAATTATCTACTGCTGTAAAAACACGGCAAAATTAAAAAATCTGGCAGAGAATGGAGAAATGAGGGGGGTATCGACTCCCTGACTCTGGATATTTGATAAGGAAAACATTGATGAATATTCACTGATGCCATGCTTCGCCGGAGATCAGAAAGCGGTTGACATATTTAGGAGCCTATAGCATACCATCTATATGAGACTCTATCAAAAACGTGGAATTTATTATGTTGAATTCAAACGCGGTAAATCCCGTTCCCTGGGGATCCGTAATAAGCGGATTGCGCAAACTGAATTTAACAAAATAAAAAAATTGTATTTGCAGGGAAAAATCTTGAAGTTAGAGTCTTCAGCCAAACTAACCCTGGAAGAGTTCAAAAAGCGGTATACTCAAGATCCAGACCGTCGAGACTTGTCCCCGGATACTCACCGAGCTGACGAGTTGGCATTAAGATTATTCATGAATGCTGTGGGAGACATCAACATTGATAGTATCCATAAAAGCCACATAGCAGAATTCAAAACCGCATGCAGTGCCCGAGGAGTTAAACCCACATCCATAAATTCGTACCTTCGGCACATCCGGGCTGCAATGAATTATGCCCACAATAATGACATGATGCTGGAAGTGCCCCCGCACATAAAATATTTGAAGACCGGCAAGCGCCTTCCCCGTGTGATTTCCGGGGATGATCTGGATAAAATCCGGGCCATGGCTGTAGGTAAAAAACCAGAAATGGCAAGAATAATTGAATTTGCTATTTTTACGGGCACACGCCGGGCGGAAATTGTGAATGCCAAATATGAACATATGCATGATGGGGCGATTATGATCAAGGGGAAGGGGAATAAGGAAAGGATCATTCCCCTGTTGCCACCGGTCATGGAAATATTAAAGGATCAAGCCATTGGAAATGTTTTTTCGTACCGGCATGTTTCCACAGTTTCAAATTATTACCGGGAAATTACCCGGGCCGCCGGGGTTGATTCCCGGTTTCATGATCTCCGGCATACATCGGCCACCCAAATGCTTACCCAGGGAATACCATTGGAAGTGGTGCAATCAATATTAGGCCATGCGGAGATAAGAACAACCCAAATTTATGCCCAGGTTGTGTCAGAAACCAAGCGCAAAGAAATGGAAAAATTATCATTTTGAAATGCAGGAATGCAAGAATGCAGGAATGCATACCGAATGCATACCGCACAACACTAAGTATCTGTAATTGTTAATGAGCGTAGCTTATTAGTAATCAGCAAGTCTGCGGTTCGTCTCTGCACATCGGCTCCAAAGATTTCAAGGGGTTACAGTAAATATGCTGTAATCTCTTTTTTATTTTTAATTCAAATTTTTGGCATCCTTCAAAAGCGCTTTACACTTTTTTTGATCAGTCTACGCTTGGAGAAGCTTTTCCCAAAAAAGTGTAAACTACTTTTGGGCTCATATGAAGGATGCCCTATTTTTGATCCTTTCCTTGGAAAGAAGATCTCTTGCATCTTTTATGTTTTTGAATATCTCTTTTTAATTTCTCCTAAATTTTATTTTGGCAGATTATATTTTTTAATGTTCGTTTGATTTAAATTGTCAAAGAAGTTTTGAGTTAGATTAGCATTATGAATAATTGGAACTCAGCAATCATATGCTCTTGAAGAATTTTTGATTTCGAATAATTATTTAGAAATTCAATTATGCTTTTTTGAACTACACTGAAATCCTTATATGATTTTTATAATAAAGGGAGGGTGAGTCTTTTTTTATTAGGGACTTAAATAAATTATAATTTTTGAAAGTTGTTTTTATAGTTCAAGGTTCCAATTGACATTACCGCAAGGTCAATTTAGCAATACTTCTGACATACCTTCCATACCAAGCGAAAAAAAACCACAATACAGAATTCACATCACCGGACATACGGGTTCGTATAACGGCGGTTCCTAAGTTGATGTCGTTCACATTGCATTTGATTACAGCCAGCGTTCAGATTGCCCGCTAAGTACCCGTGCATATATTCCTCAAAATAAAATTCATAAATATCAATGATATATGGTTGTAGAATACCGAAAAACATATGTGTGGGTACTTAGGGAGTTTATGACAAATAACCTACCTATCTTCACTTAAAATATGTTGTAAATACTGAGTATTAAATTTGAAAGCGGGTAGTTTTATTATAGTGAAGTCCCTTACATGGCAAATATCTCGTCCAGGACAAACCACTCCAATGAATTTTTCGGGGTACGGCTTACCCGAACCATTTTGGCTGCCACTTGTTCTCCCCGGATGGGTCTAAATCTGCGTAAACCCGGCATCAAACAGATTGCAGGCAAAACCCGGCCCAACGTTTTTTCTCCCATACGCGGCTCCGGTCTGGGACCTGTGAGCAGTGAGGGTTGAAAAATGCTGAGACGTTCGAAAGACAGATCCTGCACCCTCTTTTCCAATTCCCCCTTCATTTTCAGATATGCATTACCGCTGTCAGCATCCGCACGGAATGATGATATCAGAAGATAATGGCGGACACCTTGTCCCACCGCCAGTTGCGCTGCCGCATACTGGTAGTCCAGATCAACCTTCCGCTGGGCTTCGATGGAGCCTGCCTGCCTGTAGGTTGTCCCCAGACATGAAAACATTATATCTCCCTTGAACAATGGGGCGTGGTCTTTCAGGCTATCAAAATTAACAACTTTATTGCAGACTTTGGGACTGGAATGAAGGGCCGGACGACGGGTGAGGGTGACAACACAGTTTATATGATCCGCATCTGCCAGTTGATTTGTCACCGCCCTGCCTACCAAACCGGTTGCGCCAACAACAATGGCTGTTTCACCCATATGCCACTCCTTTTCATGTAAAATGATGATGATATATTCAAAAAAATTGGATTTATCCGACAGTGTCTCACAAATTGCAAGGTCAGAAAAGGCTATATTGAACAATCGCTTTATTTAGATCGGGGGACACCTTACTTATCTTTTCTTTTGGAGCCCGGTTTCTGATGCCTAAGTTTCCGGTCCAAGGTATGCTCCAGGTTTTTAATAAAAGAACCTCACCCAGTGGACGTCTCGCTCGCTCATGAATCATCAGAGTTTCTATTTCTGAGTGGTCTACATCACAGGATAAAAAAGTTTAACGCCAGGTAGGCTTGATAAGCTTCATCATTAAAAAATGTCTGTTGCCGTCTGTTCCCCCGCTGAGTCACATGATGAGGCGCTCCAAGGACTACAATTCTTGCTATGCGGGCCATGTATTATATAACTCACATGGATGTAACCACCAGCCACAACAAAAAATAAAACTTCAATTATTCCAAAATCTTGGACGGAGTTTCATATAAAAATTAAATGGAAAAATGGTTGTCAATAATTAAGTAAGGTGTCCCCCGATCTAAATGGAAAAATGCTTGTCAATAATTAAGTAAGGTGTCCCCCGATCTAATAAGGTGTCCCCCGATCTCTTATAACTATAACGCCCTTATGTTGGGAAGAATGCCAATGCCCATCTGGCAAGTCCTTGGCAGGGGGGCATTTTTATGTGTAAAAGTAAGGTGTGGTTCCTTACCAGAGGAAATGTTTTGATGTGTAGGGTTTTTCAAACAAGGTTTTTTGCCAATACCTGCGGGTCAGGACAATCTGGGGATTTGAGCGGAGAAAGTCGGGCAAAATGTGATACCACCGGTAGCCTAATTGTTCATAATGGCTGGAGATTTCCCGGGGCAATCCAAGGTCCTTTGCTGCTATTTTGATGGCATCTCTCTGGCAGCGGGAGGTGGCATACAGGTTTGCAATCCGGGGCTTAAACCCGTTTTCATGAAACAGATCCTTGGCTTTTTTGTAATTCTGGTACCGACTGAAAACATCCAGTTGTGCAAAAATGGGCAACACAGCACCATAGGCTGCAACCAGTCCATACCCCAGAAAATTGAGCCATTGATGCTGTTGAAATGCTGCCAGGGCCGTATGGCTGAATTCTACAAACAAAAACAGGCCCAGCAAAGTTGTCATATGAAGCAACAAACCTATTTTTATGAATCGAACCAGCCGATTAGAATAAACAATCAACGGATGGATATCCTTTGATAAACAAATTTCAAACGCTTTTTTTTCCATGGTAATGCCATGTATACCGGAAAAAAGCTCAAATATAAACCCATTATGTTGGGAAAAAAGCGGTTGCTTATAACTCCCCCTCGCTTCGAGTGATTATTTCATTGTTACCTGCCATCAAGCTATCCACTTTTCGCTGCGGACAATTGAAAAGATTACGTAATCAAAAAAAATTGTAAAAGCCAAAATTTTAGTTGCGCACGCAACATAATGCGCGATATTAGTTGTGAGCGCAACTAAAAAGGAGCGACATATGTATGACAAACACGATTCCATTGGGCAGATGATCTCGATTCTATATAGAATGGGCCAAACAAACATGGGAAAACGGCTCAAACCCTATAATATTGGTAAAGGCCAATTTGTGTTTCTGGCTGCATTGCTTGTAAAAGACGGTATCAGCCAGGATGAAATAGCAGCAAATTTCAATTTTGATAAGGCAACTGCGGCAAGAGCTGTTCAGCATTTTGAAAAGCATGGCTATGTGCAACGCATACAATCAGTCGAAGATGCTCGAGTTAAAACCGCAAAATCATCGCGTAATAGGCAGACCCGATCACCAGAGAAGGATCAGTTTCCCTCCCCTGAGCTAAAGACCCAGGGGCTTTTTTACCGATTTATCATGAAAATTTCCAGGTGGTGCCATCGGCCCCATCTTCCAGAATGATATTTAAATCATCCAGTTGGGCTCTGATCTCATCGGCCCGGGCAAAGTTTTTGTCCTTGCGGGCTTGGGTTCTTTCAATTACCAGTTGATCAATCATGGCCGGATCAATGTCCCCACCAGCCAATCCTGCTTCTTTTTTTCCTTTAAAATAGACAGTGGGTGTCTGGGAGAGAATGCCCAGTATTTCCCCCATTTTTTTCAGGTCAACACAGATGGCTGACAACTGGGAAAGCACCTCGGGTTGAATCACCTCCCCTGCCCTGTCCAGCATCCGATTACCCTTTTTCACAGTGTCAAAAATGGTGGCCATGCCCCGGGCTGAATTGAAATCATCGTCCATGGCCTGGACAAAGAGCTGCCAGTCTTCTCCGTCATCCAAAGATATGGAAAGTTCTGCACCTGCTTTTTCCGCCCGATCCAGAAATGTGTAAATTTTATCCAGGCTGGTGATCACCTCGTCCATGGAGTCCTCATTGTAATCTATGGGGCTTCTGTAATGCTTGGACAGCAGAAACAGTCGAATCACCTCGGGGTGGTAGGTCTCCAGAACATCTTTGATCATGGTGAAGTTACCAAGGGATTTGGACATCTTCTCATTGTTGATATCCACAAACCCGTTGTGAACCCAGTATTTTACAAATTGTTTGCCAAACAGAGCCTCGGATTGGGCAATTTCATTTTCATGGTGGGGGAAAATAAGATCCTTACCACCGCCGTGGATATCAAAGCTCTGGCCAAGGTAACGATTACTCATGGCAGAGCATTCAATGTGCCATCCGGGTCGCCCCGCTCCCCAGGGGCTTTCCCAGGAGGGTTCTCCGGGTTTGGCTGGTTTCCACAGGGTAAAATCCATGGGACTTCGTTTGTTTGAATCCACGGCAATGCGGGCCCCGGCAATCATGTCATCAGGGTTACGGCCGGAAAGTTTCCCGTATTCCCCAAAGGATTGAATGGAAAAAAAGACATCACTTCCCTCCACATAATATGCCTTTCCCTTTTCAATGAGCTGTTCAATGAATGTGATGATATCATCAATGTGTTCTGTGGCCTTGGGCTCAATGGTGGGCCGTAGCACATTGAGTCCATCCATCTCGTTGTGAAACTCTTTAATGTACTTTTCAGAAATTTCTGTTGGCTCCATGCCCCGTTCATTGGCCCGGTTGATAATCTTGTCATCCACATCGGTGAAATTCCGGACATAATTCACATCATATCCCGAAGCCGTGAGCCACCGGAATATCACATCAAAAATCACAACGGATCTGGCATGTCCAATGTGGCTGGTATCATAAACGGTGGGGCCGCACACGTACATGCCCACCTTACCTGGTTCCAGGGGAACAAAATCTTCTTTTTTTCCGTTCAGCGTATTATAAATTCTTAAACTCATAATATATTATCCTTAAATATGGGCCGGGCGCATTCCCATTTTTCCGGCATCCTCTATAAGTCATTGATTTTATTAAGTCGGTAGTAAACTGACTCAAAAGTTATATCTTTACAAATCAACGGTTTAAAACTCCGATCGGGAAAACGGGAATGCGCCCTATGGGCCTGTTTCTGATATTTATGAAAACACCCTGAAAATGTATCCATTCAAAGGGCCTGGGTCAAGATTAAGGCTACTTGTCTAAAACGGGACAATTTGCAATCTTGAGGTATCCGAATTCATGCTCTTTGCAAGTCCCTGATTTTAAAAAATATCCCGGCTTAGGTGTAGTCAAGATTAAGATCTATGATTTCCGGGATTTTGTTCCGTGGTGATCTGTTTGAGCAAAACCACTGCATGGGCACCAATACCCTCCCCTCTTCCTTCAAACCCCAACCCTTCTGTGGTGGTTGCCTTGATGTTCACCCTATCCACGGAAACAGCGGCAGCAGATGCCAGATTTTCTTCCATGGCTTTTTTATAGGGTGTCATTCTGGGGGCTTGAGCAAAAATGGTGCCATCAATATTACCCACCTCATATCCCTTTTCCCGGAGCAAATTCCGGCAATGAACCATGAGAAGAATACTGGAAATATCTTTAAATTGGGGATCTGAATCCGGAAAATGCTCCCCGATGTCCCCAAGCCCAGCACCGCCCAGCATGGCGTCACACACCGCATGAACAATGACATCGGCATCTGAGTGGCCCTTGAGGCCTTTTTCATGGGAAATGGTGACACCGCCCATGATTAATTTACGGCCGGTGACCAGCTGGTGGACATCATATCCTGAACCAATTCTGAAGTTCACTTAAATTTTATTCCTTTCCCAGGATCACTTGTATTGATGATCATTGTTTTTTTATAAGAAAGTCTCACCAAAATGCTGGAATTAAAAGGCTTTTTTTTTCGTTGTGGCAATCTTGACTGCCATGTATGTTTAGGGTGCAATCTCATAATTTAGATTTTGAAGAATTGTATGGTAAAAATGATTTTTTCAAAACATGCCCTCAATAAAATCAATAAGTTATGTTTATCTAAATTATACATAGATGGTTTCGGGGGCACTATTTTGCAAAAATCTAAATTATTGAATTGCACCCTGTATGTTTATTAGGAAATAGAACTTCTGGACAACCTCAGCAGAGCCCCCCCCCGACGGGTAATAGGAACCGGCCAATTGTGCCGTCTACGGTTCCGGCCGGGCCCATTACCCGTCGGGGGGGGGGCGGCATGATATCATGTTCAATATTCGTTGTGTCCAGAAGGACATACCCGTTATAAGGAAATGGTCGAACCGATGGTTATTATGCTAACATGATCATCAAGTGAAAAGCTGTCCAGGTGATACGTCTTTCAGGCAGGGATGGATAAGATCCTTGTCCGATACAAGGGCCGTGTCCACCTGCCACTCAATGGCCAGATCTGGATCATTGTACAATATCCCATACTCATCCCCCGGGGCATAGTAGTCCGAGCACTTATAAGTGACATCCGCCACATCACTGAGCACAGAAAACCCATGGGCAAACCCCTGGGGTACAAAGAGCTGTTTTCGGTTTTCATCGGACAAAAGGCATCCCGTCCACTGACCAAAGGTCTCTGATCCCTGACGTAAATCCACGGCCACATCAAAGATGGTTCCTCGCACGGCATAGACCAGTTTTGCCTGGGCGTGTTCCAGTTGGTAGTGAAGACCCCTGATTACCCCTTTTTCCGATCGGGAATGGTTATCCTGGACAAAATCAGCGTCAATTCCAGCAGTCTGGTATCGGGTTTTTTGCCAGGTTTCCATGAAAAATCCCCTGGCATCCCCAAAAAGATCCGGTTCAATAACAAAGGCCCCTTTAAGTGGGGTTTGAGTAAAACGCACTGCCATCAGATTCCTTCTCCAATGGGTGTTTTATCTTTTAAAAGCCCCATTAAATATTGTCCATAATCATTTTTTAACATATCCGCAGCCAGCTCCTTAAGGGCGTTGTCATTGATATAGCCCAACCGGTAGGCAATCTCTTCAATGCAGGCAATCTTCATTCCCTGGCGATCCTGCACCGCCTGTACATAAGCGGCTGCCTGTTGAAGGGCCTCGTGTGTACCTGTGTCCAGCCAGGCAAATCCCCGACCCAACAGCTCCACCCGGAGCTCATTTTGTTCCAGGTACACGTTATTTATATCGGTGATTTCCAGCTCTCCCCGGGGGGAAGGTTTTAAATTTTCGGCAATATCAACCACCTGATTATCATAAATATAAAGTCCGGGTACAGCGTAGTTGGATCTCGGAATTTCTGGTTTTTCTTCAATTCCCATGACCTTGCCCGATGCATCAAACTCCACCACACCATATCGTTCCGGGTCTTTCACTGGATACCCGAAAATAAGGCCCCCTTTTTCCATGGTGACAGCGTCTCTTAAAACATTCTGGAGCCTGGAACCATAAAAAATATTATCCCCCAGAATCAAGGTGACACTTTGATCTGCAATGAACTCCTTTGCAAGAACAAAGGCCTGGGCAATACCCTCGGGCCGGGGTTGTTCTTTATAGGAAATTTTAACCCCGAGGGTGGAACCATCCCCCAATAATTCTTTAAACCGGGGAAGATCCATGGGGGTTGATATGAGCATGATTTCCCGGATACCCGCCAGCATGAGTACAGAAAGCGGATAATAGATCATGGGCTTGTCATACACTGGTATCAATTGTTTGCTCACTGCCCTGGTAATGGGATACAGGCGTGTTCCAGACCCCCCTGCCAGAATAATTCCCTTCATATACGTCTCCGTCTTCCCTATGCACTGTAATGGGTTTTAATCCAGTCAAGATATGCACCGGACTTAATCCGCTCCACCCATTCCAGATTGTCAAGATACCAGGCCACACTTTTTTTAATACCGGTGTCAAAGGACTCTTGGGGGGCCCACCCCAACTCGGTTTTAATTTTTGTGCAGTCAATGGCATATCTGAAATCATGGCCAGGTCGATCTTTGACAAAGGTAATGAGATCCCGACTGGCGTTCCCCCCCGGTGATTTGTGGCCGGTGTCATCAATAAGGGTGCAAATCCGTTCCACAATATCTCGGTTCTCCATTTCACATTCGCCACCGACATTATATGTCGCTCCCCGGGAACCCTTTGTCATGATGCACCAGATGGCACTGCAATGGTCTTCCACATAGAGCCAGTCCCGGACGTTGGCACCATCTCCATAAATGGGAAGTGGCTTTCCCTCCAGGGCATTCAAAACCATCAGGGGTATGAGTTTTTCCGGGAACTGAAACGGGCCATAGTTGTTGGAACAATTGGAGATGGTCACCGGCAGTCCATAGGTTTCATGGTAGGCCCGCACCAGATGATCCGATGCCGCCTTGGATGCCGAATAGGGGCTGTTGGGCTTATAGGCGGTTTTTTCAGTGAAATAGCCTGTTTTTCCCAGTGTGCCATAGACCTCATCCGTGCTCACATGGTGAAATAAAGTAATCTTTGATAATTGTTTTCTGGCACACTCCAGCAGGGTAAATGTGCCTTTGACATTGGTATCAATGAACACTTCGGGGGATGAGATAGAACGATCCACATGGGATTCTGCTGCAAAATGACACACCGCATCAACGTCATGGGTGGCAAAGATACGATCCATGTCCCCGGCATCACAGATATCTGCTTTTTCAAACAGGTAACGATCTGGAAAATCAGCCTTCACATCTTCAAGACTTTCAGGATTACCTGCATAGGTCAGCTTGTCCACATTGATGACCCTGCCGGTGAATCCAGATTTTGTTAACAGGTATCGTATGAAGTTAGATCCTATAAATCCACTTCCACCGGTTATCAGCATATTTTTCATGAATTGCACCTGTTCTCTTCAGTTAGGGATTTACCCGACAATAAACTACCAGCATGTTCAGTTTAATGTGCTGATATTGCATTATAAAAAAATTTAAATTGGTAGTTTATTATCGTCTAAGTTCCTTAGTCATAAGTTCCCGGTGTGTTTTGCCTTGATCATGGTAACTGACTGATTGATGGCTACCCACCTAAGCCGGGACAAGCTATCAAATCAATGGCCTGGGTATTCTTGATAAGAACTTATGACTCTGGATCTGTTGGGTTAAACTTAAATATTAAATGATTTTTTATACAGTTTTTCCAGGGCTTTTTGGGCATCATCGGTGAGGTTCCGGGTACCGGTACCCGCAAAGGTTTTGTGACTGATGGTAGGATTCACCTCCTTCCAGCTATTGTCAATCCAGGAGAACCATGCCCGACGATCTTGCTCATAAACAAATACCGGTCGGTTGAACAGGCGGGCCAGCTCCACGCCCCATCCAGTCCCCCCCTTTACCGTGTTGTCTGGAAGAATCCAGCCAACCACAAATACCTGGTATCCATTATTAACCATGTGAAAAATGGACTGGAACACCTTTCTAATTTTATCCACCCGGGAAAATTTTCTCCCCATTCGGGCAGAGACAATGTCCATGCTGATATCCCCTTTTTTGAGTTCATCAGCGGAAAGAATTTTCATACCCCGGGTACGTTCAATATTGTGGCCTTCAAAGGAAAAATTGACCTCGTTGAGACCGAACTCTTCTGCCAGCCTTCCAAATTCTGCTTCGGCTCCCCGGTGTCCCCCACTGAACAGCGTAACATCTGAATACTCGTTCATTTTATGATTCTCCTGATTGACAAATTTATAAAAAATAGGCAAGAAAGCCCCTGAGTCTTTAGCTCAAGGGGTGTTGACTTTCTATTTCTCAAAGTCTTCTATCTGACATAAATTGAAGAAAAACTCAATGGATTTGATTTCTTTCTCTTTGACAAAACCTGTTTTCAATAATATTTTACATCTATTATGACAAAACACGAACCGAAATATCTCAAAGACCACAGGCCCCCGGCATACTGGATTGATAGCATTGATCTCCAGTTTGATCTTTATGAAGCGGAGGTTATTCTCACCTCCTTCATGAAAATTCGACGTAACCAGGAACAAGCCGGGGAACATACACCCCTGGTGCTGGATTGTAATGAACCCGATATCCTCCATGTGGTTGCAGGGGATATGGTCTTACTACCCGGTGAATATGAACTTGGAAACAACTATTTTAAGCTGAACAGGGTACCCGAGGTATTTACCCTGGAAATAAAAAACCGCTTAAAACCCCAACTAAACACCTCCCTGGAAGGACTCTATAAATCCAGTGGCACCTTTTGCACCCAGTGCGAAGCCCAAGGGTTTAGAAAAATTACCTGCTTTCCCGACCGTCCCGACATCATGACCCGTTTTTCCTGTATTATCACCGCTGATCGGGACAAATATCCTGTGTTACTCTCCAATGGGAATCCGGTGAGAAAAGGAGAACTCGCCGATAATCGCCACTATGTGAAATGGGATGACCCCTTTAAAAAACCAAGTTATCTTTTTGCCTTGGTAGCCGGGGATCTTGTCTGCATTAAAGACACCTTCACCACCTGTTCGGGCCGGGATATCACCCTTCACATTTATGTGGAAGCAGAAAACAAGGATAAATGTGCCCATGCCATGGCATCTTTAAAGCAATCCATGGCATGGGATGAACAGCGATTTGGCCGGGAGTATGACCTGGATCTCTACCAGATCGTTGCGGTGAATGACTTTAACATGGGTGCCATGGAAAACAAGGGACTCAATGTCTTTAATTCAAAATATGTCCTTGCCCGTCCAGAAACGGCAACTGACCAGGATTTCATGAACATCCAGGGGGTCATTGGCCATGAATATTTTCACAACTGGACCGGCAACCGGGTGACCTTGCAGAACTGGTTTCAACTGAGCTTAAAGGAGGGATTGACCGTATTCCGGGATCAGGAGTTCACATCAGATTTAAACTCCCGGGCCGTGAAGCGCATCTCGGATGTAAAAAACTTAAGAACCCTTCAGTTTCCGGAAGATGCCGGTCCCATGGCCCATCCGGTGCGTCCGGAATCCTACATAGAAATGAATAATTTTTACACCATGACCGTGTACGAAAAAGGGGCCGAAGTGATTCGCATGATCTTTGAAATCCTTGGCAAAGACAACTTTCGTAAAGGCATGGATCTTTATTTCCAACGTTTTGACGGACAGGCGGTCACCACTGAGGATTTTGTCCAGACCATGGAAGATGCCAGTGGAGTGGATCTTTCCCGCTTTCGCCTGTGGTATTCCCAGTCGGGCACCCCCCGGGTCACCATTTGTCGCAAATACGATGAAAACACCCGGCAACTCACCATAACCATTTCCCAAAAAACGCCTCCAGATCACAATCAGGAACAAAAAGAGGCCCTTCACATCCCCATCCGATTTGGGCTTATGGATAAAGATGGCAATGATATCACCCCGCCGGAAGACACCCTACTGGAACTGAAATCAGCAGAAAAGCACTGGATCTTTGAAGAGGTTCCACCGGGGAGCATCCCCTCCCTGTTCCGGGGGTTTTCCGCCCCTGTGATCATGGAAACCGATCTTACCCATGAAGAGCTTGCCTTTCTCATGGCCCATGACACCGATGCCTTTAATCGCTGGGATGCGGCCCAACAGCTCTATTTCCGGGAGCTTGACACCCTTATTTCCATCTTTCAGAATAATGGAGTCCCCAAGGTCTCTTCGCAACTGATCCAGGCTTTTAAAAAAGCATTGCAAGATCCCAGTATTGACCGTGCATTAACGGCAAAGACCATCACCCTACCCGATGAGAACGAGATTGGTGAAAAATATAAAATCATTGATGTGGATGCCATTCATTCGGCCCGGCAGTTTTTAAAACAAACCATTGCCAGAAACCTTGAAACACCGTTTATGGAAATTATTGATAGCGGTTCAGCAATAGATCCCAAAGATCTTTCCCACAGCGCCATGGCCCATAGAAGCCTTGAAAATGAAGCCCTATCCTATGTGGCAAGCCTTGAGACCCCTGCCAGCCAGGAGATAATTCACCAGCATTTTATGTCTTCGGGGAATATGACCCAGGAAATTTTTGCCCTGAGCCTTTTGTGTGACATGGACTCCCCATTAACAGCGCCTGCTCTGGAACAATTTTATGAAAAATGGCGCACAGATCCCCTTGTCATGGATAAATGGTTCAGCGTGCAGGCCTCTGCCACACGGTCAGGTTCCCTTGAAAATATTAAATCATTGTGCCTTCATCCTGATTTTAATTGGAAAAATCCCAATCGTATCAGATCCCTCATCGGTGTGTTTGGCATGACCAACCCCTTTGTGTTCCACCAGGCCGATGGTGCAGGGTATCGATTCTTTGCCGATCAGGTCATCCATTTGGATAAAATTAACCCCCAAGTTACGGCCCGCATGGCCTCAGCCTTTAACCGATATAAGCGGTATGATTCGGCCCGGCGGGAGTTAATGCAAAATCAATTGCAAAGAATCCATGACGTCCAGGGGCTTTCCCGGGATGTCTATGAAATTGTCTCCCGGGCATTGGGATAATCGCATGATGCTGCCCCCGGCAAGTGCCCTGTGCAGAACAGGGAATTTATTTCTGGAACCAACAAAGGCATTGTTCCAGTGGCGAAAATTAATAAAAATATCATGCTTGCCTGTGGCAGTTAGGGACTCAATAGTGAATCTCATTTTCCTGCAAGGGGGTGAAGCCCGTGCCAAAAAGATTCAGATAAACCCGTTCCCGGGCTGCCGCAGCGTTGGATAGAACCCCTACCTGGGTATCCACATAATCATATACTGTTGCTTTTTCTTTTCCCGGCGAAGGACGGAGGACTCTGCCAAGGCATTGCATCAGTCTTCCACTAAAACGAATGGGGGTGGTTAAAAAAAGGGTGGACAACTGGGGAAGGTCAAATCCTTCGGATAAAAGTGCAATGGTTGAAATCAAGGTGCCAGAAGGGGTCTCCTTTAAAAATGAAACAATCTCTTCGCGTTCCCTGGTGGGGGTGCTGCCGGTGAGCACAATGGATGGAAGGCCAAACTCCTTTTCAAGCAGTCTTGCCAGTTCATGGCAATGTTCCCGACGATCGGACAATATCAGTTTTATACCCGTATTTTTATCCATGGAGATATCGCTACAGATAAGCCGATTTCGTTCCAGATCCTGGGAAAGTTCTTTCATCATTAAACTGTAATACCGACCCGGATCGGTTAGGGTCTCAAATTGGGTTTCCCGGGGAATCACCCGGGGCTTTATCAGATTCCCCTCTTCAAACAATCGTTCCTGGGGAACTTGATGGCGCTGCTCACCCAAATGAAAATAGATGGACGGGGTTAATTTATCCCGTCGCCAGGGGGTGGCGGACAACCCCATAAAAAATTTTGCATCAAATTTGGTAATAACATCTGTGAAGGTTCTGGCAGGGCATTTATGGCACTCGTCCACAATCACATGTCCCACCTGCTCCATAATAACAGGCCATTTATTCTTTAAGGTCTGAACCAGCCCCACAGATATAATTTTTCCCGGCTTAAGTTTCCCACCACCCAGGATACCCACCTCATTAGATGGAATACCTAAAAACCGTTCAATGGCCGTGATCCACTGGTTTAAAAGCTCCCGGGTATGGACGATGATGAGGGTGGGTTGCTTTTGTCGGGCGATGATGGCAAGGGCCATTATGGTTTTGCCGCTGCCGGTGGGAGCGGAAAGGGTGCCGTGGGTATGACGAATCATTTCAGATACAGCCGTCTCCTGGTATTCCCTGAGCGTGCCAGTGAATTTAAAATCAATGGGGGGCAGCCCCCGTCGATGATCTTCCACCTCCACCTTATCTTCACTTTGTTTGCAAATTCGGTAGGCCCGATCAGAAAATCCCCGGGGGCATTGGAGCCCATTTTCAAGGTCGGTGAAAAAAGTTAGTTTTTCGGGTATATTTGCCGTGTATCTCCCCATTTTTCGAGCATCTTCATACTTGGGGTTTAATAACGTCAGATGCTGTTTAATCCAATTGGCGGTTTCCGGTTTCAGCCCCAGCAGGGTCACATGGGTGTCCAAAATAAATTTCAATGGGGCTCCTTTTTTTTACAGCGCTGCAGCAGAAGGTTGTGTGCGGCGATCCGGAATGCCGGTCATCGTTATTCCTCTTTTAAAAAGAAACTGGTCAGTCCTAAGTTCTCTGCATGTTGTGTACAAAGAGTTGCTAACCCCTTGAAATTATAGATCCTGTGCATTAAAGCTTGATTTGATAGGTCTTAATGATTTCAATGAGTTATGAGAACTCAGGACTCTTTAGAAAAAAATGAACTTAGCGCCCTTTGGGCGGGCTTTTCATAACCTATTGATTTAATTTTTGATAAAATGGAAATTCCTATACTATTAAATTAAAAATTTCCCTGTCGTATCCAATACATTTCGAATCGTCTCTGCCAAAAGGGATATTTCAAAGGGTTTCATAAGATAGGCCGCAGCCCCAAGCCGGGTTGCATCTATTTCGTTCATCCGGGAACTGTACCCGGAACAGATAATGGCCTTTACATCAGGCTTTATTTCAATGAGCTTTTTGATGAACTGATCCCCTGTCATTTCTGGCATGGTCATGTCGGTGATCACCAGATCAATGGCATCTGGATCTGTTTTAAACAAGGCCAGGGCTCGTTCAGGATTTGTTTCTGTGATGGCCCGGTAGCCCAGTTTTTCCAGAATAAGTTCACCCAGACTTACAATGTGTACATCATCATCCACAAACAGAATGGTTTCAGTTCCTGTCTTTATTTTCTCCACAGGTTTGATTTCTGACTCAAGGCTTCCAGTCCCCGGGGGAAAATAACATTCACAGGTGGTTCCCTCATTTATTCGGCTGTATATTTTAATGATCCCGCCATGGGCCTTCATGATTCCATGAACCACGGCAAGTCCCATGCCAGAGCCTTTATCAACGGGTTTGGTGGTGAAAAAGGGGTTAAAGACGTTATCGATGATCTCTTCGGGGATACCCTGCCCAGTGTCTGAAACACTCAATCGAACATATTCTCCGGGCAGTATGTGCAGATCCTGGGAACGAAGTGGTTTGGTCAGAAAAACATTTTCCAATTTAATGGAAAGCCCCCCCCCGGAAGATTCCATGGCCTGGGCCGCGTTATTGCAAAGATTAATCATGATCTGATGAATCTGGGTGGGATGTCCCACAATGGGGTGACAATTTTTTTGAATGCTTTTATTAAACTGTATGGTGCTGGGAAGAGAGGCCCGGAGAAAAACAATGGCATTCTTGATGATGTCATCCACCTTGATCAACTGTCTGGGGTGTTGATCATCTTTTCGACTGAAACTGAGCAACTGTGCAACGATCTCTTTGCCCCGCAGGCTGGCGTTTTTAATTTCTTCCAGAAAATAGCCATGGGGATCATCCTGGGAGCTCTCCTCAATGGCAAGCTCAGCATTGCCCAGTATCACCCCCAAGATATTGTTGAACTCATGGGCAATGCCACCGGCAAGCGTGCCCACCGCTTCCATTTTATGGGCCTGGAGAAGCTCTTTTTTTAAATTTTTCCGTTGGGTGATATCCTGGATAACTCCATTGATTTTAAGAGGATTGCCCGCCACATCCAGTTCCAGTTCTACCATGGTGATAACCGTTTTATGTTCCTGGCTGTTCTGAGCAATGATGTTAAATTCCAACGGGCTTGAGGGTGGCTTTTTAACCTGTGACATCATGGCCTTGTGCGCATTTATTCCTTCGGGCACGAAGGTTTCCAGCTCATCCAGTGTTAAAAATTCTTTTGCCGGATCAATTTCATAAATTCGTTTAGTCTCCTCTGACCCCCAGAATTTTTTTGTAGAAATATGGTATTCCCAGTTGCCCACCTTTCCCAGGGCCTGGGCTTTTGCATATCTTTGTTCACTGAGTTCAAGGGCTTCAAGGGCCTGTTGCCTTATCTCAACCATTTGATTGGCGGCAACGGCAATATCCTTAAACTCAAAAAAAGGCAGGGATTCTGGATCAATGAATGTGGATTCTGAAGATGCCTTGTTAAAAAAATCCGAAAAAGTTTTAATGCCGTGATGAACCTTGCGGGCCAGGTGTCTGGCCCATAAATAACTGATCAGACACATGGCAAATAAAAGGACAAGGCTTGCAATGGTTTTGTCCCTGAAATTTTTGTATAGCGTGTTTTTACGGGACAAGATGGTGCTGTCAATGGCATCAATATAAATACCTGCGCCAATAATCCATTCCCAGTCAGGAATACTCTTCACATATACAAGTTTAGGCATGGGAACTTTAGAATCAAGCTTATGCCAGGCGTATTGGACAAACCCGCCTCCTGGATTTTTTGCAACCCGATCCATTTCCTGGATAATTTTGACTCCATTGAGATCGGTGACTTCCCAGATATTTTTTCCTTTTTGGGTGATGGTTCCGTTGGTGAACAAGGGGTTCCCCCCATACCCACTTCCAAAAAAATACCCCTCTCCGTCAAAGCGCATGGTGGATACCCGGATCAAAATATCCTTTTGGATTTGATCCATCATATCCTGCACATAAATTCCCGTACCAATTCCCCAGTCATAGGGCTCAAAATACTTTAGAAAGGCAATTTTCTGGAAATCATGTGTGCTTTCACCAGGTTTTGTCCAGGAGTATCGATAAAATCCCTGGGTCTCATTTTTCAGGATATCAATCATATCCTTTACAACAAATTGTCCCCCGGCCCCTTGGACAGAAAGCATATTTGTGCCTTCTATTTCAGGGTTATCTGCAGACAGGACTTCAATTCCATCCATGGAAAATGCAAAAAAATACCCGCTGGCATTGTTGAAGCGAATGGGTCGCAGGGCATCTTTAATCATTTTTTTTATTTCAGGATCTGATTTTATCCCTTTATTTTCTTGGTAAATATGGGTGGCAATGGCATGGGCTTCTTCAACACGATTTTCAATGGTTTTCTTTAATTGGGTTTCGGCCTGGTTTCCCATATATTGAATATAATCCAACACCATGGTTACCTGCTGTTTCAGGGATTCCTTCCGGTTTTCTATGTACTGATTTTTCATCTGTTGGGATTCGGTGGTAAACGCAGTATATTCCGTGCCGATCCAGAGCAGGTACAACAAACTCGTGGCCACAAATATGGCGACGATCATATTTCGTAGAAAAAGTTGTCTAATGGTGATCATGGTATCCCCTTAAAATTTTTCAACAAGGATATCCATTCAGGATGGAAAATGCAACTAATATTGCCCTCCTTCATGTGACCCCAAAAAGCGGGTGCCTAAGTGCAGAGTGGCATATGCAGGCTGTCCGAATACCAAGGAACACATTCCCATTTTCCCGGTCGGAGGGTTCATTAACGATGGGTCAGGCTATGGGAATGCACCCTCAACCAGGTAGTTTGCTTTTCAGCAATGAAAAATCTTTGTCCACCTGGGCCTGGATATCCTTTCGGTCTTTTTCGGAAAGGTGTTTAAAGCGTCCCTGGATATTGAGATAGGCATCCACAGGCGTATCCCCTTTTTCGTTAAGGGTGTAGGTAATGCCCTCTTCCACCTCGTACAGGGGGAACATATTACACCGGGTGGCAAGTCGTGCAATTTTAACGGCATATTCCGATGGGGCACCCCATCCCGTGGTGCAGGTGGCATAGACATGGATAAACCGCGTGCCTCCTTTCATATCCCGGGCTTTTTTAAATTTTCGGATAAGATCCTCGGGGTAGGCGATGTTGGCTGTGGCTGCATAGGAAATGCCATGGGCCGCCATGATTTCAATCATATTTTTTTTTCGGGTTTTTTTCCAGCCCTGCCCCGGTGTGGTGGTGGTACGGGAGCCATAGGGGGTGGAGGAACTTCGCTGTACCCCGGTGTTCATGTATGCTTCATTGTCGTAGCACACAAAGATGATATCATCGTTTCGCTCGGCGGCCCCGGACAGGGACTGAATACCGATATCAAAGGTGCCGCCATCCCCGGCCCAGGCCACAACAGTGGTCTTTGTATCGCCCTTCATGTCAAGTCCTGCCCGAACCCCACTTGCGGTGACCGCCGCCGATGGAAAGGCGGTGTGAAGAATGGGCACCTTTAAAGATGACATGGGATAGGGGCCCGCAATAATGGCCCAGCAACAGGCAGGAATCACCAAAATGGTGTCTTGACCCAGGGCCTTTAAGGCCAGGTTCATGGCAATGCTGGCACCGCATCCGGGACAGCTCATGTTTCCGGGTTCTGCAAAATCAACATCTGATATATTAAGTTTTTGCATAGTTATAGATTCCTGTAAATAATGTAATAATATGGGGCCAATCTTGATGAACCTGTAAAAAGTTGGGCTATGATTTTTCAACCGCATCATATTGCTTTTAAAGCTCATAGCAAGCACCACATATTGTGGTTAAAGACTGGTATTTGGACTTTTTACGAGACCATCAATCTTGGCTTATGGGCGTTTTTATATGGTATAATGCCGCCCCCAACGGCTGCCCTGACCGGAACGGGAACGTCGGGGGGTATTTTTGCCCTTTTAGGCTAAACCACAGAAACTGCGGGCAAGTTTGTCCTCAAACAGAGTCTGTGCTTCTTAACGCCTAAAAGGGCAAAAATCCGCCCCCTTTGGTTCCCAATGTTCCGGTCAGGCCAGCCGCCGGGGGCTCTGCTGTCGGCACTTCGGTGCTGTATTTTCTATAAAACTTACACGCCAGATTTAAACCTCTTCATGGGGGAGCAGTCCCAGCCATTCACTTCCCTCAGAGGGAAGATCCCTGTCCCGGGTTTTCAAATAAACTTCCGAAATGATCTCCGGGGTGATATCCCGCCCCCCAAGCCCGGCAATGTAGTTAAAGACAACGGGTCCATGGGAAAGGGGTTGCAACGCTCCTTTTATCTCCTGGGCAAAGATTCCGCCAGAACCAAAGGAAAAATTTCGATCCAGCACCGCCACTTTTTTGGCATTCTTTAATGCTTTACGAATGAGTTCTCCGGGAAAGGGACGAAAGGTTTTAATTTTCAAAATGCCAAACCGTTCACCCTGTTTTTCCATATCCATTTGCACCTGTCGGGCCGTGCTGGTGGCTGATCCCGTTGTCACCAATATAATATCTGCATCCTCACAGTTAATTTCCTCAACCATGCCGTATCGACGATGGAATATGGCGTCAAACTCGTCTTCCACATCATCATATATGTCAAGGGTATGCTCCATGGCATGATGGATACTCTGGCGCATCTCCATGTAGACATTGGGGGGTGCCATTTGAAACAGGGCAAAGGGATTGTCAGGATCAAGGGCAATGCGGGGTTCGTAGGGAGGTAGAAAATCATCTGCTTGTGCTTGTTCGGGTATGGACACCGGTTCAAAGGTATGGGAGACAAAAAAGGCATCAATTACCACCATCACTGGCAGGTTCACAAGCTCTGCCAGACGAAAGGCAAAAAGGGTGGTATCCATGGCCTCCTGGCCGTTCTCGCAATAGAGCTGTATCCACCCGGTGTCCCGCTGGGCCAGGGAATCACTCTGATCCATCCAGATATTCCATCCTGGCCCCAGGGCACGGTTAACCTCCCCAAGGACAATGGGAAGCCTGGCTCCGGCTGCCCAATGGAGCATCTCGTGCATCAGGGCAAGGCCATGGGATGAGGTGGCAGTAAAGGTACGAACCCCGGTGCTTGCAGCCCCCACAACGGCGGCCATGGCGGAATGTTCACTTTCCACGGGAATAAATTTAGCCTTTAGTTCGCCACTGGCGCAATATTCAGAAATGGCCTCAATGATATGGGTCTGGGGGGTGATGGGATATCCGGAGACCACCTCCACCCGGGCAAGCTTCACCGCTTCAGAAATGGCATGACTGCCTTCAATCACTTGCTTCATTTTTCCTCCTTCATGGTGATGGCGTTCCGGGGACATTCCACTGAGCAGACCCCGCATCCCTTACAATAATCAAGATCAATCACCTTTTTGCCATTTTGTCTTGTGATGGAAATTTCCGGACAAAAGATCCGACAGTTATCACATTCATTGCAGAATCCACATTGATAACAGCGTTGGGCCTCTGCCATGGCCTCTTCTTCGGTGTAACTTTTTTCCACCTCATCAAAGGATGTTACTGCCGTTTCTGGCAGGATATGGCCTGGGTCAATCCTCGGTTCTGATATAAAATAATCGCGGTTGATTTCAGTGTCCACCACCACATGGCTTGAATCGTTCTCTCTTTGACCATTGAGATATATTTCCATGGAAAGGGCTTTTCCCGCCCCCACCCGGAAGGTATCGACGGTTTTCTGGACAGTCTCAATGCCGGAATTAAAAAATGCAGACAAGGCAATGGCAGCCTCTTTGCCCGATGCAATGGCGTGGGTCACGCTTTGAACAGAATTGACACAATCCCCTCCATAAATAAGGGGAATCTCCTTGAAATTAAATTTTACATGGTCCAGGTAAATTGTGGAATCTGTGGGTGCCGGGGCCGGGTTCCAGGCATCATGGAGCGTGGCCCCAATGCCAGAATAAACTTCACTGAACACCATGGTTTCAGTGGTATTTTCAACGGGGATGACCCGGGTTCGTCCATCCCCCCCTTTCTCTGAAACAGGTGCCATGGTTATCACTTTAAGAAGAAGACCTTCGGCACTTTCCTGCACAGCCACCGGGGATTTCAATTCAAGAATATCAATGCCTTCCTTTTCAGTTTCCCGGATTTCTTCGTCAAAGGCGGGCATATCCTGTTTTCGTCTTCGATAAACAATCACCGGGTCAGCCCCCAGGCGCTTCAAGGATCTTGCCACGTCAATGGCGGTGTTACCCCCACCGATCACTGCCACCCTGCCCTGTTGGGGATTCATTGCTTTTTGTTGAATATCCATTAAGAGCGCCAGCCCCTGGTGGATATGAGCTTCCCCTTCAATCCCCATTTTTAGAGGAATTGACAGGCCGGGGCTGATAAAAACAGCATCATAATTATGCTGGGCCGAAGCCATGAATTCAGAATCAAGGGGATGGTTGTAATGAATTTTAACCCCCATGTTAAGAATTCTGTCAATCTCATGGTTGAGTATTGATTTTGGCAGACGATGGGAGGGAATTCCCCATTGCATGACCCCGCCTGCCCTGTCTGTTGATTCAAACATTTCGCAGGAGAATCCCAGACGGGTGAAAAAATAAGCTGCCGACAAACCTGCAGGGCCAGCACCCAATATTGCAACTTTTTTATCATTTACAGGGAGTGACGTAATATCCAGAGAGAAGTCGTCTGAGATGGCCTTGTCTCCGATAAATCGCTCCAGGCATCGAAAGGCCACAGCCTGATCCTGGGAGCCACGATTACAGGCGGATTCACAGGTGTGGAAACACACCCTGCCACAGGTGGCTGGAAAGGGATTTTCCTGGATTAATGCACGGAATGCGGCATGGTCGTTTCCCATGGAAAGGTGCATAATCACCTTGGGAATATAATTGCCTGCCGGACAGGATGCGCTACAAGGGGCAGTTTTATTTTCATAAACCGGCCGGGCAAAACGCCAGGAACCGGTTTTGTTTATTCTGGAGCTTGCATGGGATTTTGAGATGTATAGCGATACGTTGTTCTTTAATCTATGGGTCTTGGGTTTTTCTATCACATTTGCCTGGGATTCCATTGAGCCTCCCTATGTTATAAGAAAATGCAGCACTGGAGTGCCGATAACAGAGCCCCCCACGGCTGCCCTGACCGGAACATTGGGAACCAAAGGGGGAGGATTTTTGCCCTTTTAGGCGTTAAGAAGCACAGACTCTGTTTGAGGACGGTGCCCGCTGCAATAGTGGTTTAGCCTAAAAGGGCAAAAATACCCCCCGACGTTCCCGTTCCGGTCAGGGCAGCCGTTGGGGGCGGCATGGTTCCATTTTCTATCTTCGTTGTGGCAGATGGTTACTGCCATGTGGAGTTATAAAAAAATACTGGTAAAGCAGAAATTCATTACCCTCGGTTCGATAGCTATCATAACATACTGTAATCTAAATGAAATTTTATTTAGTTTTTTTATTTGCTATTTTTTTATATCAATAAATTCAGTTTGTTATAAAAAAATGGTCGAACCGATGGTCATTATTTATCATTTAAAAGTTGCACGGCACCGTAAGCCTGTTGGGCCGCAGCCACATTTTGGGCTTGTTTCACCGGCACTTCTTTTAAGATGGCCTTTTCAATGTATTTCATATCAGGCATTGCCATCACCCGGGCAAAGGCACCTAACATGGCGGTGTTGATGATGGGCCGGGTCCGACTTCCCAGACCGTTTTCCAATGCAATGGCGGCGGCATCCACCACGGCCACTTTAAATCCTTTGAATGGTGTCATGTCCTTTGGCGGTTCCGTGGCGTTAATCAGTATAATCGCATCTTTTTTAACGCCCCGGGTGACATCAACGGCTGTGAGCAGCTTACTGTCCATGACCACCAAATGATCCGGGGTGTAAACATTGCTGCGAACAAGGATATCAGATTTAGAAATTCTCAAAAAAGCCTCCACCGGCGCTCCCCGTCGTTCAACCCCGAACAGTGGAAAGGTCTGAACCTGGTATCCAGAATCAAAAAAAGCTTTGGCCAGGGAAATGGATGCGAGCACCGTCCCCTGCCCTCCCCGCCCATGGAACCTTATTTCAATCATATGGATGTCTCCTTTTGCTTGATTCAAACGTTGTAGTGCAGCGTCAAAGCTTAATTTTAGGATTGCCGATTTCCAAAGATGCCGTGGTGCAATACTCTTCGGACTTTATCATCCCAAATCTTAGCCTTGACCATGCAGTAGGCTGATTTTGCTAAAATAGTGTTTAATTTTTTTGGCATCTTTCAAAAATATTTTACATTCTTTAAAGCGTTTCCCATTTGCAAATGCTTTTTCCAAAAGACTGTCAATTACTTTTGGGATCACATGAAGGATATCAATTTTTTGATAAAACCAAACTTTTTTACTCTCGCCAAATTAACTATTGCTAAAAAGAGATGTTGTCAAGAAAAATTTCAACCGCACAATTTTGAGCTGACATTACCCAGAGGTTAAATCCTGTTGCACAAATAATGGTCACGCAAGGAAAAATAAAAAAGCATTGACTTGAATAAGATTTGTAAGTAAATTTCACTCACCCGATTAAATGTTGCAAAAAATTATGTCGAGCCACCGACACAACAAAGATTGAAAATGAATTTTGGATAATAAAATAATGAGCCCACATCATCCCCCCGGAAAAACCAAAATATTGAAAGCCCTCTCCTGTCTTCTGGAGCAAAAAAATTTTAACGCCATCACCACGGCAAATATTGCCCGGGAAGCCGGGGTCACAGAGGGATTAATTTATAAATATTTCAAAGATAAAAAAGACCTCCTGTTTGAGCTGCTTGGAGAAAACATAACAATTTTTCAACAGTTGCTTGCAGCAAAAATTAATACAAAAAACACCGCCATTGAAAAATTAAACGTCTTCATCACCACCACCACCAAAGCCTACCTGAAAAACAGAGTGTTTGGCAGAATACTGCTTCTTGAAGTGAGAAACAGCCCAGAATATTTTCAATCTAATGCCCATCGCACAATGATCTCCATTGAGACAACCATACATGAGATCATCATTAAGGGCATGGCCCAGGGAGAGATCAAAAAAAATATTGACCCCCATGTGTTGCTCAAGGTGATGGTGGGCTCCATTGAACATGCCTGCCTGGATGCCATTATATTTAATCAGGATATAGACGCTTCCGGTGTAACTGATCAGATCAATAATATTCTTTTTAAAGGAGTTGAGCGATGAACCTGTCTGACTTGATCCAAGAAAAAATAACCACTGCCATGGCCCAGGAAATCTCCATTCTTTCGGAAAAGGATTCCAACGATATTCTCCAAGCATCTGACATCCCCGTTGTTTCAAACAAAATGGTGCACACTGCACAGGAGGCCCAAGAGGTTGCCAAAACCATGGGATTCCCAGTGGTGCTCAAGGGGTGTGGCAGCGGTATTGCCCATAAATCTGAACTGGGTTTGGTGAAACCGGGTCTCTCTTCTCCTGAAGCCGTGCGATGCGCTGCTACCGATATACTTGAAAATGCCCCGGCAGAACTGGAAGGGATGTTGATTCAACCCATGATCCAGGGAAAACGCGAATTTGTGGCTGGCATGTTCCGAGACCCACACTTCGGGGCCGTGATCATATTTGGCCTTGGGGGGGTCTACACCGAGGCCCTGCACGACGTTGCGTTCCGTCTGGCCCCGCTTTCTGATAAAGATATCGTGAGCATGGTGTCTGAATTTTCAGGCAAAAGCCTGTTGGGAGCATTTAGAGGGGAGATGCCCGTGGATTTTGAAAAATTAAAATCTACCCTCAAGGGGCTTTCTCAATTGTCTATTCAATGCCCGGAAATCCAGGAAATTGATATCAATCCCCTCATTGCCACAGCAGCAGGAGATCTTGTGGGGGTTGATGCCCTTGTGAAAATTGGGTCACCAAAGCCAAAAATAAACACCCGCCCTCCCATTGATAAAAAACAGTTAAGTAAACTTTTTTTCCCCAATTCTGTCGCATTTGTGGGGGCATCTGGCACCATTGGCAAATGGGGAAATCTTCTGCCCAGCAACACCATCAGCGGTGGATATGAAGGAGACATTTACATGGTCAATCCCAGGGGAGGACGTATTCTGGGCAGACCGGTGTATCAACAATTGTCCGATATCAAGGGAGCAGTGGATTTGGCAGTGGTGACACTTCCGGCGGCCCGGGTGATGGATTTGATCCCCCAGCTGAAAGCAAAGGGAATCATGGGGATGTTGCTGATCACCTCGGGTTTCAGTGAAACCGGAGAGGCGGGTAGAATCCTGGAAGAAAAAATCGTCCAAACGGCGTCAAAGGCAGGCATCATTATCCTTGGCCCCAATACCATGGGGATTTGTTCACCCCACAAAAAGTTTTTCTGTACCAGCTCCCATACCCATCCCACTCCGGGTGGCACCGCCCTGGTCTCCCAATCGGGCAATCTGGGGGTGCAGCTACTCAATTTTGCAGAAAAACATGGGGTTGGTATGCGAGTTTACAGTGGCTCTGGTAACGAAGCCATGATCACGGTGGAAGATTATCTGGATCTTTTTGAAATGGACGAAAAAACCAAAACCGTGGTGCTTTACCTTGAAAGTATCAAGGATGGACACCGATTTTTCAATGCCGCCTCCCGGGTCTCCAGAAAAAAACCAGTGGTGATGTTAAAGGGGGGACGCACCGCAGCTGGTGCCAGGGCTGCGAGCAGCCATTCTGGTGCCATGGCATCCGATGGGGTGGTGTTTGATGCGGCCTGCCGCCAGGCGGGCATTATCCAGGTACGGCAACCCATGGAAATGGTGGATGCCTCTGTTGTATTTTCGTCCCTGCCCCTGCCTCCGGGCAACCGGGTGGGCATTGTCACATTGGGGGGAGGCTGGGGCGTTGTGACCTCTGATCTGTGCACTGAAAACGGGCTTGAGCTTCCCGACCTGCCTGACACCATCCTGGAAAAACTAAACAAACTTCTGCCCGATTACTGGAGTAAGGGCAACCCCATTGATGTGGTTGGAGAATTTGATATCAATATCCCCCTGGTGGCCATGGAGGCCTTGCTTCAGTGGGAGGGGTGTGATGCGGTGATCCATCTGGGTATTGATGGAAAACGTATTTTTGGCGATAAGATGCTTGAATCTGTGGCCCTGTCTGATCCCGATTTTGACAGAAACGAAATGATTCCCCTGCAAAAAGCCCTGTTGGATTTTGATCAGACTTTCAAAGACAGGGTAAAAGAACTGGTTAAACAATACGAAAAACCCATACTCGGAGTGAGCCTCATGTCCGATGCCGCATCAGAGATGCTCCACGGCACCAGTGAAGATCGTTACAAAACAGTTCTTTTCCCGTCACCTGAACGGGCCGTCCGGGCGCTGGCCTGTATGTGTGAATACGCGGCCCAGCGCCATAAACCGCAAACCATTTGATCTTTTCATAATTCAGGAGTACGATGACTTTTGAAACCAATGGACTGGATCAAAAGGGGAGGAGTTGTCTTGGAAAATCAAGCGGTGGTCAAGAAAGATTTTGCTGTAGTTTCACCCAACTTTTCATTCATGGCTGAATATGATGAAACCCTGTATAAATGCGCCATCCAAGCAGAAAGGTTCATCTTTGAAGATCCCAACACAACTTTATACAAAAATCTCGTAATGCCCTTGCAGCATTTTCTGAAATCCAAATGAAAATATTTGATACAATTCTTAAAGATTTATAAACTAATTATCCTTGCTCATGGTCAAAGCGTTCTCCAGATAATAAACACAAGCAAAAACAAACCACCACAGCTTCCACAAGGGGGACATGTCCGTAACCCCCTCATTACGTCTTCGCTATATCCATCCAAGTTGATAAAGTCTATCTCAACATAGTTTGAACAAACACAGCCCCGCTGAACAGGATAAACGCACACCCTGACAAAACTCAGCACAGGTTGATAGAGATACACAACAGCAAGGAGGAGGAGGAGGACACCATGTTCAAAAGACTTTTAGGAGTGTGCGATGCTTCATATTTTTACAGGAATTAATCAGTTTGCTGACCTCAGCCTGGCTTAAAGGGGTTTTGTTCAACTCTCGATATGTCCAGCCTGCTTGTCTGCAATGATAACGGCATCATTTACATGGGATTTTTCTATTCCGGCTTTGTTCCGGTAATGGCCGGTGATGTAGCCAAATGTCGTTGCCAAAGGAGCTATCCTGGATAATTCTCTCTGTAAATAATTCTGGATTAAATAGAGAATCCAACATGACTCCCATCTGACATTTCAATATCCAATTTCAATTTACATCCTGCTGCTTCAATATATTTTTTGAGAGTTGACAGCTTGATGTCTTGACCATTTTTCTCCATGCCTGCAATAGTTGGTTGCTTTACCCCCATAGCGTTGGCAACATCACTTTGGGTTAATTGAGCTTTTTCTCGAAGCTCTGCCAAGTGAATATTCAGCAGCATTTTTGATGCCAGATCTTTTGCTTTTTTTACAACTTCTGGCTTTTCTTGTGTCATTATTTCTTTTAGCGTCCTGGCCATTAGTTTTCCTCCAAATTATCAAGATGAGTCTGGTATTCTTTGTCTGCAAGCGGAATCATTACTTTGTAAAAACGCTTTTCATTATCCGATTTATTACCAGCACATAAAAGTATAGCTTTCCGTTTTGGATCAAATGCAAAAAATGCTCTTAGCGGTTTGCCTTTACTTTGAACACGCAGCTCTTTCATGTTTGAAAATTTTGATCCTTCAACTGTATCAGCGTAAGGTCTTGCTAATGCAGGACCTTTGCTCTCCAACAATAACATGCCAGCAATGATATTAGCCCTGTCATCATCGTCCATACTGTTGAACCAATCATCAAATCTATCTGTAGTAATAACATCCCACATAAATACTCTCTTTATAATTAATTATAGGTCGAACCCTATAATTAATCAAGAGGGTTTGCAATATTTATTTCAATCTCTGTAAAAAACATAACGGGAAGCTGAGGGGCCGGACAGATTGAACCTGGAATTTTAAACAAATACTTTCACTTTCTGGCACTGGTTCAGTTGAATAGGTGATTCAATATTATCAGTAGGTTGTGATGGATGCGTTAAATTTTAATATTCATCGCAACTACTTGGTATAAAAGTATAATCACTATTTTGATATTTAAATTGCCTATTGAACTGAACCAGTGCCCAAAAATATAAATAGCTTGCCTATTGGCCCATCTAAAACCTGTTTGTATGTGATGCGAGCGTTTTCCCCCAATCACCGGGAAGACCCCCTACATTGATGATCCTGGCATTGGGGAGACATTTTGCTCGGAATATTTTATGATTCAGTGATTTTTACAGGTCAAACAGGTTCATCTGTTTTCCTGAAAAAAAATCAGAACCCTGGTAAGGTTTTACAGTATCCTGTTTAGCCTTATCAGAAGCAACCAGCTCTTCGTAGCTCACAGATATGTTTGCAAAATCAGACGAACAAATATCTTTCACAAAATTAAATTTTAACTGAGATTCCTGTTTTGTCATCACTGGAAAACCATAGACATGGCTTTTATGTTTTAAGTTTTTTTTATTTTGCTGATACGTTTTAACAAAATCAAAATGATTTTCAATGCGCCGGGTAACCGTTTTCTTGGATACCTGATTTACGTTCTTTAATCCTTCACCAATGACATCTGAAAAATGTTTATCACATTCAAAGCCCCATGAATTTCGTTCAGATGCCATAGCAGCAAAAGTGGTTGTCCCAGTGCCCAGAAATGGGTCAAGAATGGTGTCTCCTTTGACCGAATACATGTTAATTAATCGGTAAGGCAACTCAAAGGGATATGCCGCATTCCGTTCTCTTAATTTCCCACCACCCATTTTTTGCCTGACCCCTTTTATGTCCCACGTATCAGAAAACCACTGATTTCTTTCTTCCCAGAAAAAAGCACTTTCATTTCTATTTTGTTTCTGTTGGGGTGCTTTGAACTCCCGTTTCCCCCCTTTTCTAAAAATCATTATATATTCATGTTCCAAAGTGACATATGCCCCTGCCGGGAGCATTCCTGAACCCATGAATTTATTGGGTGAATTGGTTGCTTTTTTCCAGAGGATCACAGGCAGAGATTGAAATGAAAGTTGGGTCAATGCTGATGTTATTCGTGAATGATTGGAATATAATTGAAACTGTTTGCCAATGGTGCGAGTGGCATCCCCGATGTTGATGCAGACAAACCCCGATGGTTTTACAACCCTGTCAAGTTCCTTCCATACTTTGTCCAATTCCTGATTCATCAGCTCAAAGGCGGTATTTCCACAATTTTGATCCAGTGCCTGTTGAATTTCAGGATTCATGGTTATAAACAAATCATCCCACATGCTGATCATGGGATAGGGTGGAGAAGTCACAACAAGATCAACAGATTCATCGGAGAGCAGGCTTAAGTTCCGGGCATCAGAGAATATAATCTTGTGGTCAGTGGTCATCACAAGGCCTCCAGGCGTACCATTTCAGCTTTTATCTCATCAATGACTTCTACATTGTGAATTGTTTTTTTCTTCCCCTGTGCTTTAATGGAATAAACAAAAAAACTTTCCCCATAAATTTTTCTTGGAATTTCAAATGTTTTTTTCGATGTATTTCAACCCATTGGTAGTTGTTGATGGAATTTTCAGCAGAAATGGGCTTTATCTGTAATCCAAGGCAAGTATTTTTAACCTGAATAAAAAAATCCACACCAAAACGCCTGTCCCATTCATCGGGTGCTGGTTTAATTTTACGATGAAGACATCCTTCAAGTTGCCCATAAATTGTTTCAATCTCAGTTTTATATCCTTCATAGGTTCTGTTTAAAATCAGATTGTAAACATAATCAATGCACTCTTCTTCTGAAATTGATTCAAGCTCATTCTGGACAACTTCAGAAAGCTTAACATGGAGTTTCCTTCCCAAGTCCACAATATATTCCCGGGTAATTCGAATGCCCTGTTTTTTCTTTTGACTGGCAAACTCAAAATAAAAAGTTTCCCAATCTTCAAAGGTAGCAGGGGCACAACTTCGAATGAGTTCAGAAGTGGCCCCGACACTGTAGGCTTTATTGAGCCCCCATCTATTCATCCCGTAATTCAGGAGCGTTTCACGCCAAAACTTGAGATTTTGACCTTCTTTTTCTTTTATCCACACTTTATTTGACAAATGATTACCATCCTAAGGTAGTATCGGGGGGGATTTTTATATAAAACTCAGTATAAATAACTGCAATAATTAGAGTTTAATCTTTCGTTGTGGCAGGTATTTACTGCCATGTCGGTTTTTATAAGAAAGTCTCAGCAACATGCTAAAATTAAAGGACTTTCGTTTTTCGTTGTGGCAGTGGTGACTGCCATGTATGTTATATGCTAACATCAGGCTGATATTTTTTCAGCCATGGCCCGGATAAAATCCGGTGTGGTTCCACAGCAGCCACCCACCACATCAATACCCATCTCTTTAAGGGTCATGATATTATTGCAAAAATAATCCACTGTTTCAGGATAAACGACGATGTCTCCCTCGTTTTTCGGGGCACCGGCGTTGGGTTGAATCATCACGGGGACATCAACGCTGTCTCTGATTATTCTTGCAAGATCCACCATGGTATCACTGGCAAGGGAGCAGTTGGCCCCCACCACAGAGGCACCAGCCTCCACCAATTTATTCATGCTGTCACCGGGTTTATTTCCCATGAGGGTAAAAAATCCAGTGGGTTTTTGTTGAAAGGTCATGGTGGCAAAAATGGGTAAATCTGACACGCTGCGAATGGCCCTTATTGCCGCTAAAATTTCGTTTAGATCAAAAAAGGTCTCAAGGATAAAAAAATCAATGCCCCCCCTGGCCAGAAAGGTTGCCTGTTTTACATAATGTTTTTCTGCCTCTTCTTGTGTCAGCAAGCCCGCAGGCTGTAGCATTTCCCCCAATGGCCCCATATCCCCAGCCACATACTGACCTGGCCCGGCTGCCCTTTTGGCAATTTCAACGGCAGCCACATTGATTTTCTCAGGATCGGCATCCACGCCCATTTTTTTTAATTTAAAGGGAGATGCACCAAAGCTGTTACTCACCGCCACATCAGAACCGGCATCAAAATAGGCTTTGTGAATATCTTCTATCACCTGGGGATTTTCAAGATTCCACAGTTCTGATATTTTACCACCTTTGAGTCCCGCTGCAATGAGCATGGAGCCCATGGCACCATCAAAAATCAATCCACTCTCTTTTACTTTATTCATGATATTCATTTTATATAGTTCTCTCCTCGTATATATTTTGGAGCTTAGTTTTTCAGTTACTCCAAAATAAGGTCTGCCCGTGACAGTTATTAAAAACAAACACCATATTTATTAAACAAACCACCATTTGTCAAATCAACGCCCAACTTAAAAAGTTGAAAAATAAGCAGCAATTCTAATTATGGATTCCCAAACGGCACCAATGGTGTGTAACGTGCTGAATTTACGTTGAGTGAAACCGTAAATTTGCAGTTTGGAAAGCCATCAAGTGTCATAATTAGAATTGCTGAAAAATAAGCTATTCAAACAAAATTCCTTGACAAAGACCCTGGTTCAAGATCATATATTCAACTTATCATATGTTGATTGATACAAGGTATATAATACATATTAAGGGAGGTTTTTTAAATGGATATATCCATTACCCACGTAGAAAAACAGGGGAAAAGACCGGAGGATTCAGCTCTGGGCTTTGGCACCATATTCACCGATCACATGTTTAACATGGATTATAATCTGGAAAAGGGGTGGCACAATGCCCGCATTGAGCCCTTGCACAATTTTTCAATTTCCCCTGCTACCATGACCCTTCACTATGGTCAGAGTATTTTTGAGGGACTCAAGGCATACAAGACAGCCAAGGGAGATATTCAGCTGTTCCGTCCCCAGGAAAATTTCAAACGCCTAAACAGTTCTGCCCGGGGATTGTGTATTCCAGAGGTGGATGAAGCCTTTGCCCTTAAAGCCCTGAAAGAACTTTTAAAGGTCGAGAAAGAGTGGATTCCGCAAACCCCCGGCACCTCCCTCTATATCCGCCCCACGGTTTTTGCCACCGATCCATTCCTCGGGGTTCGGGCCTCCCATACCTATCGATATTTCCTTCTGCTTTCCCCTGTGGGGGCTTATTATGCCGAAGGCTTTAATCCGGTGAAAATTTTAATCTCCAAAGAACATGTCCGGGCTGTGCGGGGCGGAGTTGGTGAGTATAAAACCGCAGGGAATTATGCGGCAAGCCTCCTGGCATCGGAAAAAGCCAAAAAAGAGGGATATGCCCAAGTATTATGGCTGGATGGGGTGGAGCAAAAATACATTGAAGAAGTGGGAGCCATGAACATTTTCTTCGTGATCAACGATGAACTGGTAACCCCCATGCTCAATGGCAGTATTCTGCCCGGTATCACCCGGGATTCTGTTCTTCAACTGGGCCGTAAATGGGGAATGAAGGTATCAGAACGAAAAATCAGCATTGAAGAATTGGCTGCAGCCCATAAAGACGGCTCCCTGACCGAGGCTTTCGGTTCTGGAACCGCTGCGGTAATCTCTCCGGTGGGAGAAATTAAATATGGTGACAATGTTATGCACATTGGAGATGGCACCCCTGGTAAACTGGCGGTAAAATTCAATGATGCCATCACTAACATCCAGTATGGCATGACCGAAGACACTGAAAACTGGATTGAAAAAGTCTAATCACTTTTTCTTTTTGAAATTGAACTCAACTATTTTTTTTTTAAAAGCACAATGAGATTCATATAACTGCCACGGGCAGGCCATATTCTGACCCTGGCCTGCCCACAACGAATATTGGGTCGTAGACGCGGAGCCAAATGGTATTATACCGCCCTCCCCCGACGGGCAATGGGCCCGGCCCGGAACCGTTAGACGGCCCAATTGGCCGGTTCCTATTACCCATCGGGGGAGGGCTCTGCTGAGGTTGCCCGGAAGTTTTACTTTCTAATAAAACTGCCACGGGCAGATCCTATTCTGGCACGGCCTGCCCACAACGAAGTATAAAAGAATGTTAGGCAGACCTACTCTTTCTTATAAAAAAAATTAAGAACTCTTTTCAAAACTGGTAGCCTTCCCTGCCCTTGGGGGTTGACAACCTTTTTTTTACATATTATTAATGACCGAGCGCTCGTTCATATTGTCTTTTAATAAAAGGAGTCTATATATGGCAAAGAAAAAAACGGCACTGATTCCCATTGGAAAAAAAATCAAGCAAATTCGCCTGGAAAAGAAATTAACTCTGGATTTCCTGGCCAACGAAACTGGTTTGACCAAGGAATTCATTAAAAAAGTGGAAGCTGGTAATAAACGCCCCCCTGTGGGAACATTGTTGCAAATATCCCGTGCATTGGGGGTGGACTCTGGCTTTTTGCTTAAAGAGCAGGAAGATACTGAAGCTGAGCGTAAAGAAGCATACACCAAACGAACGGACAACTATGCCTATTCTCCCCTGACACCGGGGGCTGAGAACAAACATCTCAAGGCATTTCGCATCACCATTGATGCAGGAGAGGCCCACGAAGGAGTCGGCTTTCAACACGAGGGTGAAGAGTTCTCTTACGTGCTTAAGGGAGAAGTGGAAATTGCAGTGGGAGATAATATCAATCGGCTGGGCCCAGGAGAATCCCTTCATTTCAACTCTGCCATTAAGCATGATCTGAAAAACGTGGGTGACACAGATGCAGAACTGATTGTGGTGGTGTATAGCCCTTAAATATCCTCCCCTTAAAATAAGGGATTTTTTAAAAATAAAACTACCACCTTCATATCTAATACTCCGTATTTACGGGCATTTTAAAAGTGAAGACAGGTAAGTTATTTGTTACGAACTCCCTAATCCCAATAAGGTAAGGCAACAGGCAAAAAGACGCCCGAGACTGCATCCATCCGCATGAAAAGGAGATCCAGATGTTATTCAACCTCACTGAAGAACAATTAATGATTCAAAGCATGGTCAGGGAATTTTCCAGAAAGGTGATTGCCCCCACAGCAGCCGAGCGGGACAAAACCAAAGAATTTCCTAAAAAAAATTTTAAACAGATGGGAGAGCTGGGGTTGATGGGAATGATGATCCCCCCGGAGTATGGGGGTGAAGGGGCCGATACCATCTCCTATGTCCTGGCCCTGTCAGAAATTGCCTACTCCTGCGCATCCACATCCGTGGTCATGTCTGTTCAAAATTCCATTGTGTGTGAAAGCATTTTAAAATTTGGCACTGAAGCACAAAAAGAGGAATTCCTCATTCCCCTGGCCTCGGGAAAAATAATCGGTGCCTTTGCTTTGACAGAACCAGATGCTGGTTCTGACCCGGTCAGCCAGACCACCACCGCCGTTCGCGACGGAGACCATTATATCATAGACGGCACCAAACGGTTTATAACATCGGGAAAAAGTTGCGGAGCTGTCATTGTCACGGCAAAAACAGATGAAAGTGCCAAACACAAAGGAATCAGTGCCTTTTTGGTGTCAAAAAAAACACCGGGCCTTATTGTGGGTCATGTGGAAGACAAAATGGGCCTTAGAGCATCAGACACCACAGATCTGATTTTTGAAAATTGCCGGGTACCTGCCTCTGCCATTTTGGGAAAAGAGGGAGATGGATTTAAAATTGCCATGGGAGGACTTGATGGCGGGCGTATCGGCATTGCAGCCCAGTCGCTGGGAGTTGCCCAGGCAGCCATGGATGCAGCCATTAAATATGGAAAAGGCAGAAAACAATTTGGATGTGCCATCATCAAGCACCAGGGTATCCGGTGGCAGATTGCCGACATGGCCACCCAGATAGAAGCCGCACGACAACTGATTCTTTCCGCTGCTGGCATGAAGGATCGCAAGGAAAAATATACCACCCAGGCAGCCATGGCAAAGCTGTTTGCATCGGAGATGGTCAACCAGGTCACGGCCCGGGCCATCCAACTCCATGGCGGATATGGCTTTACAAAAGATTACGATGTGGAACGATTTTACAGGGATGCCAGGGTTTTTACCATCTATGAAGGAACCTCTGAAATCCAGCGCATTGTGATTTCAAATAATATTCTCAGGGATAAACGCAAGCCTTAGAAACTGATTAAAAATCCAGAATCTATATAACTGCCACAGGAAGACCATATTCTGGCCTCGGCCTGCCCACAACGAATATGGAAAATGGCGTTATGCCGCCACCCCCCCGACGGGCAATGGGCCCGGCCGGAACCGTAGACGGCACAATTGGCCGGTTCCTATTACCATCGGGGGGGGGCTCTGCTGAGGGTACTTGGACACTTCATTTTCATATAAAGGTGACCCTGGAGTCAAGAAGTGAGCAATGGATGAAAAAATAAAAAGCCCCCGGAACAATGAATTTTGTCCCTGGGGCTTTTTGATTAAAAATATGTCAAGCTCTTCAGGAAATCAGCTAAAGGATTCAAATATCTTCAAGGCTGCCTGGAGATCTTCGGGGCAAAACACAAAAAGACATTTCCCATCAGAGTCAGAGACAGACCCATAAACATAGTTGATGTTTACCTCTTCCTCTCCAAATTTTCGGGTGATCTTGGAAAGGGTGCCGGGGGTGTTATCCAATTCAAGGGCGATGAGATCCTTGGTATCAAAGATATACTCTTTTTCATTGAGCAATGCCTCGGCTTCATCGGATTTATCCACCAGCATTCGGATAAGGGAAACCTCAGCAGAATCTCGTTTCACAGAGCTGTAACTTGCTGCAGATGCCAATCGTTTGATGGATTTTCCCCGGGCCTGGAAGATATTCTGGATATAGCTTGACGCATCCTGGATGGTGATGGCATCCACATTGATACCCGCATCACTTAATAAAGCAGTCATCCTACCAAGTTCTCCGGGTACATTGTTCATGAACAGCGAAATCTCACGTCGAATCATACAACCCCCTTTTAAAAATAATTTATGTCTTAACTTTTTATTAGAAGATAAAACTTCCGGGCAGCCTCAGCAGAGCCCCCCCCCGATGGGTAATAGGAACCGGCCAATTGTGCCGTCTACGGTTCCGGCCGGGCCCATTGCCCGTCGGGGGGGGGCGGCATAATACCATTTTCAATATTCGTTGTGCCCATAAGGACATGGCCGTTTATTAGAAGATAAAACAGTGAAAAGGCTTTTTGTGGCAGATACTCACAAGGACTGTCCTGGAAGCCTGAAACCAGTAGATGAGAACTTAGCGCCCTATCGGGCATATTTTTTATAACCTATTGATTTAATAATTGATAAAATGAAAATTCCTATACTATTAAATTATTTACCTTCGGCGATCTCCAGCCCTTTATCAAAGGCGGCCATGTTCAAAGGAATTAATTTTGCCTTGGAAGCAAATTGAGATTTAACACATTCCCTTAAAATTTCCAGATCCACCATCTTGCTCCGGGCCGCAAAGGCGGCCACAGCAATAATGTTGGCGCACCGGATACTTCCCAATTCAATGGCGGCATCATTGGCCGGAACAATGAGTTCATCCACATCCTCTCGACCACTTCTCACCGGAATCAGGGAACTGTTGATCATGATGATCCCATCTGGTTTTACCACGGGTGCAAATTTCTCCAGGGAAGGCCGATTCATGGCCACCAGATGGGTGGGATTTTTGATAATGGGCGAGCCAATGAGACGATCACTGACAATCACCGTACAATATGCCGTGCCCCCCCTCATTTCAGGAC